>Ga0318523_10000218_pt1 | contig 14631 bp, 7 predicted proteins | sample GRESIP178b2f19_FD_203500 | JGI IMG/M metagenome (GOLD analysis project Ga0318523, IMG submission 203500) | Tropical soil microbial communities from Luquillo Experimental Forest, Puerto Rico - GRE.SIPMG.178b2f19 | ecosystem: Environmental > Terrestrial > Soil > Tropical forest > Bulk soil...
CGGCTACCCCGGCCCGGTACCACGTGACCCGGTACCACGTGACCCGGGACCCATGCGTCCGACAGGCCAAGCCGGACAGCAGAAGCCGAACCAGGTCCCGCCATGGCTGGTGCCGGCGGCGATCATCATGGCTGCCGCGCTGCTGGGCGGTGTCGGGGTCATCGTCGGATTGCTCGCCCACCAGAACAATCCTCCGCCCAGTCCCACCACCCCCACGCCAACAGCCGGCCCAACAGCAGCGTCGCCAACCTCCGATCAAGGCCAGGGCCCAACGTCGGCGCAACTAAGCCCACCGCCAGTGCCTCCAGCGCCGCCTCCACCCCCCAGCTCTCGCACGCCCCCGCTGATCAGCGGCCCTGACAACAGCGCCGGCCATGAGAGCTGCGACTATGGTTGGTCCCTCAACAACATCACCGGATGGGGCAGCCACGCCGGGCGGGGAATACCCGAGACATCGTGCTACTTCGCGGGCAGTGTGCTTACCTCGTATTGGAACGAGTGCGGCAGGCCCAGCCGGCAAGTACGCACCGTATCGGCGCAGGGTGCAGTCGATTGCAACACTGTTGACGGGGCCGTGTGCGACGGATCGAACTTCGTAATGCAGTGCGCGGCTTATGGTTCCGACAACTGGATTACGTGCGCTGGCGGCAACAATGCGCGGGTTTATCTCTATTGATGGTCGCATCGGCCCATCGGCAGTTCCCCCAGGTGCCTAATCAGCCAGGTGCTGATTTCAGTGAGATCTTGAGTTCCATCGCTGAACGACCCGGATGTGGGCAGCGCTGCGATTGCCACGGCAATCTGACCGGTTGGCGTGGTCAGCACTCCCATCTGCCGCACGAGATATTGACCGGTAGGTGAGGGCCCCAGCCCCCCTTGAAGCGGATGTTGGCGATGCTGCCGAGACCCCAGCGCTGGTCGGGCTCGATCTGGCCCATCAGGTTCAATATCGGTTCGCCGCTGCGTTGGCATGCGGCATAGGAAATGAATCGGACTTGGTTTACCAGCGCCCAGTCGGACTGGCCGAAAGCGGTGAACTCCTGACGCACCTTTTTGATTCAACTCGCGTCGGATCGCCGGCTTGTCGCAATACTTCTTCGACCTTGTGCGACGCGGTGTCCGGATCGCCCAAACTCGCCCAGATCCGTTCGGCTGCCGCGTTGTCGGACTCTGTGATCGCGGCGATCATTTCGCCATGCTCGAGGCGACCCTCGCCCTGGCGACTATCCTTCGGCGGATCGAAATCAAGTCACTCAGTGGCGATTTTCCTACGGTTACCCCACTCACGATGGTCGCCGCCGCACCCATTCGAGCCAAGGTTGGACTGCGTGTAGATCGATTGAATCGGACGGTCGTCTCCCGACAAGCTGGATGAGGCTTACCTCTGACCCGTTTGCGACGGAAGGTCCGCGAGAATCCTTTGCGCCAGCGCAAATTCCGGCCAACGAGCGTCGCCTCGGAAGCGGCGGGCAGCGTCGGCCAGCTCGGACCCGTCACCGCCGCCCGCTAGGTCGAAAAAATCGAGGAGACAACGTAATTCGAACAGAGTCGCGCCTTGGTGGCGCGCGAAATCAAGTGCGGCGGCCAGGGCGTTGCGACGTTCCTGCATGTCCGTGAACGTGTGAGCGCGTACGCGCATCAGCTCGGCATCGTGGAAGCGCATTCCCGTCTCTTCCGCGTGCCGCATCGCCGTCTCCAATCGCTCGCGCGCCCTCTCCGGCTGGCCCGCTGCAATCAGGAGGCGGCCGATAATCGAGTCGTGGAACGTAAGAAACATGTTGAGGTGCATGAGACGCGACCCATCGACGTGTCGCGCTAGTTTTACCGCCAAGGCCGTCAGCGTGGCACCGTCGGCACCATCGCCCAGCGCCGCCAGCGCCTTGGCGGCCGAGTGTTCGGTTCTCCCAACCCACTGCCACACATCGAGCCCCGCCTGCTCGCTTAACTGACGAAGTCGGCCGACTAGGGTGGCGGCCTCCGAGATTTCGCCGCTCTCCAGCCGGACCCAGATTTCCATAAAGTAGGTGTTTGCCCTGTTGTAGGCATTCTGTGGAAAGCCCAGGGCATCGCAGCGCCGGAATGATTCGGTCAACTCCGCGTTGGCACGGTCGAGGTCCCCGCACACCGTATGCGTAAGTGCCAAGTAGGTGTGAGCTAACGAGATCGGGTCCACGTTCACCCACCAGGCGGTGTCCAGCACGTGTGGATCGGCGGCGGAGCGGCCGGCCAACGCCCGCAGCAGATGCCTGCGGGCGGCGGTGAAGTCGCCTTCCAGCCAGATGACCGAACCCAATACTGACGCTATTGCCGGATAACTCCAGGGCCGATCCCTGGTGATCCGGGCCGACAGCGAGTCGAGCAGGTCACGGGCCCTGCGCAGTTCGGCCCGCGGCACATAGTAGCTGGTCAGCGCGGTGAGGGTGCTGAACAACTCGTCTTGGTAGTTGCCGGCGCTCGCCAATGCCAGGCACCGTTGGAAGTCGGCGGGTCCCTCACCGCTCATGCTGCCTTGCACGGCGCCCGCCAAGAAACCACGCTCCAGCCGCATGGCGATCTCGCTGCGGTCGCGCGCTGATCCCGCGGCGCAGCTGGTTAGCTGGCTGAGTGCGGTCGTCAGGTAAGCCAGCGCTTCTTGCAGGGCGCCGCGGCGTCGGGCGTTGACCGAGGCCATCTGGTAAGCCTCGACGGCGTCGTCGTATTGCTGTGCCTGCTGGAAGTGGCCTGCCACCACGCGCCAGTCCGGTTCGACGGCGGAGGCCGCGTCGACCAGCGCGCGGGCGGCCCGCGCGTGCAGGTCGCGGCGCAGCGATGGCGGGGCCAGCTCGGCCGCCACCTCCCGGAGCAACTCATGGCGGAATCGCCAGCCTTCGGTTCCGCGTCGTTCGAGCACGCGCGCCCGCACCAGTTCGGTGACGACCTCGTCGACGTCTTTGGCGTCGCCTCCGACCACGGAACGAAGCAACGGGAGGTCACCGGTGCGGCCGATGACCGCCGCCGCCTCAACCACCGGCACCACATCAGCGTGCGGGCGATGCAGCCTGGCGAACAGCGGCTCGTAGAGCGCCTCGGGTACCCCAGACTCGGGTCCGGCGGCGTCAAGTTCGCCGACGACGTGTTCGATGTAGAACGGCACCCCGTCACATCGGTTGCGTATCGCGGCCCGTTGAGCGTCGGTCACCGACGGATCCAACGCATTGATTAGTACGTCGGACTGTTCGTCGGTCAGCGGCGCAAGCTCGAAAAGCGTTATCGGCCAATCGGTTCGCAGCCAACCATCCTCGCGTCCGGTCAACACCACCAGCACTCGCCCGTCCGCAGTCGCGAGCAATGAATTGAGCAGCTCCAGGGTCGACGGGTCGAACCAGTGCACATCCTCGGCGACCACTAATCCGGCTTGATCCCCGATGCAGGCCAACACGTACTGCTGAACGGTCGCACCGATCAACTCGTAAAGGGATCGGCCTTCCACGGCAGCCGGGTGGTAGCCGTGCTCAGGACCGACGCCAATCACCGGCGCGAGCAAAGGCACGGTGCTCACGGGATCCAGTCCGCAGGCCCGCAGTTCGGCTTGAAGTAAACGCAGACGCTCCCGGCCATCGGTGAGCCGGGTGATGCCGCATCGCCGCTCCACGAGCCTGCGCACGGGGTGCAGGCCGGTGTCGGTATGCAGCGACGAACCCCTGAGCTCGAGGACGGCTCCGCCTGAATCCTCGACTAGTTCGGCCGCCTCGATCGCAAGCCGGGTCTTACCGATTCCCGGCTCACCGCGAAATACGACGCCCGGGCTGGTCAGCGCCCCGTCGCGCGCCCGTTGCCAGCTCTGCTGCAGCCAACCGTGCTCACGGTCACGCCCGATCAGGGGTGGCGGCCGCAGCGGCGACGCCGTCGGCCGCTCGGCGAGCACCCGGTGATGGCTGAGCAAGCCGTCGACGCCCTTCACCGAAACCGGCGGACGTGTGTCGAGTTCGAACAAGTCACCCACCAGAGGTGCGACCGCATCAGACACCGCCACCGTGCCCGGCTCAGCCACACCGCAAAGCCGGGCGGTCAGGTTAGCAGCGAACCCATACACGTCGTCTTGATCGGTGTCGAGATAGACCAGGCCGCGGTGGATGCCGACCCGCACATTGATGGCCACGCCGAACTTGCGCTTGGCCTGCTCGCTGAGCTCGGCTACGGCGCGGGTGATATCCAGTCCCGCTGCGACGGCACGTCGCAGATCGTTCTCATGCGCCTTGGGGTGGCCGAACACCGCTAACAAGCCGTCGCCCTTAATCGAGCTGATATGGCCCTCATATCGATCGACAACCCGCCCCACCTCATCCCGGTAGCGGCCGACTAACGTGCGATACGTCTCCGGTTCTAAACGGGTGGACAGCGCCGTCGACTCGACGAGGTCGGCGAACATGATCGTCAGACGGCAGATCTCACCGTAGCGAGCCGGCGCCGTGAGCAGGTCCTCGGCCTCAGGGTTGCCGCGGTCGACCGAAAGAACCTGGGCCGCCAACGTGGTCGCGGTCGCACGGTCGCCTTCGTTAATCGCCCGGACCGCGCGTTCGAGCAATTCATCGATCGATGCACCGCTCCAGCCAGGGCTCACCTGCTCCTCCTGCCCCAGGATTCGCTAAGAGTACCGGTCCCGCGCCGATTCCAGCGCATTCAAATAGCTCGAGACGTGGGACGTGCGCCGGTCCCTGGGTCAAGGCCGAAGAGGTCGGGAGCAGCTGAGCGCCACACTCAGCCAGTCGGTGAATCCCGACGGGTGATAGGCCATTCTGCATTAGAGCGAGTTGCCGGCCGCGGCGCCAGCGTTTGCTTTGGGGGGCCCGGGTCAGTCGGTGGGGGGCTGGGCTCGCTCGCCGAGGCGGGCACGCAGGTCCTCCTCGAAGGCGACGACCTCGGGGCTGAGCTTCTCGGCCCGCAGGCGCTCCAGGTTCGGGTAGCCCGCGCCGCGCTCGGCGTCCCACTCGTCCGCGAACTTGCCCGACTCGATCTCGCTGAGCACCTCGCGCATCACCCCGGGGACGTCGAGGCCATCGAACCGATCCGCCCGTGACATCTGGCCGTATTGGCTGGTCGGCGAGTGGTAGCGCATCTGACCGGCGTAGCCCTCGAGCCGCAGCAGCCGGTAGCTGCGCTCGATCTCGCCCGAGAGCATGAGTTCGGTCATGATCGCCTCAACGGGGATGCCGGCCCCGGACAGCAGCGCGACGAAGCTCATGGAGACCCGGCCCATGGCCGGGGCGAGCACCTGCTCCACCGCGAGGTCGAGGACGGCCTCCTGGCGCGGCGTCATCTCGATGGCACCTTGGCGCAAGCCGCCGACCGCCCGTGCGATGGCCAGCGTGCGGGCCAGAGCGGTCCCGGTGATGTCCTTCTGGATACCGATCGCGGTGATGAACCCTCCGCCCTCCACGTAGCACTCACGCACCTCGGGACCCAGCATCCGGGGAGCGACCATGCCGACGTCGCAATTGGGGTCGATCCGGTCGAAGGCCACCGCGTAGCCCGAGGCCAGCACCCACAGCGCATCTAGCTTGGGCGTGATGGGCACCTCGGGGATCACGTCGTCCGGGACGAGGGTGCAGATCACGTCGCACTCGCTCGCCGCCTCGATCTCGTGGGCTGCGAAGCCCTCGGCCTCGGCCCGATCCCGGGAGGCGTCAGCCTGGGTGAAGACCTTCACCGCGAGGCCCGAGTCACGCAGGTTGAAAGCCCACGAGCGGCCCTGGTTGCCGTACCCGACGACGGCAACCCGCTGCCCGTCCAGCACCCACAGGTCAGCGTCGGACTCGTAGTAGATCTTCGTCATCGGAATCTCCTCTGCACCGGTGCCTGAGGGATGCGCGTCCCGTGCCCTTACGTGGCCTATTTCGAGACCGCTTCCAGTTCTGTTCGGGCCTGGTCGATTTGGTCGTAGGCGTACGTCACCATGGCAGCGGTAGTCATCGTCTCACCCTTGCGGGCGAGCGATCCGTAGGTCTGGTCGCCGAGGACATCGCGCACGTGGGTGATCGCGGTGCTGATTTCGGGGACCCCCGTTGCGGAGAAGGGACTGCGTGCGAAACCGGCGATAGTGGCCGCCGGTTCGTAGCGTCCGAGCCGGTCGAAAAGAACGGCGAGGATGGCCAGCGGGACGCGGATCGTCGTGGTATTGCCCGAATTGTGGTAGTTGCGGATCGCCAGAGTGAGGTGATCGAACGCGGACACGATGACGCCGTGTTCGGCCTCAAGTACGGCCAGACCGTTCGCCAGGAATGACGCCCTGCTGCGGTCGCCGCTGTCTTGCGCGATCACCAGACCCCGGCCGAGGGCGTCAAGGGCCGCGACGGGATCCGCGTCACGGAAAGCCAAACCGTAGGCACCGAGCGCCCACGCGAGCAACAACGGGTTGCCTGTTGCCTCCGCAGCCTCGATGAGGCCATCCGCGGAATCCATCGCCTCCCCACCGGAACCGGCCAATGAAAGAGCCATAACTAGATATGCCCGGATGTGGACGTGGGTGTCGCGGCGGCGTGCGAGCTGGGCCCTGCACAACTCGGCCAACCGCTCGGGCTGCCCGATGATTAGGTATGGAACTCCAAGCCAGGCTTCGATGCCGCCCGGCAGCGCCTCGCGGCTGCTGCCGAGGGCGATCTGGCCCGCGTCGCTGTAGCGGACAGCCGCCTCGATCCGTCCGGTCGTGTAGCACAGCGACGCAATCACGTACAGAAACGCCAGCCGGGGGTGGTCGGCGGCGCGGGCGGGTTCGATCAGTTCTTCAGCCCAGGCTATCGGCTCATAGGTTTGGACCTCAAGGCCGAGCAACCCCGCATACGTGGCGATGATGGCGGCGGCGTCCAGATCGCCGTGGTCGGCGGCCCACCGAAACGCGGTGCGCACATTGGCCAGCTCGATAGTGAACCAGTCGTTTCCCGCACGCTGGCGGGGGCTGTCCCACAGGGCCAGGATGTCGGCTTCCCGTCCGGCGAAGTAGCGCGAGTGGGCGGCCCGAATCTCGGATGCTTCGCCGCGGGCGACGAGTTGCTCCTCGGCGAACTGGCGGATCGTCTCCAACATCGAAAACCGGGTCCGCCCGCCTGCCCTGTCGGCGATCAGCAGCGACTTGCGCACCAGCGCGTCGAGTACCTCGAGGATGGCGTACTCGTCGAGGTCATCTGATCCGGCTACTGCGCAGACGCTTTGGAGGTCAAATCCGCCCGCGAAGACCGAACAGCGGTCCAGCACTGTCTTGTCGGTGTCATCGAGAAGGTCGTAGGACCAGGCCACCGCGTGGCGCAGCGTGTGGTGGCGTTCCAGGCCGCGCCGGGAGCCGACCAGCAGCCGGAACCGCTGATCGAGACGATCACGGACCTCGCTCGCGCTCATCGACGCCATCCGCGACGCGGCCAATTCGATGGCCAACGGGACTCCATCGAGTCTGCGGCAGATTTCTACTACAGCATCAGCCTCGCCGGGCTGGGACAACGAGAAGTCCGACACGACACTTCGGGCGCGTTCGACAAACAGATTGACTGCGGCAGAGTCGATTCCCGCGCCGATGTCCAGCGAGGGCACCAACCACAACTGCTCGTCGGCGACCCCCAATCCTTCGCGGCCAGTCGCCAGGATTCGCACTGTTGCCGAGTGCGCGAGGATCTCCTCGACCAGATCGGCTGCCGCGTCGCGCACATGCTCGCAGTTGTCGATCACCAGCAGCCGCAGCCTGCCCTCCAGCGCGGCGGCCACCGACTCGCTCACGGTCTTACCCGGCTGTTGGGTGATGCCCAGCACCGCCGCCACTGCATCGGGTATCGCCGCCGGATCGGTGACTGCGGCCAGCTCGAAAAACCAGACCCCGTCGGGAAATTCATCGACGAGACGTACCGCGACTTCCAGCGCCAGGCGGGTCTTGCCGACCCCGCCTACGCCGGTCAGCGTCACCAACCGATGCGCCTTGACCGCCGCTTGCACCTGGTCGGCCTCGGATTCGCGTCCGATGAAACTCGTCGTCGCAGCCCGCAGATTCCCTGGACTCGCATCCAGCGCCTGCAATGGCGGAAAGTCGGTGCGCAGGCCGGGCGCTCGGACCTGAAACACTCCCACCGGGGTGGGTAGGTCCCGCAACCGGCGCGGTCCCAGATCGATGAGATCAACCCCGCTGAGCAGACTCGCCGTCGATTCGGCCAAGAGGACCTGGCCGCCGTGGCCGGCAGCCATCACCCGCGCGGCTCGATTGAGCACCGTTCCGAAGTAATCCCCGTCGCGCAGCTCGGCTTCGCCGGTTGCGATGCCCATCCGCACGGGCAGTTCCAGTTTGCGCTGCGCGACTATGGCGGCATCCACCGCTGCCTTTGGTGACGAAAATGCCGCACAAACCCCGTCGCCGGTGTGCTTGAATAACCAGCCGCCGTGCGCCTCAATCGCCTCACGCAACACCTCGTCATGGGCGGCCAGCGCCACCCGCATCGCATCCGCGTCCTTCTCCCACCGACGAGTCGAACCCTCGACATCGGTGAACAGAAACGTCACCACCCCTGAGGGGGCAGCAGCTGTCATGACATCGCCTCGGCCCAGGCGATGTGTCCCTCGAAGCCAAGCGTTTTCGCCATGTCGCGGTAGCGATCCCTAAAGTCCGCGTAGGCCACGGCATCGCCGTGAGCCCGCGCCAGTAGAGCTCGCAGCCGCAACAGCCAGATGTCTCGTATCACCAAACCCTCTTCGGCTGGCGCTGCCGCTAACCGCTCGATGGCGGTTTCGGCTTCGGCCACGTCACCGTCGGCCCCGCGCTCCAGCAGAGTCTCCACCAAGACACCGGTCGCGGGAATGCCCCACAAAAACAGCCGTCCATCGCGGAACAGATGGTCGACGGCGGCGCGCATGAGCGGTATCGCCGCGTCGCCATCTCCACATCGAGCCCTTTCACGCGCCGAATAGACGTCGGCGATCGGCAAATCGCATAGGAAGCATTCCCGGCGCACGAACACGTCGCTGACCTCGGCGAGCAACTTCTGTCCGCAGTCACGATCCGCATCCGCGTGACGGTGCACCAGCGCAAGGCCCAGCATCAGCCTGGCGATGGCCAACGCGATGTCATCACCGGATCGTTCGGCAATCCGTAGGGAATCGTCGATCTCGCGTACCACGGAATCGTCGGGCTCCAGCACGCCAAGCGGTATTCCCGGGGAGTAGGCGAAGGCGACGACCGTGGCGTAGGACATGGGATCGGCGCTGCGGACCATGGCCAGGCCGTGATGCTGGTCATCGCGCCATCCAAGCCGACCGAGGCAATACCGGACAATAGCCCGCGTCGTGAAGGCGAGGGCTAACGGAGACCCGAAAATGAAGTTGCCTTTAGACGGGTCACCGTCGGCCAAGTCGATGACCCGTTGTGACCACCGCAGCGCGTCAGACCACTCGGCGCTTTCGATCTTGGCGTAGATCGGCATGAAGTACAGCCCGACCGTCAACGTCGGATCGCCGACCGACTCGGCGAGGGCCATGGCTTCCGACGCCAGCTGCGACGCCTGGCGGATCCGGTCCTGATACTCGTGATCAATCACCAGCCCGACCATCCCGATGGCCAGCGACGCCTTGTCCCCGGCGGCGGTGCACAACTCCCGCAGTTCATCAAAGCGAGCCCCGGCAACATTCGCATGGACTCGCCAGGCGATGCCGCACAACATGGTGCGTGGGGCGATGCGCATGGCCGTTCGGTTGGGGTAGTCGGCGGGTAGGGTGTCGGCGATCTTTTCTGCGCGTTCCCAGGACAGGCGCGCGGCGTTGATGTCGCGGTTGGTCGCTCGGGCTGCGGCCCGCATGTGCCAGCCGTAGGCGGCATGTAGGTCCCCGGCGGCCTCCAAATGTTCAGCGATCAGCGCAGCGTTCTCCTCGGCCGCTGCTGGGTCACCTGATTCGATTGCGGCCGCGACGCGCCGGTGCAGCTCGGCGCGATCCGATTTGAGCTGTGATTCGTAGGCCACCGTGCGAATCAGCGGATGGTGGAACACATACTCGGGTTGCCGGGTGAAGCGCACCTGATCGACGAGTTCGGCCACCACCGGGCTCTCAAGGACAGGATCAATCCCCAGCGTTTCCAGTAGTTCCCGGTTGAACCGTGAGCCGATGACAGCGGCTGCGCTCAAGGTGCGCTTGGCCGCTGGATCAAGTCGGTCGATACGGGCGGCAATGGTCGCCTGCAGGGTGGCTGGCACACTGACCTCGCCCACATCGGCGGTCGATTCGTAGGCGCTGCGGTTGCCCCGCAGCACGCCACGCTCGGCCAGATCGCGCACAATCTCCTGGGCAAAAAACGGGTTTCCGGCGGCCTTCTCGGTAACCATAGTGATCACCTCGCCGACCGAGGGGTCCGACCCGAGCAGCCCTGAAACCAGTGCCGCCGTTTCCGAATCACTCAGCGGCGCAAGGGCTATGGTTTGAGCGCCGTGTATTCGAGTGAGCGCCCCCTCATACTCGGGGCGGTACGTGGTCAGCACCAGCGACGGCGTCTGCGGGATCACCGTGAGGAACTCGGCCAGCATCGACTCGCTCACTTCATCAATCCAATGGGCGTCTTCGATGACATAGACCGTTGAGGTGTGGCGGGCCAGGGATGCGCCATTGACCAGCGCGGTCAATCGCCGCCGTCGGGCATCCGGGTCGATCCTCGGCAGCTCCACATCGGGGTCGGCGATGCCCAGCAGGTCATCGAAGAGTGCCACGTCCTCGGGGTCTGCGTCGCGAACCCTGGCGCGAACCTGGGCGCGGGCCGCCTGTGCATCAAGACCCTCGACCCCGGTGGCCGTGCGCAACAGCCGGGCCACGACACGAAACGGAACGTCAGTGGCGTGCGATTCGCAGAAGGTGGTGAACACCTCCACTTTGCGGCGACGAGCCATCGCGGCAACCTCGCGCGCCAAACGGCTCTTACCGATGCCAGGTGAGCCGACCACACCGACCGCAGCGCCGTGGCCCTCGATGGCACGGTCCAACAAGCCCTCGACGGTAGACATCTCCCAGCGCCGACCGACCAGACTCGACTCCGTGGCAGCGCGATGCCCTTCACCCATGCCCAACAACCGATGGGCGGCCACCGGCGCGTCGGCACCCTTGATCTGAACCAGCTCAGATTCGCCGAGCGTTGCAACGCCCTCAACCAATCGCGCTGTTGATGCACTGAGCATCACCCCACCCGGCGGGGCCACCGACTCCATCCGCTGGGCCATACCGACCTGCTCACCCACGGCGGTGTAACCGAATGGCCCAGAACCGATTCCACCGGCTATCACCTGGCCGGAGTTCAGTCCTACCCGCAACTGCAGGTCCACGCCGTCGCGCTCTCGCACATCGACGGCAAGCCGCTTAGTCTCCTCCTGGATGCCCAGCGCCGCCAGACAGGCTCGGAAAGCGTGGTCCTCCAAGGCCACCGGCGCGCCGAAGACCGCCATGATGCCGTCACCGGTGAACTTGTCCACCGTGCCGCCGTACCGCTGTACTACTGCCGAAGCACGGTCGATCAGTTCGGCCATGATTTCGCGCAGCCGCTCCGCGCCCACCGAGGCTGCGATGTCCATCGAATGAACAACGTCGGCGAACAGCACCGTGACCTGCTTGTACTCCGCGTGGATATCGCCGTCTTGGATCTGTGAACCACAGCTGTGACAAAACCGGGCGTTCTCTAGAGGCGGGGTGCCACACGTCCGGCACGCTGCTGCGGTCGTCATCCGACCCTCCGCCAATCCGGCCCCCGTGTTAAGCGTCCTCTAAAGATAACCGGTTGAATACTTCCCCGAGGGGCCGTCGCGCTCACGGTGATTCTGATACAGAGTTTTGAGAGCCTCGAATGTCGTCTTTTACGAGACAACCCGCTCAGCGCGCTGGGAGCCGAAATGACTCGGCCACCTGAAACTTGACCGCCCGGTGAATCCAGAGACACATTGGGCTGGAGAGCAGACGCGGTGGCCTTGAGCCGATCTCCGCATCGGACGGAAGGTCGCTAAGTTGTGCTGGATTACGTCATAGCGTCGCCGTAGAGGGCATGTCGGCTCAACTCCCGTGCAGGGGTTGCATAACGTTACGATCGACGAGCTGGTGTGACGGCGGCGGCACGTTTCCCCATGGCCCCTGCTCTAGCCAGAGATTGCCATCGCGGCTAAGGACGTAGACATGGTCGCTGTCATAGGCATCGAACGCTACGACATTGCCGTCGATCCCGGGAGCCCAATGGGGGTCTTTGCCAACGGTATTCAGCCACAGCGACCCGTCCTGAGCGAGCGAGTACACCTGGTTTGTCGTGCCCGGCACCACGGCGAAGGCGGCGATGAGCGCTCCGCCGACCTGTTGGCCTCTCTGTCCACCGTTGACGGTGTTCAGCCACAAAGTGCCATTACCAAGAACGAAGACGTTGTCGCCCGGATTTGATCCGAGCGCCTGGAAGGCGGCGATAGCGCCGCCGCCGATCTCGGTTCGCCCAGTAGGTGGCACGGTGCCCCATGGTCCGTTCTCGAGGTAAAGGTTGCCTTTCGTTCCCAAGACGTAGATCTGGTTAGCGCTTATCGTCTGGAAGGCTTTGACATCGCCATCGACGTGTTGCCGAGTCGGTGGCACCGTCCCCCACGGTCCCTGTTCGAGCCAGAGATTTCCGTCCGTGTCCAGCACGTATGCTCGCTCTACACCCGGGGTGACGTTGCCATCGAATGCGGCGACATTTGCATCGACCTGAGGACCGGCTGCACCCTGTCCCACCGTGTTGAGCCACAGCGTGCGATCGGGGCGGAGGACTAGGACTTGCTTAGCTCCACCTTGGTTTCCACCTTGGTTTATGGGGGAGAACGCCATCACCCCGCTGCCCGCTGGCTGTTGGCGCGATGACGGCGGATTGCCCCACGGCGCATTTGCGAGCCAAAGGTTTCCATCGCTTCCAAGTACATACGCTTTGTCGAGGCCCATTCCTACAAACCCCGCCATTCCGAAAAACCCTGGGCGGGTGGACGGAGTGCTTGAGGCTGGCGGCGCGATGCCACCGCCTGACGAAGACCGGTTTACGACGATAACCACGGCGACGGCCACAAGCGCAAGGGCGGCAACCGCAGCGAGCACGATCTTTGTACGTTGGTTCAGCCGCTGAAAGACAGGCACCTTAAGCGGAGTGGGCGTGGTGTCGGTCGGTTGCCTTCCGGCAGGCCCCGGGGCGGATGGGTGCAGGGCGCTCTGGCCGAATGCATGGTTTATTCCCAAAGCGAGATCTCCTGCGTTATTTACTCCCCTCCTCTCCGGCAAAGGTGCATTTTGAGCTCGCAACTCGCGGAGCATGTTGCGGTATATCTCGTCCAAAGTCAATAGTTCAGGCCCGTTTGGGATTCCCTCCTTGAGAGTCTTCAGAAGTGCACCGGTGAATGCAGTGTATTCTTCGCCGATCGGCGCATGAGCTGGAACATTCGCTGATGTCGACGTCAATGTATATGCGCCTGCAATTTCGACTTGCCCCGTCGCTAGGGCCGCAGGATCTGTGGCCCCCATCGCCTCATGCGCGCGACCGGAGAAACAACAGTCCAATACGAGGACCCGGTTGGCTGCGCTCGATTCGATAATTACTTCCCGAAATTTGTAGATATCGAGGGCAGTGAAATGCTCGCTCTTTCTGGTGGTGTCCGGAAGGCTGAGATAAAGGTGGCCATTCCTATCCAGCACCCCGTGTCCGGCGTAATAGACCAGCAGCAAGTCTTCCGCCTCATCTGCTGCGCGCTGCAAGCACGACCAAACGGTACGCAAATCAGTTGCGTCGAGCACATCCACGCAGTCGCCACGGCGAATTCCCGCACCATCCGGCTGGCTGAGAACCTGCTTTAGATCTCGGATATTGTTCCGCACAGCGGGTAGGTCGGGCAGCTCCGGAGACGTATACCGGCATGTGCCGATAAGCACTGCTCTAGATCGGGGCCCATCTGGAGTCCGCATCGATGATCGTTAGTTGGGCTGCTGCTGTGTGCCAAATAGTTTGGCCATCTCGTCGGCCACCCGCCCCTCCGCGGTAATCGTCGTGTGCGCGCCGTCTGGGCTAGTTACCTCGACACTGAGAGCCGAATGCCGCTGCTGCAGCCACACGGAAACCGAGTTCGCGAGCACCGTCACCGCTCCTCCACTCGCGAGTGCCACCGTTAGTACGTCAGCGAGTGCACCCATCTCGCCAGGCCGCACTGATACCGCGTCGAGGTCGACTCGCCCACGGAATTCCCGCTCTTTGGTCAGCCATGCGCGCAGACTCTGGACTTCCTCAAACGGTTCATCGCTGCCGAGTACCCGAAGCTTCGCGTGCATAGCTACTCCTTGCTACTCCTTTGACGCGGTTAATTATCGACCGCTAACCGCGAGTCCGAAACCAATCGAAGAAACCTGTCTTCAGACGAGTATCAAAACTGGTTGGGTCCCGTGCTCGAAGGCGATGTCGACACCACCGGGTTTGCTTGTTCATCCCAGGCTGCGTGTCATCGACCGAAGACGACTGACGTTCGCCGTGGGATTCACGGTTTGATGTTTGCCAGCATCGCTTCGGCTACCCGTTCGGCATCAGCAACCGCCCAGGCGGGGTTCGGTGAATTCGGTGGTGAAGTCAAGTTCGGTGCTTGGCAGGCGCGGACCTCAACAACGACGTTC
>Ga0318523_10000240_pt1 | contig 14264 bp, 15 predicted proteins | sample GRESIP178b2f19_FD_203500 | JGI IMG/M metagenome (GOLD analysis project Ga0318523, IMG submission 203500) | Tropical soil microbial communities from Luquillo Experimental Forest, Puerto Rico - GRE.SIPMG.178b2f19 | ecosystem: Environmental > Terrestrial > Soil > Tropical forest > Bulk soil...
GGTGCAGGAAGTACGGTCACCGTTGATTCCTGAAGATGCCCATGTGCTGACTGTTCTCATCAACCATCCACCGGGCGCCCCCGGTTACCCGCCACATCGCCTTCCTGGCGGTCCGGGATTCGGTTACATGATTGACGGTGAGATGTTGTTCGAGCTCGAGGGTGAAGCGCCACGCGTCCTCCGCCGTGGAGACGCGTTCTGGGGACCCGGCGGCGACGTGATCCACTATCAGGACGCTAACAATCGCACTGACATTCCTTGTAGCTTCGTCGTCACAATGTTTTGCGTGCCCGGGCAACCGATGCTCGAACGGGTTACCGAAGAGGAGCTTGAGGAGCGAAAGGGACTGCGTGTCACCAGTTGACTGGCTGCCGATGCACGGCGGGACACGCCGAAGGGCAGCGGACCTACGATATTGCGGTGAGGGCCAAGCTGCCGAACCACTGTTCCTCCGCGGGCACGTCATCGTACGACTCGTCGGACAAGGGGATTTCCCTGTGTCCTTCGAAGTACGTGGGTGGTGTCGGCTAGTTCAGGGTCGGTCACAAGGCGGCCCAGGGCGTCACCCGACTCCTCCACCGTGTGGACATTGGGTAAGTACACCCGACGCAGCAGCGGGATCACATGGGGGAAGACATGATTGGCGATGAACCGGATCGGGGCGGGGGCTTCGCGCGGCAGGCCCGTTCCGGGCATCAAGTTGGCCGTATTCAGGCGGCGGCATGCTGGAAGGTACGCCGGTAAGCGCTGGGTGTGGTTCCGACGGTGTCGCGGAAGCGGGCGCGCATGTTGGTGCTGCTGCCGAGCCCACTTGCTGCAGCGATTTGCTCCACGCTCAGTGGGGACGTTTCAAGAAGTTCTCGGGCGCGGTTGATACGTGCGGTCAGCAGCCACTGATGGGGGCTGATTCCCGTTTCCTGCCGCCAGACCCGGGTGAGCGTGCGCGTTGAGACGGACGCGTGTTCGGCAAGCCGATGTATGGTCAGGTCCTCGTCGAGGTGGCTGAGGGCCCACTGCCTGGTTCGGGCAAGGGTCGTTGCGGCGGGATCGGAAAGGCTTTTGGCGATGTATTGAGCCTGTCCGCCGTCGCGGTGTGGGGCTGCAACGAGCTCGCGGGCGATGTCGTTTGCGACCGCGGCGCCGAGGTCTTTGCGCACGATGTGCAGGCACAGGTCGATGCCCGCTGTCACCCCCGCGGAGGTCAGCACGGTGTCGTCATCGATGTAGAGGACCCCACGGTTGACGGATAACGCGGGGTAGAGCTCCTCCAGGTCATCGGCGCTCGCCCAGTGGGTGGTCACCGTCCTGCCGTCGAGCAGGCCGGCTGCGGCCAGAGCGAAGGCGCCGGTGCAGATGGAGGCGATCCGCAAACCGGCTCGGCCGGCGAGTTTGAGCGCCGCGGTCACCGCGCCGCTCGGCGGGCTCCGATAACCGTCGTACCCGGGGACGATGATGGTGTCCGCTTCTGCTAGCGCTTCGAGCCCGGCCCGAAGCCCGAGGGTGAAGCCGCCGCTGGTCGTCACGGTGTGTTGGGTGTCTCCGCAGACTGTCAGCTCGTACGGGGTGTTGGGGCGCGCGTTGAAGATCTGCGTGGGGATGCCGAGATCGAGTGGCAGGACACCATCCAGCGCCAGGACCATGACCCGATGTTTACTCATGGCCTTGATACTACGTCTCGCACCTATCGAGTCGATGGTGAATCCATCCCACGAGCGGGCCTTTGGGCGCCTGGACAGCCGACTCATTGATTATTTATTCAGCGCAGTGCGCATTTATCGGCCAACCGCCGACTGCTAGCTGTCTAAGAGAGATGTGGCTCGAATATTACGAATAGTGGCGTATGAGCCCATGGCGTGGTGCGGGCTGGGAAGGCACGATCGACATCAGCACCGAGCCGATCGGCTCTGGGTCGGACTCGCAGACCGATCGGATCGGGTCCAGGAGAGGAACCAAAATGACTTCGCCGAACAAAACGAAGCCGCACGCCGTGGCAGATGCACCCGGGCACATCTTCGAACCGCTCACCCTTCCCGACACCGGCATCGCCCGCAGGGCATACGGATTCGTGCACGAAGCCACGCCCGAGTTCGTGTTCAATCACAGCATCCGCAGCTATGTTTTCGCTCGTGCGCATGCGGCCCACCGCGGCCTGCGTCCTGGCACCCATTACGACGACGAGCTGCTGTTTCTTAGCTGCATACTGCACGACATCGGGCTAAGCGAGCAGGGCAACGGCGACCAGCGTTTCGAGGTCGATGGCGCCGACACCGCGGCCGCTTTTCTCCGGGAGCATCGCATGGATGAACGACGCGTCGAGATCGTGTGGGACGCCATCGCGCTGCACACCTCTCCGGGAATCGCGGACAGGAAGGGGCCTGAAGTGGCATTGAGCCACGCGGGTATTGGCACCGATGTCCTTGGGGCCGAACGCGACAAGCTGCCTCCCGGTCTGGCTGAGCGAGTACACGCGTTGCTGCCGCGCGCAGATCTGGGTTACGCGCTCACCGACGCCATTCTCGTGCAGCTCAAGGACAAGCCGCACAAGGCTATTCCCTTGACATTCCCCGGTGAGCTACTGCGCCACCACCTTCCGCGTGGTGCATATCCCACCTGGTACGAGCTGATCGCCGCATCCGGCTGGGGTGACACGCCTGCCTCGCGTACTAGAACCGCACCCGGCAGCTAAACGAGAAACGACCATCACCTGCCAGCCGGTGGCCTCCACCACCGCCGCAACCGAGCCCGACGACTTCCTACGCCAGACCACGACCCACGACACTTCAAAGGAAATCCCCCATGTCTGTTGACACCCTGCTAGCCCGCAATCCGGCGACCGACGCCACCAGTCTTCCCGCCTCATTAACTCAGGCGCTCGTCGAGCGTCTCGCCCTGCGGGTGACCGCATTGGCCGACGCCGACCGGGTGACAACCATTGCTCCCTACACCGGTGCGCCGCTGGCCAACCTGCCGGTCTCCACACCCGACGACGTTGCCGCAGCGTCTGCGCGGGCCCGCCAAGCGCAGCGCACCTGGCAGGCCACCCCGATGCGGCAGCGCAAGCAGATTATGCTGAGCTTCCACGACCTCGTGCTGGCCCGACAGGCCGAGGTGCTCGACCTGATGCAGGCCGAGAGCGGCAAGACCCGCCGAGACGCGTTCCTAGAGGTCGCCGATATCGCGAGCACCTCCCGCTATTACGCACGCAGCGCCGCCAAGCTGCTCGAGCCCAAACGCCGCCGCGGCGCGTTCCCAGTACTCACCCGCACCACCGAGCTGCGCCACCCAAAGGGCGTGGTTGCCGTGGTCTCACCGTGGAACTACCCGCTGAGCAATGCTGCCGGCGACACCATCCCGGCACTGCTGGCCGGGAACGCGGTGGTGCAAAAGCCCGATACCCAGACCGCGCTGTCCGCGCTGTGGGCCGCCGACCTGATGTACGAGGCGGGGCTGCCCGAAGGGGTGTGGCAGATCGTTCTAGGCCACCCCAACGCGATCGGCGAGCCGTTGATGGACCACTCCGACTACATGATGTTCACCGGTTCCACCGCCAGCGGCCGGACGATCGCCCGCGACGCCGACCAGCGACTGATCGGCTCATCGCTGGAGCTGGGCGGCAAGAACGCCATGCTCGTGCTCGATGACGCTGATGTGGACCGTGCGGCTGAGGGAGCGGTGAACGCCTGCTTCCCGTCCACCGGGCAGCTATGCGTGTCCATCGAGCGGGTATATGTGCACGAGGGAGTGTACGACGCCTTCGTCAACAAGTTCGTCGCCCGCACTCAGCAGCTACGCCTGGGGGCGGCCTACGACTACAGCTGTGAGGTCGGCTCGCTGACCAACCCCTCCCAGCTCGAGACGGTGTCGTCACACGTCGCCGATGCGGTGGCCAAGGGCGCGACCGCGCTGGTCGGCGGCAAGCCCCGCCCGGATTTGGGCCCGCTCTTCTTCGAACCCACTGTGCTAGCCGGGGTCACCCCCGACATGACGCTCTACGCTAACGAGACGTTCGGCCCTGTCGTATCGATCTACCGCTACGCCAACCTGGACGAGGCCATCGAGGCCGCGAACGCCACTCCCTACGGGCTAAGTGCCAGCGTATGGACCCGCAACGGCCGGCGCGGCCGGGCCGTCGCGGCCCGACTGCACGCGGGCAGCGTGAATGTCAACGAGGGCTGGGCCGCGGCCTGGGGCAGCGTTGATGCGCCGATGGGCGGCATGGGTGATTCCGGCCTCGGCCGCCGGCACGGGGCTGAGGGCCTGCTGAAGTACACCGAGGCGCAGACCGTGGCCCAGCAGCGGTTGCTGGGCTTCACACCCCCGAAGGGGGTGCCTTACCGCGTCTGGGCCACGGCCCTGAGCGCCTCTCTCAAGGCGATGAAGCGCGCAGGAATGAAGTGACTAAAGCACACACAGCCGGCTGCACGAGAAAGAACGATCACCGATGAAGCGGCGTTCAGCAACGCTGTACCGCGACCAGTCCGCCTGGCGAACTGCGGGAATTCCGGCCCGAACGGTTGCGGTACAGGCCGAAGCAGACCTGCCCACCTAAGCTTCTGGCCCAGCTTCTGGGCGTGGAACGGGCACCCATCCATCGCTCGCTGCCCTAACCCAAACTCACGCGCCAGAGTGATTCTCCACGGGGCAACACCTCACGCGCCGGAGCATCCGGAGCTACCCTCACCAGATCCAGACGCTGGCTAAGCGGCCCGTACATATCCCGCGCGACCTGTCCAAAAGTCATCGAAACGCAAGAGCTCTCATCTGTCATGCAAGAGCTCTCATCTGTGCTGTCCCGTCCGGAGGACTTGACTTCATTCGTACGCAGCCGCTAACGTTAGCAGTCACTAACGAAAGGCCGAGTTGAACTGTCGCGGGATGACCATAGCGGCGGCTGGGCGAGCCGAATTACGTAGCAACCCAGGCGTTTTCGCGCTGTCGGTCGATCATGACCGGACCGGTGTCGGACGGTGGGTCCGGCCCGAGGTGTGGAGTTGACGGTGGGCAAACGGGTTCGCGAACCAGAAGCGGTCGGCGAGGGCACCGACGCGGTGTTGCGGGCGCTGGCCGAACCCCGCAGGCGCGCCATCCTGCAGCTCGTGGCCCACGACGAACTTGCCGCGGGCGAGATCGCGTCTGCGTTCGAAATCACCCGTCCAGCGGTAAGCCAGCATCTGACGGTGCTGAAGAACGCCGGCCTGCTTCATGAGCGCCGCGATGGCACCCGCCGGTTCTACCGGGCTCGCTCGGAAGGGCTGCTCGGATTGCGGGACGTACTCGAAGACATTTGGGCGGCATCGCTTGATGTCGCCCGCCAGCTTGTTGAGGCCGATCGCCCCCTGACCGGGACCGAACATGAACAGACCGCCGCCGGCTGAGCGGCCCGCGGCCGCGGCACCGTCGTGTTGCGGCCATCGGTCGCCACCGCCAGCAGTGGCCGAACCCACAACCGAGGAGAGCACGATGACCAACACCGCTGACCGGGCTGCCGCGGCGACACCGCTGCGGCGGCCACCGGTGCGCCAGGCCACATTGGTCCGCAGCGAAATCGCGCACACCTTTGAGGTATTCGTGAGTTCCATCGGGGTTTGGTGGCCCGTCCAGCCATTTTCGGCCGGCCGCGAGCGCGTCGTTGATGTCACCGTGGAGCCGCGGCTGCACGGACGAGTGTACGAGACGTGGGCCGACGGGACTGTCGTGGACTGGGGTCGGGTCCTGGCCTGGGAGCCGCCCCACCGGATCGCGATGACCTGGACGTCGACTCCGGTCACCACGGAGGTGGAGCTCAACTTCACCGCGCTCGGACCCGTCCTGACCCGCGTGGCGGTCGAGCACCGTGGTTGGGACGCGCTGTCCGAGGTACAACTCACCGAGGACTGCGCATTGCCCGGTGGCTACGCCTCCGGCGCGTATGCCACGGGATGGGTGCGCATCCTCACGCATCTGGCCGCCGCCGCCGAAGCGGATACACCGGCATGATTACCGCCCAACGAAGGACAAACCATGGCTGACCTGAATACTTGCTATTACGCCTTCAAGCTGTTTCCGCCGCGGCCAAGCTTTCCCGCCGACATCACCGAGGCGGAGGCTGCGATCTTGGCCGAGCACATCGCGTACTGGACGGAGTTGCTCAACGCCGGCACCGCCGTCGCGTTCGGCCCCGTGGCCGACCCGGAGGGGGTGTGGGGGCTGGCCGTGGTCGAAGCCGGCCCCGATACCGATATCAACGCGCTCCGAGAGCACGACCCTGTTATCCGACGTGGACTGGGCGGTCGCGTCGAGATCTACCCAATGCCCAACGCCTTCGTGCGAGCGCGCCGACCAACCGACCCAGGCCGCGATGCCGTCGATCCAGCGCGGTCGGCCGAATCGTCGGTCACCACTCGATAGGACGGGAAACAACCATGGACACCACGGGCCTGCGCGCCGCGTACAAAAGCTTTCTGGCCGTCGCACGCACTGAACGCTTCAGCGCGCCGCCGCCGCCGGAATGGACAGCTGCACAGTTGCTGGCCCACATCGTCGCCGGCGACACGGCCATCACCGCGGTTGCCCTCGCGGTAGCCGCCGGAGAGCGGCCCAGCTACGACAACCGCCCGTCGTTGGATCGCTGGAACCTTGCCCGCATCTGCGGAGCGGCCGGCGATCTGCCCGCGCTGATCGACCTCGTCGAGCAGCGGGGTCAGCTGTTGTGTCGAGTCGCCGAGCAGCTCACCGACGCCGAAGCAGACGTCGCCGTGGCCACGCTGATCATCTCCAACGACGAGGTCATGCTGGATTCCCCGTTGCCTTTGCGCGGCCTGATCGACGGCTTGGGCCAAGTGCACCTGCCCAGGCACGCCGAGCAACTTGCCGCGCTGGCGATGTGATCAATGCGTGCTGTCCCGACCGCGGGCCCGGCAAATCGGGGCGGCCGTCGCAGGTATCGGCAATACGAGGATCAACTGGAGGTGATAGCCGGCTCCGCCGAGAAACTGAGGGCGTGACCGACCAGCAAAAATCGTTGGCGCTTGTCTTGTTTTGGCTCACGCGGAATTGGAACCGAGTTACGCACCGCACGTTCGCCGAGGCAGGCTGTGCCGCGCAACGTGCCTCACCGGACGGGCTGTACGTTTCCCAGTCGCCGATCGGGCCGCGACCCGTTTTGAGTCACGCTGTGGCGGGCATCGGGTGCGGCACGGCGACAACGGCGGCTGGCCGCGGTGTTGCGTCTGCCGCTCGGAACAGCCGACCCGACCACGACCCGCGCAACGTGTGAGTGGCCACGGTCGCCCAGGCGAACAACAGCACCACGAACAACGCGGCGGCCAGCCACTGGATGCTGACCACGTTGGCCGCCACCCCTAGCGCGCCGGCACCTGTCACACAGGTGCCGACCGGGAAGGTGAAGCTCCACCAGGTCAACGAGAACGTCAGGCCCCGGCGCAGCGCATGCACGGTCAGCGCGACGGCCAGGGTGAAGACAAAGGCGGCGAAGCCCGCCATCACCGATCCGTACAACACGCCGAACACGTGCAGGCCCGACACCAACGCTGGCGCATCGGCGAAAACCAGCCCGGCCCGCGCGCCCAACAGGTTGGCCGCCGTGATGGACTGGCCCAGCGCGCCGAGCGTGATCCACACCGTCGGAACCGACTGTGTGGCGGGCAACCCCGCGTGCACCAGACGCGAGTAGATCATCGTGATGGTGATCATGGCAACCAGCAGGCTCAACCCGAACATCGCATAGCACGCGAAGAAGAACGTGCGGCCGAATTGGCCCGGGCCGACATGGGGAATCAGCAGCGCACCGGTCGACGCCGAGACCATGGGCGGCACAAGCGGCATCAGCCACGCCGGCAGCGCGATGACCGACTCGTGGCTGTGGCTGGTGATCATGTCGTATGGGATCTTTACGGCGGTTATCAGGCCGAGCATGGTGCCGACGGTCCATAACGTGACGTCGATGTGCACCGCGGCCGAGGCTCCCACGACGTCGGATCCCACCGTGATGGTGCCCGCGCCGACGGTCAGCGCGGCCATCGCCGGCGCGCCGTAGAACTGTGACATCACCGGATGGCTGGCGTAGGCCTTCGCTTTGGCGCGGTGACGCATCCAGTGCACCGTGAAAGCGCCCGTCAGCAGTGTCAACGCGGTCGCGGCCATGGCCCACACGATCGTTGCTAGCACGCGCAGGCCTGGGATGTGGACTGGCAACGTGGCCGCGGCGGTGGCGACGATGCCTGTGCCCATCACCGAGGCGAACCAGTTCGGCGTGATGTGTTCGAACACCCGTTGCGGGTGATCAAGCAGCGAAAGCGGGCCCGAGCGCGGCAGCGGGCGGCGAGTGGAAACCACGGTGCCATGCTCAGCTGCGGCGGCGTGGTGTCGGGGACTGAGGTTGCTAGTCTTCATGATTCACCTGAACACGATGGTCCTGCGGAACAGTCCGCGCCAGAACCCACAGCGTTTTGGTGAGCTCACAAAGCCATTTTGTGGATGCATGAGTCATGAGGCTCAGTGCCCGCGTACCCGATATGGCCGCGTTCGACGTCCTGGTGGCGATCGCCAAGACCGGCAGCCTCGGCGCCGCCGCGGGAAGTCGGATTGCCGGCCTTACATGACGGAGGCTGTCGACTGGGTCGGCCTTTTCGCCGGGCGTGGCACCGCAGCGAAATTCGACTGGCCGATCCAGGCCGGCACCACGCGACGCACGTGCGAGGGGCCGTCGATCGCCACCGAGCCATCGATTAGCGCCCGTGACCACGACACATCCCCGCGCCAGATTTGCGTCAGCGTGCGTAGGCTCCCCGAGATCGTCGCGGTGATGTCGTAGCCGGGATCGCTGTCGCAGACATCGGCGTGACCGTCGTCCCCCACCAGCCACCACGACGACACCTTTGGCGAGACGCCGGAAAGCCTGAACGCCAGCGTCGTTCGGTTAGTTGGCCACGCTTCGATCGGCGCTTTGCGGTGGATGTCCCACATCAACAGGTGCGGATCGAGATCCTCGTCGCCCAGGTCCCCGATCCAGCGCATCCCCCAGGCGCCGAGGCCGTCGATGATGTCTTTGAGTTCGTGCCCGCGGGGCGTCAGGGTATAGCGCGTCCGGCCCGCGACTCGGGATCGCGACACCACGCCGGCGCGGACCAGCGTTTGCAGGCGCTTTGAAAGCAGCGCCGGCGACATCTTCGGCACACCCCGGCGCAGTTCATTGAAATGCTCACTGCCATAGAGCAGTTCACGCACGATGAGCATCGTCCAACGTTCATCGAGAACTTCCATCGCCTTCGCGACTGGACAGTACTGGCCGTAGGTCGACATCGCGCGCATCCCCTCGATCTAAAACTGCTGCCCATTCAGTACACGCCCGAATCGTGGCCATCGCTAGTACACATCGTGAACTGGAACGCTGCCGGGTCCGGCCCGAAGATGTGCTGGTGAACAGGCCCGAACCCAGGAGCTCACGATGAACACCCACGGCGACGAAGCCGATAGACCGACAAGCGCACCCGACCAGCCGATTAGGTAACCAAGCACCATGATCCTTGAGCAGTACTACATCGAGTGCCTATCGCACGCGTCGTATCTAATCGGCGACGAAACAACCGGGCGCGCAGTCGTTGTCGACCCGCGCCGCGACATCGGTGATTACCTAGCCGATGCCGATCGCAAAGGCTTGACGATCGAAGGTGTGATTAACACCCACTTTCACGCCGACTTCGTGGCAGGGCACCTGGAACTGGTGGAGGCAACCGGGGCGTGGATCGGCATGGGCGAGGCCGCCCAAACCGACTACCCGATCCGTCGGCTGGCCGACGGGGAGCACATAGGGCTGGGTGAGGTGGATCTGGAAATTCTGGCCACCCCCGGCCACACCTGGGAGTCGATCAGTGTGCTGGTGCGCGAGCGCCGCATGGCCTGGCCCACCGCGATCCTGACCGGTGATGCGTTGTTCATCGGCGACGTCGGCCGACCTGACCTGGCGAATCTCGGCGACGGCTCAACCACCGAATTGGCGCGCGCGCTGTACCGTTCGATCCACGAGCGACTGCTGGCGCTGCCCGACCAGGTGATCGTCATGCCGGCCCACGGCGCGGGATCGTCATGCGGCAAAAACCTCTCGACCGAACTCACCTCAACGATCGGTGAACAGCGCAGCAGCAACCCGTCGGTGCAGCCGATGAGCGAGGACGAATTCGTCGCCCTCGTCACGGAGGGACAGCCCGCGGCGCCGTCATACTTCCCGGTCGACGCGGCGATCAACAGGCGCGCCCGTCCCCCCCTGGATCGGGCGCGCAGTATTCCGCCAGTGACCCCTGCACAGCTGCGTTCCGTGCTGCGGGACGGCGTGCGGCTCCTCGATGCCCGTTCAGTGGACGACTTCGCGGCGGGACACTTGCGCGGATCGGTCAATGTCGGCTTCGACGGCCGGTTCGCCGAAACGGCCGGTATGGTCACCGAGATCGGGGAACCGATCGCGTTGGTTGTCTACCCTGGTCACGAGCAGCTCGCTGCGATGCGGCTGGCCCGTATTGGTTCGGACAACGTCATCGGCTACCTGAACATCGGCCGGGATGTGCCGTTTCCATTCGGACTTTGCCCCTTGGTCCAATCCGCCCCGCGGATCACCGCCGGCGAGCTCGAGGGTCTGCTCGCCGAGAATGCGGTCTCGCTGATCGATGTCCGCAATCATGGCGAACGCGAGCGCGGCGCAATCGCTGGTGCTCTTCACATACCGCTGGCGCAGCTGCGCGTGCGGTTGGGCGAAGTGTCCAAGGCTGACCCGATCGTGGTGCACTGTGCCAGCGGCTGGCGTTCGAGCGTGGCCGCATCGTTGTTGCGGGAGAGGGGATTTGAGAACGTTGCAGACCTTGCCGGCGGTTACAACGCGTGGGTCCGAGCATGCGCGTCTCGGGTTTCGAGGCATTTGGCGGTCACGCCCGCATCACGGCGATTATCCAGACCCGTTGCCCTGCCAGAATTTTCGGTGCACAAGCTGACAACCCCGACTCGCCGGATAACGGCGCCCCGACCTCAGCAGGTCAGATCGACCCGCTGCGTGATGAAAAAAGGAGAAAACTATGACCCTGAGATTGGGTGACCTCGCGCCCGACTTCGACGCGGAGACCACTGAAGGACGAATCCGATTCCATGACTGGATCGGCGAGAGTTGGGTGGTGCTGTTCTCGCACCCGAAGAACTACACCCCGGTGTGCACCACCGAACTGGGCTACATGGCCAAGATCAAGCACGAGTTCGACCGACGCGGCGTGAAGATCATCGGCCTATCGGTCGACCCCGTCGCTGAACATGCCGGCTGGAGCAGCGACATCGCCGACACCCAGGGCGTCGCCCCTAACTATCCGCTGATCGGTGACGCCGACTACAACGTGGCCAAGCTGTTTGGCATGCTGCCCGCCAACGCAAGTGGCGACCCGGCTCGACGCAGCGCAGCCGATAACCAGACGGTGCGCAACGTGTTCGTGGTCGGGCCGGACAAGAAGATCAAACTCATCCTGGTATATCCCATGACCACCGGGCGCAACTTTGACGAGGTGCTGCGCGTCATCGACTCGTTGCAGCTGACCGCTGACCACAGGGTCGCCACACCCGTCAACTGGCAGCCGGGCGAGGACGTGATCATCGCCGGCAGCGTCAGCGACGACGAAGCCCGCATCACCTACCCCGACGGATGGCGCGCGCCACGCCCATACCTCCGCATCGTTCCGCAACCTGCGAGCGCCCACGTGACCGGACAGCACGAATTGATTCCCACGCTGTGAGACCCGGTTATCGGTGGGTGCAGCCGGCACGCATAGAACGAGGCCGATTTTCTTCCCCGATTAGGCACAGCGGAGCTTTGTGACCCCACAGCATCAAGACCTGTAGTGAATGCCGGTTGGGCGGTGAACCATTCAAAAGCATGAACCGTCTCACAAACGAGGGATGCGACATGCGGAGAGGAGTACCTGCCATGTTATGGACGTTGCTCTCTATCTTCGCTATCGCTCCCCTCGCTGCTCTCGCATTTGATAGGCCCCACTTCGGTAACTGGATCTGGCACATCGACCCTGACACGGCGAGGGACTAGAAGTGCATTCCGGCGTCACCGGCATGACCGCACACCAGGTAGCTCGGGTTCATTTTCACCGCTGGGGTAAATGGTCACCCTGGTTCCAGGGTCATCACAACCTTGTCTGGAAATCGGCCCGCGGCTGTCGTAAGTGCGGGAAGGTACAGACACGTCTGATGTGATCAAGGCCCGCGATCAGGCCATCACGCATCACTACACGGGGCGAACGCGGTGTGCGCCAGCATGGGTATCAACGATCTGCACGCGTTCGCTCGCTGATCTGCCAATGCCGCCACAGACGGGCCGCCCCTGAGGAGAGCAGGGCGGCCCGATCAAATGTTCAGACACGGGTTAGGGCGATCCGGTTCCACGCTCGATTTCCGGCAGCTCCACTAAAACTGCAGTTCAGTGACCTTTTTTGCGCGGACGACCTCGGGTCGGAATTTGCGTTGGGGGAGGCTTAGTCTGGGCACTCGGCGTGGCGCTCAGGGCGCGCAGGATGGCGTCGGTGTGTCGTTGAGCGTGACCCGGTGGGAATTGTTGGTCGAGCAAGGGTGGCGCGGAAATAGAGGGGCCCGATGAACAGATCCTCATGGCGAACGTCGGCTGAGATCATCGGTAATCGATGTCTACATTGTTCTGAGGCAAGTCGGGCCACCGGATGTCAGGAAGGCAACGGTGTGCGATGAAGCCGGGGAGGTGATCGAGCTGTTCTCTGCGCATCGCGAGTTTTCGGCCTACGGGCCATCGCACTTGGTGGTGCTCGCGGTGTTCGCGATCGGCGCTGCGCTTCTGGTCTGGATCGGACGTCGGCAGAGCAAGGCGCAGGCGCGGCTCCTCGGGCGTGTCTTGGCGGTTCTGATCGTCGCGGCATTCAGCGTGGCGCTGGTTTACAAGCTGGTCAGGCCCACCATCGGCGGCTCGGTGCCGCTGCAGCTGTGCGATATCGCGGAACTCACGGCGGCCTATGCTCTGTGGTCGCAGCGGCATTGGGCCTTTGCGCTCTCGTACTATTGGGGCCTCGTCTTAAGCTCGCAGGCGTTGATTACACCCGACATCGGCACGCCAGAGGAAGGCGCGCCAGATTTTCCCCATCATCTTTTCGTCACGTTCTTCACGCTTCACGTGCTCGTTGTGTGGGCGGCCATCTATCTCACGTGGGGGCGTGGAATGCGGCCGCGGTGGCGCGACTACCGCTTCGCGGTCATCGTGACCCTTGCGTGGGCGACGTTCACCTTCACCTTCAATGCGATCACGGGAACCAATTACGGCTACCTCAACAGGAAGCCCCCTACCGCGTCGCTGCTGGACGTATTGGGTCCATGGCCGGTGTATCTGCTGACCGAGGTCACGATCGTTTTCATCGTTTGGGCCCTGATGACCTGGCCGTGGGAGCGGGCACGCCGGCAGGCCAACGAAAGTCCGAGCGTGGTCTGATCCTGCCGTGAGCAGCGATCGTCACGCATGGCTGACCTGACGGCGTTTAGCCGGCGGTCGTCACCACCTGCCGAGGCCACCGCACCCGAACCCAATGCTGCACTCATCGGACCTTTACAACGACTTTGCGCTTCGCGCCGCCCTTTTCGATGTAGGTTGGGGGCTCGTCCGGAGCGGTCATCAGAGCCAGCGAGCCGGAGGCCGCCGGAACCCGATTTGCCAAGGAGTTCACCACAATTCCGTTCGAGCTCATGACTCCCAATTAATCCCGAGGGTTTCCGGTAGGCCGAAGGCCGTAACGAGGTCTGGGTCGCCGAATACGACGATCCGCGCGATGCCCGTCGAGGTGACGGTCAGCACCGCAACGCCGAAGGCCTGCAATGCGCCGTCAGCGCCGCGGCGATAGGCAGCCGCCGCGGGCTGGCCGTTGGCAATGATCGCCAGCATTCGCCAATCGCCAGGCGATCCAAGGACATACGTTGCGAGGTATGGGAGGCAGGTCTTGCGGCCAGTGAACCACGTGCGCGATCCGACCATCTCCAGCGCGGCGTCGTGTCGGAGTACCCGTTCCAGGGCTGCGACGTCGGCGTTTTCGAACGCGGGGATGTACTGCCCGAGCAATTCACGGGCCCGTAGCTCACTTGGCTCGGTGATCTCGTCAGGCGCTGGCGCCGCATCCCTGATCGTGGCGCGGGCTCGTTGAAGTGCGCTTTTGACGGCCGCAACAGTGGTGCCGAGCATTGCGGCGACCTCGGTCGCCGGGAAAGCCAATACG
>Ga0318523_10000241_pt1 | contig 14181 bp, 11 predicted proteins | sample GRESIP178b2f19_FD_203500 | JGI IMG/M metagenome (GOLD analysis project Ga0318523, IMG submission 203500) | Tropical soil microbial communities from Luquillo Experimental Forest, Puerto Rico - GRE.SIPMG.178b2f19 | ecosystem: Environmental > Terrestrial > Soil > Tropical forest > Bulk soil...
CGGAGTTCGTCCAGCAGCAGCGAGGTGATCAGGAATCCGCTGAGGACGAAGAAGATGTCGACGCCGATGAAGCCGCCGCTCACGCCGGGGATGCCGCCATGCCCGACGAGCACCAGCGCCACCGCTATCGCGCGAAGCCCGTCCAGCGCCGGAATGCCACTGCGCCGTTCCGGTTGATCCCAGATCGCGAGCCGGCCGACACGGCGCACCGGAGCAACCCATCGGGGCCGCCGAGCAGAACTCTCCGGTGCGGGGTGCCGCCCGCCCGGCTCAGAGTCCGCTGTTAGCGCGCCCTGACCACCTTCTCGCCCGGCGCCAAAGTTGATGCCGATACGTCGCTGCCCCTCCTCTTGATCGCAGCAAGCCTAATTGCGAGGAGGCCGGGATCGCAGGAGGACACGCGCGCCTATGGCGGTCTGGCTGGCGGGTGGTGTGTCCACCGACTCGAATAATGTCGTCGGCGCGTCAGAGCGGAAATCGGTTGCGCACGCCATTGAAGCGCTCCCACATCAAAGCGGTACGTTCGGCGCTGGTGACTCTCGCGGTCTCTGGCGGTAGCGCACGTGCGAGTTCCGCATGCTTGGCGAGCCGGGTGGTCAGTGCCGCAGGCTGACCCGCGAGCATGTGGCGGTAGGTGAGGTTCCCGCGTTCGAATCCCTGGGTGTCGATCCAGTTGCGGAAGCCCGGGTCCTGGTGGGCCAGAATCAGTCTGACCTTGCCGTCATTGTCGACCGATGCGCGGCTCGGGGTGTAGCTCACCGGCCGGTAGAGAAAGTCCATGCTGGTGAAGTACGCGCCCATGTTCGTGATCATCCACAAGCCCTCGTGGGCGTCGAACTCGATGATGAGAGCCTCGTCGGGCCCCAGTTCCCAGTACATGTTGGCGGCGGTTCGGCCGCGTTTGCCGTCTGCCTCGGATGCGTCCGGGCGAGGGAACCGATTCGGATGCTCATTGTCGACGCCGCCGTAGGTGAACGGGAACTCGGGCCAGTCGCTCATGAGCCCGCTGACGAAATCACCCGCCCAGCGCATCGCCTCGACCATCGTGCCGGGCGTCGGCATCGGCTTCGGCGAGGTCATGCCGACGCGCTCGATTTGCATCCGCGCGGGACACTCATCCCAGCGGTCGAATCCTTGGCGGATGAACACCTTGCGCGAATTCGCGGTGGTCGGTAACCAGTTGGGCTCGCGCTCGGGACCACCGATGTACAACTCGAACCTCCCGTCCGGCGCGACGCGGAGTTGGCCGCCGAACAGGTTCACCTCCGGCACATCGCCGAATGGCTCGTGCAGGACGTGCGGACCGTCGGGACGCGCCCCCTGCACGGTGATGTTGAAAAACGTGGCCGTGCCGCGCGTTCCGGTGATGCGGTAGGTCGATTCGCCGTCAATCCAGACCTGTTGGTAGGTGAAATCGGCGCAGTCTCCCCCTAGTTTGCGGGTCGGGTTACAGAAGGCGTGCATCATCGGATAGCGGGTGTCGCGGGTTTCCAGGGCCAGATCGAAGGCCTGCCCCAGGTTCTGGGTGAGAAAGCGAAACGCGTCGACGCGCTGCAAGTCTGAGGTCGCGTTGAAATCCTTGAACGCTTGCTTGCCAGCGGCTTTCAATCGCTCGCAGAATTCGTTCCACGCGCGATCGAGTGCCGCGTCATCTGCCCCATCACCGAAAGCCACTGCACCTTCTCCTCTGCTCAGCCGCCGAGTCTGTCGAGCAGCGCGCTCACCGTCGCGCACGCTCGCCCGGCCGCCGCCAACCTGCCTTCCGCATCGATTCGTGGCCCGAGCAATTCCAGGTCGAAACCGAACCGATAGCCCTCGGCCAACGCCTGGGCCACGAACGACTCGATCGGAATCGCGCCGTCACCGGGCACCGCGCGCGCCGGTAGAGCCCGGTCTCCCAGCACGTAATCACTCAACTGGATCAGGTGCGTCCGCGGAAGCGCCCGCCGCAGGAGGCCCGCGAGATCGGCTTCGGCCCAGCAGTGAAACAGGTCGATGCAGATGCCAAGTCCCGCCAGCTCGGCGAGGGTGATGGTGTCACGCAGGCTGTGAGCGAGGTGGATGTCAGCGTAGAGGCTGGACGCGTTCTCGATGGCGAGGCCGACGCCGGCCTGCTCGGCCTCTTGCGCGCACGGCTCGATCGCACGACAAAACCGCTCGGCTGCCTGCTCCCAGGTGAGTCCACCGCGGCCGCCGGTGAGCATATAGATGCACCGCGCACCCGCGGCGGCGGCGGCATCGATCAGCCGGGACAAGTCCGCTCGCGCGGCGTGGACCGACCGCGCGTCCCCTGACATCCGGCCGGCGCCGAACAGGTGGCAGACCGCCTCGACCGCGTAATCGTCGGCTCGAAACAGGCGCACGAAGCCGGGGTCGAGAAGTTGCGCGTCGAGGACGCTCAGGTGTCGCAGGCCAAGGGCCGTCCAATGGCTTTGCAGCTCAGCAGGATCCGCCCCGAGAAACGTCACATTGTGGACCGACAGCCCTTCGTGCGTGAGCATCTCAATCGCGCTTTTCGATGCTGACTCCGAACCGCTCCCGGAAGGGCGCGAATTCAGCGTGCAGGTCTTCGAGGTTCTCACCGATGCCGGTCAGCAGGCTGGTGGAGTAACGGAACTTCCCATAGCGGTCGCCGCGGTTGCGGACCAGGTAATCACGCATCGACGCATCGGCCTCGCCGGTCAGGGCCCGCCCGCAAAATGCGTAGTAGCGGCCGACGGTTCCGACCGGGTCCGCGATGAAGTCGGTGTAGGGGATGTGCAGGATCCGCGGGTCGTCCACCATCGGGTTGGTCATGGTGTTGGCGATGCTGGCCCGGGTCATCTCGAGGTGCCTCTTCGCCTCGACCGCGAGATCGATCGGACCGACGATGCCGTCGAGGATGTCGGCCATCATCATGGTGCGCGAAGCCGCGACCTGGACCGGGTCGCGATGCAACCACAGCAGATTCGCGTCGGGATAAGTGTCGAAGAACTCCTTGAGACGAAAGCCGTGAAACCCCTTCAGGACCCAATATCTTCGGGGCCGGTTGTACTGGAACTGTTGCAGCATCGCTCTGTGCAGACGGTACTGCGCGGCCGAGTCCGTCGGCAGACCGGCCACCAGCGTCTGCATCGGCACCCGCCACCACGCGGTCGGAGTCATTACCCGAAAGTCGAAGGCCCAGGTGCGCTCATCTTCGGGAAGACCGTCACCGAGCATGTCGTTGTAGGGGTGGCTGAGTAGCCACTTGGGCATCTTCGCATTGATCTCGCGCCAGTCTGAGTCGGCCCGGGCTCGGCGGGGATCGTCCGCGGGGCCGATGCCGGGAGGCGGTGACGGGTACATCACCTCCCAGAACCGCAGCGCGCGCGCGTTCGGGTCCACCGCCATCAACGCGTGCACGAGCGTGGTACCCGAGCGCGGCTCGCCCGTCACGAACATCGGGTGATCGATCACCTCGGCCCGGATCGGATAGCGGTTGCGGTCCTCGATGAACTGCAGCCGCGACGTAAGCAGCCAATGACAGACGCTTTCTGCCTGTTCAATGCCTTTGCCGTCCATGCCGATACCGTTCAAGTGGTCGACGGCTAACGCGAACCGCTCTGGCAGTGTGGGATCGCCATAGTCGTCCAGTCCCGTGTCGGCCCGCGCGCGGGCAAGCATCGCGGACGCATCGAGTCCCGCAGTCATGGCTGACCTCCGCACAAAGCCAACAGTTCGTCCTCCGTCTTGCGCACATTGGCTGCCGACGCGGCGCTGAACTCCAGTCCGGCCATCGCGCCGTAATCGAGGATCTTGGGAACGCGGAGCCCGGCATCCACATAAGACTTGATGATTCGGGCAACCTGTCGTGGTGTGCCGTGCGGCACGACCGCCAGGATCGCTTCGGGCTCGACGCGGCCCAGGAAGTCGACGATCCGATCACGCGACAGTGTCGTCGGGTCAATGTCGTGGAACCCGCCCCAGTCATCGCCCATCGGATGGTCAAAGCCGAAGCGGCGCAGGGCTTCCGCCGAAACCTGCAGCAGGAAGGAAGACACCAGCGGAGCGCGGACGATCCGGTCGATCGCGTCGTCGTCTTCGCCGATCAGGCACACCTGCACAAAACAGGGCGTGATCGCCATCGGGTCGCGGCCGGCCCGTTCGGCCGATTGTCTGACCGCGCAGAGCATCTCAGCGTAGTGGTCGGGCGTCCACGCTCCGGCCGGCCACCAGCCGTCGGCGTAACGCCCGACGATGTCTAGCATCCGTGGACCGCTGGCGCCGATCCATATCGGCGGGAAGCGCCCGCCGTAGGGCTCAGTGTCCAGCCGAGCGTGATACAGCCGGTAGAAACGGCCCTCGAAGTCCACCGGCCCGTCGCTGTCCCAGAGCAGGCGGATGACCTTCAACGCCTCCTCGAAGCGGCCGACGGGTCGGGCGAAGTCGAATCCGTAGGGCAGGATGTTTTCGCTCTCACCGCTGCCCAGGCCGAGAATGAATCGCCCGCGGGACAGATGGTCGATGGTCAGCGCGCTTTGGGCCAGCATCGCGGGATGGCGACGTACAGTGTCCACAACACTGGTGGCCAGTCGCACGGTGTCGGTCAGCACGGCCGCGGCCGCGGCGACCGCCACGCCGTCGAGGTGGCGATGCGGCGATGGCGATGACGTTGCGAGGTCAGTGAACTCGGGCGTCCACAGTGCATCGGGCCAAAAGCTCACCATGTGATCGGGCAGCCAGATCGAGTGGTATCGACCGGTATCCAGCTCAGCCAGGTCCGAGAGGTTCAACGGGAGCGTGGTGCGCACAAACGCGGCGGGCGAGACGCGCATCAGTGACCTGCGCTCAAATCGAAGCCAGGGCGAAAACGAGAATTAGGCCGTGTCAGTAACACCGCGACACTGAAACGGCGCACACGACACGCCGGGGCAAGTGTGCGTAGCTTCAGTCTCGAGGAACGCGGCTGGCGCCCGTTCGAAGGTTGGCGACACTCGTGCGCGGAAAGGCGCGGGTCTGGGCTCACCGCGGGACCCACTCCGATGTCAGCGCGAACTCCGACAAATACTTGGTCGAACTCCAGCCGCCGTCGACGACGATCGTCTGCCCATTGATGAAACTTGCGCCCGGCGAGCACAAGAACGCCACGGTGCTGGCGATGTCATCGATGGTGCCCAACCGCTGATGGGGCGTCATCTCGGTGTTGATCTTGCGGAACCGCTCGTCTTCCAAGCGCTTCTCGACCATCGGCGTTACCGTCACACCGGGTGCGACGGCGTTACAGCGGATGCCGGAGGCCCCGTACTGGCAGGCGATGTGCGTGGTCAGCGCGGTCAGCCCGCCCTTGGCCGCGGAGTAGGCGCCGCCGCGAAGACCGCCGATGACGGCGAAAGTCGACGTGACGTTGATGATCGCCGATCCGGGTCCCATGTGTGGTAGCACGTCGCGCGCGAGCCTGAACGGGGCCCGCAGCATCAAACCCAGGAAATAGTCCAGTGTTTCGTCGTCTGTTTCGTGCAGCGGTTTGGGGCTTCCGGTTCCGGCGTTGTTGATCAGGAAGTCGATGTGACCCCACCGGCTTACGGCAAGGTCGACGATACGTCGCGGCGCATCGTCACAGGTCAGGTCGACGGCCAACGTCGCGACCCGTGTCGGGTCGTCGATGGACCTTTCCAGCTCGGCCAGCCGGTCCTCGTCGCGGCCCGTGCCGAGGATGGCCATACCCATCTCGGCGAGTCTTCTTGCGCATCCCAAACCGATGCCGCTGGTTGCGCCCGTGACGATTGCGACCTGCATCTCACCCATCCACGTTTGTCAGTACCGCTCGGATCTGATGTTTAAGGATTTTGCCCGCGTCGTTCTTGGGCAGCGCATCCCAGATGACTACCTGTTCTGGGGCCTTGAATTTCGCGACGCCCTTGCTCTGCAGTAGCGCGAGCAGGTTGGCGACATCGGGCATTGACTTACCTGGCTCGCGTGCGGGCACGATCACCGCACACGCCCGTTCTCCGGTTCGATCGTCGGGCAGTCCCACGACCGCGATTTCGGCGATGCCGGGATGGTCGGCGAGCAGGTCCTCGAGTTCCTTGGCCGAGATGTTCTCGCCGTTGCGGATGATGACGTCCTTGGCCCGGCCGGTCACGACGAGGTATTGGTCATCGATCCAGCGCCCGAGGTCTCCGGTGCGGAAGAATCCTGCGGCATCAAATGAGTCAGCATCGTCGTCGGGATGTCGGTAGCCCAGCAGCATCTGCGGTCCGCGAATACAGATTTCACCGTCGCCGGACGGCGCGGCTTCATGTGCGACGAGTTTGATCTCGGCGATGCCGGCCCGTCCGTCGGTGTCTGCGGCTCGGCGGGCTTCATCTCGCCGGGGTGCGCCGACGGTCGCGACGGGCACTTCCGTACAGCCGTACACTCGGGTTACCACCGCCCGGTCGAAATATTCAGCGGCGCGGCGAATCAGCGACGGTGACACCGAGGCGCCGCCGCAGATGAATACCTTCAAGTCGGGCAAGCGACTGTCGGCGCGCTCGGCGGCGGACAGCAGCTGTTGCAGAAACGGTGTGGCCCCGGCCATGTGGGTGCAGCGTTCACTGTTCATCAGTGCCACCGCCACCGACGGATCCCACCGGTCCATGAGTATCGCGGTCGTGCCCAGTAGCAGCGGGCATTCGAACGCGTATATCGAGCCGCCGATGTGGGCGATCGGCGATGGAACCAGGAACGTGTCGCCCGGCTCGACGTTCCACTGGTCGCGGATCTGACAGATCAGCGCATGCATCGAATTGTGGCTGTGTAGAACGCCTTTCGGGTGGCCGGCGGTGCCTGACGTGTACAGGACCATCCGTACGGCGTCGGGATCCAGGGTGGGTAGCCTCGAGGTATCCGGCTCGAGCCCCACCAACGCCGGATACGGTGTGTGCGAACCGGGGTCACCGCGCACCACCACTATTTCCGGGGCCGGGCTCATCGCGGCGGTCACGCGCTCGAGCATCGCCACATAGTCGTGACCGCCGAATTGGTTCGGAACGAAGACGATCGCGGTTTCGACGTCTTCGAGGATGAACCGCAGGTCGTGGTCGCGCAGCGACGGCAGGATCGGGTTCACCACCATCCCGGCCAGCGTCGCGGCCAAATAAATGACGGCGGCCTCGTGCCAGTTCGGCAGCATGAACGACACGGTGCTGCCGGTCGGCATGCGTTCCATCAGCGCATTCGCCAGCCCGGTGGCTTGAGTATAGAGCGTCGCACAGTCCAGCCGGATATCGTGGTCCACCAACACAGTTCGCTGCGGCGCGACGTCCGCCGCCGAGCGCAGCGAGTCGGCCAACGTGGTGTGTACCCACAACCCGTGCCGGTATGCCTGCGCCGCGCGTGGCGTGTCGTGGCGGGCTCGGGCAATCACCTCAGCCGGCCGCCTGACCGTTCACGCGGCGCATGGTCATCGCGTAGCGGAAATTCGACGACAGATGGGTGTTGATCGTCACCTGCGCCAGCTCGCCATCGGAGGTCTTATAGGTGCGCCGCATCTGCAACGCTGCCGTCCCCGCCTCGACTCCGAGGCCGTCGGCCAGCTCGGGAGAAAGCAGGACCGCGGCGATTTCTTGGTGTAACTCGGAGATGCTCACACCAAACAGGTCCTCGATCAACGGAAAAATCGGGCCGGTGTGACGCTGCAGCAGCCTGCCCACCGCGGCGAAAGTGCGGCTTATGTAGTACTCCGTTCGACACAGGGGCACCGACGCGTCGTCGGCTTGCCGGTAGCCGCGTACCGATAGCCACTGGCTGCCGGCCTCCAGTCCGGTCCGGGCGGCCAGGTCGTCGTCGATCGTCACCATCTCATTGAACTCGATGTTCAGCTGCGCGCCGGCCGCGAACGCGACCAGGTCGTCGATCGACATCGCGTCCTGCGCATAGGAACTGGACGATGGCCGGGGAACCACACGCGTGCCCGCGCGTGGCCGCGACTCGACGAGGTTGTCCTCGCGCAGTCGGCGTAGTGCTTCGCGGACGGTGTAGCGGCTGACCGCGAATCGCTCGCACAATTGGTGTTCGGTGGGTAGCTGCGAGCCCACCGGATAAACCCCGTCGACGATCTCTTTACGCAGCGTGCGCGCGATTTGTAGGTAGCGGTGCTCGCTGGCGATGGCCTGGGACATCAGCGGCTTTCCCTTGACCGGCGCACTGCCAATACGCTGCCGTCACCATCGGCCGAGATGTAGAGCGTCCCGTCGGCCGCTGCGGTAATGCCGGCGAAGGGGCCTTGTGGCCCGGAAAACGGCGGCATTCCTTTCAGCGGCTTGGCCACCACGCCCGGCGGCGGGCCGACCGGTAACCCCGTAGCGATGGTGCGGCGAGCGTTGGTGTTCAGGTCGAATGCGACCAGCTCCTTGGCGCCGGCATCGACGACGTAGAGCACACCGTTACAGACCGAAATGCCTTGCGGGCGTCGCAGGTCGGCCAAGACGGTGTCGATACTCGAGCCGTTCACCTTGACCACCCGCCCGGCACCGGCCTCAGCCACCAGGCACGCGCCGTCGGCGTGAATCGCGACGCCGACCGGCTCGCGCAGGTCGGTCGCTAAAACGTCGACACTTCCCGACCGCAACGAAAGCACCCGTCCCGTGCCCAACTCGGCAAAGACCACACCGTTGGGGCCGACCGCGACGCCGTAGAGCTGGTCGAAACCGTCTGCCAACACCTCGCTTTCGCTCGCCGCCGGCCGGTAGCTGCTGACCTGGCCACCCGACGTCGTCACCACGAACTCACCGGGTCCCCTCGACACAACGCCACGCAGGAACCCGGGGTAGCCGGGGCTGAACAGCATCCCCACGGTCTGCAACGACCCGTCCGGCAGGGCCATGTAGAAATACGTGCCATCGGCGATGTAGAGCCGCCCGTCGTGCCCCACGGTCAGATCCAGCGGCCAGTTCAGCCCACCGGGCAATATTGTTCGCGTCTCGCCGTCCGGCGCGATCTCAGTAATCTCGCCGGTGAAGTTGGATACCAGTACCAGTTCGCCGACGAAGGTGCAGTTGTCCAGGCCCGGACTCAACTGCGCCAGCACCCGCTGCTCGCCGCTACGGGGATCGATGCGCAGCACTTGCCCGCTTGCCACCTGGGTCGAGACGATGTAGCCCTGCGAGTCGAATTTGACCGAATCGGGCACACCGAGATCGCGCGCGACGCACTGTGGTTCGCCGCCGTCGGGATCGACGCGCCAGATCTCGTTGGCGCCCATCACCGGGAAATACAGCAGGCCGTCCGGGCCGACTTCCATCGCATTCGGTGAAGGCACGCTTTCCAGCAGCACCCGCGGCGGCCCGCCGCCCGGGTCGAACTCCAGTAGGCGCCCACCCTCGCGGCATTCACCGACGAACAACCGGTCCCGATGAACGGTGATGCCGTTGGCCGACGGCACGTCGTCGCGCAGCACCCGGGTGCGGCCGGCGGTGTCGAGCACGCTGACCCGACCGTCCATGACCTCGGTCGCGTAGAGGTTGCCGCTCGCGTCGAACGCGACGTCGTCGGGCGCCACGATCTCGCCCCCCTTGGCGCTGACGGTTTCCAGCTGCCCGGTGCGGTGATCCAGTGCGCTGATCTGGCTGCCGGTCACCTGCGCGATGTAAACCCGACCGTCCGGGCCGGTGCGCAAACCGTTGGCGCCGAACAGCCGACTCGGAGCGGTGACCCGCTCCAGTCGCCAGCCCTCCGCGACTTCGACGGGGTCGGTCGGTCCATACCGCGATGGCTGCGCTGAGTTGGCCCATGTCATGAGGGTCTCGCCGAGGTCCTTCCCGTTGGCCGTTTGGGCAGGACGTTATCAAGTAGTCCTAGTCCAGACAATAGCTGCTCATGAAGCCGAGATCCTCCTTGACAGGCCCGTCTGCGCTTCGGAATAGTATTCTCCGACCGGTAGAATTGCATATGTTGTCCGGACAAGATAGAAACCCTTCTGGTGCGGCCCCGGGGGGTGTCCGCCGCAGGGAAAGCAGGCTATGGACGATTACCTCAGACTCGACGGCCGCATCGTGGTGGTTTCCGGCGCCGGCGGTGGCGGCATCGGCACGACCGTGACGGCGATGACCGCCCGGGCCGGGGCAACGGTGATCGCGGTGAGCCGGTCCAAGGAAAACCTCGACGAGCACATCGTTCCGCTGGCACGGCAGGGTCTGGCCGTCGTGCCGGTCGCGGCCGACGCGTCGACCGACGAAGGCATCGCTGCGGTGATCGACGAAGCGCGGCGTGCCACCGGACGCCTGTACGGTCTGGTCAATGTCGCCGGCGGCGCTGCGCCGTCGACATGGATGCCGTCCACCCGGGTGACGCGCAGCGACTGGCGCGAGATTTTTACCGACAACCTCGAGACCGCGTTTTTCATGAGCCGGGCCGTGGCGGCCGAACTCGTCGCGCAGCAGCTTCCGGGATCGATCGTGTCGATCTCCTCGATCAGCGGCATGAACACCGCGCCATTTCACATCGCTTACGGGACCGCCAAAGCCGCGATCACGGCCATGACCCGCACCATGGCGCTCGAACTGGCGCTGGCGGGAATCCGGGTGAATGCGGTGGCGCCGGGCGTTACCGAGACCGAGGCATCACGCACCTACGTCGATGAGGACCCGGATCGGGATCGGCAGGCGATCGCGATGGGTCGGCGCGGGCGGCCCGAGGAACAGGCCGGCACCATTCTTTTTTTGCTCTCGGACTTGTCCAGCTACATCACCGGCCAGACGCTGCTCGTCGACGGTGGGCTCGACCTCAAATGGAGCCATCTCGGCGCCGACAACACCTCGTTGTTTCTCAAGGACGAATCCTTCCGCGCGGCGATAAGGAGGATCTGTTGACGTCCTCCACCGGCTTAAGCCGATGGATTCCAACTCTTGTCCGTCGCGGCTACGCAGCAGGAGAGCAGAGTTGAGGTTCACGGTTCACAGACCGGCTAGTGCCAAGGTCTCCCCGCGCTGTCACCGCCCGTCCGGCGGCGATGTTGCGTGCGGCGTTCACGTCAGCATTGCACGGCCCCGCACCGCAGGCGACACACTGGAAGACCGCTTGGCTCTTGCGGTTTTCCGGCGCGACATGCCCACACTGAGAACATCGTTGCGACGTATACGGTGCTGGAACAACTTCAAGGCGCCCCGGGGCCTTGTGTTTCAAACGGGCCACCGTCAGTCCCCACCCGTGGCGGCTGATCTCGCGATTGAGGCCGCGTTTTTGCGCGACGTTGGTACCCGGACAGTCACGAGTCCCGCGCGCCGAGCGGGTCATCGCGCGCACATCCAAGTCCTCGACGCGGATCGTGTCGAAACGGCGCGCCACATCGGTGGTGGTCTTCTCCACCCAGTCACGACGGCGGTCGGTTTCGCGGGCGCGCAACCGCGCAATGGCCAGTTTCGTTCGTGCCCGCCGGTGAGATCCGCGCTGCGCCCGGGCGAGTCGCCGCTGCAATCTCCGGAGTCGTTTCGTTTCACCAGCACGAAGGCCAGGAACACGCAACATCTCCCCGTTGGACAGAGCAACCGATACCGCCACGCCGCGGTCGACACCCACTACGCTGCCATCACCGGGTCCCGCAACGGGTTTAGGGATCACAGCAAAGGCGATGTGCCACCGCCCCGATCGATCCACCGTGACCCGGTAAGACTTCACCGTGTCGGCAATATTGCGGGTCCACCGGAACCGCACCCAACCGACCTTCGGTACCCATACCTGCCCGTAGCGGCGGCTCAGCCGCTTGAGGTGGCGCGGTTTGAATCCGACCTGACGGAACCCTTCGTGCTTGCCGGCCTTGCGCCACGTCGGGCGACGGTGGGTACCTTTGACAAAGTTGCACATCGCTTGGGCGAAGTCGCGCAAGGCCTGCTGCTGCACGGTCTGCGATCCGGCTGCCAGCCAGTCATATTCGGCGCGGGCCGCAGTCAACTGGGCACATTGTTCGTTGTAGCCGGGTGCTTGGCGGCCTGGCTGCCAGTGCTGCTGCTGCTCGACGGCCAGATTCCAGACAAACCGGGCATGACGACAGTGCTCGGCCAACGCTGCCGCCTGCTCCGGGCTGGGAAGCAACCGAAACCTGCACACATCAACAACCTAGGCACGACCACCGACAACATGCCGAAGGGAGGGAAGCGGCGTTTCCTGCCCCGACTGAAGCCGGGGATTTCCACGCCGCAAATATGATGACCGATCTAGCCAAAGACGTGAATTCCACAGCGGCAGAGGAACTCTCGAAGCCGATGACGATCGGTGTCGAGGCGTACATCAGCGAGAACTATGCCCGCGCCGAGCGCGACAAGCTATGGCGGAAGGTCTGGCAGCAGGTCGGCCGCGTCGAAGAGCTGCCCGACGTGGGCAGTTACCTGACCTACGACATCCTCGACGACTCGATCATCGTGGTGCGCACCGGCGACAACGAATTTACCGCCCACCACAACGTCTGCATGCATCGTGGCCGCCGGTTGATCGACACACCCGAGGGCGCGAAGAACGCCTGCGGGCGCGCCCGTAAGTCGTTCGTCTGCGGCTTCCACGGCTGGACCTATGGCCTGGACGGGGCGTGCACCCACATCCGCGAGCAGCAGGACTGGCAGGAAGCGCTGACTCCCGACAACACCCACCTTCGACCGGTCAAGGTCGACACCTGGGGCGGTTGGTTGTGGATCAACATGGACCCCGACTGCGAGCCGCTGGCCGATTACCTGTTTCCCGCCGCGAAGATACTCGACCCGTTCGGACTGGAAAACATGCGCTACAAGTGGCGCAAGTGGCTGTCGTTCGATTGCAACTGGAAGGTCGCGCTGGAGGCCTTCAACGAGACCTACCATGTCTACACAACCCATCCGGAGTTCAACAAGTTCGGCGAATTCAAGGGATGGGCCAAGGCGCAGGGCAAACACAGCAATATCGGCTATGACGCTCCGGAGGACCTGGAGGCCACCAAGTCCAAGATCCGCCTCGGCATTGGCGACGATCCACGCGTGTCGACCGCGGAAATGCAGGTGTACACGATGGAGGAGACCAACGCCACCACCACCCAGACGCTGGTGAACGCCGCCAAGCGGCTGGTCGACGAATTACCCGAGGGGACACCGCCCGACAAAGTCCTCGAGCACTGGTTGGCGGCGGCGCGCCGAGACGACGAAGCCCGCGGCGTGATCTGGCCGACGATTCCCACCGACATCCTCGGACAGGCCGGCACCGCGTGGCAGGTCTTTCCGAACTTCCAGATCGGGCAGGGCCTCACCAGCGCGCTGTGCTACGGCGCGCGGCCGCACCCCAGCTACAACCCCGACAAGTGCATCTTCGAGGTGTCGGTGTTCGAGCTGTACCCGAAAGGCCAAGAACCGCAGACGGAGTGGGAGTACACGCCGGTCGGCGACCCCAGGTGGCGGTCGGTTCTCCCCCAGGATTTCTCCAACATGGCCGCCGTGCAGCGGGGCATGAAATCCCTCGGCTTCGCGGGCACCAAGCCCAACCCGTACCGCGAACGCAGCACCGTCAATTTGCACTACCAATTGTCGAAGTACATGGGTACCGGTGAGCCCCAACAACTTTCAGGTGAGGAGTCCCCACTGGCATGACCACGTATCAAGACAAATGCGGACCAACGCAGACGCCCGACGACATCGATATCGACGCGCTGCGGGAGAAATACCTGCAGGAGCGGGAGAAGCGGCTGCGTCCGGAGGGTTCGAAGCAGTACTTGGAGCTCGAGGACGACTTCGCGGAATTCTACGAGGTCGATCCCCACACGCCGGTGACGCCGCGCACGCCGATCGACGAGAACGTCGAGGTGGCGGTTCTCGGCGGCGGCATCACCGGACTGCTGGCCGGCGCATACCTCAAGAAGGCGGGCGTCGATGACGTGCACATCATCGAGATGGGCGGTGACTTCGGCGGGGTCTGGTACTGGAATAATTTCCCGGGAATCCAGTGCGACAACGACGCCTACTGCTACATCCCGATGCTGGAAGAACTCAACTACATGCCGTCGAAGAAGTTCGCCGACGGCGCCGAGATCTACGAGCACTGCCGTCACATCGCAAAGCATTTCGGGCTCTACGACGGCGCGATCCTCTCCACCCAGGTTCGCGCCCTGCGCTGGGACGAGACGATCAAGCGCTGGCGGTTGAGCACCAATCGCGGGGACGACATTCGTGCCCGGTTCGTCGTCATGGCACAGGGCTCGTTCAACCGGCCGAAGCTGCCCGGTGTACC
>Ga0318523_10000247_pt1 | contig 14034 bp, 10 predicted proteins | sample GRESIP178b2f19_FD_203500 | JGI IMG/M metagenome (GOLD analysis project Ga0318523, IMG submission 203500) | Tropical soil microbial communities from Luquillo Experimental Forest, Puerto Rico - GRE.SIPMG.178b2f19 | ecosystem: Environmental > Terrestrial > Soil > Tropical forest > Bulk soil...
GACGAGGTGACCCCGGACCGGATCATCGACGCCGTGCGGCGCGCGCTGGGTGGGTGAGGGCGTTAAATCCCATCCTCATGCGATGCTCCTTGCGCCGGCGGCATTGCGGGGCCGCCTGACTATATAATTGGGCTCGATTCTCGTGACCTCGCTGCAGGACAGACACGGGGCCCGGCCGATGATTGGACGCATCTTCACCGTCGGCGGCTTGACGCTGGTGTCGCGCGCTACGGGCTTTGTCCGTGACATCGTGCTGGCGGCCGTGCTTGGAGCCGGACCGGTTGCGGATGCCTTCTTCGTCGCGCTGAGACTTCCGAATCATTTCCGCGCGATCTTCGCGGAGGGCGCGTTCAACGCGGCCTTCGTGCCGGCCTATGCGCGCATCCGCCAACAGGGCGGGGCCGATCCGGCGAAGCTCTTCGCCGACCGCGTGTTCACCATCCTCTTCGGCTGCGTTGGCTTTCTGGTTGTCGTTGCGCTGCTCTTCACTCCGGAAGTGATCTCGCTGCTCGCCCCGGGCTTTTCCGAGGATCCCGGGCGGTTCGCGCTGGCGGTCGAGCTGACGCGGATCACGTTTCCGTACTTGCTGCTCATGTCGCTGGTGACGCTATACGGCGGCATTCTCAACGCGCTCGCCCGCTTCGCTGCGGCCGCAGCGGCGCCCATTCTGCTCAATTTCTCGATGATAGCGACGCTCGCCGTCGCGGTGTTCTTTCCGACGCCGGGCCACGCCGCCGCCTGGGGCGTGTTCATTGCCGGCATTCTCGAAGTGCTGCTGGTGGGCGGCGACACGTGGCGCAACGGCGTGATGACGGCATTCCGCTGGCCGAAATGGGACGAGGATGTCAAACGCTTCTTCCACGCGCTCGGGCCCGCGACCATCGGCTCCGCCGGCATCCAGATCGCGCTGTTCGCCGACACCATCATCGCGAGTTTCCTGGCGGCCGGCGCGCTTTCAGCGCTCTACTATGCCGACCGGCTCAATCAACTGCCGATCGGCGTGATCGGCATTGCGGTTGGAACTGTGCTGTTGCCGGAAATGGCGAGTCGGATCGCGGCTGGTGACGAGGGGGGCGCCAGGCACGCGCAGAATCGCGCCATCGAGCTGACCTTGCTGCTGTCGATTCCCTGCCTCGTGGCGTTTTTGATCCTCCCCGACCTCATCATGCGCGCGCTGTTCATGCGCGGAAAGTTCACCGCGGCGGACGCGAGCGCGGCGGGACAAACGCTGGCCGCCTATGCGCTCGGCCTGCTGCCGTTCGTGCTGATCCGCAGCGTCACCGCCACGTTTCTCGCCCGCGGTGATACGGCGACCCCCATGAAGGCGTCGCTGGCTGCGGTCGCGATCAATGTGGGCTTCAAGGCCGCTTTCTATTACTTCACGTCGCTGGCGCAGGTCGGCCTCGCGCTCGCGACCTCGATCGGCGCTTGGCTCAATCTCGGGCTTGTCATTTGGTTCGCTGCGCGCCGAGGCCACCTCGCATTCGATCCTCCCCTGCGCGGCGCGACGGCAGGGCTCACCGCCGCCGGTGTTGCTCTCGCGGTGGTGCTCTGGCTGGCGCAAGGCCCGGTCGCGCGGCTGTTTGCAGATTGGACTGCCTGGCGAGACCAGGGCACGCTGGCGGTGCTCGCCGCGATTGGAGCCGCCGTCTATGGGGCAATCGTGCTCACCCTCTTCGGCAAGCAATGGCTCGCAGCGTTGCGGACGCGAAAGCGCCCCACTGCGCTGGGGCCGCCAGCATTGCCCGATTGATCAGCCGCGATGCGCGCGCTCCTGCGGCACGAGCGAGAGCGCACGCCGGCTGCCGTTGTGCAGCGTCTCGACCTCGACCGTGCGCCCGATCTTCTCGCCGGCGAGGATGCGGATGAGATCGTCCGCGCCGGTGACCGTGGTGCCGTCGAGCGCCAGGATGATGTCGCCCGCGACGAGCCCCGCCCGTTCGGCCGGGCTCCCCGGCTCGACCGTGGCGATCATCACCGCGCTCTCCTGGGTCAGGCCGGCCGCATGTCGGCGGCGGCGCGAAAGCGTGAATTGCTGGGCAGCGATACCGATATAGGCGCGCCGCACCCTGCCGTGTCGCACCAGCTCGCCGAGAACGAAACTGGCCGTGTTGGCCGCAACCGCAAAGCAGATGCCTTGCGCGCCCATGATCACCGCGGTGTTGATGCCGACAACCTCGCCGTGGGAGGAGACCAGGGGTCCCCCCGAATTGCCGGGATTGAGCGCGGCATCGGTCTGGATCACGTCGTCGATGAGCCGCCCTGAGCGCGCCCGCAGCGACCGGCCGAGCGCCGAGACCACGCCCGTGGTCACCGTGGATTCGAATCCGAGCGGATTGCCGATGGCGATCACGAGCTGGCCGCGCTTGAGCAGCTTGGAATTGCCGAGGGCCGCGGCCGGCAGCGTCACCGGGGCGTCGACGCGCACGAGCGCGAGATCCGTGTCCGGGTCGTCGCCGACGACGCGCGCCGTCAGGCTGCGGCCGTCGACCGTGGTAACCTTGACGCGCGCGGCGGTGCCGCCAACCACGTGGCTGTTGGTGAGCACGAGCCCGTCGGGCGCCACGATGACGCCTGATCCGGTGCCGCCGTGACGGCGCTCATCGCCGGCCGTGATGTCGAGCCGCACCACCGCGGGACCGACGCGCTCCACCACGTCGATGACAGCGCGGGAATAGGCGTCGAGGAGGGCCTCGTCCTCCGGCGGAATGGGGGGCGGGCTGACAAGATCGGGCGTGGGTCGGTCGAGCATGGAAGTACCTGGGGCGCCTTTGGCGACGCCGGCGTGGCCGGGCACCGTGCGCAAGTGACTGGTGGACTTGGGGTTCGCCCACAGATATGGGGTGCGCTATGCGCAGAGGGAAGAGTGCGCTCGCCGTTCACAAGGGCGCGACCACTATCCGGGCCGGTCCTCCCGCCTCATATAACCCGCATTCGTCATGACTTTGGGCCTCACCTCATGCCGACATCCGCCCGAATCCTGGCTGCCGTTCTGATCGCTTTTGCGTCCTTGCTTACCGGTTGCGGCGAGGCCCAGAAGCAGGCAGCACCGCCGCCGCCCAAGGTGACGGTCGCCAAGCCGATCAAGCGCACCATCGTCGATCAAGACGAATACGTCGGCCGCTTCGTTCCGGTCGACGTGGTGGAGGTGCGCGCGCGCGTATCGGGCTATCTCGATCAGATCCACTTCACCGACGGGCAGATCGTGAAGCAGGGCGACCTCTTGTTCACCATCGACAAGCGGCCGTACCAGAACACGCTCGATCAGGCCCGCGCCAACCTCGAGACCGCGAAATCGAACGTCGTTTTCACCCAGTCGGACCTGGCGCGCGGCCAGCAGCTCGTGCGCGAGCGCACCATCAGCGAGCAGATTTACGAGCAGCGCGCCCAGGCATTCCGTAACGCCCAGGCGGCGGTGGCGGCAAGCGAGGCGATGGTACGCCAGGCCGAGCTCGATCTCGAATACACCGAGCTCAGGGCGCCGATCACGGGTCGCATCGGCGACCGGCGTGTGACCATAGGCAACCTGGTGACGGGCGGCGCCGGCGGCAACACGACCTCGCTGGCCATGATTGTCTCCGTCGACCCGATCCGGTTCGAATTCACGTTCGACGAGGCATCGTTGCTGCGCTACCAAAGGCTGGCAAGCGGCAGCGGTGAAACAGCCGGCCTCGGCGGCACCCCGGTTCGATTGAAGCTCATTGACGAGTCTCACTTCTCCCACGACGGCCGGATGGATTTTGTCGACAACGTCATCGATCGCGCGAGTGGTACGATTCGCGGGCGTGCGCAGCTCAGCAATGCCGATGGCCTGTTCACGCCCGGCATGTTCGCACGCGTGCAGGTGCCGGCCTCGGCGCCCTATCAGGCCCTGATGGTCCCCGATGCGGCCATCGCCACCGAGCAGGCACGCAAATTCGTTTACGTGGTTGATCAGGACAATGTTGCGCGGCAGCGCTACGTCACGCTCGGACAGGTGGTCGATGACCTGCGAGTCATCAAGGATGGCCTGTCGGATGGGGATCGCGTCGTCACCAATGGTTTGATGCGGGTGCGCCAGGGGCAGAAGGTGACGCCCGAGGAGCAGCCTGCATCGCCGCAGGCGAGCGCCCCTGCTGCCGCAACGACCAACAAGACCGATTGACCGGCGCGGGCGCGATGCGCATCTCGCATTATTTCATCGATCGGCCGATCTTCGCGGCGGTCGTCTCCATTGTGTTCGTGATTGTCGGTGGCGTCTCGTATTCGCGCTTGCCGGTCACGCAGTATCCTGAGATCGCGCCGCCCACCATCAACGTCTCGGGGCAATATCCCGGGGCCAACGCCGACATTGTCGCAGCGACCGTGGTCACCCCGATCGAGCAGCAGATCAACGGCGTCGAGAACATGATCTATATGTCCTCGAATTCGACGGCGGACGGGCGCTTTTCCATCGACGTGAGCTTCGAACTCGGCACCAGCCTCGACATCGCTCAGGTTCAGGTGCAGAACCGCGTTGCTATCGCGCAGCCGCGGCTCCCGGGCGACGTGCGCAACATCGGCGTGACCGTCACCAAGAAATCGCCCGATCTGATGATGGTCGTCCACCTCTATTCTCCGGACAACTCGCGCGACACTTTGTTCATCTCGAACTATGCGACGCTCTCGGTCACGGATATTCTGACCCGCATCGACGGGGTCGGCTCGATCACCGTATTCGGCAGCCGCGACTATGCGATGCGCATCTGGGTCGATCCCGATCGCCTGCAGACGCTCGGTTTGACCGCCACCGATGTCGTCTTGGCGCTGCAAGGCCAGAACGTTCACGTCGCCTCCGGCGTGCTCGATCAGCCGCCGATTCCCAAACAGGGCGCGTTTCAGATCGCGGTGCAGACGCTCGGCCGCCTCGCCAATCCCGACGAGTTCTACAACATCGTGGTGAAGCAGACCGCGAGCGCGGTGGTCCGGCTGCGAGACGTGGCCCGGATCGAGCTCGCCGCGCAGGACTATTCGACCAATTCGTATCTCGACCGCGATGCCGCCTTGGGGATCGGGATCTTCCAGCGGCCGGGCTCGAATGCTCTGGCCACAGCCAAGACCATCATCGACACGATGGAGCAGCTGTCGACCGGCTTTCCCGCCGGCCTCAAATACGCCATCGTCTACAATCCAACCCAATTCATCAAGCAGTCGGTCGATGCCGTGACGGAAACGATCCTGGAGGCGATCGTTCTCGTCGTGCTGGTCGTGATCTTGTTCCTGCAGACTTGGCGCGCAGCCGTCATTCCGATCGTTGCCATTCCGGTGTCGCTGATCGGCACGTTCTTCTTCATGTCGATGTTCGGCTTCACGCTGAACAATCTTTCCTTGTTCGGGCTCGTGCTCGCCATTGGCATCGTCGTCGACGACGCGATCGTCGTGGTGGAGAATGTCGAGCGCAACATCGCGGCGGGACTCGATCCGCGTTCCGCCGCCTACAAGAGCATGGACGAGGTCGGGCAGGCGTTGATCGCCATTGCGCTGGTGCTGTGCGCGGTGTTCGTCCCCTCGATCTTCATCACCGGCATTTCCGGGCAATTTTATCGCCAGTTCGCGCTCACGATCGCGAGCGCGACGGTCATCTCCCTGATCGTGTCGCTGACGCTCTCGCCCGCCATGTGCGCGTTGCTGCTCAAGCCGCGCCGGCGGGGCGCGCGGGTGGCCTGGTGGGCGCGGCCGATCCATGGATTTTTCCGAGGCTTCAACTGGGGCTTCGATCGCTTCGCCGGTGGCTATCACTGGCTGATCGCTCGCGCGGTGCGCATCGTCGCGGTCATGCTCGTTCTCTACCTTGCGATCCTGGCCTACGGTCTCAACGAATTCCGCAATACGCCGATCGGGTTCATTCCGCAGGTCGATCGCGGCTATCTGATTACGGTGCTGCAGTTGCCGCCAGGCTCGTCCTTGGCTCGCACCGATGAGGTTCAGCGGCGCGTGGTCGAGATCTGCCTGCAGACGCCCGGCATCGCGCATGCCGTGAGCATCGTCGGATTCAGCGGCGCGAGCTTCACCAATGCGCCGAACTCCGGCGCGGTGTTTCTGATCCTCGAGGATTGGGCCAACCGCGGGCGTGATCCGAAGCTATCCGCCGCAGGGATCACGCGCGAGCTGTTGAGCCGGCTTTCCGGCATCCAGGAGGGGTTGGTCCTCGTGGTGCAGCCGCCGCCGATCGCGGGGATCGGCAACACCGGCGGATTCCGCATGATGGTCGAAGATCGCCAGAGCCGGGGGTCGCAGGCACTGGTGGAAGCGGCCACCGCGATGATGGCCAAGGCCAACCAAGTCCCGGGCCTGACGCAAGTCTTCACCTTGTTCGAGAATTCGACGCCGCAGCTCTATCTCGACATCGATCGCACCAAGGCCCAGCTCCTGGGAGTCAGCATCCCGGACGTGTTCGCTGCGCTGCAGGTCTACATCGGCTCGGTCTACGTGAACGACTTCAATCTGTTCGGGAAGACTTTCCGCGTCACCGCCCAGGCCGACGCGCCGTATCGCATGGACGTGAAGGATATTTTGAAAATCCGCGTACGTAATTCCGCCGGCAACACGGTGCCGCTGGGCTCGTTCACGACGGTGAGCAACATTGCCGGACCTTACCGGATACCGCGCCACGACCTTTACCCCGCGGCTGAGCTCGACGGTGGGCCCGCGCCAGGCTATTCGCAGGGGCAGGCCATCGACATCATGCAAAAGCTCGCTGCCGAGACGCTGCCCGAGGGATTCGGCTACGAGTGGACGACGCTCGCCTTCCAGCAAGTCAGGGCAGGCAATACCGCGCTGTTCGCGTTCGTGCTCGCCGTGGTGTTCGTCTTCCTCGTGCTCGCCGCGCAATTCGAAAGCGTGACGCTTCCGCTCGCGGTGATCATGATCGTGCCGATGTGCCTCGTTGCCGCGATCAGCGGCGTGATCCTGCGCGGGCAGGACAACAACATCCTCACCCAAGTGGGGTTCGTCGTCCTGATCGGACTGGCCGCCAAGAACGCGATCCTGATCGTTGAGTTTGCCAAGCAGCTCGAGGATCAGGGCCGCGATTGCTTTGCGGCGGCGGTCGAGGCGGCACGCCTGCGCTTGCGTCCCATCCTGATGACCTCCTTCGCCTTTATTTTCGGCGTCATGCCGTTGGTCTGGGCGATCGGCGCCGGAGCGGAGCTGCGGCAGATGCTGGGGACCGCCGTGTTCGCCGGCATGATTGGCGTGACGGCGTTCGGGCTTATCTTTACGCCGATCTTCTACGTGGTCTGCCGCTGGATCGCGGAAAAGACCCGCCGACGCCGGCACGCGACGGAAGCGCCGCCCGCGCCCGCGGAGTAGACGCGCCCATGCCGCCGATCAAATTCGGTTTTGGCGGAGCGGTCACGCGCAAAGAGGACGACGCGCTCCTCCGCGGCGCCGGCTGCTACGTCGCCGACCATGCTCCCGACGGCGCGCTGCACGCGGTGGTTCTGCGCTCGCCCCATGCGCATGCGCGCTTTCGCATCACCGACGTCGCCAAAGCCGCGGCGATGCCGGGGATCGCGCTGGTACTCAGCGCAAGCGATACCGCCGATCTCGGCAACCTGCCGTGCCAAGGGGCGATACCGGATACCGACGTCACCGTTCCGCCCTATCCCATCTTGGCGCGTGAGGAGGTGCGCCATGTGGGCGATGCGGTGGCCTTTGTGGTGGCGGAGACGTCGGACCAGGCGCGGGACGCGGCGGAAGCGATCGCGATCGAGTGGGATGTGCTGCCCCACGTGGTCGGGGCCGCGGCGGCATTGGCGCCGGACGCGCCGCTGGTGTGGCCGCCGACGATCGCCGCGCGCGGCAATCTCGCGTTCGAAACCGAGCTCGGTGACGCCGAGGCGACCGCGCGCGCCTTCGCCAAGGCGACGCGCACGGTGGCCCTCACGCTCGTCAACCAGCGGCTCGTCGCCAACTATCTCGACACGCGCGGCGTCGTCGCCGAGTACGACGGCGCGCGCATCACGCTGACCCTGAGCAGCCAGGGCAGCCATGCGGTGCGCGACGTGCTGTGCACGGACGTGTTCAAGATCGGCAAAGACGAGATGCGGGTCGTGACCCCCGATGTCGGCGGGGGTTTCGGCACCAAGCTCTTTCCCTACCGCGAATACGCGCTTGCCGGTTTGGCGGCGCGGCGCCTCGCGCGGCCGGTGAAATGGGTCGCCGACCGTAGCGAGCATTTCCTCGGCGACGCGCAGGGTCGCGACAACGTCACGACGGCGAAGCTCGCACTCGACGGCGATGGGCGTTTTCTCGCCCTCGACATCGATCTCATCGCCGACATGGGCGCCTATCTTTCCTGCTACGCGCCGTTCATTCCATTCATCGGAGCCGGCATGTCCCCCGGCCTCTACGACATTGCGGCCTGCCATGTGCGCGTGCGCGGGGCCTTCACCAATACGGTGCCGGTCGATGCCTATCGCGGCGCCGGGCGTCCGGAGGCGGCCTATGTGATCGAGCGCCTGGTGGACGTTGCCGCGCACGAGATCGGCGTCACGCCCGACGAGCTGCGGCGCAAGAACTTCATCAAGGCCATGCCTTACACGACCGCGACCGGCAAGACCTACGATTCGGGCGACTTCGCCAACCACCTGCGGCGCGCGCAGGACAGCGCCGACTGGAAGGGATTCGAGCGGCGGCTCGCGCAATCGCGCAAGGCCGGACGGCTGCGCGGCATCGGCATCGCGACCTACGTCGAGGCGTGCGGCAACAACGGCCCCGACGCCGCGCGCGTTCGCCTCGATGACGATGGCGGCGTCACCATCCTGGTCGGGACGCAATCGACGGGGCAGGGCCACGCCACCGCCTATGCCCAGATCGTCGCCGATCACCTGCGCCTGCCACCCACTCGCGTGCGGATGATCCAGGGCGACACCGACCTCATCGCCACCGGAACCGGCACCGGCGGCTCGAGTTCGATTCCGTGTGGAGGCGCATCTCTCGCCGGCGCCACCAGCAAGCTTGCCGACGCGCTCAAAGAGGTGGCGGCCGACGCGCTCGAAACGGCCGTGAGCGATCTCGAAATCGCCGAAGGCGGCGCCGTGCGCGTGGCGGGCACCGACCGGCTGATCGCGTTCGCCGATCTCGCCCGCCGTTCCGCGACGCGCCAGCGGACGCTCTCGGCCGAGGACGCTTTCATGCCGCAGGAGGCGACCTACCCCAACGGCACCCATCTCGCCGAGGTCGAGATCGACCCGGACACCGGCGCAACCCGCATCGTGAGCTACTGCGTGGTCGACGATTTCGGCGCGACGCTCAATCCGTTGCTGCTGGCCGGCCAGGTGCATGGCGGCACCGTGCAGGGCATTGGGCAGGCGCTGATGGAGAATGCGGTCTACGACGCTTCCTCCGGTCAGCTCGTCAGCGCCTCGTTGATGGACTACGCCCTGCCGCGCGCGGCCGATATCCCGCCGCTCGCCTTCGAGACGTGCAACGTGCCGTGCCGGACCAATCCCCTGGGGGTGAAGGGGGCGGGGGAGGCGGGCGCCATCGGGTCTTGCCCGGCGGTGATGAACGCCATCGCCGACGCGCTCTGGCGGGCTTACCGCATCTGCCATGTGGACATGCCGGCGACGGCGGAGCGCGTCTGGGCGGCGATTGCGGAGGGCAAGCGGGTGCACACCCTGTGACCTGCCCACCCGTTGCGCCGTTCACGGAATCGTGATCGCTGGGGGCCAATTGCGGGAATTCGCCCGCCCTTTGCGGCGCCCGCGCGCGCCGAATTCCGGCGTCGGAGGCACCGGCAAGCTCCTGACTCTAGTGTGGTTTTTGGATTTGACGGTGCTATGAACGCGCTGCAAACCCTGGCGACCGCGGGCCCAGCTCGCCAGCCGGGCTTCCAGTTTTCGTCTCACCGGGAATAAAAAAATCCATCAGGATGTTTACGCGATGCCTGCCCAAGCCGCGCCCTCCGGCGCGGAAATCAATCCACGAGGGAGCAAGAGAGATGATCCGCACCGCGCTTGTCGTTGCAATGTTCGCGTTCGGCGCCACCGCGTTAGTGGCACAAAGCGATCCGATCGCTGCCCGCAGGGCCCTGATGAAGGCCAATGGCGACCAAAGCAAGATTGCCACCGACATGCTGGAGGCCAAGCGGCCCTTCAATCTCGATGAAGCCAAGAAGGTGCTCGCGACCTTCGCTGAGGCAGGCGAGAAGGCGCCGGCACTTTTCCCTGACAATTCCAAGACCGGCGGCGATACCGCGGCATTGCCGGCGATTTGGGAAAACAAGGCCGATTTCACGGCCAGGCTCGCCAAGTTCGCCAGCGACTCCAAGGCCGCCATGGGCGCAACCAAGGATCTCGACAGCTTCAAGATTCAAATCACCGAGGTACGCAAGAACTGCGGCGGTTGCCACCAGACCTACCGCAAGAAGACGTCATAGTCGTTTGCAATCATCACAGTTGGGGGCGGCCGTCGGCGCGACGGGCCGCCCTCGGCTTTGATGGCACACCGGCGCTCCGCGATATGTCGTGCGATATCGGATAGGATCGGAGAAGCGCGCCGATGCTGCGCAAGCTCGTGATGGTGGTGGTGCTGCTCGCGGTGGTCGGGGCTGCGGCGTTCTGGTTCATCACCATGCCGGCGAGCGTGTCCGCCGACGCGCTCGGGTCCTACACGCTCGACCTCGACAACGGCAAAACCATGTTTTACGCCGGCGGCTGCGCGGCGTGCCATGCAACTCCCAATCAGGAGGACAAGACGAAGCTCGGCGGCGGGCTTAGCCTGAAATCGCCGTTCGGCACATTTTACCCCCCGAACATCTCGCCTGACCGCAACGACGGCATCGGCGGCTGGAGCGAGGCGGATTTCGTCACCGCCATGTGGAAGGGCACCTCGCCCGACGGCCGCCATTACTATCCGGCCTTCCCGTACACCTCGTACCAGCGCATGCGGCTGGAGGACGTGCGCGACCTGTTTGCCTATCTCAAGACGCTGCCGGCGGTGCAAGGCAAGGTGCGTGACCATGACCTGCCGCTCTACCTCAAGTTCCGCCCTATGCTCGGCGGCTGGAAATTTCTTTTTCTCAACGGTGAGCAGTTCAAGCCCGACACGTTCAAGTCGGCGCCGTGGAATCGCGGCGCTTATCTGGTGAATGGCCCGGGCCACTGCGCGGAGTGCCACAGCCCGCGCAACCCCCTCGGCGGCATCATCGCAAGTGAGCGCTTTGCCGGCGGTCCCGATCCGGAAGGCGGCGAGGGCTCCGTCCCCAACATCACGCCGGCAGGTATCGGCGACTACTCGCAGCGGGATATCGAGCGCATCCTCGAGACCGGAGATATGCCCAGCGGCGATTCCGTCGGCGGGCCGATGACGGCCGTGGTGGGCAATACGTCGAAACTTTCGGCGGAAGATCGTGCCGCGATCGCGCTCTACATCAAATCGCTGCCGCCGGTCCAAGGGCCGAAACCCCCTTGAGGAGGACCGACGGTCGTCCCCGCGAGGGGCAGCCCCCGACGCTTGCGCGGGGACGACGCCCAACGTGATGCCGGACAACCAACTGCATCTCAGAACGCCTTGAATGTGATGATGGTGCGTGTGTCTTGGATGCCCGGGATGGTCTGCACCTTCTCGTTGACGAAATGGCCGATGTCGGTCTTGTCCTCGACGTAGAATTTCACCAGCAGGTCGAAGTCGCCGGCGGTCGAATAGATTTCGGAAGCGAGCTCGGCGTCCGCGAGCTTGTTCGCCACGTCGTAGGATTGGCCGAGTTGGCACTTGATCTGGACGAAGAAGGGGACCATTCGCGCCTCCGTGCGGCGCTCGGCCGCAAGCGGCAATCCAGCAAATACGGCCGCGCGAGGCAAGGGCCGGCGGCGCGCCGAGCATATCGCGGCGGCTCATGATATCGTCGAGGCTCTGATGCGTGTTGACCTTCGCCTCTATGCCCTGGTCGATCCCGAGCGCGCGGGCGGGCGCGAGCTCGCGGTCCTCGCGCGGCTGGTCGCGCAAGGCGGCGCGACGTTGGTGCAGCTGCGGGACAAGCACAGCGACACGCGCCGCATGGTCGCGCGCGCGCGGGCGATCAAGGCGGAGCTCGCGCCGTTCAACGTCCCGCTGGTGATCAACGACCGCATCGACGTCGCGCTGGCCGCAGGCGCCGACGGCGCGCATGTGGGGCAAGACGACATGGCGGTGGAGGACGCCCGGCGATTGCTCGGCGCCGACGCGATCATCGGGCTTTCGGTGAAAACAGTCGAGCAGGCCGAGGCGGCGCCCCTCGAGCTGCTCGACTACGCCGGCATCGGGGGCGTGTTTGCCACGACGTCGAAGGACAATCCGAGTCCGCCGATCGGGCCGGCCGGATTGGCGCGCATCGTCGACGTGTTGCACCGGCGCGCCGCTAAATTTCCGCTGTGCGCCATTGCCGGCATCGACGCCAGCAATGCCGGCGAGGCGATTGCCGCCGGCGCCGACGGCGTCGCGGTGATCTCGGCGCTCTCGCGCAAGGACGACCCGCGGGCGGCGGCGCGCGATCTGCGCGGCGTCGTCGAGCGTGCGCTCGCGCAGCGAGGGCGGTGATGACGCCGATCGCGCTCACCATCGCGGGCTCGGATTCGGGCGGCGGCGCCGGCATCCAGGCCGATCTCAAGACGTTCTCGGCGCTTGGCGTCTACGGCGCCTCGGTCGTCACCGCGCTGACGGCGCAGAACACCAAGGGTGTGAGCGCGATCCACGACGTGCCGGCGCAATTCGTCGCCGCGCAAATGGACGCGGTTTTTTCCGATCTCCACGTCGGCGCGGTCAAGGTCGGGATGGTGTCCCAGCGCGCCGTCATCGAAGCGATCGCGGCCGGGCTGGAGCGCTGGCAGCAGAGCAAGGTCGTGGTCGATCCGGTCATGGTGGCGGCCTCGGGCGACAAGCTTCTTGCCGCCGACGCGATCGATGTGCTCAAGCGCGCGCTCATCCCGCACGCGCTCGTCCTCACGCCGAACCTTCCCGAGGCGGCCGCGCTGCTCGATGCACCGATCGCCCGCAACGAGACCGAGATGCGCGACCAAGGCGAGCGCCTGCTTGCGCTGGGGCCGCGCGCGGTGCTGGTCAAAGGCGGTCACGGCAGCGGCGCCGAGAGCGTCGATCTCCTGATCGAGCCGAGCGCATTCGTGCGTCTCGCGGCCGACCGCATCGCGACCCAAAATACCCACGGCACCGGCTGCACGCTTTCGTCGGCGATCGCTGCCGGCCTCGCCAAGGGGCTTGCTCTGACCGAGGCGGTGGCCGCCGCCAAGAGCTATGTGACGGCCGCGCTCGCCGCCGCCAACCGCATCAAGATCGGCTCCGGACACGGCCCCACGCACCATTTCCACGCCTGGTGGTGAACGCGAGCTCCGCCCTCATCCTGAGGAGCCCGCCTAAAGCACGCAAACGCGCGTCCATAGCCCGCCGAAGACGGGCGCGAACGCCCTTAACGACGCGCTATGGCGGGCGTCTCGAAGGGTGGGGGCGGCCTCTTGCGTCGAGACGCGGCCCTGCGGGCCGCTCCTCAGCATGAGGCCGGTCGAGACCGAGCAGAGCCGTTACCTGAACTTGGCCTGTAACCCTGTAAACAACAGGAGAAAAACAGGCCGCCTCGCAGTTTGTGCCGGATTTATGGGCCTTTCTTTGCGATGCTTGCGCCAAAGAACAGGACCATAACAGGGAAAGAACAGGAATCGCCTCACGCATCGGCTGCTGCGACCGCGTGATCATCGAACGCCGCCGCTGTCCGCGGTGCCGACATGTTCGCCGCGCGTTCGAGTTTCTCCAGGCGTTCCTCGAACGCCGTCGTCGCCAGCGCCCGCACGTAGACATCGATGATCTTGGCGACCTCGGCGGCCTCGCTGGTCGTCAGATCGCCCGCCGCAACGGCCGACACCACGGCGGCCACCGCCGCCACCGTATCGCGAGCCTTGTCCACCGGCGGCAGCTCGAAGGCGACCGGATCCTTTCTGCGGATCGACGCGAGGCGGTCCATGCACACGCGGATCGCGGCCATGTCGCCGTCTTTCGCCATCTCGATCGCCTTGCGCGCGATCG
>Ga0318523_10000252_pt1 | contig 13979 bp, 9 predicted proteins | sample GRESIP178b2f19_FD_203500 | JGI IMG/M metagenome (GOLD analysis project Ga0318523, IMG submission 203500) | Tropical soil microbial communities from Luquillo Experimental Forest, Puerto Rico - GRE.SIPMG.178b2f19 | ecosystem: Environmental > Terrestrial > Soil > Tropical forest > Bulk soil...
CGGTACCACCGGCCTGCCCAAGGGAGTCGTCTACAGCCACCGGTCGGCGTATCTCCACTCGATGGGCGTCTGCCTTGGCAACACCCTCGGCGTGTCCGAGCGCGACCGCGTGCTGCCCGTGGTCCCCATGTTCCACGCCAACGCCTGGGGCCTGCCTTACGCGGCGGTCATGTCGGGCGCGGACCTGATCATGCCGGATCGGTTCCTCCAGCCGGAGCCGCTGGTCAAGCTGATCGAGTCCGAGCGGCCGACGGTGGCAGGCGCGGTGCCGACGATCTGGAACGGCCTGCTCCAGCACATCCGTGCCCACGGCGGGGACATCTCCTCGCTGCGCCTGGTGGCCTGCGGCGGCTCCGCCGTTCCGCACGCGCTTATGGAGGCGTTCGAGAAGGAACTCGGCGTGCTTATCCTCCAGGCGTGGGGGATGACCGAGACCTCGCCGATCGGCAGCGTGGCATGGCCACCGGTCGGCACCCCCGCCGACCAGGCGTGGGCCTACCGGGACACTCAGGGCCGGCTGGTGTGCGCCGTGGAAGCGCGGCTGGTCGGGGACGGCGGCACCGTCCTGCCGCACGACGGCAAGGCCGTCGGCGAGGTCGAGGTGCGTGGTCCCTGGGTGACCGGCTCCTACTACGGAGACGACGACCCAGGGAAGTTCCACGACGGCTGGCTGCGCACCGGCGACGTCGGGACCATCGACCCGCTCGGTTACGTGACGCTGACCGACCGGGCCAAGGACGTCATCAAGTCCGGCGGCGAATGGATCTCCTCTATGGCGCTGGAGAACGAGCTCATGGCGCACCCCCAGGTGAGCGAGGCCGCGGTCATCGGGGTCCCCGACGACAAATGGGGCGAGCGGCCGCTGGCCTTCGTGGTGCTGCTGCCCGAGGCCTCGGTGACGGCGGCGGACCTGCGCGCCTTCCTGGCCGAACGGGTCCCGCGCTGGCAGCTCCCCGACCGGTGGTCGTTCATCGACGAAGTGCCCAAGACCGGCGTGGGAAAGTTCGCCAAGACGAGGATTCGCGACGCCTACGCCCGCGGCGACTACACGGTGGTTGAGCAGCGCTGACCCGCGCCGGAGTCAGCGCCGGGCGCCAGGGTGGCGCGGCAGCCGTATCTCAAAGTGTCTTTGCCAGCGCTTGTGCTTTGCGGTGCCGTCGCGGGCACCGGTACGCTGATGCGGACCGCTTGGTCAACGGGAGGCTTCGCCTAGTCCGGTCTATGGCGCCGCACTGCTAATGCGGTTAGGGTTCGCGCCCTTCCGGGGTTCAAATCCCCGAGCCTCCGCCCCCTGTGACCTGGGAGTCCGCGCCAGCCGGACGGACTCCCGGGTTCATCTCAGTGATCATCCTGGCCCATGATGGGCCAATGATGGTCCCAGCGGATGACGCGGCGAGGATCCCGGGCGATCGTCGAGCGCCCAATGCCAGTGATCTGGCCGACCCGGTACTTGCTCGCCCGGGCGGTCACTGCGGCCCGGACACGGGCGTCGCGGTCCCGCGCGGGGGCGACCCATTCGCCGAGCTGGCCGCCGGGTTCGGCATCGGCACCGCCACGGCCTGGCGGTACGTCACCGAGACCGCAGCCCTGCTGGCCGCCCGCGCCCCGAAACTGCGCCAGGCGCTGACCAGCGCGAAGAACGCGGGACACGCCTATGTCGTGATCGATGGCACCTTAATCCCGATCGACCGGGTCGCCGCCGACCGGCCGTTCTACTCTGGCAAGCACCGCCGCCACGGCATGAACCTGCAGGTCATCTCCGCCCCTGACGGGGAGATCGTGTGGGTGTCCGGGCCGCTGCCCGGCGCCGTGCACGACCTGACCGCCGCGAGGATCTGGGGCATCGTCCGCGAACTGGCCGCCGCCGGGCTGATCGTGCTGGCCGACAAGGGCTACCACGGCGCCGGTGACCCCGTCCTTACCCCGTACCGGGGCCGGAACAAGCCCGCCTCCCAGAAGGACGCCAACCGCGCCCACGCCCGGCTGCGATCCCCCCGGCGAGCGCGCCAACGCCCAGCTGAAGACCTGGCACATCCTGCGTAAGCTCCGCTGCTGCCCCTGGAAGGCCGGGCAGCTGGCCAAGGCCATCCACGTCCTTCAAGCCCGCGAGATCGCAAGATGACAAGGCTCAGTGCCTGATGAGTACGGCCTCTGCTCTCACGTCTGCCTGAGAGTTCCCCGCACCCGGGCAGTGAGTCTTCTTACAGTTCCCTGCGCCACTCAAGGGCTGGTTTCGGGCGGTCGGCTGAGGGGCGTCGCCGGCGGCTGGTCGGGCCAGGCGATGGCGTAGTCCGGGTCGCGTCCATCCCGGATCCGGGCGTAACGCAGCAGTTCCCGGGCGATGCCCGCGTTGCCCATCGCCCACCCAGTTCGCGGTGCCAGCGTGCTCGGGCTGACCCGGTGCTCATAGTTGCACCAGCGCGCGCCATCGGCGTCGACCGTGGCCCGCGCCGCGAGGTCACCGACCAGGACCCCCGCGAAGCCCAGGTCCTCGGCCTGCTCGACGTGCCGGTCGCAGGCCAGGGCCAGGACTCCGGCTGTGCCGCAGCAGCGGCCGCTGTTGTCCCAGAACCCCGGCCGCAGCCGCCTTGGAAGGCCCGAGTGGGTGACGGTGTGCCAGCACCGGTCGGCCAGGTCCCGCCAGGCCGGGTCGCCGGTCACCTGCGCCAGCACCCGGAACACCTGGGCGTCGCCCGCAGGGCCGTGGCACCAGCCGTAGCTGTAGCGCTCGACCAGCTCCGGCCTGTGCTGCGGGTCGGAGTGCGGAACCAGGAAACCGGCCGGGCCTGCCTCGTTGCGGGACACGACATCCGCCGCGCCGGCAAGAGCCAGCTCGATCAGATCACCCCTGCCCGCGGCATGGCCGACAGCGGCCAGCGCATAGACGATGCCCAGCGTGCCGTGCGAAAGATGGTGGAACCTGGCCGGGAGCCCGGCGCGCACCTCCCAGTGCACGCCGCCCGGGGTTACCTCGGCGGTGCTCAGGTACGGCGTCACCGCCAGCACGGCCAGGTCCAGATCGCCAGCCCGCGCGGCACCCAGCGCGATGCCGGCATTCCCGCCGAGCAACTCGAACTGATCGCCCCACCGCTCCCCGTCGAACCGCGACCGCACCAGGTCAAGCGCGCGAGCCGCCGCCCGGTCCGCGCTCCGGTCGCCCAGCAGGCTGTGCACCGCCCGCAGCGTGAACGCCATGCCCGCCAGACCCAGGTACAACGACGACAGCTCCCACCCTTCCCCTACCGCAGTCGCGACCGACCGGGCACCCCGCTCGGCAGCCTGGCCATAACGGTCATCCCCGAAATGCCGGTACCCCTCCAGCAAGGCCACAACGATCCCCGAGGCGCCGCTATACAACGTCGGGTCCAGCTCACCGTCATCCGGCCTGCCGGTCCACGCCACGCTCTCCCCGCAGCCCCGCGCCACCACCAGCAGCCATTCCAGCGCCTCCCTCGCCAGACGCGAGACATCCGGGCCCACCGCCGTCATACCGCACAGCGTCCCATGACAGCAGACCCCCGAAGAGCCCACCCTGCCAAGCAGATCGTGCCGGGCGGGCCCGGCCGCCGCCGCGTAGCTCACGTGTCCTCCAGCTGCAGCTGACGACTCCGGGCAGCCTCGCGCGGCCGCCGTCAGCGCCCCGCCCGAGTCAGCTGACCCGAACAGCGCACCGCGCAACCGCTTCTGGCCCGCCACCAGCCCAAACGCGAAGACGACCCCGACGCCGATGGCTAACCGCTGCCCTGCCCGCCCTCGGCCGCCACCTCAAGATCAGGATGAAAAGGGCTCAGTGCCTTGCGCTATACCGGTGACATGAGTACTAGATCCGCTAGGTCTATCAATGCCGAGGCGGCGGCTATCCGACGTGCCAGCTGGCGGGTACCAGTTCGTAACGTGTCCACCGGCGTCAGGCGGCTCAGGACGCCGCACCCTGGACGGCGTCGGCTTCGCGTTGGTTGGTAACGGTGGCGATCCGGAGCCGGCTGTCGCCTGGCTGCCAGTAGGCGATCTGCTCCGGGCCCGTAGCGTTGCACCGTCCGCAGCCCGCCGCGACGGTGAGCGTGTGGCTGCCATTCAGCCAGCCGAAGTCCTGCCAGTAGTTGTTGTTGAGCGCGGTCCCAGGTATCACGGTCAGCTGTCCGCTGCTGGTGTCGTAGACCGCTAGCTGCCCGTCAGTCAACTGGACGGCGAGCAGTGTGCCGTCGTCGGTGAACTTGCCAGTCAGCCCGCCCGGCTGACCGGCGGCTATCGGCGTCGTCACGCTCGTGCCGGTCAGCACGTTCAGCAGCCGCACGCGGCAGCCGCGGCAATCCGGGCTCCACGCGATCTGGCCGGGGCCGGCGGCGATCACGTCAGTAACGCGGCCGGCCACACGGTTGGATCGCGGATCCCACAGCACGGAGATATACGGGGGCTTCTTCTGCCGCAACGAAGTCAGGAGCAGGTACCCGCCGACGCCGCGGTCAAGCAAATAACCAGCCGGCAAGCGGTAGCGCGGGCCGAGCGCCGACCCGTTGGTGCTGAACAACTGGACGTACGCCGACGCCGTCGCCATGTCGGTGATCGTCGGGGGGTAGCTCATTAGCCAGACCGCGCCCGGGTGATCAGCTGGGGAGATCCAGAGACCAATCCCGATCTTCGTGGCGTGCGTCGAGCCATCGGCGATGAAGTACTGGGCATTCCAGCAGTGCGGCGGGCATTTCCAGCCACCCAGGAACAACCCGGCCGACCAGCCGCCGGGTACGCGGGAGAAATCGAAAGGCTCATGGGGCAGGCCAGCGATGGTCTTGAAGCTCCGCGAGGCGGTCGAGTACCAGTCAGCCGCACCGGGGAAGCCGGTGCCCTCGCTGCCCTGGACCAGGAACTTGAAGTTGGTGCCCGCGGGCATGGGCAGCCCGGTCATCTTCGTTGGGAGCCGATGAGGCCGTGGTGTGGGGTGATTGATGGCCGGCCGGGGGCCCGGCGCAGTTAGCGCGCCATGCCATGCGATCGCGACCGGGACAGCGACTGCCAGGGCGGCCACCACCGCCACCCCGGCCCGGGCGGCGCGGCGGCGCAGGCGGATTCGCCGCCCCTGGGCCACGATCGCCGCCGCCGGCGCCGGCCCGGAGGTGATGGTCGCCAGCGCCCCGTCGACCCGGCGGCCCAGGTCCTGCTCGTCAAAGCTGCTCATGGCTCATCCCCTCGCCCAGGCCCGCGGAGGCCCGCAGCTTGGCCAGCGCCCGGGAACCCTGGGTTTTGACGGTGCCGACCGAGCAGCCCAGCGCCTCCGCCACCTGGGCCTCGGTCATATCGAGCCAGAACCGCAGCACCACCACTGACCGCTGCCCCAGCGGCAAGCTCATCAGCGCGGCCATCAGCGTGAGGCGGTCGTCACTGCCACCCGCTGTGTCCACCGGGGGCGGCTCGGGCACGGCACCGGTCAGCTGCTCGGCCACCCGGTGCTTGCGGAACCGGGAATGGTTCGCATTCACCATCACCCGCCGCACATAACCATCCGGGTCCCCCGCCCGGCGGATCCGCGGCCACGACGCGTACGCCCGCGCCAGCGCGGTCTGCGCCAGGTCTTCGGCCAGGCCCCGATCACCGGTCAGCACATACCCCAGGCGCAGCAGCTGCAGCCAGCGGCTGTCCATGAACTCGCTGAACTCCGCCTCCGCCGCAGCATCCACGCCCCTCACCTCCCCTGCCCGTAAAGACAACCATCCGCGGCCAAACGGTTGACACGCCCCACGCCAGTTCATCCCGGCGGCCAAGCCCCGGCCACCGGCCAAGCCGGCGCCACTCCCGCCAGCCCAGCCGATCAGCGCAGGTGAACACCGCGACATAGCGCCCTGCTCTGCGCGGCCAGCGCAGCTGACCGGAACCAGCCAACCCCACGCAGATCAGGCGGCTATGGCGCGGGCTCACAACCTCAGTGGTCTCGGAGGAACCGGGCAAACGTTTTAGCGATCACAGCACTAGTGTGTCGCGCCGGAAATCAGCTAGTTAAGTCTGTAGCCTAGTGGCATGCAGCAGACCGCTGAGCCGCTGACGCTGACCGATGAGGACCGTACTGAACTTGCCCGCTGGCTGGAGGAGGAGTCGGCGTGGCTGGCTGAGCGGGCGCGGATCGTGCTGGCGTGCGCGGAGCCGGGTTCCGGGGTGGCGCGGGTGGCCGCGCAACTAGGTTCGACGCGGATGACGGTGCGCAAGTGGCGCCGCCGGTTCGCCGAGGCCGGCCTGGCTGGGCTGGCCGATCATGACCGGCCGGGCCGCCCGGTGGCTGAGCTGGTGCTGACCGGTGCGGAGCGTGATCAGCTGACCCGGTGGGCCCGGCGGGCCAGCAGCGCGCAGGCGCTGGCGCTGCGGGCCAAGATCGTGCTGGCGTGCGCGGGCGGGGCGACGAACAAGCAGGCCGCGGCGGACCTGCGGATCGATCCGGCGACGGTGAGCAAGTGGCGGGCCCGGTTCGCCGCGCGGCGGCTGGACGGGCTGGCCGATGAGCCACGGCCGGGCCGCCCGCCGTCGATCCTGCTGGACAAGGTGGAGCAGGTCATCACGGCCACCTTGGAGGAAACCCCGAAGGACGCCACGCACTGGTCGCGGTCGTCGATGGCAGCCCGCAGCGGCCTGTCGCCGTCCACGGTCGGGCGGATCTGGCGCAAATTCGATCTCAAGCCGCACCTGAGCGATTCGTTCAAGCTGTCCACGGACCCGCTGTTCGTGGAGAAGGTCGTCGATGTCGTCGGCCTGTACCACGACCCGCCGGACAAGGCGGTGGTGCTGTGCGTGGATGAGAAGTCCGGCACCCAGGCGCTGGACCGCTCCCAGCCGGTGCTGCCGATGATGCCCGGGATGCCCGAGCGGCGCAGCCACGACTACGTCCGGCACGGCACCACCAGCTTGTTCGCCGCGTTCAACATCGCTGACGGCCGCGTGATCTCATCCTTGCACCGGCGGCACCGCGCCGCGGAGTTCAAGAAGTTCCTGGTCCGGATCGACAAGGCCGTGCCCGCGGACCTTGACGTGCACCTGGTCTGCGACAACCTGGCCACGCACAAGACCGCCGCGATCCAGGACTGGCTGGCCCGTCACCCCCGCTTCCACCTGCACTTCACCCCGACCGGCTCCTCGTGGATCAACCAGGTGGAACGCTGGTTCGGGTACCTGACCGACCAGATGATCCGCCGCGGCGTGCACAAGAGCGTGCAAGCCCTCGAAGCCGACATCCGCGCCTGGATCGAGAACTGGAATCAGAACCCTAGGCCCTTCACCTGGACCAAGACCGCCGAAGAGATCCTCGACTCACTGGCAAAATATATAGCCCGGATTTCCGACGCAGGACACTAGTGAGCGAGCCCGATACCGTTGCCCGCCATCAACCGCGCCAGGAGGAATTCGATGATCTGCCCGTTGCTGGCCTACGCGAACATGCATAGGGCGATGGTTGAGCTCGCCGAGGTATTCGGGCTGCAGGTCGTCTGGTTTGGCGACGACGTCGCCGAGATCAGATGGAACGGCGGAGTGGCCGTGGCACAAACCGACCAGCCGGAAGCCCTGCACGGCAGCCACGTCGGCCAGGGCTGGACCTACGTCCGAGTCTCCGACCCTGATGCGCACTACTCAGCAACATTCGACCGGGGCGGTCATGTCCTCAACGAACCACACTCTGACCCGAGTGGCGCGCAGCGCGGATACAGCGCCCGCGACCGCGAGGGCAACATCTGGACCTTCGGATCCCACCAGTTCGGGCGCTAACGCAGGAGGGATCACCGCCACGGCGGCCGCTAGGCTGGGCCACCGTTAATGCGCCGCTGGGCTCCCGCCGCTTGGGCTGGGCTTGCCGTAGGCGGCAAGGAATGTCCAGATGCCGGTGTCGGCGTAACGGCAGAGATCTTCTGCGGCTAGAGGATGGTCATGCCCGACACATTCCCATGAGAGGAGCCCATACGGCCAGTCACGGCCGCTCACGATCAGTACGCCACGGCCGGGAAGGGAGCGATGCGATGGCGGATCACAAGATCGGAACGCGTGAGGAGTGGCAGGCGGCTCGCGCCGGCACCGACGTGGCCGGTTACCTGACCGAGGGCTTAGGTTTCAGCGTGTTCATCCTGGACGGCGGGGCTCTCTACCAGACCTACTCAACCACCGGCCGCGTGATCGAGTTCCTGATGGGCTACCACGGGGTCCTCGACCGGATGCCGAAAGGCCCGACGAGGGCGAGGTGTGGCAGGCCTGGATCCACCGCCACGACGAGTACGACCGCGACTGACGCTGGCCGGACCGGCCGTGCGGGAACGGACGATCTGGGTGCGCTCATGCGGTGCCGAGGATGTCGCCGAGCACGGCGATGCCGGTCTGGATGGCTCGCTGGCTGGTGTTGCCGAAGCCGAGCACCAGTTGCGGCGGGCCCGGGGCGTGGTCGGCGCGGCAGGTGCTCATCCCGTACAGCCCGACCGAACGGGACCGGGCTGCCCGGATCACGTCCTGTTCGGCGGTTCCCCCAGGGAGGTGGGCCACGGCATGAAAGCCGGCCGCCAGGCCGGTGAGCGGTACACCGGGGGCATGGTCGGCGAGCGCGTGGACGAGGACGTCGCGGCGGGCGGCGTATTCGGCGCGCATCCGCCGCAGGTGCCGGTCGTAGCGGCCGGTTTCGATGAGCAGGGCCAGTGCGAGCTGGTCCAGGCCCGGTGACCCGCGGTCGGTGATTTGTTTCGCGCGGGTGAGGGCTTCGGTGAGGCGGGGCGGGCTGGCGATCCAGCCCAGCCGCAGCACCGGGGCGAGGGATTTGCTGACGGTGCCCAAGGCGACCACCCGGTCGGGCGCCAGGCCCTGCAGGGCGCCGACCGGCTCCCGGTCGTAGCGGAACTCGGCGTCGTAGTCGTCCTCGATGATCGTCGCGTTCCGCCGGGCGGCCCAGTCGATCAGCGCGAGCCGCCGGTCGGGGGCGAGGACCACCCCGGTCGGCCACTGGTGGGCGGGGGTGAGCATCACTGCCCCAGCCCCAGTGGCATCCAGCGCTGCCAGGTCCACGCCCCGGTCATCGACCGGAACCGGGACCGCCTCGACCCCGGCCCAGGCCGCGGTGGCGGTCATGCTGGCGGGCGACCCCGGATCTTCGAAGCCGACCCGGGTCAGCCCTTGCCCGGCCAAGGTGCGCAGGACCAGCCCGAGACCCTGGGCCATCCCGGAACAGATGATGACCTGGCCCGCAGATGTGTCGGCGGCGCGGACCCGCCGCAGGTAGCCGGCCACGGCCCCCCGCAGCCGCGAGTTCCCGGCGGGGTCGCCGTAGCCGAGGTCGGTGTTGGGGGCGGCGCGGCACGCCTCACGGACCGCCCACGCCCAGTCCTCCCGCGGCACCGACGCGAGGTCCGGGACGCCGGAGGCGAAATCGGCGGCTAGGCGCGCCGGGGCCGGTTGGGGTGCCTGGCGAGCCGGCTCGGCCCGGCTGGCCGCGGTGGCGACCCGCGTCGCCGACCCGCCGCGGCTGATCAGGTAGCCCTCCGCCAGCAGCTGGGCGTAGCACTCTTGCACCAGGCCCCGGGACACCCCCAGCGCTGTCGCCAGGGCCCGGGACGACGGCACCCGGGTCCCGGCCGCGAGCCGGCCGGACCGGATCGCCTGCCGCAACTGGTCCTCAAGCTGGGCGCGCAGCGGGACACTGCGGCTGCGGTCGAGGGTGAGGAGCACCTCCGCCGCCAAACCGGACCACTCCAGCGCCATGCAACCGGACCTTACCGGAAGTCCGGTCGGCACCTACCGTCGAGCGCATGACAGCTATCACCCACGCACGGCCGGCGGGGCCGGCCGGTTCCGGGCTCGCCCGTTACCGGGAGGCGCTGCGCACCCCAGGCGCGCTGGCCTTTGCCATCCCCGGTGTGGTCGGCCGGATGCCGATGGCCATGCTCAGCCTCGCCCTGGTGATCCTGCTCACCGCCGTGACCGGCAGCTACGGCATCGCCGGAGCCATCTCGGCCGCTGCGGCGCTGCTGTATGCGGCGGTGACCCCCTTCGCGGCCCGGCTCGCCGACCGGTACGGGCAGGCCCGGGTGCTGCGCCCGCAGGTGATCCTGTTTGCGGCAGCCACGGCCGCGCTGGCGGTCTGCGCCACGGACCGGGCACCGGTGTGGGCGCTGGCGGTGACCGGCGGGCTCAGCCGCGCCACCATGCCCTCCCTCGGCCCAATGGTGCGCTCCCGCTGGAGCCAGCTGCTGGCCGGCACGCACCTGCTGGATGCGGCGTTCTCGCTGGAAGGCATCGCCGACGAGCTGATCTTCATCACCGGCCCGGTGCTGGTCGTGGCCGTGGCCGCTGGCGTCAGCCCGGTCGCGGGTGTGCTGATCACGGCGGCGCTCAGCATCACCGGCGTGCTCGGCCTGACCCGGCAGCGGCGCAGCGAGCCACCGGCCTCGCGGGTCACCCGCACCCATGGTCAGGCGCTTCGCAGCCCGGGCCTGCGGGTGCTGATCGGGATGACGGTCTGTCTGGGTGCGATGTTCGTTGCGGTGGACCTGGCGACCATCGCCTTCGCCGCGCACCACGGCGCCAAGTCAGCCGCCGGGCCGCTGCTCGGGCTCTACGGGCTAGGCAGCGCGATCGCCGGGGTGTGGTACGGGGCCAGGCGCTGGCGGGCACCCCACGCCTCCCGCCTGGCCGCGGCCTTGGCCGCGACCGTTCTGGGCACCGCGCCGCTGGCCTACATGCCCGGCATCTGGCCTATGGCCATCGCGATCACGGTGGCCGGGCTGGGCATCTCCGCCACGCTGGCCAGCTCCTACCGCGTCGCTGAAATGGCCGTCCCGGCCGGGCAGCGGACCGAAGCAATGTCGTGGCTGACCACCGCCGCGGCAACCGGGACCGCCCTGGGCGCGCCCCTGGCCGGTCACCTGATCGACTCATCCGGCGCACCCGCCGGGTACCTGTTCGCCTTCGCCGCGGGCCTGACTGCGGTGGCGATCACCCTCCCGTACCGCCGTCGGCTGACCGCGCCCCCAGGCCGGCGGCCGGAGCCGAACTGCCCGGCGCAAGCAGCTTCGCCGACGGCACGCAGCAGGTCGCTAGCGCGGTAAGTGGGGGACCGGTAGCGTGAAAGCCGCTGTATGGCGCTACCGCGCCGGTGATTGCACGCGGGGCCTGTGATGCTGCTGGATCGTCTCACCGAGCGCGCGGCGCTCGGCCAGCTGCTGGAGGCGGCGCGGGGCGGGCGCGGCGCTGTGCTGGTTGTCCGGGGCGAGGCCGGAGTGGGCAAGACCGCGCTGCTGGAAGATGCGGTGGCAGCGGCGGCTGGTATGCGGATCGCCCGGGTGGCCGGGGTCGAGTCGGAGATGGAGCTGGCTTACGCCGCGCTGCAGCAGCTGTGCGCTCCGATGCTGGAGGGCCTGGAGCGGCTGCCGGATCCGCAGCGTGAGGCGCTGGGCGTGGCCTTCGGGCTGCGGGCAGGGGAGGGGCCGGATCGGTTTTTGGTGGGGCTGGCGGCGCTGAGCCTGCTGGCCGACGCGGCGCAGAAACAGCCGCTGCTGTGCGTGATCGATGATGCGCAGTGGCTGGACCGGGCGTCGGCGCAGGCGCTCGGGGTGGTAGCGCGTCGGCTACTCGCCGACCCGGTCGCGTTGCTGGTGGCGGCTCGCGAGCCGGGCGGGGAGTTCCGAGGGCTGCCAGAACTGGCGGTGGGCGGCCTGGATGAGAGTGACGCGCGGGAGTTGCTCGCCTCGGTGATCGCGCGGCCGCTGGATGAGCAGGTGCGCGAGCGGTTCCTCGCCGAGACGGGGGGCAACCCGCTGGCGCTGTTGGAACTGCCGCGGGGCTTGACCCAAGCCGAGGCTGCCGTCGGGTTCGGTGTCCCGGCTGCCCCCGGTCTACCAGGACGGCTGGAAGACAGCTTCCGGCGGCGCCTGCGGGGGTTGCCGCAGACCACTCGGCGGCTGCTGCTGGTCGCGGCGTCCGAGCCGACCGGTGACCCGGTCCTGGTGTGGCGGGCGGCCGGGCGGCTCGGGATCGGAATGGACGCGGCTGCCCCCGCGCAGGCTAGCGGGTTGCTGACGATCGGCGAACGGGTGATCTTCCGGCATCCGCTGGTCCGGTCGGCGGCGTACCGGGCGGCCTCCCCAGAGGAACGGCGGGCCGCGCACCGGGCGCTGGCCAGTGCCACCGATCCGCAGGCCGACCCCGACCGCCGGGCCTGGCACCGCGCCCAGGCGGCTGCGGGATCTGACGAGGACGTTGCCTCCGAGCTGGAGCGCTCAGCCGGCCGGGCGCAGGTACGCGGGGGGTTCGCTGCGGCTGCGGCGTTCTTGGAGCGCTCGGCCGCGCTGACCCCCGCCCCGGCGCGGCGGGCGGAGCGGGCGCTGGCCGCGGCGCGGGCCAAGTATCAGGCCGGGGCGTTCGATGCGGCACTCGGGTTGCTCGCCGCAGCGGAGGCTGGGCCGCTGGATGAGCTCCAGCTTGCCCGGTCCGACCTGCTGCGCGGGCAGATCGCGTTCGCGTCCACCCGCAGCAGCGACGCACCGGCGTTGCTGCTCAAGGCGGCCCGCCGGTTCGAGCCGTTCGACCCGCGGCTGGCCCGCGAGACCTACCTGGAGGCGCTGACCGCGGCGCTGTTCGTCGGCAGCCTGGCCACTGCCGCCAACCTGCTGGAGGTGGCCCAGGCGGCCCGGGCCGCGCCGCCGCCGGCGCCACCGTCGCGCCCCGCCGACCTGCTCGTGGACGGCATGGCAGTGCTGGTCACGGAGGGTTACCCGGCGGGTGCGCCGGCCCTCAAGCGGGCGCTCAACGCCTATCGCTCCGGGGCTGTCTTCCCGGAGGAAGGACTGTGGCAGGCCTGCCATTGTGCAGGGCTGGTCTGGGACTTCGACAGCTGGCAGGTGCTAGCTGACCGCCAGATCGAGGTCACGAGTGACGCCGGAGCGGTCATGGCGCTTCCGTCCGCCTTCACCATGCGGGCGATGCCCCATCTGTTCGCGGGGGAGTTCACCGCGGCTACTTCCATGGTCGCGCAGGTGGAGTCGGTGAGTCAGGCGACCGGGATCAGCACCGCGCGGTATGCGGCCCTGGCGCTGGCCGTCTTCCGGGGCCGGGAAGCCGAGGCTGCCGAACTGATCGCGACCGTCACCACGGACGTACGGAGCCGAGGTGAAGGCGCGTGGCTGCCCTTCGTTCAGTGGGCTACCGCGGTGCTGTGCAACAGCCTGGGCCACTATGAGAAAGCGCTGGCCGCGGCGCAGCAAGTCAGTCAGGACTCTCTCGCCGGGCTCCGCCTCGAGGCCAACTGGGCGGTGGTTGAGCTGATCGAGGCAGCGGCACGCAGCGGGATGTCCGAACGCGCGGCTGATGCGCTTCAGCGGCTCTCGCAGACCACCCGCGCCAGTGGCACCGACTGGGCATGGGGCATCGATGCTCGCTCGCGCGCGCTGGTCAGCGACGGCAAGAATGCCGAGGCCTGGTACCGCGAGGCCATCGATCACCTCGGCCGCACCCCGCTGCGCGTGGACCTTGGCCGGGCCTATTTGCTATACGGCGAGTGGCTGCGCCGCGAGCGGCGCATCCGTGACGCCCGGGACCAGCTGCGCCGCGCCCACAAGCTGTTCACCAGCTTCGGCATGGAGGCGTTCGCCGAACGGGCCCGGATCGAGCTGCGGGCCGCCGGCGCGCACGCGCTCAAACGCGCAGCCGGGGGACCCGACGTGCTGACCGAGCAAGAGGCGCTGATCGCCCGCCTGGCCAGCGGAGGCGCATCCAACGCGCAGATCGCTGAGCAGCTGTTCATCAGCCCGGCCACCGTCGCCTACCACTTGGGGAAGGTTTTCACCAAGCTCGGCATCGGCTCGCGCAGCCAGCTCGCCCGCGCGCTCCCCACCCAGCCGGACGCCGCGCAGCCAGCCATACCCCACGGCTAAGCCATCCCCGCGGAACCGCACGGCGGCGCAGGCTCTGCTCGACGCCCCTGCAGTGCCGGCGCTATAACAATCCCCGATGGATCAGGCGGCAACAGGTCGACT
>Ga0318523_10000256_pt1 | contig 13829 bp, 9 predicted proteins | sample GRESIP178b2f19_FD_203500 | JGI IMG/M metagenome (GOLD analysis project Ga0318523, IMG submission 203500) | Tropical soil microbial communities from Luquillo Experimental Forest, Puerto Rico - GRE.SIPMG.178b2f19 | ecosystem: Environmental > Terrestrial > Soil > Tropical forest > Bulk soil...
GTCGTGGGCGTAGGAGATTTGAGAGGAGCTGTCCCTAGTACGAGAGGACCGGGATGGACGCAGCTCTGGTGCACCGGTTGTCGCGCCAGCGGCACAGCCGGGTAGCCATCTGTGGACGGGATAACCGCTGAAGGCATCTAAGCGGGAAGCCCACCTCGAGACGAGATCTCCCTCAGACTTCGGTCTGCTGAAGACCCCTCCAAGACCAGGAGGTTGATAGGCCGGGTGTGGAAGCACCGTAAGGTGTGGAGCTGACCGGTACTAATCGGTCGTGAGGCTTGACCTAACCGTCAATTTTGGCTCGTGCTTAGCGAAAGCTACTCAGCGGGCGCTGACACGGAACATAGAGAGCGATCAGAGCTCCTCGGGGGCCGCTCCTCGCCGTCAGGCGGAGGCCGGCCCTCGGGGAGCGAGATTTTTCCCGCCGTCCATAGAGCGGGGGCCACACCCGATCCCATCCCGAACTCGGAAGTTAAGCCCCGCTTCGGCGATGGTACTGCCGAGCTTACTCGGTGGGAGAGTAGCGCGACGGTGGGTTCCAAATGCGCGGCCCCGCGAGCAGCAATGCTCCGGGGCCGTTGCATTTCAGGACTTTGCACCCTTCATCAGGTCCTGCGCACCGCGCACGGCCGCGAACGGTCGAGCATGCCCCGGATGGTGGCCCGCCGGCGTCGCGCGCTGGTGCGAGCGAGGCCCCCCATCAGCGCGAGCGTGGTGATTCCCCCCAAGAGCCACGCAGTCCCCATCTTCCCCTCCTGGCGCTCCCGTCGCCCGTCTTCTGGATCGGGCAACTCCGTCGCGACTTGAGCGGAAAACTGCGCGAGCCGGCGTGAGGGCGCGCCTCAAGTCCGCTGCACACGACTCCGAACACAGCCGGGAAGAACCCCGGTGAACCTCCCCCGGGGCAGGAGGTCCGTGTGCGCACCACGAGGTCTGGCTTGGTCATCGGCGCCGTCGCTCTGGCGTTCGCGCTCGGCGCGCTGGGCTGCGCCGACGCGACCTGGGAGGGCGCCAAGAGCGCGAACACCGTCGCGAGCTACAGCCGCTTCCTGCGCGACAACCCGACCTCCGAGCACGCCAAGGAGTGCGAGGAGCACATCGCGGCGCTGCGCGTGCTCGCGCACCAGACCATCGAGGGACACCAGAAGTTCATCGAAACCTATCCGCAGAGCGCGCTCCTGCCCGACCTCCAGCGCGCGATGGAGCCGCTCTACTTCCAGCGCGCCCGCGGCGAGAACACCGCCCAGGCCTACCAGGCCTTCCTGGCCGAGTACCCCGACGGCGAGCTGTCGCGGCGCGCCCACGGCGACATGGCCTACGTGAACATGCTCGAGACCAATCCCAGCGTTGCGACGCTGCGCGAGTTCATGCGCCAGTATCCGGAGAGCGACTTCGCCACCGACGCGCAGCGCAGCCTCGACCTGGTCGCGTTCAAGCGCGAGACCTCGATCACGCACCTCGGCATCCGCGTGGAGGTCTCGCCGAACACCGCGCAGCCGCAGCGCGTGCGCCGCGGCTTCGTCGCGATCGTTGCCAAGGAGTACCGCGAACACGGCGTCGACGTGACCTTCATCCCGACCGGCGCCGAGCCGACGCGGGACATGGACGGCTGGCTGCGGCTCGACTACGAAGAGTCGAGCGCGGCGGGCACCTTCGGCGGTGCCACCGTGCTCGCGCGCTGCCGCGTGCGGCTGTACCACAAGTCGTCGCCGAAGGACCCGATCTGGGACCGCACCTTCGAGGCGCCCGCCGACCACATCGTGAAGGGCAGCTACTCGCGCGACAAGACCGTCTTCGGCAACTCGCGCTACCCGTTCTGGAACCAGTTCTTCGTGCCGATCGCGCTCTGGGCGAGCACCGAGGCGCGCGTGCAGCGGCTCGACTACCTCGAGGACGTGCGCGCGATGGACATGCGCGGCGACCGCGTCGCGATCCTGTTCTCGCGCGGCGGCTTCGACCTGGTCGACGTCTCCTCGCCGCTCGAGCCGCAGGTGATCGACCGCTTCCGCCGCGAGGACGACCTGTCGAACTGGAGCGGCATCCGCATCGTCGACGAGAAGCACGTGCTGATCTACGGGCCCGACGGCGCCGAGCTGATCGACCGCACCGCCGAGAAGCCGATCGCGCGCGGCCGCTGGGACGTGGCCGAAGTCGGCTCGATCCAGGCCGCCGACATCTGGGGCGACACGGCGCTGCTCGCCGGCAACAAGGGCGTCTACGCCGTGCGGCTCTCGAGCGAGCGGCTGGTCTCGCACCGGCTGCTCGAGGGCCAGTTCGTCGCGCTCGACGTGCGCCAGCCGTTCATCTACCTGGCGCGAGCCAACCGCGCCGAGGTCACCACACCCAAGCACCTGCTGCGCCACCTGACCGGGAGCGCGGTGAACTTCCCCGAGAACTTCGTCGCCAAGAGCGGCCGCATCTCGGGCAAGTCGTTCTTCGTGTTCGGCAAGGACGGGGCGGTCGAGATCTCGCTCGCCAACCCCTCGCACCCCGAGTCACTCGGGCCGCTCAGCGTCGAGAAGGTGGGACATCTCTCCGACTTCGTGAGCGACGGCGACCACACCTACATGCTGGGCGACCACGGCCTGCAGATCGCGGACTCCGAGGCGCGCCACGTCTCCGACTCGATCCAGGTCCACGGCGACCGCACCATGGCGATGGCCGGCCGCTACGTCTTCGTGGCGGGCGAGCGCACGCTCGAGGTGGTCGACGTCGGCCCGTACCAGGTGAAGGACGTCGCCGCGCTCGACGCGGTGATGAACCCGAACGCGCAGCCGCCGGCCGCGCCCGCGCCCGCCGCGGCGGAGCCGGCTGCGGCAGCGCCGGCCACGGCCCCGGCCGCCGACACGCCCGCGCCCGCGGACGCTCCGAGCCCGGCGCCCTCGGCCGCGCCCGCCGCGCCGGCCGCGCCGGCCCACGACGAGGTGATGCCGCAGAACCCCGAGGACGCGACGCAGCCGAGCTTCGACGAGCCCGTGCCGGAGGCGCCGCCGGGCGCCGCGCTGCCCGCGCCCGACCAGGACCACGTCCCGGCGCCGGTTCCCGACTGAGCCGCGCCTAGGCCGACAGCCGCTTCAGCTCGTCGAAGAAGCCTGGGAACGTCTTGCCGACGCACTCCGGGTTCTGGATCGCGATGCCGTCCACGGCGAGCCCCGCGACCGCGAAGCTCATCGCCATGCGGTGGTCGTCGTAGGTCGCGATCGACGCCGGCGTGATCTGCGCGGGCGGCTCGATCAGCAGGTCGGTCGCGGTGGTCTGCACGCGCGCGCCGAGCTTGCGCAGCTCCGTCTCGAGCGCGCTCATGCGGTCGGTCTCCTTGAGCCGCAGGTTCGGCACGTTGCGGATCGAGGTCTTGCCGCGCGCGAACAGCGCCACCACCGCCAGCGTCAGCGCGCTGTCGGGCAGCGCGTTCAGGTCCACGTCGACGCCGTGCAGGTAGCGCGGCCCGCGCACCGCCACCCAGCGCGGCCCGCGCTCGACGGTGCAGCCCATGCGCTCCAGCACCTCGACGAAGCGCACGTCCGGCTGCAGCGACGCCGCGGAGATGCCCTCGACGCGCACGCGGCCGCCGGTCACCGCCGCGGCCGCGAAGAAGTAGGTCGCCGCCGAGGCATCGGGCTCGACCAGGTACGAGCGCTGGCGGTACTGCTGCCCGCCAGGAACGCGGAAGGTCTCGCCGCGCGCGTCGACCGAGATCCCGAACGAGCTCATGATCTCGAGCGTCAGGTCCACGTAGGGCCGCGAGGTGATGTTCGCGGCAGTGATCTCCACCTCGCCCTGCGCCAGCGGCGCGACCATCAGCAGCGCCGACAGGAACTGGCTCGACTTCGACGCCTCGACCGCCACGCGCCCGCCGTTGAGCCGGCCGCCCTGCACCGTCACCGGCGGGCAGCCCGCGACGGTGCGCATCGAGACCCCGAGCGCCGCCAATGCGTCGGCCAGGTCCTGGATCGGCCGCTCGCGCATGCGCGGCACGCCGTCGAGCACCACCCGCCCGGGCACGAGCGCCGCGCAGGCGGTGAGAAAGCGCATGGTCGTGCCCGAGGCGCGGCAGTCGATCGGGTGGAGCGGAATGGCGAAGTTCCCTCCCGTGCCGTGCACGATCGCGTCGGCGCCCGCGCGCTCGACCCGCACGCCCAGCCTCGCGAGGCCATCCGTCATGGCCGCGGTGTCGTCGCTCTCCAGCCAGCCGCAGAGCCGGCTCGGCCCCTCGGCCAGGGCGGCGCAGACGAAGGCGCGGTTCGTCAGGCTCTTCGAGCCCGGCACGCGGACCGTTGCGTCGGGCGCGGAGATCCGCGCGACCGCCAGCTCCCCCATCGCGGGCCGAACCGTAGCACAGCCGCTAACCCGCTGAAATGGAAGGCAAAAGAAGTTCTTGCCTGGGTCCGACGCGCGTTGACCGGGCGTGCACGCCGGGTTAACCTCGCCAGCCGTTTGCGCGCCGCCCCTCTGCCTTTGGTGCGCGCCGGGAGATTGCTCGAATGCCCAAGTACCGCCTTCTGACGCCGGGGCCCGTCGCCGTGCCCGAGCGCGTGCTGCTCGCGATGGCGCGCACGCTGCTCCACCACCGCGCGCCCGCGTTCATCCCCGTGTTCAAGGAAGTGCGCGCGAACCTGAAGAAGGTCTTCCAGACCGAGCAGGACGTGCTGATCCTCGCGTCGACCGGCACCGGCGCGATGGAGGCGGCCGTGATCAACACGCTCTCGCCCGGCGACAAGGCCGTGGTCGTGCGCGGCGGCAAGTTCGGCGAGCGCTGGACCGAGATCTGCCAGGCCAACGGCATCGCCTGCGAGAACGTCGACGTCGAGTGGGGCCGTGCGGTCGAGCCGGCCGCGGTGCGCGCGGCGTTCGCGCGCGCGCCGGAAGCGAAGGCGCTGTTCGTGCAGGCCTCCGAGACCTCCACCGCGGTGTATCACCCGATCCGCGAGCTCGCCGAAGTGACTCACGAGAAGCCGGGGCGGCTGATCGTCGTCGACGGCATCAGCGGCGTCGGCGTGCACGACCTGCCGATGGACGCCTGGGGTCTCGACGTGGTGGTGTCGGGCAGCCAGAAGTCGTGGCTGCTGCCGCCGGGGCTCGCCTTCATCGCGCTGTCGAAGGCCGCGCAGGAGGCGGTGAAGAGCGGGAAGTGCAGCCGCTACTACTTCGACCTGCGCAAGGAGCTGAAGGCGCAGAAGGACGACCAGACCGCCTGGACCGCGCCGGTGTCGCTGGTGGTCGGCCTCCAGGAAGCCCTGCGCATGATCCTCGACGAGGGCCTGCACGAGGTGTTCGCGCGCCACGAGGCGCTCGCGCGCGCGACCCGCGCGGCGATGACCGCGCTCGGGCTCAAGCTCGTCGCGCCCGACTCGCCGTCGTTCGCGTGCACCGCCGTGCACGTGCCCGAGGGCGTCGACGGCAACAAGTTCGTGAAGCACCTGCGCGACGCCTACAACGTCACCTTCATGGGCGGCCAGGGCCACCTCGAGGGAAAGATCTTCCGCGTCGGCCACATGGGCGACGTCGACGGCTTCGACATGATCAGCGCCGTTGCGGCGGTCGAGATGACGCTCGCCGACATGGGCCAGCAGGCGAAGCTCGGCGAGGGCACGCGCGTGGCGATGGAGCTGCTGCGCAAGGCCGGACTGAAGCGGTCCTAGCCATGCCGCGCGTCCTGATCTCCGACAAGCTCTCCGACGAGGGCCTCGCCATTCTCGCGGCAGCGCCGGGTCTCGAGTTCGACCACAAGCCCGGGCTCCCGCCGGACGAGCTGCGGCGCATCCTGCCCGAGTACGACGGGCTGATCATCCGCAGCGGCACCAAGGTGACCGCCGACGTGATCGCGGCTGGCAAGAAGCTGCGCGTGATCGGCCGGGCCGGCATCGGCGTCGACAACGTCGATCTGCCCGCCGCGACCGCGCGCGGGATCATCGTGATGAACACGCCCGAGGGCAACACCATCACCACCGCCGAGCACGCGATCGCGCTCTTGACCGCGCTCGCGCGGCAGATCCCGCAGGCCACCGCGAGCATGCGCGCGGGCAAGTGGGAGAAGACCCGCTTCAACGGCAAGGAGCTGTACGAGCAGACGCTGGGCGTGATCGGGCTGGGCAACATCGGCTCGATCGTCGCCGACCGCGCGCGCGGGCTGCGCATGCGCGTGGTCGCGTTCGACCCGCTGGTCTCCGACGAGCGCGCGCAGCGGCTCGGCGTCGACCTGGTCTCGCTCGACGAGCTGTTCCGCCAGTCCGACGTGATCACCGTGCACGTGCCGCTCACCGAGGGTACGCGCGGGCTGCTCGGCCGCGAGGCGTTCGCCAAGATGAAGAAGGGCGTGCTGATCGTGAACGCGGCGCGCGGCGGGATCGTCGACGAGGCGGCGCTGGTCGAGGCGATCGAGGCGAAGAAGGTCGCCGGCGCTGCGCTCGACGTGTTCGCCGAGGAGCCGCCGCCCAAGGACCACCCGCTCCTGCAGCGCGAAGAGGTGATCTTCACGCCGCACCTCGGCGCGGCGACCGAGAAGGCGCAGCTCAACGTCGCGATCGCCGTGGCCGAGCAGGTGCGCGACTACCTGGTCACCGGGATCGTGCGCAACGCCGTGAACCTGCCGTCGGTGTCCGCGGAAGAGATCGACGTGCTGCGGCCGTTCCTGGTGCTGGGCGAGAAGCTCGGGCTGTTCCAGGGCCAAGTCGCGCGCGGCGGCATCGCCGAGATCGACGTCGAGTACGCCGGCGAGATCGCCGAGCACAACGTCGCGGCGATCACCGTGGCGGTGCTGCGCGGCATCCTCGCGCCCTGGGTCGGCGACGAGGTGAACTTCGTGAACGCGCCGGTGGTCGCGCAGAAGCACGGCGTGCGCGTGATCGAGACCAAGTCCGCCGCGCCGGAGGACTACGTCTCGCTGCTCACCGTGCGCGTGCGCTCGCGCGGCGGCCAGCAGCACCTGGTCGCCGGCACCATCTTCGGCCGCACCCAGCCGCGCATCGTGCGCGTGGACGACTTCCGCTTCGAGGCCATCCCCGAGGGTCCCACCTTCCTGATCCGCAACCAGGACCGACCGGGCGTGGTCGGGCGCATGGGCACGCTGCTCGGCGGGGCCGGCATCAACATCAAGCGCATGCAGCTCGGCCTGCACCTCGCGACCGGCGAGGCTCTGCAGCTGCTCTCGGTCGAGCCGATGCCGTCGCAGCCGCTGCTCGAGGCGGTGCGCAAGCTCGAGAACGTCGAGACGGCGCTCCTGCTCGACCTCGGCGCGATGGTGACCTGAGCCCATGCCGAACGTGGTCGTGGTCGGCGCCCAGTGGGGCGACGAGGGCAAGGGCAAGGTCGTCGATCAGCTCGCCTGCCGTGCCGATCTGGTGGTGCGTTTCCAGGGCGGCCCGAACGCGGGCCACACCATCGTGGTCGACGGCGAGACCACGATCCTGCACCTGATCCCGTCGGGCATCCTGCAGCCCTCGACCCTGAACTTGATCGGGCCGGGCGTGGTGCTCGATCCCGACGTGCTGCTCGCCGAGATCGCGGGCCTGGTCGAGCGCGGCATCCCCGTCGGGCGCGAGCGGCTGCGCATCTCCGACCGCGCACACGTGATCCTGCCGGTGCACTCGGCGCTCGACCGCGCACGCGAGGAGTCGCGCCACCAGCCCACCATCGGCACCACCGGCCGCGGCATCGGTCCCGCGTACGAGAGCCGGGTCGCGCGCACGGGGATCCGCGTGTCCGACCTGCTCGAGCCCGACGCCCTGCGCGAGCGGCTCGAGCTGGCGCTGTACGAGCGCAACTTCCTGCTCGAGCACCTGTACCACTGGCCGCGCATCGACGCCGACGAGCTGTTCGAGAAGGCCGTGGTCTGGGGCGAGAAGCTCGCGCCCTACGTCGACGACGTCGGCGTGGAGATCGACCGCGCCATGCGCGCCGGCCGCCCGGTGCTGCTGGAGGGCGCGCAGGCGACGCTGCTCGACGTCGACCACGGCACCTATCCGTTCGTCACCTCGTCGTCGACGATCGCCGGGGGCGCCTGCACCGGCGCCGGGCTCGGGCCGACGCACATCGATGCGGTGATCGGCGTCAGCAAGGCCTACGCCACGCGCGTGGGCGGCGGGCCGTTCCCCACCGAGGACGACGGCGACGCCGGCGAGCACATGGGCCGGGTCGGCAACGAGTTCGGCGCGACCACCGGGCGCAAGCGCCGCTGCGGCTGGCTCGACCTCGTGGTCATGCGCTACGCGGTGCGCGTGAACGGCATCACCGGCATGGCGATCGGCAAACTCGATATTTTGACCGGTCTTCCCGAAGTGAAGGTGTGCGTCGCGTACCGGCTCGACGGCAAGGAAGTGCGCGAGATGCCCGCCAGCATCCGTGCGCTCGAGCGCTGCGAGCCGATCTACAAGACGTTCTCGGGCTGGAGCGAGCCGCTGGCGCAGGCGCGCTCGCTCGACGACCTGCCGGCGGCGGCGCGGGACTACATCCGCTGGGTCGAGCAGGCGCTGGGCGTACCGGTCGACCTGCTCGGGGTGGGGCCGGGGCGCGACGCCACGATCGAGCGCGCGAACCCGTTCGACCCGCCGCGGCCGCGGTGACCCGCCGCGCGCGACAGACGCGGACACGCGCGATCGCTCTGGTCCTCGTGTGCACGGCCTGGGCCGCGCGCGCCCGCGCCGAGGAGGCGCCCTGCGTGGTGCAGTGCCGGGAGCTCGCCAGCAAGGGCCAGCTGAAGGCGGGCGTGAACGAGCAGGGCTGCCAGATCACGGTCTGCCAGGAAGACGGCCGGGCGCGCTACAAGGAGACCAACTACAAGGCCGCGCTCGCCTCGCTCGCGGTGGTGCAGGACCGGCTGGAGACGAGCCCCTCGTTCCTGCTCCAGCGCGGGCTCGTCTACTACGGCATGGGCCGCTTCAACGACGCGCTGAAGGACTTCGACGCCATCCTCGCCGCAGTGCCCGACAGCTTCCAGGGCGGCGCCGAGCGCGCGCACACGCTGATGCGCCTGTCTCGGGTCGCGGAGGCGCGCGAGGAGTTCCAGAAGCTGATGGACTCGCCGGCCGCCCAGAGCGAGTTCCGCGGCCTGCGCACGAAATCCTACCTGCAGGGCAACATCGGCGTGATCGATGTGATCCAGAAAGACATTCCCAAGGGCAAGAAGGAGCTCGAGCAGGCACTCGCCGACGACGGCCGCAACACGCTCGCCTCGAGCTACATCTACCGCATCGTGCCGCAGGTGGAGAAGAAGACGATCGACGGCGACGGCATCCTGCTCCTGCAGGGCGCATCCGAGGACGTGGGCTTGAACAACCGCGACGCCGCGCGCGAGGCGATCGAGCGGCTGGTGCAGAAGTACCCGAAGTTCCCGGAGACCTACTTCCTCGCCGGCGAGCTCTACCGCAACACCGGTCACTACGAAGAGTGCGAGCGCCTGTTCAAGGTCGGCGAGAACGCGATCCCCGACGAAGTCGACATCCATGCGGAGCGCATGCGCTGCACGCTGCTCCGGGTCGGCCCGACCAGCCCCGAGGCGCACGACACGATCAGCGACCTGAAGCAGCTCGCCTTCGACCACCCCGACGAGCCGCTGCCCAAGGCGATCCTGCGCTCGCTCGACATCTACTAGGCGAGCATGGTTCGCCAGAAACGGCGCGGCTCGCCCAGCTTGAAGTTGCCGCCGGCCTTGTGCTGCACGGAGCGATTGTCCCAGACCAGCACGTCGTGCGCGCGCCAGTCGTGCTGGCAGCCGGGCGCGCTCGCCTCCGCATGGTCCTGCAGCCACTGCAAGAGCGCCCGCCCCTCGGCCACGGGCATGCCCTCCACATGCTTCGCGCGATCCAGGTCGAGATAGAGCGCGCGCGTGTCCGCGAGGGGGTGCGCGCACACGAGCGGGTGGGAGACCTCGACCAGCGCGTCGTTCGGCCCGCGCGCGCTCCGCCGCGGCGGGAAGGCGTCCTCGTTGTTGTGCGCGTAGCGCACCCGCAGCGGCTCGATCGCGCGGCGGGTCGCGTCGTCCAGCCCTGCGAGCGCGGCGCGCATGTCGAGGAAGCAGGTGGGACCGCCGCCGCTCGGCGGCAGCGCGCGCGCGTGCAGCACCGTGCCGCTCGCGGGCGCCTCGGTGTAGGTGTCGTCGACGTGGAAGGTCTCGAACAGGCCGGGGCGCCGATCGTCGAGCCCGCCCAACGCGACCGGGCCCCGCTTCGCGCGCAGCTCGTCGGTCATGACGAAGCCCGAGTCGATGATCTGCCGCCGCTCCGCGTAGCGCAGCGTGCCGCCGTCCACGGTGCGGCCGACCGGGTCCTTGACCGGGCCGAACAGCTCCGCGACGGACCAGAGCTCCGCGTCCTCGAGCGGGCGCTCCATCGAGAGGCAGACCACGGCTGCCCGCGAGAGGAGCGCGCGCAGCGATCCCGGCGCGCCCTCGCCGGGCCGCACCCCGTGCACGCGCACGACCTCAAATTTCATAGCCGACCTCCACCTGCTGGGTCCGCCCGCGCCGCGGGCAGACGCGGCAGACGTCGTCGCCGATGCGCTCGTAGGCGTGGCGGATCGCGAGCATGGTGCTGGTGAGCCGCACCGGCTGCTCCAGGAAGAGCCGGTCGCCCAGCCGCGCGCTCATGCCGGTGCGTTCCAGCTTGTCGGCGAACTCCGCGCGCACGCCGCAGAGCAGCACCTCCACGCCGCGCGCGCGGACGCGGTTCATGAACTCCTCGAGCAGCGTGAGCCCCACCGCGTCGGGATTGCGCGCGCGCTTCAGCCGCAGCACCAACACGCGCGTGTCGCGTCCGATCCGCTCCTCGATCGCGGCGAAGTGCGCCTCGAGAGCCGCGGTGGCGCCGAAGAACATCTCGCCCTCGAGCCCGAACACGAGGATGCGCGAGCAGGGGACGTCCTCGGGCAGGCGCTCGTGCAGGCTCTCGCCTCCGGTGAGCGTGAACTCGCTGAGCAGCATCTGGCCCGCGCGCGGCACCGTCAGCATGAACGACATGAACACGCCGATCAGCACGCAGAACTCGATCGAGATTCCGACCGCCGCGAGCGCGGTCGCGGACACGATCGCCGCGTCGAAGCGCGTGGTGCGCAGGTGGTAGAAGAGCGCGCGCCAGTCGACCATGTTCCAGGCGGTGAGCATCAGGATGCCGGCGAGCGCCGCGCGCGGGATGAAGCGCGCGAACGGCGCGAACACCACCATCGTCACCGCCACCCCCACCGCCGAGATCACGCCCGACCACTGCGTGACCGCGCCGGCCTGCTGGTTGATCGCCGAGCGGGTGAGCGAGCCGGAGCCCGGCATGCACTGGAAGAAGCTGCCGACCACGTTCGCCAGCCCCTCGGAGAGACACTGCTGGTTCATGTCGAGCTTCTGCCGCGTGGTGGCGGCGAGCGCCTTCGACATCGAGATCGCCTCGAGTAGCCCCAGCACCGCGATCGCGAGCGCGCCGGTGGCGAACTCGCGCAGCTGGCCGGGCTCGAGCGCGGGCACGCCGAACGAGGGCAGGTGGCCCGGGATCTCGCCGATCACCGCCACGCCGCGTTTGTCGAGCCCGAGCCAGGCCGTGAGCGCGCCCATCGCGATCACCACCGCCAGGAGCTCCGGCGCGAGCCGCAGGCCGAGCCGGCGCTTCAGCGCGCGCAAGGCGAGGACGGAAGCGATCGTGCCCAGCCCCACCGCAGCCGTCTCGGGCTGGACTCCGCCGCCTTCGGTGAGCGAGCGGAACACCCGCACCAGGAAGTGCGCATGCGCGTCGCCCACCGCCCGGAGCCCGATCAGGTTCTTCAGCTGGTCGAGTGCGAGCAGCGCGCTCGCCCCGGCCGTGAAGCCCACGATCACCGAGTGCGAGATGTAGCGCTCGAGATCGCCGAGCCGGAACAGCGTGATGCCGAGCTGGATCGCCCCCACCATCAGCGCCAGCAGGATCGCCGCCTGCACCCGCGCCTCGGGCTCGGTCAGGTTCGCGAGCACCGACAGGACGGCGATCGAGATCGCGTTGGTCGGCCCGTTCACCAGCTGCCGCGAGGCGTTGAACAGCGCCCCGACCGCGGTCATCACGATCGCGGTGTAGAGCCCGTAGACCGGCGGCAGCCCCGCCACCAGCGCGTAGGCCATCGCCTGCGGCACTGCGACCGCAGCGACGGTGACCCCCGCCACGAAGTCGGCGCGCGCGCTCTCCCAGCCGTAGCGGCGCAGCGACTCCAGCGCGGGGACGAGCCGCAAGGGCCGGGGCACGGATGAGGCGATCTGGGCCAAGCGGGGCACTCTATCTCAGCGGCGGCTGACTCGCGCGGGGTGATTGGATTGTCGCCGGCGCTGCCTCCATGCTAGAAGGGCGCGCAGGGAGTCCGGGGGCCCTCGCATGGCCCGAGGGCTCGAGATGGTCCAGGAAGAGACCCGGTTCATTGGCCGCAGCGACGAGCTCGCCGCTGTGTCGTCGCTCCTCTCGGTCGGCGTCGCGGCGGATCGCCCGCTGGCGCTGATCAGTGGAGCCGCGGGAATCGGCAAGACGCGGCTGATGGACGAGCTCGCGCGCCGCACCGATCGGTCAGTCACTCGACTGCTCGTCGGTCGCGGTCGCGAAGAGGTCCGCTTCCCGTACGGTCCGATCGCGGAGGCGTTGCGGGACCACGCCGAGCTCTTGCTGGAGCGCTGCAGCGCTCCGACCGCGGCCATCCTGCGCGGGCTGTTCGGCTCACGGCCGACGCGCAGCGACTCGCGCGAGAGCGCGCGCCAGAGACTCTTCGTCGCAGTCTCGGATGCGCTCCATGCAATGTCGCGCGACCGGCCGACGCTGCTCATGCTCGACGACCTCCACTGGTTCGATCCCGACTCGCTCGACCTCTTCGAGCACCTCGCATTTTCGGTCACTCATCCAGGCCGAGAAGCTCCACTCAGCCTCGTCGCGACGCTGCGCGAGCCAGAGGCCGAGTCGCGGCTCGCGCGGCTGGTGGCACGGCTCTCGCGAGAGGTGCGCTGCATCCGTGTCCAGCTCGAGGGTCTCGACGCCGGGGAGACTGGCGAGCTGGTGCGCGGGCTGGGCGGGGCGCCTGCCGCGCAGAAGCTCGTGACTCGGCTCCGGCGCGAGACCGGCGGGAACCCGCTGTTCGTGAAGGAGATCGTGCGCGACCTGATCCGCGCGCATCAGCTCGAGCAGCGCCGCGGCTACCTCACCGCGACCGAGGCCGGCCGGGAGTGGCAGTTGCCAGCGGACGTCACAGCCGCCGTCCAGAGGCGGGTCTCCCGCCTGCCTCGCGCCTGTCGAGACGCTCTCGCGACTGCCGCACTGATCGGACAGGAGTTCACGCTGGCCTCGCTGGCGCTGCTGCTCGACTGCGACGAGGAGTCCGCGATCGCGTGGCTCGAAGAAGCATCGAAAGCTCTCTTGATCGAGGACCACGCGCACGCGTATCGCTTCGCACATCCGCTCGTCCGCTTCGTGTGCGAGCGCCAGGTGGCTCCGGCACGCCGGGCGCGGATGCACGTCGAGCTCGCGCGCCGGCTCGCGCGAGAGCCCGACCCGCGGGGCGAACACGTGTTCGCGATCGCCCATCACTGGCTCCAGGCGGCCGCGGCCGGTGACTCGCGCGCGCGCTTGGACGCGACCCGGCGAGCCGCCGAGCGCGCGCTCGAGCTGCTGGCGTGGGCCGAGAGCGCGCGCTTCTTCGAGGCCGCCGCCGCCGCCGCGAAGGAGTGCGCAGAGGACGCCGGAGAGCGCGCCCGACTCCACTACCTGGCCGGTTACTACTTCCACCGGAACTGGGACGCGGGTCCAGCGCTCCAGCACTACGACCGCGCCGTGGAGCTCTATCGCGACCGGGCGGACGTCCGGGGCAGCGTGAATGCGCTGAAAGAGCGGCTGAGAGCATCGGTGACC
>Ga0318523_10000257_pt1 | contig 13822 bp, 8 predicted proteins | sample GRESIP178b2f19_FD_203500 | JGI IMG/M metagenome (GOLD analysis project Ga0318523, IMG submission 203500) | Tropical soil microbial communities from Luquillo Experimental Forest, Puerto Rico - GRE.SIPMG.178b2f19 | ecosystem: Environmental > Terrestrial > Soil > Tropical forest > Bulk soil...
GGTGCGGACCTTCTCGTCGGCCCCAGTGGTGCCGAGCCGGCGGATCAGGGTGGCGCGCACCTGCTGGGCGCGCGGGTCCTCCCCGCCGTGGGGCTCCCACCCGAAGTGCTCGAACGTCGGGCCGAGCAACGAGCGGGTCCTCGCCTCGAGCGCCGGTCGGAGCGGCTCGGGCACCGTCCGGTCCAGGAAGTCCATCAGGTTGTCGACCACCTGCCACACGGACGGCTCGGCCTCGATCCCGAGCCCCGCGACCAGGGTGAGCACGTCGGCGATCGTCCGCTCGCCCGCGCGCGCCAGCGCCCAGGTGTCGCCGAGCAGCACGGTCCGCTCGACCTCGGAGAGCTCCGGCAGCCTCGCGGCCACGCCGGTGAGCTGCGTCGGCTCGTAGCTGGTGCGGTACGTCCCGGCGCCGCCGGCGTTCACGAACGCGGGCTGCGAGACCGGGAGCGCTCCCTCGCGCCCGCTGAGCAGCGTCCGCGAGGTGCGGCCGTCGTCGAGCGATCGCGCGAGCACCGGGACGATCCAGTCGGACCCGATCGCCGAGCGCCCCTCCGGCGGCGCGAACATGAACGGGCGCTGCGAGAGCGTCTCGTCCCCCACCGTCACGACCGGGTGGCCGCCCTGGAGGATCCAGGTGTTCATGATCTCGCCGACCGGCTCGCCGGAGGCCGCCTCGAGCGCGGCCCACAGGTCGCTCGTCACCGTGTTGGCGTACGCGTGGGTCGCGAGGTACCGGCGGATGCCGTCGCGGTAGACGGCCTCGCCGAGGTACTGCTCGAGCATCCGGAGCACCGAGGCGCCCTTCTGGTAGGTGATGAAGTCCGCCATCTCGGCGGCCTGCCCCGGCGACTTCACCTCGAACTCGATCGCCCGAGTCGTGTGGAGCGCGTCGATCATGAGGCCCGTCTCGCGCTGGAGCGAGAACCGCACCCACATCTTCCACTCGGGGCGGAACGCGTCGCAGCAGACGAACGACATGTACGTGGCGAACGCCTCGTTGAGCCAGATCCCCTCCCACCAGGCCATGGTCACGAGGTCGCCGAACCACATGTGCGCGAGCTCGTGGGCGATGACGTTCGCCACGCCGACCAGCTCGTCCTGCGAGGCGGTCGCGATGTCGACGAGGAGCGCCTGCTCGCGGAACGTGACGCAGCCCACGTTCTCCATGGCCCCGTACGCGAAGTCCGGGATGCCGACGAGGTCGACCTTGAGACCGGGGTAGGGGATCCCGAAGTACTCCTTGAAGAACCGGAGCGAGAAGGCCCCGACCTCGAGCGCGAACCCGGCGAGGTGCGCCTGGCTCGGCCGGCAGACGACCGAGAGTGGGACGCCGTCCACGTCGACGACCGGTGTCGCGGCGAACGGGCCCACGACGTACGCCACCAGGTACGTCGACATCTTCATCGTGCGCGCGAACACGACCTCGCGCCGCCCGTCGCCGAGGCTCGACTCGCTGACCACCGGCGTGTTGGCGTAGACGCCCAGCCCCTCAGCCGCGACCAGCGTCAGGTCGAAGGTCGCCTTGAGGCTCGGCTCGTCGAAGCACGGGAACGCGCGCCGCGCGTCGGTCGCCTCGAACTGCGTGGAGGCGAGCCGGTGCTCCACGCCCTCGTCGTCGGTGAAGGTGGCGCGGTAGAACCCGACGAGCTGGTCGCTGAGCGTGCCCGCGAACCCGATCGAGAGCGTGTGGGGGCCAGCCGGGATCGTCGTCGGGAAGGAGAACGTGGCGCGCTCGCGCTCCACGTCGATGCTCGGCGCGCCGGACGTCTGCGCGGCGCCTCCACCGTCGAGGGTCGCCGGCTCGAGCTCGAGCTCGATCGCGTTGAGCACGATCTCGGCCATCGGCTCGTCGAGCTCGACGTCGATCTCCGCGGTGCCCTCGAAGCGGTGGGTCTCGAGGTCCGTCGCGATGCGGAGGCGATACGCGCTCGGGCGTACCGTGGTGGGCAGGCGGTAGGGGTCAAGCGTCGTGGTCATGCGCGAAACCTAAGGGATCGCTCTCGCGGCTCGCGCGCGAACGCCGCGGATGTGAAGGGTCGCGACGTCGAACAGGTCGCGTGGCGTCGACCGCCCGGGGAGATGTGAAGGGACGCGCGGCTACCGCCGCCACGCCTCCGGCGTGATCGTCCCGAGCGGCGAGACGATCACCCCGCGGATCGACGCCCTCGTCTCGACGATGGTCACGGGCGTCGGCTGCCAGATGACGGGGAGGGCGGTCGCGATGAACTGGTCGTACGCCGCGAGCGCGGTCGGAGAGCGTGTGGTCGCGAGCACGAGCGAGGTGGCCTGCGCGTCGACGTAGGTGCCCACGTTCCACGGCGAGCCCTGGGCGAACACCCACTCGCCGGACGGGAAGTACCCCGGGGCGTACGCCCACCCGCTACCCCAGCTGGCCAGGTCCCACGCGCCGCTCGCGCCGGCGACGTCGGCGATCACGCGGACTGCGGGCACTGCCTCGAGCCGGAGCACGACCCCCGCGCGCGCCGCGTCGCGCGAGAACCGCGTCATCATCGCGTCGGCGGTCGGCGACGTCGCGTACTCCAACGTGAACGAGAGCGGTGTCCCCCTCGGGATCCCTGCGCCGCACCGCGACGGGGCGACGCACACCATCGGGTGCCCGCGCGCGCGGTGCCACCCGTGCGCTTCGAGCAGCGCCGCCGCGTGCGCGATCGAGAACGGCGCGGGGTTCTGCACCGGGGACGCGAACGTCGTCGGGGGCACCGCGGGCACCGGGGCGTCGGTCGCCACGCCATAGCCGTGGAGGTCCCGGCGGATCATGCCGGCCTGGTCCACCAGCGACTGGATGGCGAGCCTGAGGTAGCGCTGCGCGAACACCCGACCCGCGTGCCCTCCCGCTCCGCGGGTGGACCTGAAGTCGTAGGGCAGATACGACGTCGACCACGGCGCGACGACCGTCTCGCGGTACCCCACCTTGCGCAGCGGGTTGCGCGACGGCGCCGCGGCGAGCGACGCGACGCCGGGCGCGTCCGCCAGCGGCAGGACCCCCTGGTCCACCCGCCCACGCGCGAGCAGCCCCTCGCAGGCGGCGGGGGTGCCGCACGGCACGAGCCGGAGCTGCGAGGCCGTCGGCCGCTGGCCAGAGGCGCCGGAGGCGCGGTTCGGCCCCATCGCGATCGACCCGGTCGCGGCGTTGTACGCCGCGAGGCGCCAAGGGCCGTCGGCTGCCCCGAACACCGCGGCGACGTCGGTGCCCGACGCGGTGTAGTCGGCGCGGTCCGTCGCCATCGACCGCATGAGCAGGACCACGTCCACGCAGCGCTGGGCTTGGGCGAGGTCGGCCGCCGTGACCACCGTCCGGGTGCCGAGCGGGTCGGTGAACGCGCTCGCGGGTCCGTGGTTGCCGTCGCCGATCCAGTGGGTCCCGTAGCACCCCGCCGCCTGGGTGGGCGCGGTGAACTCGCCGTGGTTCCCCGCGATGCTCAGCGGGCCGCTCGTCGGGACGCGTGGGTGCGCCGGCTCGAAGACATCCCAGGAGGCGGGGAGCGGCGTGATCTGCGAGAGCTCGCTGTCGGTGAACCAGGTCGGGTTCACCGGGCCCGCGAGGGTGAGGGTGACCGTGCGCCCCGTGACCGCGACCTCGCGGATGTCATCGGGGATCCCGAGCGGCTGCCCGCCCGGCGCCGGGGCGAGGTAGTCCCCCCACATCCCCGGGAACGCGGCGAGCAGGTTCAGCCACTCCACGACGCCCTCGGCGGTGACCGCCTCCCCGTCGCTCCACCGCAGCCCCGGCCGAACGGTGAAGGAGACGACCTGGTCGTTGGCCGAGTACGTCGGCGCGGTGGCGAGCGAGCGCGGGCCGTCGAGCGCGATCGACGCGGACGCCCCGAAGAAGAAGAGGGGTCGGTACATCAGCTGCTGGAACTCGGCCACGTTGGAGGACGTGAGCTCGCCGGCGGAGGCGAACGGGTACGCCCAGTCCGGGGTCGTGGCGCGGGGGCTCGCGATCTTGATGACCCACCCGGGTGCGGCTCGCGCGGCGGTCGAGCCCGCCGGCGCGAGCGCGGCCCCGATGAGCAGCGCTGACACGGCGAGCGAGCGGATGACGGCCGATCGCGAGGCGATCGCCGAATCGTACCGGTCGGGCTCCCGTCGATCGTGTCGCGTCGGGTGCGCCGGCTACCCCAGCACCTCGCGCTCGAGCACGCGGTACGCGTCGTCCCCCGCCTCGACGCGCTCGACGGGGGCGAACCCGAGTCGAAGCGCGAGCCGGATGCCGGCGGTGCTCGTCTCCGGCACGGTCGCGCGCAGCTGGGTGTGGCCGCCGACGCGAAGCGTCTCGATCGCGAGCTCGCCGGCCCGCGTCGCGATCCCGCCGTGGAGCCGCCCGGGTCGCACCGCGAGCCAGACGTCGGTCGCGGTCGATGCGCGCCGTCGGTCGAGCGGGCAGGCGAGCGGGCCCACGACGAGCACCCCGACGAGCTCGTGGCCGTCGAGCACGGCGACGGCATCGCCCGCACGCAGGTGGGCGACCGCGCCACGGGGCAGGACCGACGCGTCGGCCTGTGCCCACGACGCCGCCTCGGTCGCGCGCGCCTCGGTGAGCTCGCCGAGCGAGAGCGCCACGCGCTCAGCCCGGGGGCGGCCAGGCCACGTCGACGACGACCGGGGCGTGATCCGACGGCTTCGGGCCCTTGCGCGCGTCACGATCGACGAACGCGTCGGTGACGGCGCCCGCCAGCGACGCCGAACAGAGCACGAGATCGATGCGCAGCCCGAACCCGCGGTGGAAGCTGCCCCCGCGGTAGTCCCACCAGCTGAAGACCTGCTCGTCGCCGTACCTGGCGCGGACGACGTCGTGCAGCCCCCCGGCGAGCAGGGTGTCGATCCGGTCGCGCTCGGCTTGCGTGACGTGGGTCTGGCCCTCGAGGGCCGCGGGGTCCCAGACATCGACGTCGGTCGGCGCGACGTTGAAGTCGCCGGCCACCAGCACCGCGCGGGTCGCGTCCAGCGGGCCGACGTCGACGGCGAGCCGGTCGAGCCAAGCCAGCTTGCGCTGGTACATCGGGTCCTCGATCGCGCGGCCGTTCGGCACGTAGCAGCTGCGCACCTCGACGCCGCCGGCCACGGCCGCGATGAGGCGCGCGCCGACCTCGTCCTCCACGGTCCCGAACCCTCGGCGCACCGACTCCAGCCCCACCCGGCTGGCGATCGCCACGCCGTTCCAACGGCCCTCGCCGTGGTGGACCGCCTCGTAGCCGAGCTCCTTGAACCCCTCGAAGGGGAAGCGCGCGTCGTCCAGCTTCGTCTCCTGCATGCAGAGCACGTCGGGCGCCTGCTGCGCGACCCACCCGGCCACCTTCTCGAACCGTGCCGAGAGCGAGTTCACGTTCCACGTCGCGAACCTCACCGCCCACCGCCTGCGGCGTCCACCACGACGAAGAGGAGCTCCGCCTCGGCGCACACCTGTCCCTCGACGGTGGCTGTGCCCGTCCCCCGCCCCGCACGCGCGGAGAGGCGCGAGAGCGTGACCGCCAGCTCGAGCGTCTCGCCGGGGAGCACCTGGCGACGGAAGCGGGACCGGTCGATCCCGCCGAAGAGCGGGAGCTTGCCCACGAAGCGGTCGTCGAGCAGCACCGCGCAGGCGCCGAGCTGCGCCAGCGACTCCACCATGAGCACCCCGGGCAGCGTCGGGCGGCCCGGGAAGTGGCCCGCAAAGAACCACTCGTCCTCCGAGACGTGCCACTCCCCGCGCGCGGCGACCCCGGGCTCGACGAACGTGACCGACGAGAGCAGGAGGAACGGCGCCCGGTGCGGCAGCACGAGCGCGGGATCGAACGGCGGGCTCGGGGCGTCGGCGACGACGCCCATCACGTCGCCCGCCGCACACGCGCACCGGGGTCGTCGGGTGGCACGGGCGGAACTTACCCAGCGGCTGCGCCAAGGAGCGCGGTGCGCACCAGGGCTGCGAGCTGATCGGGGTGCGAGAGGTGGGCGCCGTGCCCCGCGTCGTCGAACCGGACGAGGGTGGCGGTCCGGACCGCCGCGCTGAGCCTGACGGCGGCGGCGTGCCGACGGCGTGGGGCCCCGGCGGAGACCCCGATGACGATGGGGAGATCGATGTCGGCGAGGTCGACCGCGGCCGGGCCGCGCACCACGGCGAGGTCCTCCAGGAGCGCCGGACCGTCGAGCCGGCGGGCTGCCTGCTCGGCGGGGCCGAGCCGCTCCCATGCGCGGTCTCCCATGATCCGCCGGAAGAAGGACTCGGCCGCCGCGGCGGGGTCGGTGCCGATCGGGTCGGCTCGCGCATCCTCGGGTTCGAGGAGCCAGGGGACCGGCGGCTCGTAGACGACGACGCCGTCGAGGCCCGAGGGGCGCCGCGCCGCCACGCCCAGCGCCACGAGGCCCCCGAAGCTGTGTCCGAGGACGAGCGCGGGAGGGCGCCCGCCGCTGCCGCGGGCGGCCGCGAGCACGTCGATGGCGTCGTCGACATGGACGTCGAGCCCCGGCGTGAGCCCGAGCGACCGTGACGACCGGTACCCGCGACGGTCGTAGACGACGACGTCGGCATCGGGAAGGCGCCGGCGCACCCGCGCGAAGCTCGCCGCGCCGTCCAGCGCGCCGTGGACGCAGACGACGGTGCCCAGATCGGGGCCGCGCGCCGTGCGGAGCGCGGCCGAGAGCCCGCTCGGCGTGAAGATGCGGACGGCAGGCGCGGCGGCGCGGCGGGCGCCGCCGGCGTCTGGCACGCGAGCACGCTACTTCGCACCGCTGCAACCAATGGCTACACGAATGGCCGACCAATAGGCTTCGGCGGTGCCTGAGCCCCCCTCGCATCCTCCGGCGGCCTCCGCGGCGGGATCGGCGTCGGGCGGCGCCGCCGGCCGGTTCGGCCCGAACGCCTGGCTCGTCGACGACCTCTACGAGCAGTACCTCGCAGATCCGGAGAGCGTCGCGCCGAGCTGGCGGGAGTTCTTCAGCGACTACCAGCGCACGCTCCGTGCGCCGCAGGTCGTCCGGCCCGACGCCGCGCCGCCACCCGCCCCGGCCGCACCCGCGGCCCCTGACGCCGTCGCGCTGCGCGGCGCGGCGCTGCAGATCGCGACGAACATGACGGCGAGCCTCGAGGTCCCGACGGCGACCAGCGTCCGGACGGTGCCGGCGAGGCTGCTCGAGATCAACCGAGCGCTGCTCAACGAGCACCTCGCTCGCGCCTCCGGGACGAGGGTCTCCTTCACCCACCTCATCGCGTTCGCGGTCCTGCGCGGGCTCGAGGAGGTCCCGGCCCTCAACGCCACGTTCGTCCCGAGCATCGGCGGGACAGGGGGGGCCGGCGTCGTCCGCCATCCCCACGTCGGCCTCGGGCTCGCCGTCGACGTCGAGAAGGCGGATGGGTCGCGCACGCTGATGGTGCCCGTCGTGCACGACGCCGACACGCTCGACTTCGAGACGTTCCTGCTCACCTACGAGGACCTCGTGCGCCGGGTGCATGCGGGATCGGCGACGCTCGCCGACCTCACGGGCGCGACGGTCTCGCTCACCAACCCCGGCACGCTCGGGACGAGTCAGTCCGTGCCACGCCTCATGCCGGGCCAGGGGGCGATCGTGGGGGTCGGCGCGCTCGGGTGGCCGCACGGGTTCGAGGCCGCGGACGCGAGGACGCTCGCGAACCTCGGGGTCGGCCGGGTGCTGACGCTGACCTCGACGTACGACCACCGGATCATCCAGGGCGCCCAGTCGGGGCTCTTCCTGCGCCACGTCGAGGAGTGCCTCGTCGGCCGGCACGACTTCTACGAAGGGATCTTCCGCGACCTCGGCATCCCGACCGAGCCGGCGCGGTGGCGGCCGGACCGCGTCGCGTCGGTCGCATCCGAGGGGCTCGCGACCGACGCGCTCAAGGAGGTGCGCGTCCAGAAGCTGATCAACATGTACCGGGTCCGCGGCCACCTGAACGCCGACCTCGACCCGCTCGAGGCGGGGGCGCCCGCGCCCTTCCCCGAGCTCGACATCGAGCACTACGACCTCTCGATCTGGGACCTCGATCGGACGTTCATCTGCGACGGGCTCGCGGGGCGGGAGGAGGCGACGCTCCAGGAGATCCTGACCCTGCTCCGCGACGCGTACTGCCGCACGCTCGGCGTCGAGTACATGCACATCCAGGACCCCGTGCAGAAGGCGTGGATCCAGGGGCACGTGGAGGGCGTCGCCGACAGGATCTCCCTCGAGGAGCAGCACCGGATCCTCGAGCGGCTGATCGCCGCGGAGGTCTTCGAGCGGTTCCTCCACACTCGGTACGTGGGCCAGAAGCGGTTCGGGTTGGAGGGGGCCGAGTCCACGATCGTGGCGCTCGACGCCCTCCTCGACGAGGCGACCGTCGCGGGCGCCGAGGACGCCGTGATCGGGATGGCGCACCGCGGCCGGCTGAACGTGCTCGCCAACGTCGTCGGGAAGAGCTACGGCGAGATCTTCGGAGAGTTCGAGGGGAACCTCGACCCCGAGAGCGTGCAGGGCTCGGGTGACGTCAAGTACCACAAGGGCGCGACCGGGATCTACAAGGCGGCATCCGGAGCGACCCTCCGCCTCACGATGGTCTCCAACCCCTCGCACCTCGAGGCCGTCGACCCAGTCGTCGAGGGCGTGGCGCGCGCGAAGCAGGACCGGCTGCTCCCCCCCTCGGAGGGGACGCACCCAGAGCTCCCGCTCCCCTCGCACCCGGTGCTCGCCGTGCTCGTCCACGGCGACGCCGCGTTCGCCGGGCAGGGCGTGGTCGCCGAGACGCTCAACCTCTCCGGGCTCTCAGGGTACCGAACCGGCGGCGCGGTCCACCTCGTGATCAACAACCAGGTCGGCTTCACGACGGCCCCCGCCGCCGCGCGCACCTCCTTCTACGCCACCGACGTCGCCAAGATGGTGCAGGCACCGATCTTCCACGTGAACGGTGACGACCCCGAGGCGTGCGCCCGTGCGATGCGGCTCGCCTTCGCGTTCCGCGAGGCGTTCGGGAAGGACGTCGTGATCGACCTCGTCTGCTACCGCCGCTACGGCCACAACGAGGGCGACGACCCCAGCTTCACCCAGCCCATCATGTACAAGGTGATCGAGCAGAAGCGGTCGGTGCGCAAGCTGTACACCGAGGCGCTCGTGCGCAGGGGCGACCTCACGCTGGAGGAGGCGGAGCAGTCGCTCGACGAGTTCAACGCCCGGCTCCAGGGGGTGCTCGACGAGGTGCGGGAGCGGCCGGTGCCGGTGCTCACCGCCGTTCCGGCACCGAGCGTCCCGGACGACCCGCCCGCGCCCGAGACCGGCGTGCGCGCCGAGGAGCTTCGGGAGATCGCCGCGGCGACCATGGCGGTCCCGAGTGGGTTCACCCCCCACCCGAAGCTGGAACGCCTCTTCACGGCGCGCCGAGAGCAGCTCGATCGCGGCCAGGTGGACTGGCCGCTCGCCGAGGCCCTCGCCATCGGCTCGCTGCTGACCGACGGGACCGACGTCCGGCTGGTCGGCCAGGACACCCGGCGGGGCACGTTCTCGCAGCGCCACGCCGCGCTGGTCGACTACGCCACCGGCGAGGAGTACGTCCCGCTCTGGCACCTGACCGGCGCGGCGGGCCGGTTCACGGTCCGCGACTCCCTGCTCAGCGAGTACGCCGCCGTCGGGTTCGAGTACGGCTACTCGGTGGAGCGACCGGACACCCTCGTCGCGTGGGAGGCGCAGTTCGGCGACTTCGTGAACGGCGCGGAGATCATCATCGACAACTTCCTCGTGGCGGCGGAGGACAAGTGGGGCCAGCTCGCGGGGCTGACCCTTCTCCTCCCCCACGGATACGAGGGGCAGGGGCCGGAGCACTCCAGCGGACGGATCGAGCGGTTCCTCTCGCTCTGCGCGAGGAACAACCTCAGGATCGCGGTCCCGTCGACAGCCGCGCAGTACTTCCACCTGCTGCGCGCCCAGGTGCGGCGACCCCGCCCGACGCCGCTCGTCTGCTTCACGCCGAAGTCCCTGCTCCGCGCCGCGGTCACGCGCTCGCCGATCGAGGACCTCGAGGCCGGCGCGTTCGCGAACGTGCTCGACGAACCGACCGACGCCGAACCGGTGCGCACGGTCGTCCTGGCGACCGGCAAGGTCGCCCACGAGGCGATCGCGCACCGCGACGCGCTTGTGGCGGACGGGCGCCTCGAGCCTGGCGTCGTCGCGATCGTCCGGGTCGAGCAGCTGTACCCGTGGCCCGACGACGCGCTCTCCGACGTCCTCTCGCGGTACGGGACCGCGAAGGACGTCTGCTGGCTTCAGGAGGAGCCCGAGAACATGGGGGCGTGGCCGTTCGTGCACCACCAGCTCCACCGGGACCTCCGTGCGTCCCACGCCCTTCGGCACGTCGCGAGGGCGGAGTCGGCGAGCCCGGCGACCGGGAGCGGGCTCGTCTTCGAGACCGAGCAGGCCGACCTGCTCGCGCGGGCGCTCGGATGACGGCCAGGCGGCGCAAGCAGCTGGTCGTCGTCGACGGCTCGAACCTCGCGACCGAGGGGCGGGCAGCGCCGAGCCTCAAGCAGCTGGACGAGTCCGTCACCGCGTTCCGCGAGGAGCACCCCGACAAGGAGGTGGTCGTCGTCGTTGACGCGACGTTCGGGCACCGCGTCGCCCCCGCCGAGCGCGAGCGCGTGAAGCAGGCGGAGCTGGCCGGCGAGATCGTCACGCCGCCGGCCGGCGCGGTCGGGCGCGGCGACGCGTTCATCCTCAAGATCGCGAAGCGGGCGAACGCCGCCGTGCTCTCGAACGACTCGTTCCAGGAGTTCCATGCAGAGCACCCGTGGCTCTTCGAGGAGGGACGGCTGATCGGCGGCAAGCCCGTCGCACGCGTCGGGTGGATCTTCACGCCTCGCATCCCGGTGCGTGCGCAGGGCTCGCGGACCCAGGGATCACGCTCGCACGACTCGAGCTCGAAGGCGTCCAAGGCAGCCGGCCAGACGAAGGCCACCGCGAAGGCCACGACAGCCGCGGCACCGGCGGCTCGGACCGCAGCGCAGAAGCGGGCCACCAAGGCCCCACAAGCTGAGCCGACCGTCGCCAGGCGCGAGACGGCCAGGTCGACGCGCACGAAGCAGTCCAGCGTCGCGATCAAGGCCGTCAGCAGAGCGCACGCCGTGAAGGCGCAGCCGGTGAAGGCGCAGCCGGTGAAGGCGCAGCCGGTGAAGGCGCAGCCGGTGAAGGCCACCACCACGCGGAAGCAGCGCGCGGCGCCGGCAGACGGCAAGCCGAAGACCGCCTCGACCACAGCCAAGGCGGCCGCAGCCAAGGAGCCAGCCGCGAAGCGCGCGCCCGATCCGGTCAACACCGTGAGGTCGTTCCAGCGGCTGGTGACGGACGTCAAGGTCGGCGGCAAGGTGGAGGGCGAGGTGGTCCAGTTCACCTCCCACGGCGCGATGGTCGCGGTGCGCGTCGGCCGGACGATGAAGGTCGTCTGCTACGCGCCGCTCGCCGGCCTCGGCTCACCTGCGCCGACCCGTGCCCGCGACGTGCTGAAGAAGGGCGAGTCCTACCGGTTCGCGATCGTCGCCTTCGACGCGACCCGGCGCCGGGCCGAGCTCGCGCTCGCGCGGTGAGCCGCGCCCCCGGAGGGGCATCATCGGCAGCACAATCCCGGGATGGCGCGGTAACGGGGGTCCGGCCCGGCGGTACGATCTTCTGATGGCCCTGCTGGAGGTCAACGAGCTCCAGACCACCTATCGGATGCGCACGTCCAACGTGGTCGCCGTCGACGGGGTGACGTTCCACATCGATCCTGGTGAATGCGTTGGGATCGTCGGCGAGTCCGGGTGCGGCAAGAGCACGATCGGGATGTCGATCATGCGGCTGCTGGCCACCAACGGCCACGTGACGGGCGGCGAGCTCCTCTTCGACGGCGGTGACGTCGCGACGCTCTCGGAGCGCGAGATGCGGCGGGTGCGGGGCAACACCATCGCGCTGATCCCCCAGGACCCCATGACGTCACTCCACCCGGTGACCAAGATCGGCCGTCAGATCGCTGAGGGGTACCGCATCCACCGGGGGGGCTCGAAGGCCGCGGCGCTCGCGAGGGCGCTCGAGGTGCTGAAGATGGTGGAGATGCCGAACCCGGAGGATCGGCTCGCGCAGTACCCGTTCGAGCTCTCGGGCGGGCTCCGCCAACGGGTGATGATCGCGATGGCGCTCGTCAACGACCCGAAGCTCCTCATCGCCGACGAGCCGACGACCGCGCTCGACGTCACGATCCAGGCACAGATCCTCGACGTCCTCGACCACCTCCGCGAGCGCTACTCGATGGCGACGATGCTCATCACCCACGACATGGGGGTGATCGCCGGCCGCACGGACCGTGTCATGGTCATGTACGCGGGGCGAAAGGCCGAGGCAGGCACGACCGAAGAGATCTTCGACCGCATGCGCCACCCCTACACCCAGGCGCTGCTGAGCTCGGTCCCGAAGCTCGACGTCGGGGCGGCCACCCGGCTGCAGTCGATCCCCGGGCTCCCCCCCGACCTCTCCAAGGAGATCGTCGGGTGCCGGTTCGCGCCGAGATGCCGCTTCGCGACCGACGAGTGCTTCCAGGTCGAGCCCGAGCTCACGGGCGACACCCACATGTTCGCCTGCTACCACCCGGTGGACGGTCCATTGGTGACGACCCCCGTCACGGTGCGCACGAGCGAGGTCTCAGACGCCGAGCCGGTCGGCCCCGAGCTGCTCACGGTCACGAACCTCGTGAAGGACTTCCCGCTCCGCTCTACCAGGCTCATCAACAGGGAGCACAAGGCCGTCAGCGCGGTGGCGGACGTCAGCTTCGAGGTGCGCGAGGGGGAGACGTTCGGCCTCGTCGGCGAGTCGGGGTGCGGGAAGACCACGATCGGGCGGCTCATCGTCGGGCTCGAGGAGCCGACGGCCGGCACGATCGACTTCGCGGGGCGCCCGCAGGGGCTGGGTCGCCAGGCAACCCGGGTCGCGGAGGCTCGGCTGCGCCAGATGATGTTCCAGGACCCCTACGCCTCCCTCAACCCGCGCAAGCGCGTCCGCGAGATCATCGCCGAACCGCTGGACATCCAGGGCGACGGGAACTCTGCGTCGCGGACCAAGACGGTCCTCGACCTCCTCGACGAGGTCGGGCTCCCGGCGGAGGCCGCGACGCGGTACCCCCACGAGTTCTCAGGCGGCCAGCGCCAGCGCATCGGGTTCGCCCGGGCCCTCGCGGTGCGGCCGAAGATGATCATCGCTGACGAGCCTGTCTCTGCGCTCGACGTCTCGATCCAGGCGCAGCTGCTGAACCTCATGACGGACCTCCGCACCGAGCACGGCCTCTCCTACATCTTCATCAGCCACGACCTTGCCGTCGTCCGCTACATCGCGAACCGGATCGGCGTCATGTACCTGGGCAAGCTCGTGGAGATGGGGCCGTCTGGCGACGTCTTCACGAACCCGGCGCACCACTACACCCAGGGGCTCCTCGACGCGGTCCCGATCCCCGACGTGCGCCACGCGCAGGACCGGGCGGACAAGCAGGTGCGCGGCGAGCTGCCGAGCGCGGTGGACCCGCCTTCGGGGTGCCGGTTCCGGACCCGGTGCCCGGCAGCCGACGCCAAGTGCGCTGCGGAGGTGCCCCCGTTCTCCGTTGTGAACCCTGGCCACGTGGTGGCGTGCCACCACCCCCTGCGGGTCACCACCCCGATCCTCCCTCAGACGCCCGAGATGGCCGCACAGGGCTGAGCTTGTGGGCCCGTACGCGACGAACTCCCGACGGGTAGTGCCCGCCAGGCTCGGATAACCTCTGGTATGCGCTACGTCCTCGTGCGGCTGCTGCAGGGCGTAGTGATCATCTTCTGCGTCTCCATCATCACGT
>Ga0318523_10000268_pt1 | contig 13601 bp, 8 predicted proteins | sample GRESIP178b2f19_FD_203500 | JGI IMG/M metagenome (GOLD analysis project Ga0318523, IMG submission 203500) | Tropical soil microbial communities from Luquillo Experimental Forest, Puerto Rico - GRE.SIPMG.178b2f19 | ecosystem: Environmental > Terrestrial > Soil > Tropical forest > Bulk soil...
CGGCGCGCCGAAGCATTTCCTGTGGAAAGTCACCGGGCCGAAGGGTGTGGTCTATCTGCTCGGTACGATCCATGTCGGCAAGGCCGATTTCTATCCGCTGCCCGCGATCATCGAGGACAGTTTTAAAAAGGCCGACATGCTGATCGAGGAGATCGACATCAGCGGGCCCGCCGACGCCGACCGCCTGCAGCGGCGATTCATCGAGCAAGGCGGCTATCCGAACGTCGACGTCATTACCAATCATCTCAGCGAGGTCACACGTTCGCACCTCGCGGCATATATGCAAAAGGGCGGTCTGTCTGAGCCGGCCGTCGCGCACATGCGGCCGTGGCTGGTCAGCGTGCTCGTCCTACAACTCGAGCATCAGCGCATGGGTCTCGACCCGTCAAACGGGCTGGACCGACATTTCCTCGAAGAAGCGCAACAATCGCACAAACCCACCGAGACCCTGGAGGACCCCGAGTCGCAGCTCAAACTGTTCAGCTCGCTGTCCGAGGAGTTGCAGGACCGTCTGCTGCTGAGCAGCCTGGCCGACGTCGAGAAATGGGGCGACTACTTCGATCTGCTGACGCGGGCTTGGCGATCGGGCGACGCCGCCGCGATGCAGGAGGTAGTCACCAGAAGCGTCCGTGAGTATCCGCAACTCAAACCCTTGATGGCCAAGGTGTTCGACGACCGTAACACCGCCATGACGGCGAAGATCGAGGGCTTTCTGCGGACGCCCAGAAGCTATTTCGTCGCGATCGGCGCCGGCCATCTGGTCGGTGACAATGGCATCCTGAGCCAGTTGCAGCGTAAGAATTTCAGCGTGGAACAGCTGTAGGGTCGGAAACCCGATGGGTCCAGTTAAACCTGGGCTGGCTCTGGTCCGAGGCGCGCTCAGCCAGCCGCCAACCGTCGGACCCGCGCGAATCCGGTCTCCGGTTAAGCGCTCGGGATAGCGCTCGCGGCTCGCCGCTCTCCAACAGCTATGGCCCCGGCCAACGTCGCCCCGATGCGTATCCTTGATCCAGATCAAGGGCAAGCAGACTACGTCACTGGTTGAATGACGATTTGGTAACAAGCCACAAACAGGGGTGAGACATGGACGCGGTTTTGCACGAAAGCCCGGATTACGTCGCCCGTGCCCAATCGCTCGGGCCCGCCCTCGCCGAGGCAGCGGACGATATCGAGCGAAACCGCGAACTACCGGCATCGATCGTGTCGGCGTTGATCGACAATGGGCTCTTTCGCTTGCTGCAGCCGCGTTCTCTCGGCGGCGCGGAACTCGACCCGATGACCACGTTCGCGTGGTTGAGCAAATCGCCTGCCGTGACGCCAGCACCGGCTGGTGTGTCGAACAGGCAAACGGCTGCTCGATGGTTGCCGCCTATCTTGAGCCCGAGGTCGCGCAAGAGATCTTCGGGCCGCCGGACGGCATCGTCGCCTGGGGCCCGGTCGGGCCGGCCGAGCTATCCGTGGTCCCCGGCGGGTTCCGCTTAACGGGCACCTGGAATTTCGCCAGCGGCAGCCACCATGCGAGCTGGCTCGGCGCCCATCTTGTGGTGCACGGTCCAGACGGCGAGCCGTTGCGCCGCGCCGATGGCGGCGAAATCCTGCGGACCTTGCTGTTTCCAAAGAGCCGGGCGTCGATGACCGATATTTGGCATGTCGTTGGTCTGCGCGGTACCGGCAGCGACCGCTATGCGGTGACCGACCTCTTCATCCCCGAGCGTTACACTGTGCTGCGTGACCCGAAGATCACACCGCGTCAGCCGGCCCGGCTCTATTGCTTCAGCAGCAGTAATCTCTATGCCTCGGGCGTTGCTGCGGTGGCGCTCGGGATCGCGCGCGGCATGGTCGCCGACTTCACCGAACTCGCGACAGAGAAGGTGCCGCGCGGCGCCCGGCAGCGGCTATGCGAGAACCAGGTGATCCAGTCGCAGCAGGCGCAGGCGGAGGCGCGGCTGGGCTCGGCGCGCGCCTATCTTCTGAGCAGTCTCGCGGAGATCTGGGAAGCGGTCGGCGAGACCGGCGATCTGAGCCTGGAGCAAAACACGGCGATCCGCCTGGCCTCGACCTGGGCCATCGACCAGGCCCGCGAGGTCGTCAACACGCTCTATCACAGCGCCGGCGCTACGGCGATCTTCGACAACCGCCCGTTCGAGCGCCGCTTCCGGGACATGCATACCGCCTCGCAACAGGCCCAAGGGCGGCAGGCGCATTACGAGACGATCGGCCGTGTGCTTTTCGGCCTCGCACCTGATACGGCGATGTTTGCTTTCTAGCGCGCCGTGAAGTTGTACAATAATCGTCGAGATTCTATACACTGTCGCCAACGTCTCAAATCAAAGGAGTGTCCGAAGATGGCAGAAGCAGCGCAGAAATTTACGGCGGAACCCCTGACGTTTGTCGTCAAGCACGAATTGTGGGACGGCAACATCCACGACCATGCCGATCAGGGTGTCTCGATCGACGTCAAGGCGGACATCCTCGGCAATGAGACGGCGCTGCTGCGGTTCAATTGCTTCGACTTCGAGAAGAGCTACGTCTACGGACCGGAAAATGCCGAACTCGACGTCGCCGGGCCTGAGATGCTGGGCGGCACGGCGCTGACGAACCTTTACCGCATGGATGCCACCGTCGATGGCAACCCGATCGGCTGGACGATCAAGACGCTGGCGACGAAGCTGCCGAAGATGCTGCAACGGGCCGGGTACCGGGAGATTGCCTTGGCGACGGACATGGCGGCCGTGCAGAACATCCTCCCCAAGGTCGAGGCTTGCGCCAGGGAGCTCTACGCCACCAAACGCAATACGGTCAAACACAACCGCGGCACCGACATCTTCGAGGCCGGCAACATCCGCTTCGGCCTTGAAATGCGGCGGCTGGCGATGGGCGATGGCGGCCTCGCCATCCATGTGCTGGCCGATATCGGCGGCACACCCGGCAAAGCCTACACCGAAGAAACCGAGCTGCTGGCATTCGACCACTTCTGGAACGGCGCGCATTACCACTACGGCCCGCGCAACAAGAACCATCGCATCTATTGGGACCGGACCCTGGTCGAGAACCCGCTCGCCTGGACCCTCGAGCAGTTCGAGAGCGGCAAGCTGCGGGCGATGATCGAGCGCGCCGGCTACCCGGGTGTCGCCGCCGATCTCGACACCGACAAGATCGCCTCGGTCCTGCCGGCGATGAAGAAGCGCGCTCTCGAAATGTGGGCGGAAGGCGAAAGGCTGACCGGCCACCCGGGCCTGCCGCTGGAGGTGACGCCGAACCTCGCCGCCGCCGCCGACTAAGATCGCAACGCAGCCCTGGGGGCGGGTGTCCTAGCCAGCGGCAAAGCCGCTGCAGGTTCCGTCACCTTCTTGGCGGGTTGCCACCCGCCCCCAACGCTTACTCGGTGAACGCCGCAAAAGCGGGTTGCCCGCGGTGTTGCGCTACGCCATCTTCCGTCCTGCGCGAAACCAAGCGCGAGATCCTCGAGACGATCGCGGCCGAGGCAGAGGATGAGCAAAGCGTTAGAAGGTGTGCGGGTTCTCGATTTGAGCCATGTTCAGGCGGGCCCGACCGGAACTCAGCTCTTGGCGTGGATGGGCGCCGACGTGGTCAAGGTCGAGATGCCCGGCCGCGGTGACATTACCCGCGGTCAATTACAGGACGTCAAGGGCGCCGACAGCCTCTATTTCACGATGCTGAACTCGAACAAGCGCAGCATCACGGTCAATCTGAAGTCGCCCAAGGGCAAGGCGGTGATCGAGGCGTTGGTCAAACGCAGCGACATCGTCGTCGAGAATTTCGGCCCCGGCGTGCTCGACCGCCAGGGCTTCACCTGGGAGCGCTTTCAGGAGCTCAATCCGCGGGTCATCTATGCTTCTATCAAAGGTTTCGGCCCGGGGCCTTACGTCGACTGCAAGGCCTATGAGAATGTCGCACAATGCATGGGCGGCGCGGCGAGCACGACCGGCTGGGAGGACGGCCCGCCGACTGTGACGGGGGCTCAGATCGGTGACAGCGGCACCGGCGTGCACACGATCGCCGGCATCCTCGCGGCACTCTATCAGCGCGAGCGCACCGGCAAGGGCCAGCGGGTCGAGGTCGCGATGACCGATGCGGTGCTCAACCTGTGCCGGGTCAAGATGCGCGACCAGCAGCGGATCATGAAAGGGCGGCTGAGCGAGTATCCGAACAGAGAGTTCGGCGACGCGGTGCCGCGCGCCGGCAACGCCTCGGGCGGCGGCCAGCCGGGTGCCGCTTTGCGCTGCGCGCCGGGCGGCCCGAACGACTATGTCTATGTGATCATTCAGCCGCCGAGCTGGGAACCTTTGATGAGGCTCTGCGGGCGCGAGGAACTGATCACCGATCCCGGCTTCGCCACACCGCAGGCACGGCTGCCCAAGATCCCCGAATGCTTCTCGATCATCGAGAAGTGGACGATGACCAAGACCAAATTCGAGGTCATGGCGGCATTGAACGAGGTCGACGTGCCGTGTGGCCCGATCCTGTCGATGAAGGACATCTACGAGGACAAGTCGCTCTACGAACGAGGCTTTCTCGTAGAGGTAGACCATCCGACCCGCGGCCGTTATGTGCAGGTCGGCTCGCCGATCAACCTCTCGGACTCGCCGGTCGAGGTGAAGCGCTCGCCGCTGCTCGGCGAGCACACCGACGAGATCCTCGATTGGCTCGGCTATGGCGCGGACGAAATCGCGGCGATGCACAAGGAAGGGGCGGTGTGAGCGGCTGATGCCTTCCTCTGCAAGGCACGACCGCCGCATCCATCCCGGCTCGGGACGCCGGCGCGGACCCGACCACCCGAAAGGCCGGCAGGTCGATCCGACGGCGCTCGCCGAAGTTCAGCAATTGCTGGGCGAGCGCGAGCGGCGCCGCGATCTGCTGATCGAGCACCTGCACCTGCTGCAGGACCAATTCGGCTGCCTGCACGCGCGTCATCTGGCGGCGCTCGCCGAAGAGATGCGGCTGGCGCTCGTCGAAGTCTACGAAGTGGCTTCGTTCTACGCCCATTTCGACATCGTCATGGACGGCGAGGCGTCGCCCCCGCCGGTAACCGTGCGCGTGTGCGACAGTCTAAGCTGCGAGCTCGCCGGTTCGGAGCAGCTGCTGGCGGATCTCGAAAACCGGCTCGGCGATGGTGTGCGGGTGGTGCGTGCACCATGCATGGGCGGGTGCCACCGTGCGCCGGTCGTCGCGATCGGCCACGCGCTGCACGAGAACGCCACCGTCGCCAGTGTCGGCGCGGCCGTGGCGGCGGGAGATACGCATCCGCCGGTTCCGGAATTCATCGGCCTCCATAACTACCGTGGTGGCGGCGGCTATCACCTGTTGCAAGCCTGCTTGGCTGGCGAGCGCACGCGCGACCAAATAATCGAGGCCCTCGAACATTCGGGGCTGCGTGGGCTCGGCGGCGCCGGGTTTCCGGCTGGGCGCAAATGGCGTCTCGTATGCCAGGAGCCCGCACCGCGGCTATTGGCGGTCAATGGCGACGAAGGCGAGCCAGGCACCTTCAAGGACCGCCATTTTCTGGAAACCGACCCTCATCGTTTCATCGAAGGCATGCTGATCGCCGCCTGGGTGGTCGAGGCGGCCGAGATCTATCTCTATTTGCGGGACGAATACCCGCAATGCCGCGCCATCCTCGACAGCGAGATTACCGCAATCGAGGCGGCGGGCCTGGCCCGGCATGCGAGGATCCATCTCCGCCGCGGCGCCGGTGCTTATATCTGCGGCGAGGAATCGGCGATGCTCGAAAGCATCGAAGGCAAGCGAGGGTTGCCGCGCCAGCGGCCGCCCTTCCCGGCCCAGGTCGGGCTCTTCGGCCGACCGACCCTGTGCAACAACATCGAGACCCTTTATTGGGTGCGGGACATCGTCGAGAAGGGCGCCGAGTGGTTCACCAACCAGGGCCGCAACGGGCGCAAAGGACTACGCACGTTTTCGGTGTCGGGACGGGTGCGCGCGGCGGGGGTCAAGCTCGCCCCCGCCGGCATCACCGCGCGCCAGCTGATCGACGAGTATTGCGGCGGCATGGCCGACGGGCACACCTTCAAAGGCTACCTGCCGGGCGGCGCTTCGGGCGGCATCTTGCCGGCGGCGATGGCCGACATCCCGCTCGATTTCGGCACGCTCGAAGCGCATGGCTGCTTTACCGGCTCGGGCGCCGTGGTCGTGCTGTCAGACCGGGACGACATGAAGGCGGTCGCGTTGAACCTGTTGCGGTTTTTCGAGGACGAGAGCTGCGGCCAATGCACGCCGTGCCGCGCGGGTACCGAGAAGGCAGTCAAATTGATGACCACACCGCATTGGGATGAGCCGCTATTGCAGGAGCTGACGCAGGTCATGACCGACGCGTCGATCTGCGGACTCGGCCAGGCCGCGATGAACCCGGTCAAGCAGGTGCTGAAGCATTTCCGCGAGGATCTCAAGTCGTGATTGGCGCCCCCGGATTTCCATCCCGGCGAAGGCCGGGACCCATCTCTCATCCGCTCGAGCAGTGGGATAGTGGACCCCGACCTTCGTCGGGGTGGTGTCATTTCGATGGGGATTCCTCTAATGGCTGAAGCCATTGGCTTTTTCCTCGACGGCACCGAGGTCTCGGCCGAGCCGGGCGAGACGATTTGGCAGGTCGCGAATCGGCGGGGAATCGAGATCCCGCATCTGTGCTGGCTGCCGAAGCCCGGCTACCGCGCCGACGGCAATTGCCGCGCCTGCATGATCGAGATCGAAGGCGAGCGGGTGCTCGCTGCCTCCTGCGTGCGTCAGCCTACCCCGGGGATGAAGGTCCAGACCGCGAGCGAGCGCGCCCGGTTTTCCCGCAAGATGGTGTTCGAACTGCTGATCGGCGATCAGCCGGATCGTGCCGTGGCACATGACCCGAACTCGCGGCTATGGCAGTGGGCCGACAAGCTGGAGGTCAGCGACAGCCGTTTTCCACAGCACCCCGCACCGGCGCCGGACCGCAGCCACCCGGCGATGGCGGTGCAGCTCGACGCCTGCATCCAGTGCAATCTCTGCGTCCGCGCCTGCCGTGAGGTCCAGGTCAACGACGTGATCGGCATGGCGGCGCGCGGCTATCGCGAAAAGATAATTTTCGATTTCGACGACCCGATGGGGGCCAGCACCTGCGTGGCCTGCGGCGAATGCGTGCAAGCCTGCCCGACCGGCGCGCTGATGCCGGCGACCCTGGTCAATGCTACCGGTATGTACACGAACGCCCCCGACCGCGAGATCGACAGCGTGTGCCCCTATTGCGGCGTCGGCTGCCAGCTAACCTACAAGATCAAGAACGACCGCATCGTCGCGGTGAAAGGCAAGGACGGGCCGGCCAACCACAACCGGCTCTGCGTCAAGGGTCGTTTTGGCTTCGACTACGCCCACCATCCCGATCGGCTGACCGAGCCGCTGATCCGTAAGGAGGGTGTCCCTAAACACGACACCGATATCGACCCGGCCAACCCCTCTACACATTTCCGCAAAGCGAGCTGGGACGAGGCGCTCGACCGCGCGGCTGCTGGGCTCAGACATATTCGCGACCGGAACGGCAGGCGGGCGCTGGCCGGTTTCGGCTCGGCCAAGGGCTCGAACGAAGAGGCCTATCTGTTCCAGAAGCTCGTACGCACCGGGTTCGGCAGCAACAATGTCGACCACTGCACGCGGTTGTGCCATGCCTCGTCGGTCGCGGCACTGATGGAGGGGATCGGCTCGGGCGCGGTGACGGCGCCGTTCACGGCGGCGCAGGATTCCGACGTTATCATCGTGATCGGTGCGCGGCCGACCGAGAACCACCCGGTCGCCGCGACCTTTTTCAAGCAGGCCGCAAAGCGCGGGGCCAAAATCTTCGTGATGGACCCCCGCGGTTACAGCCTGATGCGCTACGCGACCGCGACTTTGCGCTTCAACCCCGGGCGCGATGTGGCGATGCTGAACGCGCTGTTGCACACGATCATCGAGGAGGGGCTGACCGACCGGCAATATATTCAGGCGCACACCGAGGATTTCGAGAAGCTGCGCGCGCACATTCGCGACTATTCGCCGGAGAAGATGGCCCCGATCTGCGGCATCGACGCCGCGACCCTTCGTTACGTCGCCCGCACCTATGCCCGCGCCGAGCGGGCGATCATCTTCTGGGGTATGGGCATCTCGCAACACGTCCACGGGACCGACAATGCGCGCTGCCTGATCGCGCTGGCGCTGGTGACCGGGCAAGTCGGTCGGCCGGGGACCGGGTTGCATCCGCTGCGCGGCCAGAACAATGTCCAGGGCGCCTCGGATGCCGGACTGATCCCGATGGTCTATCCCGATTACCAATCGGTCATGAACCCGGAGGTCCGCGCCAAGTTCGAGGCGCTGTGGCATACCCCGCTCGACGACAAGACCGGGTTGACCGTCGTCGAGATCATGGATGCGGTCCATCGCGACGAGATCAAGGGCATGTACATCATGGGCGAGAACCCAGCGATGTCGGACCCCGATGTTACGCATGCGCGCGCGGCGCTGGCCCATCTCGAGCACCTCGTCGTCCAGGACATTTTCCTGACCGAGACCGCAAAATACGCCGATGTCGTCTTGCCGGCCTCGGCCTGGCCCGAGAAGGACGGCACCGTCTCCAACACCAACCGCCAGGTGCAGATGGGTCGCGCGGCGTTGCCGCTCCCCGGTAACGCCCGGCTCGACTGGTGGATCATCCAGGAGGTCGCCCGCCGCATCGGCCTTGGCTGGTCCTACACCCACCCCCGCGACGTGTTCGCCGAAATGAAACTGGCGATGCCGTCACTCGACAACATTACCTGGGCGCGTCTTGAGCGCGAGAGCTCGGTGACGTATCCCTGCGACGCCGAAGACCAGCCCGGCAACGACATCGTCTTTGGCGACGGGTTTCCGACCGCTTCGGGCCGCGGCAGGTTGGTTCCTGCCGCGATCATCCCGCCGGCCGAAGAGCCCGATGCAGACTACCCGATGGTGCTGACCACCGGCCGTCAGCTCGAACATTGGCACACCGGGGCGATAACGCGGCGCGCGAGCGTGCTCGACGAGCTCGAGCCCGAGGCGGTCGCCAGTCTCGCTCCCGCCGAATTGCGCCGCCTCGGCATCGCCGCGGGCGAACAGGTCCGTGTCACCACCCGCCGCGGCACGATCGAATTGAAGGCGCGCGCCGACAGCGCGGTCGCCCCAGGTCAGGTGTTCATCCCGTTTTGCTATGCCGAAGCCGCCGCCAACGTCTTGACCAACCCGCAGCTCGATCCGTTCGGCAAGATCCCGGAATATAAATTCTGTGCCGCCAAGGTCGAGCCGGTCATAGTGCCCGCAGCGGCAGAGTAACCCCATCTCCGATGCGCGCAGGGGTGAGTCTCGGTCTCCTCGTATTCGCCATGCTAAAACCACATCTCGCCGGCACATTGCTGTGCATCGGATTTATCGGCTGACCTGGGCACGGTGAGATGCTGGTAGAAATCGGTCATTTCGCACTTGTCCTCGCGCTCCTCGTAGCCCTTGTGCAGGGCACCGTGCCGCTCGTCGGCGCGTCGGTACGCAACCGGCCGCTGATGGATATGGCGCAATCGGCCGCGCTGCTGCAGTTCGGCCTCGTGGCGCTCGCCTTCGCCACCTTCATGCATGCCCACATCGTCTCCGATTTCTCGGTGCGGAACGTATTCGAGAACTCGAACACCGCGAAACCGTTGCTCTACAAGGTGACCGGGGTCTGGGGCAGCCATGAAGGGTCGATGATGCTCTGGGTCCTGATGCTGACCCTGCTCGGTGCATTGGTAGCCACTTTTGGACGGCCGCTGCCGGCCGTTCTGCGGGCGCGCACACTGGCGATCCAGGGCCTGCTCGGCTTCGGCACGCTCGCCTTCATCATCGGAACATCCAACCCCTTCGATCGGCTCATTCCCGCCCCGCTCGAAGGGCGAGACCTCAACCCGCTGCTACAGGATCCCGGCCTCGCCTTCCATCCGCCGTTCCTCTATTTCGGATATGTCGGTTTTTCGATCACCTATTCCTTTGCGATCGCCGCGCTGATCGAAGGGCGAGTCGGCGCCCAATGGGCGCGCTGGGTGCGGCCCTGGGCGCTCACCGCCTGGTGCGGGCTCACAGTCGGCATCGCGATGGGTAGCTGGTGGGCCTATTACGTGCTCGGTTGGGGCGGCTGGTGGTACTGGGACCCTGTCGAGAACGCCTCCTTCATGCCGTGGCTTCTCGGCACGGCGCTGCTGCACTCGGCCGCTGTCGTCGAGAAGCGAGAGAGCCTCCAGCGCTGGACCGTGCTGCTTGCGATCCTGACCTTTGGCATGAGCCTGATCGGCACTTTCCTCGTGCGCTCCGGTGTGCTGACCTCGGTTCACGCCTTCGCCGTCGATCCAACGCGTGGCGTCTTCATCCTCGTGCTGATCAGTCTGGTGATCGGCGGTGGCCTCGTTTTATACGCGTTGCGCGCTCCTGGCCTTGAGGCCGGCAATCCGTTCGCGCCGGTCAGCCGCGAAGGCGCACTCGTCTTCAACAACCTGCTGCTCTGTGCGGGGACGGCGACGGTGTTTCTCGGCACCTTCTACCCGCTGTTTGCCGAGGTGTGGAGCGGCGCCAAACTGTCGGTGGGTCCGCAATATTTCGATGCTACTTTCGTGCCGATCCTGGCGCCCGGCATCGTTGCTATGGTGATCGGACCGGTCCTGGCCTGGCGTCGTGGCAGGCTCACTCGCGCGCTCCAGCGTCTGCTGCCTGCGGCCATCGGCGCATTGCTGGCGCCAGTCATCGTGTTGGCCTTCAACCGCTCCGCTGCGCCATCGGCGCTGGCCGGGATCGCGCTGGCGAGCTGGGCAATGCTCGGTGTGCTGACCGATCTCGCCGACCGGAGCGGGATGGCGAAGCAACCGCTGGGTACCGCGTGGCGACGGCTACGCCATCTGCCGCGCGGGGTCTGGGGGTACGCCATTGCCCATTTTGGGGTTGGCGTCTTGATCGCCGGGATCGTCGTGTCGACCGCATGGCGCAGCGAGCGAATCGAGACCATTCATCCCGGCGACACGATTCAGATCGCCGGCCGAACCTTGCGCTTTGTCGGCGTGACGGAAGGCGATGTCGCCAATTATCGTGTGCAGCGCGCCCAGATCCTCGTCGAGCGGCCCGGCAGCGCGCCGATGACGATGTATCCCGAGCGCCGTTGGTATCCGGTGGCGCAGAGCCAAACGACCAATACCGCAATCGCGACCAACGGATTCGGCGATCTCTACCTGGCGCTCGGCGACCCGGATGGGAAAGGCGGATGGGTGTTGCGGGCTTATTACAACCCGCTCGTTCCGTGGATCTGGTTCGGCGCGATTCTCGCTGCCCTCGGCGGTCTCGTTTCGCTGAGTGAACGGCGGCTGCGTGCGCGGGTGGCGAGGGCTGGAGCTGCGGTCGCTCCAGCCAGACCGACGGATCCCGGATGATCCCGCGATTCATTTTGGTCGCCGGCTTCATGGCAAGCCTCGCCGCGGCGACCTACGCGGTTGAACCGTCGGAGCGGCTCGCAGACCCGGCACTGGAAGAGCGTGCGCGAGCGCTGAGCCAGGAATTACGTTGTCTCGTCTGCCAGAACCAATCGATCGATGAATCGAACGCCGATCTGGCTCATGATCTTCGCATCCTGGTGCGCAGACGTCTCCTGACCGGGGACACGGATCGGCAGGTCCTCGACTACGTCGTCGCTCGCTACGGGCAATTCGTTCTGCTCGACCCGCCGTTCGAGCCGGCGACTTATTTGCTGTGGCTCACCCCGCCACTGCTGGTGCTGGGAACCGGCATAATTCTCTTGATCCGGGCTCGTCGCGGCCGTCCCGACCGTCTTCTTCCACCTTTGACGGAAGAAGAGCGCGCACGCGCGGCCCCGCTGCTAGGGGATCGCGGATGATCCCGTTCTGGATCATTGCGGGCTTGCTCGTGCTGGCGGTGTTGATCGCGCTCCTTTGGCCGCTCGTGCGCCCCATCGGAAGAAGTGGTGAGGAAGGCGAGTCAGTAATCGCGATCTTCCGGCGACAGCTGGCCAGCATCGACGCCGAAACCGCGCAGGGACGGCTAACACCGAACGAAGCCGCGGGTGCGCGGGCCGAGATTACCCGACGTATGCTAGCGGTGGCCGATCGACAGGCCCGAGATCCGGGGCCTGATCGCTCGCCTGCCATGTCCTGGCGTATTGGCGCCATCGTTGGCATTGCCGCCCTGTTGCCGACGGCGTCGCTTGTTGTCTACTCTGCGGTGGGCTCGCCTGCGGCACTCGATCGGGGCACGGCTGCCGCTGCGGGTGACGGCAGAGCGGGTCCGCATGATAAGGCCGAACTGGCTGCCGCTGCCGGCCTGAGGGCACGGTTAGAGCGCGAGCCGGGTCATGTCGAGGGATGGGTTCTGCTAGGCCGCACCTTCACCTCTCTGGGGCGCTTCGCCGAGGCGCACGACGCCTATGACCACGCGATCGCGTTGGCGCCAAACGAGCCCAGTCTCCATGCAGAGCTCGGCGAGTTGCTCGTGGTGGCAGCGGGAGGCAATGTGACCCCCCAGGCAGAAACCGAATTTGCCAAAGCCGGCAACGATCCACGCGCCCGCTACTATGGCGCAGAAGCTGCGTTGCAGCGTGGCGATCAGCAGGTGGCCAAAGCCGCCCTGAAAGCGTTGCTCGCAGATGCCCCGGCCGAAGCGTCTTGGCGCAAAGCCGTCGAGGAACGGCTAGCCGAAATCGCACCGGGTGAGCCACCTGTAGGTACATCAACGTCTCCCGGACCGACCGCAAAGGATGTTGCCGCGGCGCAGTCGATGTCGCCGGAGGAGCGACAGGCGATGATCCGCGGCATGGTCGAACGCCTGGCGGCGCGGCTCGAGCAGAACCCGAACGATAAGGAGGGATGGGTCCGCCTAGCGCACGCTTATGACGTGCTGGGTGAAACCGACAAAGCCGAAGCGGCACGCGCCCGCGCCGCAGAAGTGCCGGCGGGAAACTGACACCGGAACAACGGTTGTCCGACAGCAGCCGTGGCGCGAAGTTGCAACGCGTCAGAGACCGGTGGTGTTGACTCTGCGGTACGCCGACTACCTTGGCGTCGAGTGACACGGGTGTCGGAGCGGCGCTATATACCGTGTCGCGCGAGACACGGTGGGTGCGGTTGAACCGAGACGTTCCAGCCCTAACTCGTCAAGTCGTCAGACGATGCCACTCCCGCCGGATTTGAGCCTCGTGACCGGAGCGACGGGGTTTGTCGGATCCGCGGTGGTCCGCGCGTTGCTGCGACAAGGGCGTCGCGTAAGGGTGCTCGTCCGGCCGAGCAGCGACCAGCGTAACCTCTCGAATCTCCAGGTAGAAATTTCCGAAGGCTCGATGGAGGAGCCCCAATCGCTGGTGCGCGCCGTCGCCGGATGTCGATATGTCTATCACGCAGCCGCCGACTACCGTCTCTGGGTCCCCGATCCCGAACCAATGTTCCGCGCCAACGTGGTCGGAACGCGGGATTTAATGATCGCCGCGCTCGAAGCCGGCGTCGGACGCGTCGTTTATACCAGCAGCGTCGCCACCCTCGGGTTGGTTCCCGGGAGCTCCGCCGACGAGGAGACGCCAAGCCGCGCCGAGGACATGATCG
>Ga0318523_10000282_pt1 | contig 13240 bp, 23 predicted proteins | sample GRESIP178b2f19_FD_203500 | JGI IMG/M metagenome (GOLD analysis project Ga0318523, IMG submission 203500) | Tropical soil microbial communities from Luquillo Experimental Forest, Puerto Rico - GRE.SIPMG.178b2f19 | ecosystem: Environmental > Terrestrial > Soil > Tropical forest > Bulk soil...
AAGCAGCGGCGGCAAAGGTTGCGGCTCTTATCGGCCGCGAACCGGTCGAACCGCTCGAAGAGAACGCCCGTCACAAAGCGCTGACCGCACAGCGCCAGCGAGCCCCGGTCGGCAATATAGGGAACCAGGGCATGCTGCTTGCGCGCGGTCCCGGTGCGGGGCGCGGTGTGCCGCCTCACCGGAACCACCTGCGCCACCACGGGCGGGCCTTTAAGAGCGCGTTCTCGGCACGTAATGCCGCCGCCTCGCCGCCCGCGATCATCGCCGCAACGCGGGCGTCGGCGAGATCCATGTAGAGACCGTCAATCCGCCGCCGCTCCTCAGTCAGCGAGGCCTGCAGCTCGCTGATCCGCGTGCGGGCGTCTTGGCGCTCCCTCTCAAGCTCGCGCCCCAGGTGTTCGGCCCGCTCTCGCTCGGAAAGCAGAGAACCGTTCGCGATCGCGAGATCCTCACGGCCTGCGACAGCGTCTGGATCCCGATCGCTATCAAGGGGTCTGTCCCATCGGACATCGGCGCTGTCCCAGGGCCTAGCGTAGGCCTCTCCGGCACCAGCATAGGCCTTGTCCCATGGGGCACGGCCTCGGCCTGGCCTAGGCCATCACATTCGGCAGTATCCCGCCCTTCTGTGCGTGTTGTCCCTAGGCCTGACCCTAGGCCTGACCCTGGGCCTGACCCTGGGCCTGACCCATCGGCCAGGCCTCGGCTATGGCCTAGGCCATCAACTCCCGGAGGGGGCGCCCTTTGCAGCGCCGGCAGAGGGACAGTCACCCGCACGACGCCGTCGTTCCCGGCCTGCCTGCCCCACCCATGGCGGCGCGCGAGCCGCCTGGCCGACGCCAGGGATATGCCTCTGGCCTGGGCCAGCTCGGCATAGGTCATGCGGCGGGCGCCGTCGCCGACCGCAAGCGTGATGTCCGATGCCATAGGCCCCCCCTTATTCCGGCCGGCCTCCTCGCGGAGGAAACCGGCCTCGACCACTGGTCCGGCGGCCAGGGGGAAAAGCCGCCGGTCGCTGCCGACACCACCGTCGCAAACTCGGGGGAACTGAGTCCGCGGGGAGCACCGCAGCACCGCAGGCTTAGCACATCAGCGGGGCGAGCGCCCAGCCGTGGTGGCGACGGTGGTTCAGATGGAAGTAGGATCGCAGGCGAGACGACGCCCCGCGGGTAGACGAGACGCCGCCTCTAACCACCATCGTTGGAATAGACAACAACGACAATGGCTGCCACCACCTATCCCGCAAACCGTCAAAATCCTGTCCAAATGATCATCCCGGCCAGGGCTGCGCGCATCTGGCGGGAGGGAAAGTGACCGACCGCGAGCTGCTGTGCCTGCTCAAGGCGATCCGCGACCTGGCACGGCTGACCTATCCGGTGGAGAAGGACACCTCGGTGGCCCCGGAGCTGTTGATCCCGTTCGGTCAGATTGCCGCTATCGCTGACGGGGCCCTGGCCGAATACGACACCGGCGAGGCCGAAGCATAGCGCCGGCAATGATAGCGCCCGCGCTGCACTATTGGCCGCCGCACGGCTGACCGCCCCATGCCGCTATGGATCCAATTGCTGCTCGCCGGGATCATTTTCATCGGTGTGATTACGGTGGGCAAAGCGATCATCACCGGGCTCGCGATTTCGCGCCGTCAATCTCACCACCCGGCACAACAATCCGGCACGTCGCCACCCTCGAAAGAGGCGGAAGTTCCGCCTCCTGGCGGCTAACGAGCCCCCCGATCCAGGCGGGCTGCGCCTTTTCGTTTAGAAGCTCGCCTTGCTCGGGTCTATCGTGAGCGCGACCATGTGCGTCACGCGCCAAAGGGCGCATATGGTCTGACTAGGCCATCGCGACCGTGTGCGTTTCCTGTGAGAGCGAGCGCACATCGGTCTGTACTTGATCGATCCCCTTATACCCCGGCGGGCGGCCTCCCGTACCGGGTTAGGACGACCCGCGGCTGTGTGACTTAAAATTGCCCCAGCATCCTTCTCGCCGCTGCGGTTTATCGTCGGAGCGCACCTATGTGCGCCAGCGCACTGGCGCATACGGTCTCCCTACTGCCCCGGCAACAAACCGCCGGGGCTTTTTTTTGCGCGCCATCGCATCCGGGCCCGTCAAATCAATTTTCTGGCCGGGATTATCAAGACGGTGCGGCCGGGCAGCGAATACCTCCCTGCTCGTCAACATCGAGCGCAACGGAGGACAACAAAATGAGCGCATGCACCGCCGGTCGTCGCCGCGCCCAGGCCAAGCTGCTGCCAAAGTCGCTCCGCGTGCGGCGCATGAAGCCCGTCCGCGGCAAGGCCCTCCCAATGAGCCCGGCTTTCACAAAAAAGGCGAAAACAGCACAAAAGAGGGCATGAAAACCCGGCTGCGGGATCACTCTGCGAGGCGAGGAGCGGCGTCCCGCCCGCCGTGCAGGCGACGCACACTTCGCCTGTCAGCGGAAATTCTCCGCTTGACGCGCCAGTGGATTTCCGGGAAAGCTCGGTGTTGTCAGGCACAGAGTTTCCCGGTTACCGGATTGCAAGGCCCGCCCTCAGCGGGCTTTGTGGTTTCTGGGGTTTAGCTCCAGAAAAGGTTGTCGAACGCGGTCAGCGTCGCACAAACCTGCCGTCACTCAAGCACAAGCTGTTGAACGGCCGAGGGTCCCTGCCACCAAAGCTATTGGCTCTTGGCAGAAACCTTGATGTCCCGCCGATTCGGTGTGACACCACCTGCACCGGGGCGGCGATGCCGGCCCGGCACGCCAATGGCGAATCGATGACGGGTAGGAGCAGGGCAAGCAGCACACTCTTGGCGCTCGCGGCGGCGCTGATCCAGTGCTACGCGACCCGCACCAGCGACGGCTGCGCGCCGTTGAGCGAGCATGCGACGATGGCCGAGTGCCGGAAGCTGGCCAGCGAGTACCAAAAGTTTGATAAGCGGGATCTCCGCGTCAAAGGAGTGTCGGCGGTGGTCAGCTATCATTGCGTGGCCGCCAATGCACCTTGAGCTGACCGACGAAGAGACGCAGGCGCTTAAATTATTAGCAAGAGGAACGGGGCAACGAATACGGGCGAGGCTCGCGAACGCGGCGGTCGCGAGAACGATGCGGCAAATAGACGAAACACCCTTCGACATGGTCTCCTCCTTGAGCAGCCACACCGCCATATTGAACCCCGTCGTCTAGGACGAATGTGACCTACCTTACATTTGGCTTAATTTTTGTGGCGGGTGTGGCCCGGTTTCCCAGGGCGAGTTCGGCGAGATGGGGCCGAAGCCACCGTCGTCGGCGAGACCGCCGACACCGGAGGAACGCGACCCGTCGCGCCGTCCACGGCAGGGACGGCGGCCCCGGTAGATCGCCGCTTCCGCCCTCTGGGGCGGCCCATAGCGGCCTTCTCGGATTCCGATGGCCTGGGTAGCCGAAACAGAGACGCCCCTCTACGGGCTCCGTGGGATTTCTGCCAGCTTGGCGCGGGCGATCAATTATTTGGCCGGAATTATCAAGCAGTGCGCCCTACATCGCCCTACCTCTCTGACATGCGACGGGAAACCTCCCGCGCCTCGGACGGAGAGAAGACGATGGAAAGCTTTGTCGATGGCATCTGCAATTTGATCGGCTTCTATCTCGTGCTCGGCTCCATGCTCGGTCTCTACATGGCGCCGTTGATCATCGCCACGGTCCGTGATCATCACTGTTTGCCATCGATCGGACTTTTGAACTTTGCCGCCGGCTGGACCATCGCCGGCTGGATCGCCGCCCTGGCATGGTCGGTGACGGCAATACCCCAGCCAGCAGTGATCACGCGGATCGGCAGCCCTGCCCTTAGGGTCGCTCAGCCCGCAGCGGCGTGAATACCGGAATCGCGGCGCCGCTGACCATCTGCCTGGGATGCCGGCGCTGGAGCAGGGTATTCGGCCGATCAGTGAATGATCGGCCTCTCCCGCAAATATCGAGAGCGGCAAGGCGGGAGTGTCGCCAACAACCCCGTCACCGGGCGGCGGATCGTTCTCCGGGTTGCGCGCGTCCTAGGAGCCCGGTTCGTCCGGGCTCTCTGCCTGACGAAAATTTGCTGCCGCGTTTGATCGTGTCACGCGCGCCGGCGGGCCAGGGATGGCCCTTTCGATTGAGTCGGTGCCCTGGCGGGGCCTCAGCGGTGATTTCTGCGGTTGGCCCGATATATCAATTTTTTGGCGCAAATTAACAAGTCGGCGGCCCGATAGCGCCCCACCTCGTGGGAATGGGCAACCGCAGCACATTCCTTCCACAGAGTTCTCCATGAAACGTAAGACCGCGAATATCGACATCCGGGTCGAGCCGCAGTTGGTCGAGAGGATCGACGTCTGGCGAGCGCGGCAGAGAGTGCTGCCGAGCCGATCCGCAGCCATCGTCTACATGCTCGAGCATTTTCTCGAACATGACCCGCCAGGATCAAACGCCGCCGACTGGCAGAGGCTTTTAAGCAGGGCCTAGTCGCCGCAGTTCGCAAAAACCTGTCCGACCGGCGAAAGCCCGGCTTAGCCGGGGTCGCAGAAAGTCAATCCGTAGAACCCGCAAATAGAGAGTCAAAAATGTACAAGCCAGTGTTGGCCGCGTTCGCGGTCGCTGTCACATTATCGAGCTGTGCTGGGCGAGCGCCCGCACCCGTTCCCGTCGCCCAGATGCAGGACCGCTACGCCAACCGCACCGCGATCATGGCCGAGGTTCAGGCCAACAACCAACGGATCAGCGAGCTTGGCTCGGAGCAGGGCGGGAAGGTAGCGCAGAATGTGGTCGCCGGTGTCGCCGGACTGTTCATTCCGATCCTGTGGTTCGGCATGGACTTCCAGGGCGCTGCCGGGACCGAGCAGGCCTCCCTTCAGGCGCGCCAGCAATACCTCGCGAGCCTTGCCGAAGAGCGCTGCAGAGGTCCGGAAGGGCCGCCGGTCATGCCAAACAACGTGGCTCACCGTTGAACGGAGACCTTACATGCGAGGCCGGTGCCTCTCGCCTTGGTCAGGCTGGCGACAGTCGCCGTCGGAGGACTTGGCCGCCGAGGCGCGCCGGCTGCGCCCTGATGTCGAGATCATGATCCGACGGACGGTCGGGCCGGCCTAGCCCAGCGTCACTCATCGCGGCGCCGGAGAAGGCTTTCTCGCTCGCCTCGGCGTCGCACCGGTCCACCTTTTGTAAGCGTGATTGAACGCCCCAGGCTCCGAGTAGCCGAGCAACCAGGCGATCTGCTGGACCGACTTCCGATCATCTGCCAGGTACCGAGTGGCAAGGCGCTGTCTTACCCGCTCGAGGATTTCACCAAAGGTCGTCCCCTCCTCCGCCAGGCTTCGGGTGAATGACCGCGTGCTCATGCCCAGTCGCCTCGCGACCGCCGCCGCCCGCGCCTCGCCGCTCGGAAGCAGGCTGACGAGCTGGTTTGCCACCATCCCCTGGAGCCCGGAGACCGAGTGCCTCTGGGCGAGCAGATCGTCGGCGTGCGTCGTCAGGATCCGCAGCAGGCGACTATTCCCGGACACCATCGGCAGGTCCAGGACATGCCGCGGCAGGACCCAGCTGTCCACCGCCTGCGCAAAATCGACAGGGCACCGCAGCAGGCGGTGAACCTCCCTCAAATCGGAGTTTCGGGCGTGGGTAAACGTTACCCGCAACGGGGCGAAATCGCGGTTCGTCTCCTTGTGCAGTGTCCGCACGAACCAGAGTGCAAGGAGCTCGAAAAACTGCCGGTGCGGCTCATCGAACTCCTGCACATGGCGGATCGCCAGGATTACCTCGTCCTTCCGCCGCAAGATCTCGACGATGAGAGCCTGATTTGTGGTTTTGCTGTAACGCGCCAGGTTGTCGAGCGCCTTCGAGACCGTCGGCGACGACCCGGTAAGGTAGAAAAGAATGCCAATGTCCCGCGTGTCCATCTCTGCTGCGACGTGCAGTCCGAGGAGCGAATCGTCGGCCTCTGCCGCGGCCAGCTCGAGAAATCGATACTGGGAAGCGACGGACACGCTGATGTCGTCTTGCGATAACTGACCTCGCGTGAGCCCGGCCTCGAGCAGGGCCGGCTTCGCGTCGATCCCCCGCCGATCGAGGTAGCTCAACGTCGCGCGAGCGGCGACGCCTCGGGTCCACAGCAACAAACTCTCCTCGGGACAATGCGCATCACCCCGTCCCGTGGCTCATTTTATCAAGTTTTGGCGCGATTTCGCAAGATAGAAGACAGCGCGCCGACCATCTGCCCCTGGACGCGGCGAGCGCCAGCCTTTCGGGGCAAGGCCACGACCGGACGCGGCTGGATGTTCAACCCGGACCCCATCGCCGCATGTCTCATAAGCTGGAGTCTAACAAGTGGGCCGAAACGATCATTGCATCGAAGGCACGAAGCGATTGATCAAATTTGAACGCCCGCGGAAGGATCCGGCATTAGCGGCTCTCGAGACTCGGCTTGGCTGGCCCGACGTCGGGGCCGACGGCTGCCGCTGGATCGTCGGTGAGCCGGGGAACGGCACCTGGAAATGGTGCGGCGCACCCTGCGTTGCCGATCGCGGCGGCGGCGCTACGGCGTGGTGCGCTGACCATTGGCGATTGGTTTATATGATCGGTGACATCAGTGTCGAACCCGATCAGTCGATACTCCGGCGAGCCCAGATCGAAGGGCCTCGGGAACCGGGGCAGGAACGGAACATACCACGATCAGGCCGTCGGTAAGCTCGCCCTGATCATTCATCCGGTAGGCGTCACGCGACGAATTCGCGTCGCAAACCCGACGGCAGCGATTACGCGGATCGGTAGCACTGCACTTAGGCCGCTCAGCCCACAATGGCGTGAATACCGTGGGATCGTGGCGCCGCTGACCATCCGCCTCGCCATGGCCGCGTTGGAGCAGGGCAATCCGTCCATCGCATGGTCGCAGTCATGGCCGTCCGTCCTCACCTAGAGCCCCAAGGCCGAGCAGGCGGCAAAGGGCCGGATAGAGAAGATTTCGTTCAGGGCAGGTTGTTTTTGAGCGACTGCGCAGCCGGCTCGCGGCTGGCGTGCCTGGCACAGGTGAGGAAATCCGGGCGGGCGAGCAGGTCGCAGTTGGCGATATCGGGCCAATCCGGGCCTGCGTTGACGCGCACCGTCGCCCAGCAGTAGCCGGCGCGCGCGGGAACCCTGACCGGCGGGGTGGGCAGTTTTCGGCTCGGTTCACTCTTTAGGCGCAACGCGCCCGGTGGGGGTTGTCGCATTTCTGTTGTTCCTGATTGATGAGGATTGCAAGCCGGGTAAAGCCGCCCGGCCGCCCCACAAATTTCGAGTGCGGGGTTACAGATACGGGGTTAAGCGTGCCCCGCTTGATATTCCCGGCCAAAAAATTGATATCCCGCGCCAACCCGTCAGAAATCACCCCGGAGGGCCGCTCGGAGTATGACCTGCGCGCTTTCGGCAGTGTGAATCGGTTGTGCTACGGCAGAGAGCCCGGTCGTGCCGGGCTCTCACGGACGCACGCGACCAGGAGAACGATCAGTCGCCCGTCCGGTGACGGGGTTGTTGACGACACTCCCGCCTTGCCGCTCCCGGTATTGCGGGAGATCGGCCCAGCATATCGATTCGCCGCGGCGCCACTAGCCGTTGCTGACGTCCGGTGTGCGGATCACAAGGTTTCCGCGGCGCTACGGCAAGCGCAGTGACGTGGCCGCCAATGCCGGCAAGCTAGCCGGCTGTCGTCAACCTTCTGGAGCCCGCGCACCAGAAAACAACAAAGCCCGCCGAGGGGCGGGCCTTGCATCCGGTCGGGACCGGGGAAACTCAAATTCCGTGGCAGGAATGAGCTTCCCTGGAAACCAGACCGGCCGTCAAGCGGTGATTTTCCGCTGACAGGCGAGGTGCGTGCCTGACGCGGGCGAGGAGCCCGCATTGCAGCTTGTTTTGCCGCGTCATCTGCGGTTTCGCCGGGAGAAGATTTTCGGGCCGGCCCCCTCACATCGCCTCGACGGCAACGCCAAGGCCCGCCTGTGGGCCACGGCGAACGCCTACAACAGCGCGAATCGCCAACCCCGGCAGCACCAGGGTCCGCTCACCTGGGCGACACTACGGGTGCTGCGGGCGCTGCTGTGGCGGTTTCACGGGGCCGATGGCGGCGGCCGGTGCTTCCCGAGCTACGAGAAGATCGCCCGGGCCGCCAAGTGTCACCGCGACTCGGTCTGTGTCGCGATCGCCGCCCTGGAGGACGCGGGGCTGCTGACCTGGGTGCACCGGCTCGTCAAAGTCCGCCATCGCGAGCGCGATCTCTTCGGCCATTGGGGCAGCGAGTGGCAGGTGCATCGCACCTCCAACGGTTACCATCTCATCGATCCTCTCGACCGCGATCCTGGCCGGCGAGGCTATAAGTCGGAAAATCCGGCTCGACCCCAGAACCGATTTAAAAACCAAGTAGGACCGCGCCTCAACGGCGCGCAAGTCATATCAGAGGAGACCTCGCAGGCACCGCCCGAGCAGATGGAGAGGCCCGAATTTGCTCTCCAACGAGAGCACGTCGCTGCTGTCGGTGCGTTGCTGTCACCGGACGAGCGCACGGCGCTAATCGCACGGCTCGATAGCGCGCCCACCAAAGCCGATTGGGATCTGTGGGACCGCGATCTCGACGTCCGGATCGGCAACATCTGAAACCGGAGAGGGGCAGTTTGACGGCGTGCCCAGGCCGGGAGCGGCCGGCGCGATTACAGGCCAAAACACTAACCCGGCAACGGAGCCCTCGATCGCGCCTTGGGACGCCGTTTCTCGCCCGGGGGACAACATCCCGTAGTTGGAAAGCCCTCGACGGAATTCGCTCGCTCCTACAGGCTCAGGAGGGGCGCCTGGACGGGTTGCAGAAGCGGCATCGGGATCACGGCAAACATGGCCCGATGATCCTGCGCCGGTTGACCGAGCTTGAGCGTCTGGTGCGGGGCGATCCGGGGCTCGCTCAGGTTGCCGAGGTCGAGACACGGCGCCGGCCGTTGCGGGTTGGCGTCTTAAGAGGGCACGAGCATAGCGAGGAGGGCTTTCTAATCGATCACCGCGACGGCGTTGATCTCGACCAGGCAACGCGGATCGGTGGCGAGCCGCACCACTTGCACTGTCGTCGTTGCCGGCTTGGTGTCGCCGAAGAACTCGGCCCAAACGCGGTTGAGCGCATCCTGATCCGACAGATCGGTGACGAAGCGGTCGCAGGTTACCACGTCAGCGAAGTTCGCCCCAACCGCCTCGAGCCCGCGCTTTAAATTGGTGAGCGCGGCGCGCGCCTGGCCCTCCATGTCGCGCGGCATGGAATCAAATTCCTCCGGCCGGTGAGGGTGATGGTGATAGACCGGCGCCGCAGTGCAGCCGGCGAGATAGACCGTCGTGCCGCCGCGCACCTTGATTGCGGGCGCATATGGCATCCACATGTCCGGCGCATCCGGCCAGTGGCAGTGCTCGATCGTCTTGGGCATCGCCGCCTCCGTGGTTGGGCGGCGGAAATACTAATCGGCGGGCGGCTTGCCGTCGAACAAGGTCCGCCTCGGCAGCGCCGAGCCGTCGATCCAGCGATAGACGACGGCCTGACGGCACGGGTCGCGTCGGAGCGGGCGCCGCGCCCGAGCGCAATCCGCTGCGAGAAGCCCGGCGAAGCTCGAAGTGCGCAGCCGACCGATCAAGGCGCTGGAGGACGCTGGGCTCTTGACCCGGGTGCACCGGCTCACCCGCATTCGCCGCCGCGAGCTGACGCACCGATTCGCGACTTGCGCCAGCCTGTGGACCGGGTACGTTGCTCAGATCTGCTACGCGCAGAGGACGACGACCGGGCCGCCGCGGCGATGTTCTATTTCGGCTATCTCGCGGCCAAAGAGGACATCCACGTTGTCGATGTCAGCCGCATAAGCGACAACACCGCCAAAGTCATGCAGCTGTGCAAAGCGGAGCCCGGGCTAGCGGTGCCTCAGGCGTTCCGCCAGGCCCTCCGCCCGGAGCGTTAAGCCGCTGGCCCGCCAGGGCGGCGGATCGCCAACGCTGCCACCACGTCCGCGGCGGCACGCTGCCGGCTGCGTCAACAGCGCCGTCAGCCGGGTTGCTAGGGTATTTCCGGGGCAGAAACGTCGTCGACCTCGACCTTGATCAGCACCCCCCACGCAGGCGGCTAGGCGCTCGCGCTGGGCGACTGTCAACACGCTCTTTATGGTGCTGCTCCGTTCGATTTTCGGCTGGTGGATTTCGCGGCATTGACTGCTCCGGCTGTCGAGCCAGCCCTTCACCTTGGCAATGATCGCGTCGGACGGGACCGGACCACTGGGAGCGGAGCATTTTGTCGGCCAGCCGAAATCGCCGGGCGGGCCTCGCACCCACTGGAAAGCGCCGCCTTTTCACGGCGCACGCCGATAGCGGCCGTTCCGTGGTACACAATCGAACTGGCCGGCTCAACCTGAGCAGACGCTCAGACCCGAGCGGTGGGTCGCGCCCGAAACCCCTCGTCGAGCGATCATGGTTTCCGTCTAGCGGGGGAGGGAGGCTCAGGGGGGATGAAAACCAGGCAGCGCCGACAAGGTCATCGAACGACGGGCATCTTCGCTGGCCTGGTGATCTGGATCGGCGCCACGACCGCGGCTCTTGCGCAGGATGCGGCGCGGCTGCCGCGGGTCGGTGTGATGGTGACTGGCTCGGCGGCCAACGCACCGGCCACGACGCGGCTCCGCGAGGCGTTGGCGGCGCTGGGGTATGCCGAGGGCCGCAATCTGCGCCTCGACTTTCGCTTCGCCGATGGCGACACCAAACGATTTCCGGAGATGGCAGAGGCATTCGTCCAGGCGAAAGCAAACGTGGTCGTTTTCACTGACGCGGCTGCTTACGCGGCACAACATGCGACCCGTACGATACCGATCATCGTCGTCGCCCGCGACTTCGTTGCCGACGGACTGGGCGCAAGCCTGGCAAGGCCGGGCGGCAATATCACGGGATCAGCATGATCGAACCCGAGCTCGAAACAAAGCGGCTCCAAATATTGAAGGAGATATTGCCGGCAGCGCGCCGTTTTGGCGTTCTGAACGATGATACCATCGTCTCGCCGAAGCGGCTGAAGGCGCGGGAGGATGGGGCGCGGGCTCTCGGTATCGAGCTGCAAAGCGTCGATGTGCGCGCTCCTGCCGACTTTGGTGCCGCCTTTGAGACTTTTCGCGCCGGCGGCGCCGAGGCCGTCGATATCCCCGAATCGTCGATGACCGTCAATTTCCGCGACCAGCTCGGAGCGCTCGGCGCGACCTACAAGCTGCCGATGATGTGCGGTCTGCCGGACATGGCCGCCGGATGTCTGGCAAGCTATGGGACCTCCACGCGCACGAGCTGTTCGGCACGCTCGCCGACCTCACCGACCAAATGCTCAAAGGGGCCTCGCCTGCGGACACGCCGGCTCGGCAACCGACCAAGTTCGAGCTGGTGATCAATCTGAAGGTGGCGCGGGCACTTGGCGTCGAGATCCCGCCGTCAATCCTCGCCCGCGCCGACGAGGTCATCGAGTGAGGCGGCGAGCGGCAGCGTGGGCGTCACGGCATTGCAGGATGACGGCCCGGCGCCGGCTGCCGGAAGGGGCTGCTCAAAGGGTGACGCCTTCAGTCACCGAGCGGCTGGCGCCACAGTTGGGACCAACCAGGCGCAAGAGGTAGGGCTGTGCCGCGTCTAGCGCCTCTTGCTGTAGAGCAGGGCCGGATGCACCTTGCTCGCCGAAGCCGGCGGTTACGACGACTGCCGCGCGCGTCCCACGAGCGCCAAGGTCGCCGATCACCCCGGGCACGGTCTCGGGTGGCGTAGCTGACCGCGAGGTCAGGAACCTCTGGCAGGCTCGCGATGTCGCGGTGGACCGGCACGCCGTCAATCGACCGGTGGTGCGGGTTGACCAGCATCAGCGGCCCCCGAAGGCGCCGCGCCGCAGGTTGCGGAAGAGCACGGCATCGAGTGAACCGTGCCGCGCCGTTGCACCGATCAGCGCCACCGCCGCGGGCTTGAACAGTTTGTCGAGGTTGCGGACGGACATTTGACCCCCAGGGGTGTCAGAAGCTGCTAGGGATGATTTGTATTGAAGCACTTCGAGTCGGGCGCTGAACCAAACGTACGAGCGCGTGTTTGCCTGTTCGGGGGTCGTTGCGCGACGTTGGCTTCGGAGTTAGCGTTGCAGGGTTAACGGCGGAAATGTTCGGCAAAGTGCTGGTATGACAGCAGCCGGTTCAAGTTCATCTTTCAGTGCTTTCGCCACGGCAGACGCGGGGTTCGAATACCTCGCCACCGCCGAGCACTACCGGCATCTCGCCAAGGGCATTGTAGACGCGCTACGCCGCTGCTGTCTGGTTCTCGTAACCGGCGATCCGCCAGCCAGCCCCCCGATGCTCGCCACGGCTCTGAAGGAGGCCGCGGCGCCCCGAGCAGTGATCGAGCTATCCTGCGGCCCCGACCTCGATTGCGAGAAGCTGTTCGGCGGCCGTTCGATGCATACAGAGACGCCGGCACCCGTCGTGATTGGGGAGGAGCCCGGCCGCTCGGTGCCGCCGTCTCCAATTTTTGTCTTCTCAGATGCGGATCGACTCTCTGATGGTCAGATCGAGGAGTTTCGCGAGGCAGCGCGGGCGATGCCGCTCGGGCCTCATGCGTTCGAAGCGGGTGTGCTGTTGGCGCACTCGGATTTTGTCACCCGCGCTGAAAGTGCGAAGCTCCACCTCTTCGATGAGGGGCTCGCGGGGCACCTTTGCGTCCAACAGCTCGAGCGCGACGAGGTCGAAGCGTTCATTCGCCATCAGCTGCCGCCGGGTGAGGGCGCAAACCTCCTTACTGCGCAACGTGTGGCGCTGATCGCGATAACTTCGGGCGGCAATCCGGCGGCGGTCAATCGCCTCGCGCGCCGCATGCTCGAAATCGAGCCTGACGTCTCTGCGGTTGGCTTTCCGGCAAAGCGGTTACAGGGGTGGCGTCGTTACGTTCGAAAATCTTCCAGCAACAGATCGATCGCCCCTTCTGAGCAGAATACCGCAGGTGATGAAATCACACACACGCGCGCGACGCCGCGCCGACATGCCGTTTCGCTGAGGCTGCCGGCCGGTATCATGATTTGCCTCGGGGCCGTTTGGCTGGTCGCCGGTGCATTTGATCAACCGGATCTTGGTGCCTTCGTCGGTCTTGTGCGTGACCGCATCTTGCCGCGCAACGAGCAGGCGCAAGCGCCGGCCGATGTGGGAGTGGCGCCATCGGCCGGTGGCGCCATGGGCTCGCCCTCGGGCAACGTCACCACTGCGCCTCCGAGTACCG
>Ga0318523_10000283_pt1 | contig 13237 bp, 20 predicted proteins | sample GRESIP178b2f19_FD_203500 | JGI IMG/M metagenome (GOLD analysis project Ga0318523, IMG submission 203500) | Tropical soil microbial communities from Luquillo Experimental Forest, Puerto Rico - GRE.SIPMG.178b2f19 | ecosystem: Environmental > Terrestrial > Soil > Tropical forest > Bulk soil...
GCGGTGGGCGTGGCGGTGGCGGGCGCGGCGGCGGGCGTGGGCGCTCCGACATCATGCTCAAGCATGACATCGTTCTTCTCGGCTATCTGAAGAATGGTCTTGGCTTCTATCGGTTCAGCTATAACGGCAGCAGCAAACCCTACGTCGGAGTCATGGCGCAGGAGGTCATGCAGGTCGCGCCGGAAGCAGTGACGCGCGGCCGCGACGGCTATTTAAGCGTGAACTATGAGAAGCTCGGGGTGATATTCCAGGACTACGACCATTGGCTCGCCTCGGGCGCAAGAATTCCGGTTCCTCGGGCGCATTGAGCAGCGCCACCGAGTCTTCTGTGCCGTGGCCCGTGCAATCGGAGCGCAAACCCGCTCATTGCGCGACACTCATTGTGTGACACTCTTTGCGCGACCAATGAGACATTGAGCCGAGCATTGTTGCGATCAAGCGCACAAGCGTGGGCGTAGAATGTTTTATCAAATCTCAAATAGAGGGCGACCATGGCAGCAACATATACGGGTGAATGCTTTTGCGGAGCCATTCATTTGGAGGCGTCGGGAGCGCCCGAAGCCATGGAATATTGCCATTGCCGGTCGTGCCGCTCGTGGTCTGGGTGAATGCTTTCACGCTCTGGAAACCGGAGGCCGTGCGGATCACCAAGGGCAAGGACCAGCTCGCTACATATCAAAAGACCGAAATCAGCCAGCGACAATATTGCCGCAAGTGCGGCGGACATCTTATGACCACGCATCCCACGTTCGGACTGGTAGACATATTCTCGGCGTCAGTCCAGGTGTGCATGTCAATTACGCGGAGACCGTATTACCAATGCGTGACGGTCTTCCCAAGCTGAAGGACTTCCCCAAGGAGTTCAGCGGTTCGGGCGAAATCATACCCGAGTGAAGTCGCATTCACGCTCGCGCGCGCCGCTGGGAAACGGCGCGCGCTCAATTTACTGGCGCTTGCTAGCCGCCAGATTCAGTACCGATAGTACGCCCGCCGGGCCGCCCAATAGCCAGCGCGGCGATAGGGTCCCGCATAGGCGTAGTAACGGGGCGCATAGCCGTATCGATAATTGTACGCGTAGGGATAACCGTAACCGTACGCGTATGACGGATAGCCGTAGCCATAGCCATAACCGCCATAATAAGGATAGCTATAGCCGTAAGCGTAGTAGGGACGAGCGAGCGCCGCTCCGACCAGGGCGCCGGCAGCCAGCCCGACGCCAACGCCGCTCCAGCCCCAACCGCCCCAGCCCCAACCGCGCCATGCGTGAGCTGGGCTGGGCAGCGCCAGCGAGGCTGCCCCAACCAATGCAGCAGCCACAGCAGTGGTCCGTACTCCTTTCAACATCGTGACCTCCTAAGCCCACCCAAAAGCCTCACAATGAAGACAGCCACATATTGACCTGAGCTTGCTTTGATTTGCGTCAAAAAGGCCTTTTCCCAACAAGCCTGGCGGGAGGTTTTAGCCTCAAGTAATGCCTCGCCCCAACCATCGCATAGGTTTTGTTTTTCTAAGCGCCGTTGGTGGGGAGACCGCGGGCTTTCGTTGCTTGACGAGATTTGCGCCAGATCAATTTCCATTGCTCAACAATGATGGAAAATCCAGCCCACCGAGGAAGCCTCGATCCTAGAGTGCCAATCCTTCCTCGTGTGCCACTGGCCCCGGACATTCCCCACTCCCCCGAGTCCCCAAATGTCCGGGGCCATACCAAATCCAGAGCCACCCTTAAGGGTCGAGAACCCAACCGGGAGCGCAGGCCACTGCTATGGAGGCAAAGACCTTCACCCGATTCTACAGCGAAAGCATCAGGCGCTCTCGACGAAATAAAATCGTCGTTGCGGCGATCTTGCTCTGCTTGTTGGGGGTCGCTGCCGCCTTGCTGAACTCTTTCCGTTTCAGTCCTGACGCGAGCGGGGATGCGAGTTTTATCTCTCGCGCCGCGAAGAAGTCCGTGCCGGGGCTCCAGGTAAGCGCCAGCGCACTTGGTGCGCGCGAAAGCCAGCAAAGCTTCGGAGAAGATCTCGCCAAATACAACATTCAACCGGTCTGGCTGTCGATCGAAAATGAGACGGACGAACAGCTTGCTTTTCTTCCGATCACAATGGACTCGGACTACTACTCGCCTTACGAGGTCTCCTATAGATTTCACGGCGTTTTTTCCTTTGCCGCCAATCACGCGCGCGATGAATTTTTTCTCACCCGCCAGATAGCCAACATCCTGCCCGCCCACTCGACTACGACGGGCTTTGTCTATGGCGTGCTTGATGCCGGCATAAAATATGCGCACATCGCCATTGCCGGAAAACGCGGCCTGGAGACATTCGATTTTGCGCTGCCGGTTCCCGGCCCGCCGTTTGTCGGCACAAATATTCGCACCGAAAACATTTATCCGGGCAAGAAGATCGAAGATCTCAATCTTGATTCACTGCGGGCGACTTTTGCCAAGCAACACTGCTGCACAACCGGCGCCGAGGGCACGCGTAACGGGGATCCGCTTAATTTCATTGTTGTGGAAGGCAAGCAGGACCCAATCGTGCCCTTCATTGCGCGCGGCTGGCACCTCGCTCGAAAGCTCGATGTGGCAAGCGCGATAGAGACGGCGCGCGCGTTCTTGTTTCGAGATGCATTCCTCACCTCGCCCGTCAGTCCGCTCTATGTGTTTGGCCGCCGGGAAGACGTCGTCGTGCAGAAGGCGCGGTCGACTATCAACGAACGCGTGCACGCCCGGTTCTGGCTCACGCCCTTCACTTTTGAAGGGCGCAGAATATGGATCGGGCAAGTGAGCCGAGACATTGGCGTCCGGCTCACCGGGCAAACGTGGAATTTAACCACGCATAAAATCGGGCCGGATGTCGACTTCGATCGGTCCTATCTCCTGCAAGATCTGTTCATGTCCGGTTTTGTCGAACGTTATGGTTATGTTGATGGTGTCGGCATCGCTTCGGAAGCGGCGCCGCGCCGAAATCTCACCGGCGATCCCTACTACACCGACGGGTTGCGCGCGGTCGTATTCCTGTCCAGTCAGACAGCACGGCCTGAGGATGTCGACAGGCTGCCGTGGGAAGTTCCGCGGCCGCCGCGCGCCGAAGCGCGCTAATGCGCTGGGGTCTTTGACTCAGATCAAGTTCGAACCGAACTTGATACAAGTGTCTAGCCTGAAAAACGTGATTTCTGTTTCATCCCGAGATCAACATGGAGCAGCTTCTTATTAACCCCGCGGCTGGAGCGCTTGGTGGGATTGGCGCAGGTATTTTCCGCAGCGCGGAAGGACCGGCTCGATCTGAGCGTTGGATCGCGCTGGGGAGTGCTTCCCAGATTGCGTTATTTGTCGGCCCCCGTGCTTCTGAGTTACGCGATCGGCCCGACGCCGATGGACCTGCAATTCTGGCCCGGCGCGGTGGTGATGGTCTTTGTCGCCACGCTTATCGCCGCATTTATTACAAGCGCCGGGCGCTCGGCCTGGTTTGTCGGCGTTTTGCTGTTGTTTGTCTACGCCGTCTTTGCCATCACACTCTATCTGTGGCTGCCGCCAGTGCAGTGAGAAAGCTGTTTCATTTGGTTTGGCATCAGCCCTTTATCTTGGACATCGCATCCACGGCGCGTTCGCTCGGATTATCCAGGCAGCGCTCGATGAACGCACTCGTCTGTTTGTGTAGATCGTCGATGGTGAAGGTGGCCCGGCCGGATTTTCCCAAGAGATAACCGTGCAGGAAAGCTATGGTCACGTCGCGATTGCCGCCGTGTTCGCGCATGACGTCCTTGCAGGTGTATTGATCGACAGTACGGGTATTAGCGTCCTGCGCCGAGATAGGGCCCGAACTTACGATAATAATTGCGAGAGCCAAGCCCGCGCCGAAACCGATCCTTCTGCTCACCCCCATATCAAGGTCCTCCACAGCTCATTCGCCGAAACAAGCCGATGCAATTTGACCCGTCACTGTTGAAAGTGATGGCACCGAGCGTCGCCGGCGCGGCGCCGCCGATCGCAAGATCGCTTGAGAAACTCTGAATGGGCGCAATATTCGATTGCGGCTGCGAAATTGGAGGCGGCGGTACATACGCGGGATTGAAACTCGGCGAAGCGGCGTTTGCGGAGGAAGGCGCCCCTCCCCGCGGATTGAGTATGCAAATGCCGCCGACGCCGCTGACGGATTGCTCACACATCGACAGGCTCGAGAAGCTGCAATCGAGCGACGCACCATCAGAATATTGCGCACAATATGGATAAACCTGCGCGTGAAGGGCCGAGAACGCCACCAACTGACCGAGCAGAACAACCGAACGCACGATCATTGTTTTGCTCATAGTGAGAGCCTATTCACAGCGGTCATCATTATAGAAAAGAAAATTGGTAGCCGCACAAGGTTTATCAAAACTTATTGGAACCGGAAGCTTGCCGTGTCGTCATGATTCTCCGCGCCACAACGGACATCGAAGCGCATCCAGCCGATGTCCGCTTTGCCCCTAAGGGCGGACATTTTGGGTTGACTTGCAATCACGAAGTGGCAATCGGTCTTTCGTCCTTTGTCGCCGCAAGCCGTCGAAGGAGTTCATGTGCGAACTGCGAAAGCGAATCGTCGCGTGCGCCCATGACTACGACGCGATCACCATGATGGGCCAACCTGACCAGCATGTCGCCACAGGCGCCACGGTCTGGAAAAGCAAAGGCTTTTCGGCCGTGCCGCTGGATTTCGTAAACAAGATCATTGCTGCCGACGCTACGATCGACTGTGCCACCGAAATAAACGGGCTCGGGCATGACCAAAACATCCTCATCCCGTAACCCGTTTGCGAAGCAGCCCACAAAGCCATCTCTCATCAAGCGGATCGGGCCGTAGCCATGGGGCTGAAACATCAGCAGCAAGCGGCCCGGGAACGCGTGCAACGTTTCGAGCGTGGCCGATATCTTGTCGGGGTTGTGAGCAAAATCGTCGATCACGGTTATTTCATTTGCGGTGCCCACGACCTCCAATCGCCGACGAATGCCACTGAACTCGCGCAGATACGCCGCGGCAGGCGCAAGAGCTACGCGGCAGGCCATTGCGGCACTCAGAGCGGCGAGTGCGTTGGCCACATTATGCAGCCCAGGAACTTTCAGATCCACCTCGACAACCTCACCGGTCTCGCGCGCCTTCACTGAGAATCTGATTCCCGCCAGCGATCGAACCGGCGTAGACGCAAGGAGGTGGGCTTGCGGAGAATTCAGACTGTAGGTGATTGCTTGCCCGGGCTTCAAACCGGACAAGAGTGCCGCGGTTTCTGAGTTATCGAGATTCAGCACTACCGTCTGCGCCTTGGCAACAAAAGCGCGAAAAATGGTGCGCAGCTCGTCCATCGATTTGTGGTCCAAGGAGATGTTGTTCACGACTGCCACGCGGGGCTCGAAAAGCGCAATCGAGCCATCGCTCTCGTCCAACTCGCTGACGAAAACCTCGTCGTCGCCGATCCGGGCGCTGGCAAAAGGTGAGGCCACATCAATGAAGTTCTTCATATCCGCGCCATTCATGATCGTTGGATTCTTTCCAGCGCGGTGCAAAATCCAGCCGAGCATGCCGACCGTGGTAGACTTGCCGCTCGTGCCGGCCACACCGACGCTTAAGGCGGCAGAGTTGAAGAGTTCGGCGAGAAGTTTCGCGCGAGTGATGACGGCGGCACCAATACGGCGCGCGGCCTGCACGTCGGAGACTGTCTCCTCCACCGCAGCGGACGTCACTAAGATCTGACTGGCCCGCGTAATGCCGCTGCCATCCTGGGGATAGAGCAGCACACCACGCGCGCGCAGATAATCAAATCTTTCGGTATTGCGCCCCTGGTCGAGGGCCCGGTCAGAACCCTCAACCCGTCCGCCGCTGGCTTGGATGATCAAAGCGAGCGGGGTCATGCCACTACCGCCAACGCCGCAAAAAAAGTAATCTTTCAGTTGGGACATTGGCGAAATCTAGAGGGGTTGCCGATGAGGTGCAACGCAGGCTGGGCTCTTGGATGAGCAAAGAGAGATGCAGGATCGGCGTAGTCGCGCCGGCTTCGCGCATGTCTCCGGAAGTTGCTGAGAAAGTGCCGGCGTTGGCCAGATCGCTCTACCTGGACAGAATGCCGGAGATCGTTTTCCATCCGCAGTGCTTCGCTTCACACGGACATTTCGCCGGCGACGACGAAACGCGCGGACAGGCCTTCCTCGACATCGCCAACGACGAGAGCTACGACGCGGTGTGGTTCGCGCGCGGCGGTTACGGTTCCTGCCGCATGGTTGAAGCGGTCATGCGTAGATTGACGGAGCCGTCCAGACGAAAAACCTACCTAGGCTACAGTGATGCTGGTGTACTGCTCGCTGCCTTGTACCGGGCTGGGTTCGAGGCCGTAGCGCATGGTCCCGTGGCGCAGGACATCCTCCGAGATGGGGGAAACGCAGCGGTTGGGCGAGCGCTCGCCTGGATGGTCGATCGGTCGCCAGAGGCGTTGGAGCCGACCGTAAACCGGGTGAAGATGACGGCAGCATTTAACATGACCGTCCTTAGCCAGATACTTGGCACGCCGCTGCAACCTGACCTCGGCGGACACGTGCTTATGTTGGAAGAGGTCGGGGAGGCAATGTACAGAATTGATAGGTCGCTATTTCACATTACCAGTAACGCCGAAATCAGGCGGGTGTCGGGCGTCATGCTTGGCCGTTGCAGCAACATCACCCCTAACGAACCCGATTTCGGAATGAACGAAGAAGAGATTACTCGTTACTGGTGCCAGAGGTCTGGAATTCCATGGTTGGGGCGCGCTGACATTGGGCATGACACCAGCAACAAGATTGTTCCTTTCGGAACGAGCCGCGAGCTATGTCGATCGCATGCTTAGGGCTGAAAAGCTTGATCTGTTTGTCCGTTTTACCCTTCAACGCAGACATCGATTGACAGCGGTCCGAGCGCGGTTCCGATCATCTTTCGCTCGGGAACTTTGTTCTGCCGAGACAAAAATTTGGTTTTCCGGGCCATCCTCTGTTCCTGCCCGAATTGCGCCACGTAGCGCCTCTTTGTACCCGCGCTCCAGCGGGATCAATCAGGAACTATACAAATGGTGGTGCGCTTGGGCGCCGCGATCGGCGCCGGGATGATTTTTGTCTGCTCGTCTGTGGCAATATCGGCCACGGAATCCAAAAACTGGAACGCGATTGCGAGCGGGCCGACGATCGTGGGTGCTGCATCGACATACAATCCCTATCGGCACGATCGGCAGTCCGGCGGCCCCGCAACTGCTTCCGGCGAACTATATGATCCGACCGCGTGGACCGCCGCGATCCACATTGATCTTCGCAAGGAGTTTGGTGGCGTCTATTTTGGCAAGGATTATCGGCCGGCTTACGCTCTGGTCGCAAGCTCCGACAAGCAAGTGATCGTCAAGATCAACGATGTCGGACCACTCGAGCCTGGTCGTATCATCGATCTCAACGAACGAACAATGCGCTTTTTCGATCCGTCTTTGAAACGAGGCTTGATCCATCGTGTCAAGGTCACGCCCTTGCTCGGCGACGATTGGGCACCCGGACCAATTGCGACAAGCGGCTGATCATCGACGCTTTATTGTCCGCTTTGGGTCAGAAGCGGACATTGACCCGTTTGATTGGCATGTCCGCTTTACCTCCGAAAGCGGACATTCCACGATGCTAGACTAATGTCCGCTAAGTGCCAAAAGGAGATATTCAGGCGTGCGTTGAGTATGATTGTGTTTGGGAAGATGCTTAAGCTCGTGGAGCATCACTGTGGAACTTCCCCGTAGACAATTCCTGCATCTCGCCGCGAGTACCGCCGCGCTTGGGGCTTTGCTACGCGACGCACTCGCAGTCGACTATCCGACACGACCGGTGCGTTTGATCGTCGGCTTTCCTGCCGGCGGCCTTACCGACGTTCTGGCGCGTTTACTCAGTCCGTGGTTGTCGGAGCGGCTTGGGCAGCAATTTATCGTCGAAGACCAGCCTGGCGCCGGCACAAATCTCGCCACTGAAATGGTTGTGAGGGCCCGTCCAGACGGCTACATGTTGCTTATGGCAACCTCGACGAATGCCATAAATGCAACGCTCTACGATAATCTCAGATTCAATTTCATCCGCGACACGACGCCCGTCGCTGGCATCGCCCGTACGCCGCTCATCATGGAGACCCATCCATCATTTCCTGCCAAAACTGTTCCTGACTTCATCACCTATGCCAAGGCCAATCCAGGCAAGATCAATATGGCCACAGCCGGCATTGGAAGCTCGGTTCATCTTGCCGGCGAACTGTTCATGACAATGACCGGAGTTCAGTTGGTTCCAGTCCATTATCGCAGCAGTTACGTCCCCGATATGCTTGCCGGACAGGTGCAAGTGGTATTCAGTCCCGTGCCTACGACAATCGAGCAGGTCAGGGCAGGTAGGTTGCGCGCCCTCGCGGTAACCGGCAGGACACGTTCGGAGGCGTTACCAGACGTGCCGACCATCGGCGAGTTTGTACCGGGCTATGAGGCGAGCGTATGGAATGGTTTGGTTGCACCCAAGAACACGCCGACAGAAATAATCGATAAACTTTACAACGCGATCGACGCGGCGCTCGCCGATCCAAAGATAATGTCGCGATTTGCAGATGTCGGTAGCGCTCCAAAATCGATGACACCTGTTGATTTTGGCAACTTCATCACTGAAGACACCGAAAAGTGGGGCAAAGTAATCCGAGCAGACAATATCCGGGCGGAGTGAGCGCACCTGCGGATCATCTTTAGGTTGTGAGAATATGGATGACCAACGCACGCACTAGAGGGCACACCGGTGTTGCCGAGTAACCTCCATGAGCCCGGGAGGCCTCGGCCGTAGACGACTTCGAGGATGAGCCCGGTAGGCCGTCAGCTCATCTCTGTTAGTCGCGCCCTAACCTCTCGCATGCGCCCTTCTATTCGCCGCCCGAGCGAAGCAAGGGGGCTCTCCAATGATCGGTCACGGCTTGGCGACAAGATCATCGTCATTGTGCAGGCGGAAATAGATCTGTTGCGGCGTCACCGTCTCGGCGGCGGTACCGTGTGGCAACAGCCGCGTCGCCGTGGCCAGTATCAGGATCAGCAGCATCAGGCCGGCCGACATCACTAGTCTCAACATGGCAAGCCTCCACTATTGGAGGTCAGTTCTGCCACGACTGCGGCTTAAGGCGCTGTGAACTACGTCACAGTCCGTCGAGACCGATGAAGGGAAGGATGGGAACAGCGGTCGGGCGACAGCGATCGCGCGAAGCTCCAGAGCTTAGCGATATAACCGCAATCCACCGTGCAACAGATTGGAAGATTGCCGGGCATCTCATCAAGATTCCGAGTGACGCGACGGATGCCAATGCGAGCGACACGTCGACCTATCCTCACATTGTAGTCATCTGCAAATTCTGCGCGCATTCTATGTTTTTCGGCTGTACCGCCCGCTCGGCGACCTAGTGCTGGCGCAGCCGCTTCCGGCGTGATGGAACAGGGAGGCATGCTTGGACTTACTCGGAACTTGGCGGATTTAATTAACAAAAAAGACTGACGCTGCGTTGCTGGCTGGCGTCCGCGAGCAGTACACCCAGGCTCCACTGATTGCGGCGGCAAATAAGTCGGAGATCAATCTGCCTGCTTTGGCATGTCCGCCTTTGCGCCGCCGCTCGAACAGCACGCCAGGTCGGAAGCGGACATTAGTTGAGCGCTCCAGGATGTCCGTTAATGCGTCACCCCTTGAGCGAGGTCTGCCCGGCTCTCACCGCGTCGACCACCATGCGGATGGCCTGGATGACGACTGGGGCGTTGTCGATCATGATGTTGTGTCCCGAGTGCGTGTCGGTGATGTGCACCGCGCCGGGCACGAGCGCCGCGAGCTCGTTCTGGGCCGCCGAGTTCGTTCGGTCGACGACCGCTCCGAAGTCCGGCGGTGTATCCGGCGGCAGCTCACCGGCCTGGATGAGCTTCGGGACGACATCAATGAACTTGTCGCTGGCCGTGAGCACGACGACCGGCATGGGCTTTAGCGCTGCCGCGGCGGCCGTCTGGTCCAAAGTCTCATCGAAATCCTGCCGTTCCAGATCCGGGTAGGCGGCGAGGGCCTTGGCCGGCCGGGCGTTGATGCGCTTCCAGATCTTCCACTCATCAGGTGCCATCTGGGCGCGAAGCTCGGGCGTGAGGACGTCAACGAAAACGATGCCTTTGACTTCGTCAGGATGCTCGCCGGCGAAGACCCGTGCGATCGTGCCGCTGAAAGAGTGCGCGACGAGGACGTAAGGGCCCGGTACGTCAGCCGCTTTCAGCAGGGCGACGAGGTCGTCGACCCCGTTTTGAGGACTGGTGGGCTGGGGCACCGCATCGCTGCGACTGAAGGTTTGATCGAGGTGCGGCGCACCGGGTCGGTCGTACGCGCACACCCGCGTCGTCTTCTGGATGTCGTCGTAGACCGTCGGACCCTTCTGATCAGCAGCGTGCCACAGGTCAGACGCCGTGTCCGTACCCGAGATGAGCAGCACGGTGGGTGATCCGCTGCCATGACACTCGATGTACATCATCCGTCCCCCGCCTATGTCGACCCGCTTGGCGAAGGACTCAGCGCGCGCCGCTGTCGCCGGCGAGCAAGCGACCGCGATAAGAGCCACCAATTTCACGACGATGTGTTTCATGGTTGTTGCCTTTCTCCTTCGATTCACCTGCTCGATGTCCGGCAACTTCCACAAATCACACCCAGTCATTTTCTATTGGGCGAGGCGCAGGAACTTTGATGCAAATCAACTGTGAGAGCCGCCGATTCTAACCGTTCGGTGGCAGTTGCGATGTCCGCTTTACCCCTCAAGGCGGCGTCGCTGAGATCTCCTGCAATGGCTTCGCGCTTAGCGATTAATTGGCGTTCATGAACTGTAAATTGTACTAGGCGGCTCACAAAAAAGAGCGCGGAGTGAGCCTCTATCACTCAACTCCGCGCTCCTATGCACGTAAATACTACGGCTGATTCTTCAACCAATTATCGACATCCTTGCGCACCATATCCTTAGCTAGGCCATAGCGCTTCTGGATGATACCTTCGAGCTGCTCACGCTGTCCGTTGATCAAAGTCAGATCGTCGTCGGTGAGTTTACCCCATTTCTCTTTGATCTTGCCTTGGGCTTGTTTCCAATTTCCTTCGATGCGGTTCCAGTCCATAGTCGTCACCTCCGAAAATCCGGATGCCCCCTCGCAAGGGGAAACGTCGCGACTTGCCGGACAGTTCCGGCTTAAAGTCGCTCGCTTCAATGGATCGAGAAGGGCCCTGGGCAGAGGCCTATTCAGATTGCCCCTGGCCTCATCTCAGCTCTTCTTTCGCCCCTTTGAGGCTTCTGTCCGTAGCCTCGTGAAAAGACCAAAGCAATTGAGACAGCACAAACACGCAATCAGGTGGCTCTAGGTCATCAAACTCCGCCCTCAGCACTTCTTGGATGCGCTCTAACGCTTGAACGCACCGCCCCGGGTGTGATCGCATAGTCTGTTTTCCCCTTGGCTCATTCTAGCACTCGCTGGCCGCCCCGGGTTCGCGCGCTGTGCATTTTGTCGTGGATAACGCGCCGCCAACCAGGACTTGGGCACGCTTAGGTCATTAGCGGATGTTGGCAAAGCCCTTAAACAGACGCCTTAAACAGAGGCCTCAAACAGACATGGGCTAGCTTGTCCGCTACGGTTGCTCACAGCCAAAACAAGGCTCGTGCACCGCAACAGACGCCGACGCGCTGAACGTCTGTTCATCTGCATGTTGCTCCTAATAGGGGAACGTTCGTTTTCCGCTCCGCGTTGTAGGTGAACGATCGCAGGAGGCATCAGATGAGAACCGCAATAGCGATTATCACAATAACTTTCCTCGCCGTTACTTCGGCGCCTGCTGAGTCAGCGAAGTCATTTGCTCCTGGACATCACGCGAAGTTTCACGGAGCCTCATATTACGCGCCAGGGCACGCGAAAAAACGTCTGCACATGCAAAGCGCACGCGCGGTGGCCCCGGGTCATTTGAAGCACTAATCCGATTGCGTCGTGGAGCTGGGCAGTTTTCAAGAGGAGATACCGCCCGCTGCATAGCACATTGGATACTTAAACACGCGAGCGTCTATATGAGATTTCTATTGCGCCGTTCGAGTCTTTTGACCGCTGCCGCGGCACTCGTAGCCGTGATTATCGGCGAAAATGTACCGGCACAACCAAATCCGCCACCGTCCGTAGCCCCCGCACTGCGCATCAAATTGACGGCGGAACAGGAGTACATCATTAGAGAAATCATTTTTGAGGACTCTAACGTACAAAAGCAAAACTCCGCTCCGGAATCGATCGACGATGTTGTACCGGATTACGTAAGGCTCTATCCAATTCCGTCGGATGTCATCCAAAAGGTGCCGCAGGTTCGTTCGCTCATGTTCTTCGTTAAAGATGATGAAGTCATCCTTGTCCGTTCGAGTGATCGGCGCATCGCGGACGTAATCAAAAAGAAGGCGTCGGATTAGCGGCCAATGTTCGTCTAATTCCGCTAGCCCCTGGTAGCGGACAGGTGTGCGATGCCCGTGAACAACATTGCCGGCAACTCGCTTCTGCTTCGGGAAGTCCCTCATTTACACTGCATCCAACCGCTCCCGATGCATTCCGCGTTAGACTCGCGCATCATCGTTTTTGCGGCCGGCGCGTTCAAACAGCAAAGCCGTCGGCGGTACGCAGCCAACGGCTTTGCCTTCGTCCTACACGTGCCCCCTCATGCGCGCTCCTCACGCACGTTGGACTGTCGAGATCTACGGTGAATAGAGAGCGACCTTCACGGGGGCACTTGGTGATCCCGACTGGGCCAAACGTGTTGCCTTGCTACGGTTTTTTACGGCATCCAAATGTAGAATTGCGAACATTGGCGGCGGCTAACAAAGCTAACGGTTGACATCTAGAGCGACGGAACGACCATCGCTGCATGCTCGCCCTGTCTGATTCGCAGCTTCGGGCCGTCTGGACCGCCGCCGATGGCCTACCGATAGAGAAGCGTGGCGTCTTCCTCGGGCGCCTCGTAGCCCAGCTGCAACTGCGTGGCTCGCGCTTCACCACGGCCGACCTCGAAGACGTGGTGCGCTCAGCGCTGAAGGGCCTCCAGCAGTCGGGCTCTTATTAAGCAAGAATTTTTGAGCAAGAATTGTGCGGTGTGCCGACCCACTTCCGATAAGGGTCAGTAAGTGACATTCCAGTATGTCCGCGTGATATCTGCTTTTGCCGCTGAAAGATGGGG
>Ga0318523_10000294_pt1 | contig 13124 bp, 13 predicted proteins | sample GRESIP178b2f19_FD_203500 | JGI IMG/M metagenome (GOLD analysis project Ga0318523, IMG submission 203500) | Tropical soil microbial communities from Luquillo Experimental Forest, Puerto Rico - GRE.SIPMG.178b2f19 | ecosystem: Environmental > Terrestrial > Soil > Tropical forest > Bulk soil...
GCGGCGAGGTGCCGGTTGGCGCCGTGCTGATCGATGCCGGGGGCTGCGTCTTGACTGCCGCCGGCAACCGCGTCGAGGCCGAACGCGATCCGACCGCGCATGCCGAGATGCTGGCGCTGCGCGCGGGTACCGCCCGGCTCGGCGCCAAATACCTCGACGGATGCGACCTTTACGTCACGCTCGAACCTTGCGCGATGTGTGCTGCGGCGATTGCCTTCGCGCGGCTGCGCCGCCTCTATTTTGGCGCCTATGATCCGAAAAGTGGCGCGGTCGAGCACGGTCCGCGTCTCTTCGACCAGCCAACGACCCATCACCGGCCGGAAATTTATGGCGGCATCGAGGAAGGTCGTGCGGCCGAGCTGTTGCGCGCCTTCTTTCGTGCCCGCCGAGACGAGTAGAGGGAAGAGACATGCCGATGCAGCTCGACGCGCTGTTCAAGCCAAAATCGATCGCCATTGTTGGCGCCTCAGAAAAGCCGACGATCGGCAAAAGGCTGGTCGCCTCGCTCGACCGCATCGGCTTCGACGGCGCGATCTATCCGGTAAACCCCAATTACGCGACAGTGGCGGGCCGGCAATGCCATGCGAGCCTTGCCGATTTGCCGCAGGCGCCCGATGTCGCCGCATTTTGCGTCGGCCACGAGCGGGTTCTGGACCCGCTCGTCGCGGCGGCCGGGCGTGGGGTGAGAGGTGCCGTCATTTATGACGGCGGTTTTGCCGAACGAGGCGATGACGGGCGCCGGCTGCAAGACCAAGTCGAAGGCATCTGCCGCGAGGCCGGCATTGCGCTTTGCGGGCCCAACTGCATGGGCGTGTTGAGCCCGCACGACTGCAGTACAACCTACCTGCAAGAGCTTCGCGATCCGATGGGTCTGGCCGGCAATGTCGGCATCGTCTCGCAGAGCGGCGGATTCTGCGTAAGCCTGTTGACCGATCTCAGACGCTTCGGTTTCAGCCATGTTGTCTCGTCCGGCGGTGAGGCCGTTTTGGTCGCCGCGGATTATCTCGAATATCTCATCGATGAACCGCATACCCGCCTGATCGGCTGCTTTGTCGAGACGCTGAGACAGCCCGAGCGGTTCGCCGCGGCGCTCGACCGGGCCGCCGCGGCCGGCAAACCGGTCGTTGTCTTGAAGGTCGGCCACAGCGAACGCACGCGGCATGCGATCGCCACGCATACCGGCGGCGATGCCGGCGATCCCGGCCTTGCCTCCGAACTGTTTCGCGCTCATCGCGCGATCGAAGTCCCAGACCTCGCGGCATTCACCGAGGTGCTCGCCGCGGCCCAGGGCGCCACGCCTCCGGCAGGGCGGCGGATCGCCGTCATCACCTCCTCGGGCGGGCTGGCCGAGCTGATCCTCGACATCGGGGCCTCGGCCGGGCTGTCGCTGCCGCCGCTGCCGCCCGCGCTGAGGGCCGAGATCGAACAGCGTATCGGCTTTATCAGCGGTGACGGCAATCCGCTCGACGCCTGGGGCAACGGCGCCTTTGCCGCGAATCTCCCGCAGGCGCTCGCGCTGCTGGACAGCAGCCCGGATCACGACATCATCGTCTGGGGCCGCGACAATTTCGACGCACAGCCCTTCGCTACGCCCGAGCTCGCCCTGACCTACCTCGAATTGTTCACGCGCGCCGCGGCGGCGAGCCGCAAAGCGCATTACCTGCTCAACACCCGGCCCGGGCTCATGAACCGCGAGCAGACCGCGCACTTGCGCGCCAAGGGCATCGCGGTGGTTGGCGGGATCCGCGAAGGGCTCGGGGCGATCGACATGCTGGCGCGGAGCGGAGCAGCGAAAGGAGCATAGACAATGCCGGAGCCTGTAGTTCGGTACGAAGTCGACGAGAAGGTCGGCATCATCACCCTCAATCGTCCCGAAAAGCTCAACGCCATCAGCCCGGATCTGCAGCAGCAGCTGACCGGAGAGTTCGCGCGCGCCGACGCCGATCCGCAGACCAGCGTTGTGCTGCTGCGCGCCGAAGGCCGCAGCTTCTGCGCCGGCTACGATATCTCGGCGAGAGCGCCGGGGACGGACGACTGGCGCAGCGATGCGACCCAGGCGCACGAGCATCTGCGCCCGCAGCTCGAATTCGAGATGCTGCCGTGGACAATGAAAAAGCCGGTCATCGCTTCGGTCCAGGGCCACGTCATGGGCGGCGGCTGCGAGCTCGTCATGCTGTGCGACCTGACGATCGCGGCCGACAATGCGACCTTCGCCGAGCCGGAAGTGCGTTTCTCGAGCGTCGGGCCGGCGATCGTCATGCCGATGATCATCGGCTACAAGAAGGCGCGGGAGCTGCTCTATTTCGGCGATCCGATCGACGCGAGGACGGCGCTCGATCTCGGCATGGTCAACCGCATCGTGCCGCTCGCGGAACTGCGCGAGGCGAGCCTGCGCTGGGCGAAGCGCCTGTCGCTGATTTCCCCGGAAGCGCTCTACGCCACGAAGCGCGCGATCAACCGCGGCGCCGACGCTGGCGGCTTCCGCACCGCGCTCTATGCCGGGCTCGACGTCGTCGGCCCGCTCTACGCGACAAAGACCGAGTTCGGCCAGAGGTTCCGCGAAATCGTCGCGGCCGAGGGAGTCCCCGCGGCAGTCAGGTGGAGATCGGCGCAGTTCCGGGAATAGCTGCCCCTCACCCCTCCCTCTCCCCGCTCGCGCGGGGTGCCGGATGGCGTGCAACCAGGCGCCTACCCGCTGTGCGATACGTGCGCCGCCAGCCGAGGTGATCTCGCCACCAGCAATGGCCGCCAGAACGGTGGCGAGCAGCTGCCGGCAATCCATAAAAAGAGAGGGCCGGAGAGATCCGGCCCTTCGAGTTTCAGGAGAAACCTCTTAGCTCTAGCGGTGCCCACCGCCTCCGACGGCACCACCGCCATGGAAGCCGCCACCCATGCCATGGCCCCCGAAACCTCCAACATGTGCGACACCCATACCGTGGGCGAAGCCGCCCCCGCCGAAATGAGCGGCACTAAAGCCGCGATCCACACCTACGGCGCGACCCGTGCCATGATCGAAACCGGCGCCTCCGAAATGGGCGGGACTTATGCTGTGGTCGAAACCCATGCCCGGATGCCTGATCGTTCCATCGGCGTGGATCCCCATATGGCCGAAGCCATGGTGGGGGTGCTGACCGTAGAGTATGGTCGGATAGCCGTAGTAGCCGTCGTAGTCAGACCCGGTGCAGCCGTAAGTCGGATCGTAGTAAGTGCCGGCCGGGCAAGTGTAGGATTGCGCAGCGGCCGGTTGAGATCCAACGAATGCGGCCATGGACAGCCCAATACCAGTAGCCAACAGGACCACTTTGGTCGACAGTTTGCTGCGGATCATCGCAGCCTCCTTTGGGGATTGGCACCCTCAGTTTAGACAGTTTCTAAAGTAGGCGGTTGCTGGCGCCGGGCAATGGGCGAGTACCAATGTTTACATTTTTTTACCTACCGAGGGATTGGATGAACTCGCCAAGGGAGAGTCGGGGGCTCGTCCGTTGGATATTGCGCGGATATGCGCAGCTCGTTCCGCTTACTCGGTCTCCGGTCGGTCGCTGCACTGCTGTTGGCGATCTCGCCCCGGGCTATTAGGCGCACGCGAAGGCAAAGCGTTCACCGGGACCGCAGTTCCGCTCCTTCGCCCAGGGATGCCGGCCGCGGACCGGGGTGAGCGGCATACTTCGGTCCGGTCAGATGACGCCGGTTTCCCTCAGTTCGGCGATCTCTCCCGGGGAGAGACCGAGCCAGCCGCCGTAGATCTCGGCGTTGTGCTGGCCGATCGTGGGGCTCGGGCCGGGCTCGAGCTTCCTGCATCGCCACTTCGACGAGCCGGCCGACGCCGCTGCGGTCGCGGTCGTAAAGCGCGGTGACGATGCCGGCATAAAGATGAATCCCGCCCATGAAATCGACGAGCGTGGGACCGGCCTTGACCGGCGGCCCGTCGGGAAAGCCGGTGACGCTCATGATCCCCGAAGCGGCCTGAATCGTCATGTCCATCGCCAGATTGTCGCGGTCCGGCCCGCTGATGCCAAAGCCCGTGCCGGTGGCGTAGATCAACCGTGGGTTGATCTCATGCAGCCGGCTCCAGCCGACGCCGAGCTCGTCCATCGTGCCGGGCGAGAAATTCTCGAGCAGCACATCGGCGCGCTCGACCATGCGGAACAGCAGCTCGCGGCCGCGCGCGTGCTTCAAATTCAACGTAATCGCGTGCTTATTCTGGTTGAGCATGGCGAAGGGCAGGCTCGCACTCTTGCCCGGCTCGGCGCGGCGCCGCCCGGGCTCGCCGCGCGGCGGCTCGACCTTGATGACGAACGCGCCTGCCTTCGCGAGCAACAGGCTGGCATAGGGACCCTGAAAGATCTGGCCGAAATCGATCACGGTCACATCCGACAGCGCCCGCCTCTCAACCATCGCTTTTTCGCGCCCCACCGCATCGGAAATTTCAATCGCGGATCGCCCGCGCGCGAGTCATGCTAATGCCGGGCTCGCACGGAGGACATGCCAATGAAATACGACGTGATCTCGGCCGATTGCCACATCGATCTGATCTGGCTGCCGCCGGATCTGTTCACCTCGAATGCCGCTACGGCGAAGAAGGACCGCATGCCCTACGTGACCGACGGGCCGCGCGGCAAGGAATGGGTGACAAAAAGCGGCGCCTCATTCGGGCTGATGAACGGGATGGGCTCGGCCGGCCGCCTCTACGAGCCAGGCAAGATCCATCGCTCGGACCGGATGGCATCCGAGGGGATCTATGACGACGGCAAGAAGGGCATTCGCCGCATGACCGACCCCGAGATGAGGCTGAAAGATCAAGACCGCGACGGCATCCAGGCCGAGGTCCTCTACGGCATCCTCGGCGCCACCAGCCGCATCAACGACGACGAAGCTGCCGGCGAGATGCTGCGCATCTACAACGAGTGGCTCGCCGGTTTCTGCAACACCCACCCCGATCGCTTTGCGGGCCTCGCCTGCATTCCGAACCACGACATCGAGGCCGCGGTCGGCGAGATCGAGAGGGTGGCGCGGCGCGGCGGCGTGCGCGGGCTCGAAATCTCCCGCCGCGGCGACATGACGCCGCTGTGGGACCCGTGGTGGAACCCGATGTGGGATGCTATTGCGGCGACCGGGCTCCCGGTGCATTTCCATACGATCGGCAGCGGCGTGCGGCGCGATTTTACGAAACTCGCGCCAAAGGTCGCGCTCGCCGCCCGCGCTGCCGGCATCACCAGCTTTCAGATGTACATGTCGGAAGTGCTGCTGTCGGTGATCTTCTCCGGCGTGCTAGAGCGCCATCCCGGCATCAAGCTCGTCATCGGCGAGGCGGGCACCGGATGGATCCCCTACATCCTCAATCGCATGGACGCCGAGTGGGAGGACCAGTTCAAGGAGCTCGATCTGAAGATGCCGCCCAGCGAATACTGGCGCCGCCAGTGTTACGCGACCTACCAGAGCGACCCGATCGGCGTGAAGCTGATCGAAGAGATCGGCGAGGACAACATGATGTGGGGCTCGGACTTCCCGCACCCCGACGGCGTCTGGCCGGACTCGCAGGAATACATCGAGCGCGAGCTCGGGCAATTGCCCGCAGCCACCCGCAAGAAGATCATCTGCGACAACGCCGCCAAACTCTACCGTTTCGTGAATTGATCGCCACTGCACCGCGGCCGCGGTGATCGTTTCGGGCCCGGACCCCGTCGTCGGCTACTCTAAGGCGGGCGAGAGCGGCTGAGGCCGGGGACTTTTCCGCCGGCTGGCCAGATCCGCAGGGGAGGAAGGGCGGTCATGAAGCTCGGGGTGATGCTCGAAGGTCAGGAGGGGGTGAGCTGGGATCTCTGGCGGCAGCTCATGGCCAGGGTGGAAGCGCTGGGCTTCGAATCGCTCTGGCGGTCGGACCACTTCATGTCGATGGAGGACAGCAGCCGGGACGCGCTCGAAACGTGGGTAGCCTTGGCTCTGACCGCCGCCGAGACGACGCACCTCCGGTTCGGACCGCTGGTGTGCCCGATGACCTTTCGCCATCCCTCGCTCCTGGCGCGGATGGCGGCTGCCGTTGACACCCTGAGCGGTGGACGGCTGGTGTTGGGCCTCGGCGCCGGCTGGAACGAACACGAGCACCGCGCCTTTGGCATTCCCTTCCCGCCCTTGCAGGAGCGCATCAATCTGCTCGAGGAAGGGATCGAGGTCATCTTGCGCCTGCTGGGTGACGGACCGGCCCATTTCGACGGTCATTATTACCAGCTCGAGGGTTCAAACCCCTTCCCCAAACCGATACAGCGGCCCCGGATCCCATTGCTCATTGGTACGACCGGTGCGGGGCGTATGCTGCGGGTCGTGGCCCGGTATGCCGATGAGTGGGACGCACCGGGCATCACCTCACCACCGGCTTACCGCGCCAAACGAGTGCGGCTGGAGACATACTGCCGCGATATCAACCGCGATCCCGACGAAATCCGCCGCTGCGTCTCAACCGCCTACCTGATCGGGCATGATGCGCCGGCACTGCGGCGCCGTGCGGCAGCGATGCAGCGACTGATGCCGAGTCTCGGTTCACTCGACCCGATGGCTATGCTTGAAGCACTGCAGTCCGACGGCTGGATAGTAGGCACGCCGGGCCAGATCGTCGTGCACCTCCGGGCACTGGCAGACGAAGGGGTGGAGCGGGTGATATTCCAACACAACGACCCCGCGGACTTCGAGGCGCTGGAACTGATCGCCTCCGAGGTGATGCCAGCAATAGCAGCTTAAGGGCCGGGTACCATGCAGCTTGCAGGGAAAGTCGCGGTCATTACAGGAGGCGCCAGTGGGATCGGCCGCGGCACGGCACTGGCCATGGCTCGACGGGGGACGGATCTCGTCATCGCCGATATCAACGACCGGCGGCTGGAGGAGACGCTTGCCGCGCTCGCTGCACTCGGCAGGCGTGCTCTGGCCGTGCATTGCGACGTGTCCAATGATGCCGATGTCGAGCGTCTGGGCGCAACCGCGCTGCGCGAAATGGGGCGTGTCGATATCGTGATGAATAACGCCGGCGTGGTGCTGCGCGGTGCACTCGAGCAGATCTCGGTGGCGGACTGGGAGTGGTCTTTCGGCATCAACCTGCTCGGCGTGGTGCGCGGCATACGCGCGTTTCTGCCGCACATGCTCGAGCGCGGCAGCGGCCACATCATCAATACCGGGTCTGTCGCCGGGCTTATCGCCCTCACCGGCGAGGGTGCGCCCTATGTGGCGTCGAAATTCGCCATCGTCGGTCTTTCAGAAGCATTGGCGCTCTATGCCCGTCCCAGAGGCATTGGCGTCTCGGTGCTCTGCCCCGGCGCTGTCGATACCAATCTCCATGAGACCGAACGCGCCGTCGGCATCACACCCGAAAGTGCCGAGGCCGAGGCCGCCAGTTCGGCTATGTTTCATAACGTATTGATGACACCCGACCAGATCGGCGAGATCGTCGTCGATGCGGTGCAGCAGCAACGCTTCTTCATCCTGCCCGATTTACACCAGCAGGCCATCATTGTGCAGCGCGCGCAGGACATGAACGCGTTCCTCGAGGTTCGTCTGCAAAACCAGACTTGACCGCAGCGCTCCAGCGCCGCCATAGGAGAGCATACGATGGCAGCAGAAACGCGCGCCTATGCCACCTACAGAGAGGATTGTGGCAGCGAGCAGCCGGGTGTGGCATCGAACGACGAAGCCATAGATTGGACACGGCAGGAAACCACTCCGGACCAGGCCCGCATCGAAGCTGTCCTCGCCACGATAGCGCTCGCGGGGGCGCATATCCTCCACGTCGGGGTGGGAAATTCGAGGTTGGCCCAACGGTTTGCCAGCCGGGTTCGCAGCATCGATGGCATTACCGTACATCAAAATGAAAAGACCAGCGCCGATCTGTTGGCGATCGCTAACTATACTGTGTATGTGGTTAATAAATATAGTCGAGAAGTCGTGTCGGCGCTCCCGCACAGCTACGACTTTGTCATCGACAATAACCTGGCATCTTTTGCGTGTTGCAAAAAGCATTTCTCCGTCATGCTCGAGAATTATACAACGGTGCTGCGATCTCACGGCCGGATCTTGACCTGCCAGATTGGCATGGACGCGTACCATGACGAGTTGGGGTGCACCATGGCATATGCAGACCTGATAAGCCTCGAGAGCCATTTCCCGGTACGCGTCTCGAAGCTGAACGACGTCGTCTATGCGCTAGCAAAAGAGCCATCATGATCGGCAATCCCGTGCTGCGCCATCTGGGTTTTGCGGCGACGGATCGGGTGGTGGTCATTCATGCCGATGACCTCGGCATGTGCCAGGCAACTCTCCCGGCTCTTGTCGATTTGCTTGCCGCGGGGCTTGTCTCCTCCGGGTCAGTTATGGTCCCCTGTCCCTGGTTTCCGCAGGCCGCGGCTCTGCTGCGTGATTGTCCAACAGCGGATGTGGGCCTGCATATGACGCTGACGAGTGAATGGGCAGCCTGTCGCTGGGGTCCCTTGAGCACGCGTGACCCGGCCACTGGGCTGCTCGACCAGGACGGCTATTTCCCGCGCGACACAAAAACCCTCTGGCAGTCTATCGATGTCGCCGCAGCATGTGCGGAAATGCAGGCGCAGGTCGCCCGCACCCGACAGGCGGGCCTGGAGCTTACTCACCTCGATTCCCACATGTTTGCTCACTTTGAGCCCAGGCTGCTGCCGCTATATGTCGCTCTGGGCTTCGCCGAGGCGGTCCCCGCATTGGTGGTGCGGCACTGGTCCTACAGCGAGCAAGATGCGCGGCAGATTGCCCGGTGGATCCGGCAGTGGGAAGACCAGGGGATGCCGATCTTCGACCATGTGACTGGCTCGCCTCCCGCTAGCTGGCAGGATGATCGGGTGCAGCAGGCCAAAGGTCTTCTCGATGCCGTGTCATCAGGACTCACGTGTTTCCTCGTGCACGCGGCCTGCGATACTCCGGAACTGCGCGCGATGGCGCCGGATTGGCGCTTCCGGGTGGCCGACCATGCCGCCTTCCAGAGCGCAGAGCTGTCCAACCATATTCGCCAGACCGGCATTCAGGTGATCGGCTATCGGGTTTTGCGCGATGCCATGCGTGCCCGCCTGTGATGCAAGAGTACTTACTGGCATGGGCGGCGCACGCTCCGTACGCACGAGGGTGGCGGGCAGAGGGGAGAGGCTGGCCAAGAATGTGCTGCATCTGGGGCCGCGCGTGCTTCGAGACGCGCCCCGGCTGCGCCGGGCCGTTCCTCAGCATGAGGGTATATTGTTGCTGGCATTTAGAAAAATATCTCATCCTGAGGTGCCTCGCGAAGCGAGGCCTCGAAGGACGCAGGACCGTCCTCCAGGCCCTACGGTATTCTTGCCGGCCTCGGAGGGTTCGCCATGCGCACCATAAATATTGGGGTGGTGGGGTGCGGCGAGGTGGCACAGCGTGTCTATCTGCCGGAGTTTCACCGCCTGCACGGCAAGGCGACCCTGATCGCTGTCTGTGACCAGGTTGAAGATCGGGCACGGGCGGCCCAGCAGCGCTTCGGTGCCCTCACCTACTACACCGATCTCGACCGTTTTTTGCGTGAGAGCAACGCCGAAATCGTCGTCAATCTGACGCCGCACCAAGCCCATATGCCGGTCTCCAGGGCGGCCTTGGCGGCTCGCCGGCATGTCTATACCGAGAAGCCGCTGGCGCAGTCAGTGGACGATGCCACGCAGCTGATCGAGATAGCGCAGAGGCATCAAGTCAAACTCGCTTGCGCGCCGATCATGTTGCTGTTGCCGACCATGCAGCGCTGGCGGCACCTGCTGCAGCAGGGGACTATTGGTCGCGCCACGTTTGCACGCGCTCAACTTCTGGCCCCGGCAACCTGGGATGGTTTCTCGCCAGAGCAGGCGTGGTATTTTGCCGCTGGCAGTGGCCCCCTAATGGATAGCGGGGTGTACGCCCTTACCGCCCTCACCGGTCTCCTCGGTCCCGCCTTGCGGGTGAGCGCCATGGCGGGGACCATCATGAGCGAGCACATGATTGGCCATGGTCCTGCAGCCGGCAGGCGCTTGCGCACGGAAGTGGAGGATTCCGTGCACCTGCATCTGGATTTTGGCGGCCTTTTCGCCACACTCGACGTCTCGTGGTGCGTCCAGGCCAGCCGCAACGTCACTTGTGAAGTGTATGGCGAGAAGGGCACGTTGTCGGGCGACCCGACCTATTCCAATACGCCGATCCATATCTTCCGACCAAGCAATGGCTGGACGGTGGAAGAACCGACGCCGCGCTGGCCGCGTGACGATGATTGGGTGCAAGGCGTGGGGCACCTCGTCGACTGCGTCCGGCGCGATACAGCACCTGTCAACAGTGCCGCCCACGCCCGGCACGTGCTGGACGTCATGCTTACGGCGCTGCGTTCTGCCGGGGAGGGACGGGCACTGGCGCTGCAGACGACCTTTTCGCAGCCGATGACGCAATGAAGCGGAGGATACACGGCAGTGAAACTGACAGGGAAAGTCGCAGTGGTGACAGGGGGCTTGCGCGGGATCGGTCATGCCATCGCGGTGGCGATGGCCGAGGAGGGCGCCGACCTCCTCATAGCCGGCCGGTCCCTCGATAGAGCCGCGCAAACCGAGCAGGAGATCGAGGCACTGGGACGACGCTGCGTGGTCGTGCAAGCGGACGTCGCGGATGAGACGGCGGTCAAAGGCATGATAGCGCACACCGCGCAACACTTCGGCGGTCTGGATATCCTCGTCAACAATGCCGGCATTGCGCCCTTCAAGCCGATAGACGAGTTCACCACGGCGGAGTTTGCCCGTGTCTTGGACGTCAACCTGAAAGGGCCCTGGCTTTGCGCCAAGCATGCCTTGCCCCTCTTGAGGCGGCGGGGGGGTGCCATTATCAACATCACCTCCGCTGCGAGCAAGGGTGGTTTGCGGCAGTTGACATATGCTCTGGCGGCAGAATTTGGCCCGCACCGCATCCGCGTCAACGCGATCGCTCCAGGCGTCATCGTCACCGAGCGGCTGGGGGAGCAACCATCTGTCGAAGCGGAGAGCACCGCACGCGAAATTGCGCGCACACCATTGCGTCGGCTGGGGCTGTCAGCGGACGTGGCCAAAGCTGCAGTCTTCCTGGCGTGTGACGATGCTTGTTACATCACTGGGACGACCATCGTCGTCGATGGCGGCGCGATGGCGGTGTGGTAAGGCGCGCGAGCGACGCCTCAGCGACTGGCGAGACGGTGTGGCTTCAGCACGAGCAGGACATAGTCGACCCATTCTCGATTATAAAACTTTTCCAGCAGCATTCCTCCGATATATCCCGGGTGGGCGCCGTCGAGCTGATACGCCCGCAAAAGACGGTCACACTCCTCATCCGGCCGGGTATGAACGTGGTAGCGTTCGCTTAGAACCACGCTGGCGGCCATGGAGAGGCCCGCCGCGTGCAGCATGGCTTCGAGAGGCGCCTGCTGCAACAACAAGGAAAAGTGCCAGCATTGCATGAACTGTTGTATCTCGGGATGCGCCGGTGACACCTCGGGTCGAAACAGTTCATCGATGATTACGACCACGCCCCCAGGACATAAATGCTTGGCCCAATGTTGCAACGTTCTCCCAGCGTTGGCGGAGTGGGCAAGCGATTCAATGGCGACAACTGCATCGTACTGCCGCTCGAGTCGGTCATAACTCTGCAACAACACCCGTGATTTCGCCAGATGCAGGCGTGCCAATACCTGCCGGGCGACGGATTGTTGCACATCGCTCAAAGTATAGCCATCGACCGAGAGAATCGGGGCTTGGCGCGCGACAAAGGCGGCGAAGCCCCCATAGCCACAGCCGGCATCGGCGATCAGGCGGGCCCCCGCCTGCTCGACCCGCCGGTACGCTTCGCGAAATTGGATGAGCGGGTCCTGATCGAGATGCTTGTGCACCGTCAAATGGTGCAGATGGTCCCCGAGATCATAGGTATTGCCGGGCTGCGTATGGACCCGGTGCATCTCGTTGTAAAACTCGCGCAGGAAATGCTCCGTCGACATTTTGTCTTCTAAGATCTCCCGCCTTGTCTCTCTCGGGTCGGCGCGGGCACGCGTGCCAGGACATCCAACTGATGCGCAATGTACACGAGTGCACCCTGCTCTATCTGAGCGTGGCGCTGCGCCACCCAGGAATCTAAGCGCTCTGCGTCCAGCTGCGGATGCCCGGTCAGCGCGGCGCCAATGGTGTGGATGATGTCGTGCAGGAAATATTCCTCGTCGGCAGGATAGCCGTCGACGCCGGCGAAAACCACCCAATCGGAACTGCCGGCAGCGAGCACATTCACCCCAACCGTGCGGAGGTGCGCAAACAGATGCCGCCCGGTGCGACTGTCTCCAGACGGCTTTCCGTCCAGCACACGTTGGTCCATCGTCTGATGGTAGCAGGCCTCAATGGCCCGATCGAACTGTGCGTCGCCCTCCGGTTCGAAGACCGTGCCGCCGTCAAAGGTGATGGGGAAATACAGCAGCCCGCCTGCGCGCACCATCGAACAAAGTCCGGGCAAGGCCGTGGGCATATCCATCAGGTCGAGAAGGGCCTGCCCGATCAGCAGGTCCCAGGTCCGTCGGCCGTGCTGGCGGGCGATGAATAGCGCCACATCGATCGCCTCGGTTTCTACTGTCACATGCTGCCCTGCCCGCTGTACTTGCAGCTGTCCTTGGTCATTCTCCTGCACCTGATAACCCTGCTCGACAGCCCGCTGAGCGAGACGGCGACGGGCTTCGGCCAGCAGCATGGGCTCTATGTCAATTGCCGTGTAGATCGCATGGGTGAGCATATCACTAGCCAAGAGCCGCTCCACCATGCTGCCGAGACCCGCTCCGATCTCGAGGATGCGCAGCGGTTGCTCAGGGGTGGCTTCTGGCAGAGCCCCGACCAAGCGCTGCCAGACCTGCCAATTCAGCGCCCGGTGGTCCACGCTCTTCTTGGCAGCGAGGTAACGCATGAAGCTATAGGTGCGGGGTATGGACATCGCGCATGCACCTGGGTTTAACGGGTGAACTTACCCCGATACAGAGCGGTTTTCTCACCCTTGAGAATTGAAGCTCCCTTTCAATACTCCCGTTCGCAGTCGACCAGGTGGCCGTTACGGTCAGGTGAGCCCGTCTCGTCGCGCTCTAACCTGATAAT
>Ga0318523_10000295_pt1 | contig 13120 bp, 12 predicted proteins | sample GRESIP178b2f19_FD_203500 | JGI IMG/M metagenome (GOLD analysis project Ga0318523, IMG submission 203500) | Tropical soil microbial communities from Luquillo Experimental Forest, Puerto Rico - GRE.SIPMG.178b2f19 | ecosystem: Environmental > Terrestrial > Soil > Tropical forest > Bulk soil...
GGCTCAGGGCTGGGAACCGGTGCGGCACTCGGCGGTGGCGGTACGGGCGTCGGAGGCAGCGACGGGAGCGGACTCGGCGCACGTGGACTTATCGACGCCGGTATGGGCGCGACGGTGGGCGCCGGCGGGGCCTGACGGTTTTCTATGCCCGACAGCGTGTAGGCCACCCCGCCCATCGCGGTCATGGCCACTACGGCGCACATCCCGACGATCAACTGCGACAACCGGACTCGCCGCCACGGTCGTTCCGCGGGTGGCTCGATCAAGTTCAGGCGCATCGACCAGCCGGCCGCACCGTCTTCGTCGTAGGCAGCGGGGCTGTACGGCACCCGGATGTCGCCGGGGTATTCGGTTTGCGACCAAGCCAATTCGCGATCCGTCATCGCCTCGTGGTCGATCACCAGCACGTCGCCGGCGCCCAGGTCGACGACCTCGCCGGCGGCGTCGGCAGCCGCCAGCAGGCCGATGGACGTGCGCGTTCGCAGGTCCGGCCGTTCACCGCGGGAGGCCAGCATCAGGGCGCCGCTAGCAGCCGCGTGTGCCGGCTGCGACGGGCTGACGACTGGTCTCCGGCCGTGCACCGAAAGGCGTTCGGTGACAAGCGGAATGCTGGCACCGCCACCGACCGTGACCACCGCCGACAGGTCCGCCCAACTCTTGTGACGGCGGGCCAGCATGTCGTCGAACGCATAGATGAAGCCGCTCAGCCGGTCCTGTATCAGGTTTCCCAGCTCGTCTCGAGTCAGCTTCATGCTGCACCTGCGTCCACCGAGCTCCGCAGCGAATTCGGTCACCGCGTCTGTGGACAACTGCTCCTTGGCCGCGCGGCACTGCTCCCTCAGCAGGCCGAGTTGACCCACCCCCGCGGTACTGGCCGGGTCGATACGGCTGCCGTGCCCAAGCTCCTCGAATACCTTGAGCATCACTGCTTGATCGATCTCATCGCCGGAGAAGGCCGCGTAACGCATTGTGGGGCCGACGAGTTCGAAATCTCCCGCAAGGCTCACCAATGTGGCGGACGTGCCGGCACCACCGAAATCGAGCAGCCCTACCACGCCCGTTGCCGCAAGGCACAGCTCGGCGTTCGCCCCGGTCAACGCCGCGATTGCGTCCGAAACCAGGCGCGGCGCCATGCCACTTCGGACGAAGCCCAAATGCGTTCGCAGGGCATTGCGCAGCGCCTGCACCGTACCGGGTTTCCAGTACGCGGGAACGGCCATGGAGATTTCCGATGAGGCCACGTCCGCGTCGGCCGCCAGCACCATGGCGTCCAGGGCCTCCACCATCAGTAGGTCCGGGTCGTGAGCCGACCCGTCGGGCGACACGAGCGCCACCGAGTCACCGATGCGCTCCACGAAGCCGCGCATGAGCACGCCCAGCTCGCCCGGATTCGGGTCTTCCACGGGCAGGCCGATTTTCGGTGCGCAGTGCGGATAAAGGGTCAGCACAGCGCGGCGTGAAACCGGCGGACTTCCGTTACTAGCAGCGACCAGGTTCGTGGTCCCGATCGACAACCCCAGTGGGTCGTACATAGAGCGAAGGCTTTCGTCTATAGAGGTCGGTGGCCAGCGTTAACCATAGCCGCGGACACTTCGTATGCGGTTGGGTCACAACCCCATTGGTATCCGGTCGATGCCGTGTCGTCACCGAAGCGATATCGCCAACCTTATTGACAAATCGCGTCGGGTCAGACCACGGTGAGCGGCAGCGAACGCCTCGGCTCGAATTCGAATGTCGACCCGCGGCTGACCTTGGCGATCGACACTTCCGGCAGTTCGGTTGCCGGGGTGTCGGTTTGCGTCAGTTCAGCGATCCAGTCGCTGTCCGTCCCGGTGACGCTAACCCGGATATGTGGGTCGACGGCGGTGGCGATCGCCTGCAGCGGATGCACTGATTCCGGTGTGCACAGCGAAATCCAGGCGCGGTCGTCATGAGCCGGCGACCGGTGCACGATCAGCCGGTCGTCGGCCGTCTCGGCCATGACATAACCGCCGGGATTGAGCAGCGGGTGCAACTCGAGCACCCGCAGCGTGCCTTCGATCCCGCGCGGAAGTTTCAGCGCCCGGTGAATGCGTTCGGCCGCGAGCCCGGCCAGGCCGATCAGCTGGCGCGTGTTCACCGAAGTGGCCAATTCGGCGTCGGCGGCCCGTTCCCGCACCGCGAGACCGAAGGACAAGTTGAGCAGGTGCATCTCCAGGCAGACCTCGTCGGCCATCCTGACCAGCGCGGAGTGGGAGAAGGCGTCGAAGTCGAAATCCGACACCAACGGCCCCGAGTAATCCGCCTGGCCCTCGTCGGACGGGTCGATGGGATCGAGTTCCCATGTCGCGGCCCGCGTTTCGCGGAGTAAGTCCACCGCGGGAATGTTTTCGACCGCCGGGTGGGACTCGTCGATGGTGACGGTCCAGGCGCAATGCGGGTGCCGATCCGACGGCGTCCGGGGCGGCCGGTGGATGGGTCGCATCTGCGCGTGTGGGTTGACCGTCGCCGCGGTGGCGTCGAACGTCGGGTCCTCGATGGTGTGGCACATGCCGTGGACGTACTTGTCGCCCAGCGGTTCGACGTCGAGTAGCGCGCCGCAGTGGTCGAGGTGGAATTCACCGTGCCAGCGGTCGTGGACGGTGTAGCGGAAATCCATGAATTGCGGCGGGGCGCCGATGTCGAGCTGCATGCCCTTGAAAATGGTGGGCACGTCGTCGCCCTCGAAATTCAGCGCCCGCTGTATGCGCTTGGTGTAGATCGGGCTGGCGCCCGCCCACTCCTCGATGGCGATCTGCAGCATCTCCGCGTGGCCGAACTCCTTGATGCACCAGGCCATGCCGGAGCGGTCGATCAGCTGCCCGATCAGCAGCAGCTCGGGAACCAGGGTTGCCAACTCGGTGCGGGACAACCGCGCATATCGGGAGGGGCTCACCCTATAAAAATAAAGGCGACTATGTTATAAAGTCAACAATGTGCATTGTCGCAGGCCAGACGCCCGGGCGCTCGGTCAGCCCCACCCGGCGCACCAACGCGCCCCGCAAACGCGGCGACGACACTCGGGCGAAGATCATCGACGAGACGGTCCGCTGCATCGTTGAGGAAGGATTCGCCGCCGCGACCGCCAAGCATGTGGCCGAACGCGCGGGCGTGACGTGGGGGGTCATCCAATACCACTTCGGCGACCGCAACGGCCTGCTGATGGCCGTCGTCGACGACGGGGTGGCCAGGCTGGTCGAGAGCCTGTCGTCGGCCGACGTCAGCCAGCTTGCGCTGCGCGAGCGCATCGAGGTCGTTGTCGACACCGCGTGGGGCTGTTACAGCAGTCCGACGTCGATGGCCGCCTTCGAGATCCTGCGAGCCACCCGCGACGGGCCCGGCGCGTCCTCGCGGCGCCACCTGCTCGAAATGAATTCCGCGATCGGCCAACTCGGTCGGCTCATCACCGACGACCCGTCGAAAGCGGGTGTGGCCGATGTCATTTGGGCCACCCTGCGCGGTGTGGTGCTGGCGCAGATGATCACCGGGACCGCCATCGATTGGAGCCGGGAACGACACGCGCTGATCGACATGGTCACCCGTGTGCTGCAGTGACGCTCGAGGCTGCCGCGACACATAAACCACGCACACGACACGCCGCCGAACGTGACCGTGGTTTATGTCTCGGCGAAGGTCCCCGCAGCTGACCTTTCCTCGTGTGCTGCAATGACCTGATGAGCTTTCAAGATGTAGTCGCCGACATCGAAGCGATCAAGCGGGTCAAATACCGGTATCTGCGCGCGCTGGACACCAAGCACTGGGACGAGTTCGCCGACACGCTGACCGAGGACGTCGCCGGTGACTACGGGTCGTCGGTGGGTAAGGAACTGCACTTCACCAACCGCACCGACCTGGTGGACTACATGCGCTCCGCGTGTGGCCCGTCGGTTGCCACCGAGCACCGGGTGACCCATCCGGAGATCACGGTGACCGGCGATACCGCCTCGGGCACTTGGTATTTGCAGGACCGCGTCATCGTCCCCGAATACAACTTCATGCTGATCGGTGCCGCCTTCTACCACGACCGTTACCGGCGCACCGCGGACGGGTGGCGGATCAGCGCCACCGGCTACGACCGGACTTACGAGGCGACCATGTCGGTCGCGGGCATGGACTTCAAGGTGAGGCCCGGTCGCGCCCTGGCTACTTAGTAATCGCGATCACCGCACCGGGCCGCAGCCACCGGATGACCTGCACCAGCGTGGCGTCGTCGATCGCCACGCAGCCCTCGGTGGGGCCGCCGTCGGTGGTGTGGAAGAAGAACGCGGCACCCCCGCCGGGAACCTTGTTCTTGTTGACGCCCATGACGACCGCGTGCTTGTACTGCGGGATCTCCAGATTCTCGCTGTCGGCCGTATTGAACGGACACTGCGACTTCTGGCACAGCTGCATGCTGTTGAAGGTGGGGCTGTGGTCATCCCCGCTCCACCAGTGGTTGGGCCCGACTTGCGTGTACGGCAGCCCCCCGCCGGGATTCGGCGCCGTCCCGAAGGCCGAGTCAAGGCTGTACACGCCCATCGGGGTGGCCGGCACCCCACTCTTGGCCTGCGGCGCCATACCCGCCGAGCCGACGTGGGTGGGAATGTCGGACTTGAGCGCCTGCCAGCCCGCGGTCGTGCGCTGGTAAACGTCCATCGTTGCGTTCGAACCGCCGGTGCTCACCACCGAAACCACCTGCGTGGCATTGCCGACGGAGTTCGCGAACCACGGAGTTGCCGCGCCGCCCACCGGTGCCAGCACAAGGGACGCCCAGATCAGGCACGCCCCAGCGCACAGCGAAACAACCAGTCGGCGCATGGAGTCAATCGTCGACCGGCGCAAAGCCCGGGGTCAAGTAAAGGTTCAGACCCAATCGAGTCACCGCGCCGTGATCCGCTGGCCGACCATCGACTTGCTGTTGAGATCTCGCTTGATTGGCCCAACAACTCGACGCTCGGCAAGGGCCGGCCGGGGTCATACTGGCGTCATGGCCGTCTTCGTCCGAAGGTTGTTCGGCATCGGCAAGCTCCCCGAAGATCTGCACGCGCAAGTCGAAGCGGAAGGCCTTGTTTACCTCGCCGATTACGTCGCTGTGACCCGCCGATTCAGTGGCGTCATCCCCGGTGTGCGGTTGCAACACAGCGTCGCCAGCTACACCGGCTCGCTGGTCTTCACCTCGGAGCGGGCGCTCGCGACGCTGTCCATGCTGCCCAGGCTGGCCGGGCCGACGGTCAACGCGCGCTGGGACGCACCGCAGACCGGCCCGGCAAAGGTCGAGATCTCGTCGACCGGTTTACGGGTCGACGTCGACGTCGCCCGGATCGACAAGAAGTTCAGCGGCGAGCTGTCGCTGCACTACAAGGCCGCCATCCCGGCCGATGTGCTCGCCGGCCTGCCGCGACGATCGCTGGCCTTCGACATGCCGGCCGATTACGTCTTCCGCGCGGTCGGCGTTACCTATCGCCCGTGATGTTCCGTGATCGTGATCCGCGGCCAGGGCGGCTGCCGAAGCACCGCCAGGGTGCCGATCACCGCGGCCAGCAGCCCGGTCAGCACGCCGATCAGCGCGATCCGGTTGCCATCGAGGGCCGGCACCCAGGACGCCTCGCCCCCGTGGATGACGAAGACGCCGACCGGGTTGGCGACGGGGATCACGGTGGCTCCGTCGGCCGTCTGGTAGGGCTCGCCGTATACGCCCCCGGCACCGTCGGTGGGCAGTTGGTGGAGTGCGTCTGAAAGCTTCACGGAACGCTCCTTGCTTGGGTGTTCAGACGGGTATGGCGGAAAGTCACCTTCCACGCTAATGCGGATTTTCTACGATGACTCTGTGACCGATCCGGCATTCAGCCCCCAGGAGCGGAAGGCCGTCTATCGGGTGATCTCCGAACGGCGCGACATGCGCCGCTTCATGCGCGGAGGCGTGGTGGGCGAGGACGTGCTGGCCCGCCTACTGCAAGCCGCGCACGCGGCCCCCAGCGTGGGCCTCATGCAGCCATGGCGCTTCATCAGGATCACCGACGACTCGCTGCGGCGACGCATTCACGCGCTCGTCGACGAAGAACGCCCACTCACCGCCGCGGCCCTTGGAGAGCGCGCCGAGGAGTTTCTGGCGCTGAAGGTCGAGGGCATTCTGGAGTGCGCCGAGCTCTTCGTGGTGGCGCTGTGCGACCGCCGCGAGAAGCATGTGTTCGGTCGGCGGACGCTGCCGCAGATGGATCTCGCGTCGGTGTCGTGCGCAATCCAGAACCTGTGGCTGGCGGCGCGGTCCGAAGGCCTTGGCATGGGCTGGGTTTCGCTGTTCGATCCGCAACGGTTGGCGGACCTGCTCGCAATGCCCGCTGATGCCGAGCCGGTGGCCATCCTGTGTCTGGGGCCGGTGCCCGAGTTTCCAGATCGGCCGGCCTTGGAGCTGGACGGCTGGGCCTTCGCGCGACCGCTGTCGGAGTTCGTCAGCGAGAACCGATGGGCGTAGCTGGGGTATCGTCGCCGGTCGAGGTGACGGTATGACGGCTAGAGACAACGTGCTGATCGTGCACTGGCACGACCTGGGGCGATATCTCGGCGCCTACGGCCACCCCGACGTATCAAGCCCACGACTGGACCGGCTCGCAAACGAGGGCATCCTGTTCACCAGGGCGCATGCCACGGCGCCGCTGTGCTCGCCGTCGCGCGGATCGCTGTTCACCGGCCGCTACCCGCAGAGCAATGGGCTCGTCGGCCTGGCCCACCTGGGCTGGGAATACCGCAGCGGCGTGCGGACCCTGCCCCAGATATTATCCGAATCCGGTTGGTATTCAACCCTTTTCGGGATGCAACACGAGACCTCGTATCCGAAACGACTGGGCTTCGACGAGTTCGACGTGTCGAACTCCTACTGCGAGTACGTGGTGGACCGTGCCAACGAATGGCTGCGGGAGGCCACCGAGGACCTCGCGGGCCAACCGTTCCTGTTGACCGCGGGTTTCTTCGAAACCCACCGACCCTACCCGCGGGAGCGATACGAACCGGCCGACAGCGGGGCTGTCGATCCGCCCGACTACCTGCCGGACAATCCCGACGTTCGCGGCGACCTCGCCGCCTTCTACGGGGCGATCGCCACAGCCGACGCCGCGGTGGGGCGGCTGCTCGACACGTTGTCTCAAACGGGGCTGGACGCCAGCACCTGGGTTGTGTTCTTCACCGATCACGGCCCCGCGTTTCCGCGCGCCAAATCCACTCTGTACGACGCCGGAACCGGCATCGGGATGATCATCCGCCCACCCACGAACCGGGCGTTGCCCCACTGCGTTTACGACGAACTGTTCAGCGGCGTCGACTTCGTGCCTACCCTGCTCGGACTGTTGGGTCTCAAGGCGCCGGCCGACGTCGACGGCGTATCACACGCCGGCGCCTTGCTTGCGCCGGACGCGCAGGCCGAACCCGTCCGCGATCACGTGTACACCACGAAGACCTATCACGACTCGTTCGACCCCATTAGAGCGATCCGGACCAAGGAATACAGCTACATCGAAAACTACGCACGCCGGCCACTGCTTGACATGCCGTTGGACATCCAAGAAAGCCCGTCAGGACTGGCCGTCGCGCCGTTCGTGCAAGGTCCGCGTCCGGAGCGCGAACTCTACGATCTGCACGCCGATCCCACCGAGACCATCAACCTGCTGGCGGGAGACACGGGCACGGGGGCGGACGTGGATGCGATCGCGGCGGATCTGGCCGTCCGCCTGCATGACTGGCGCCAGCGCACCGGCGACGTCATACCGTCGGAGTTCGCCGGCTTCCGCATAGCGGTGCGTTACACCGAGACGTATCTGCGGATTCACCACATGAAGGCGAACAGCAGCTCGGCGATCGCCGTCGACCGCGGCATCGAGGAGTAATACGCCGTGGGGAGGCTACCCGCCCGAGCGACGCCCGCCGCCAACCTCGGCGACGATGAACACCCGCCGGAACGGGAAGATCGTCGTGCCGTCGGCCCGGGGCGGATAGGCCTCGTCCAGCAGGGGGATGAGTTCCTGGCGGAACTGCTCCCAGCCCTCGTCGCCAAGCCGCTCGCGCACCGGGACCAGCGCCGTGCCGGTAATCCATTCCAGCACCGGATGCTCGCCGGTCAGCTGATGCAGGTAGGTGCTCTCCCAGACGTCGACCCGGCAGCCGGCGTCCAGCATCAGATTGGCGTAATTCATCGGCGGCTGCACCACCGCGCCAACGCGAAAAGGTATGTCGCGCATGAGTTTTGCGTAGGTGTCACGACGGGCCAGCGCCCGCACCGTGGCATGTGACGGCGTATCGAAGTTGGCCGGGATCTGGACGGCGATCCACGATCCGGGGGCCAACTCGCCGGCCCAGCGGACCAGCAGGTCGGCGTGCTCGGGCACCCAATGCAGGGCCGCGTTGCTGACCACGACGTCCGTATCGGGCTTGGGCTTCCAGTCGCGCAGGTCACCCAGGACGGCGTCGATTCCGCGTTCCTTGGCGGCGGCGACCATCTCGGGCGAGCTGTCCATGGCCTCGATCACCGCGTCCGGCCAGCGCCCGCCCAGGTACTTCGTCAGGTGGCCCGGGCCGCAGCCGAGGTCGACCACCCGACGCGCGCGCTTGGCGCCGACCCGCGACAGCAGGTCGTAGAAGGGGCGGTTGCGATGGTCCGCAAAGGCCAGGTAGACGTCCGGATCCCACATGTCGGTCCTCCTGATCAACACCATCCCGAGTTGGCTGATAGACAAACCGTATTACCGCATGCTGCCCCGATGTCGACCAGGTAACGGATAGCATCGCCTTCGTGACGCCCGACGCGGATCCGGTTGGTCCCCCCGTTCCCATTCCGGATGTTCCCGGTGCCGACGTACCCACCGGCGCCGACGGATTGCCGCCGCGTTCCGCGTTGTCGCCCCGTCAGCGCATGGTCGTCGACGCGTCGGCGATCGGCGATCTCGCGCTGCGCACCTGGGTCGCGTCGGTGCTCGCCACGACGGTGACGCCGGCCGTTCTGGCCACTTCCGTGCGCTCCGGGAGTGAACGCGGCGACCTGCGCTTCTACGCCGAGCTGGCGGCCGAGCGGGACCCGGCGAAGTCGTTCCCCGCGCCCACCGAATTGCCTTGGGTCACTTCACGGCGCGCCAATCGGCTCGCGCACCGGCTCGCGCGCGGCAGGGTCGACAACATCTCGTTTCGCAGCAGCTTCAGGGCGATCAACCCCGCGATGCGCACGCGATGGAGCGCTTTCACATCCAACAACGTCGTGCACGCGCAGCACTGGCGCCACGACGACGGGCCGCACCCAACGCTGTGCGTCATCCACGGTTTCATGGGCTCGTCGTACCTGGCCAACGGCCGGTTCTTCTCGCTGCCGTGGTATTACCGGTCGGGCTACGACGTCCTGATGTACACGTTGCCCTTCCACGGCCCACGGGCCGAAAGGTTCTCGCCGTTCAGCGGTTTCGGCTATTTCGCCGGCGGGCTCAGCGGCTTCGCCGAGGCGATGGCCCAGGCCGTGCACGACTTCCGGTCCATCGTCGACCATTTGCGCCACACCGGCGTCGACCGCATCGCATTGACCGGCATATCGCTGGGCGGCTACACCTCCGCGCTGGTGGCTTCGGTCGAAGATCGGCTCGAAGCCGTCATCCCCAACTGCCCGGTCGTGACTCCGGCGACGATGTTCAACGAATGGTTCCCGGCCAACAAGCTCATGGGGCTGGGACTGCGGTTGTCCAATATCGGCCGCGACGAGCTGGCCGCCGGGCTGTCGTACCACTGCCCGCTGAACTACCCGCCGCTGGTGCCGAAGGATCGTCGGATGATCATCACCGGCCTCGGCGATCGGATGGCTCCGCCGGGTCAGGCCGTGACGCTGTGGAAGCATTGGGATCGCTGTGCGCTGCACTGGTTCCCCGGCAGTCACGTGCTGCACGTGAGTCAGCTGGATTATCTGCGCCGGATGACCCCGTTCCTGCACGAGTTCATGTTCTAAGGATTTCGGCGGGCTCATCGGTGTGCCCGTCAAGTCGTCGCGTGGACAACAGATCCAGTGCCGCCAGCGCCGGTCGGTGGTTTCCGCGTTGCGGGGTCAGACCGGCCGGCGGCGCCCCGACGCCCGTCGGCGCATCGGTCAGAAACGCACACGCGGCCGCGATCGTGTTGCGGGTTCCGTCACCGGCGATCTCGAGCGCCGTACAGATCTCGCGCGCCGGATGCGACCGGATCGCGTCCAAGGTGCGCGGCAACCCGTCGTCGATGCGGACCTGGTATGCCGCGAGGTAATCCGAGGAGCCCCGCTGCACCCCCCGCCACGTTTCGCGGGCGGTGGGCGCCAGCAAGCGCGGGACGTCGTCGGGCTCCACCGTGGTGGCCTCCCATCCGATCTCGCGGAGGTGGTCGGCGAGCCGGCGGGCCGCGACCTGAGCGGTCTCGGGCAACGGGATCCGCGGTGAACGCGCCCTCAGCGCCGCCAAATTGTCGGCCGCCGACACCGTGAGCCCGATCCACGTCGCCCGTCTCGAAGCATCGAAGGCGTTGTCGCGCCAGGTGATTCGGATCTTATCGGCGCGGATGCCGTAGCGGTCCACATAGCGGGCGATCAGCGGCAGCGGAAGCCCATCCGAGTCGCCGGCCGGCGGCCCGACTCGCAGCAGGACAGTTGTCTTTGTGGCGGTGGGCATTTCGGGTTCGGAGCGACCCCTACGGCTCGCCATCGCCAGGCGGCGGCGCAGGAGCGTGCTGAAGTGCAAACCGTGCCACCAGCCGAACAGCGCGATCACCACGACGACGGCGATGCCGAGCAGCCAGTAGTCCCGGGTCGACCGCCACGGGTAGGCCATCACCGCGGGCACCACGGCCAGCAGCGCCAGCGTGATTCGGCCCCTGCCGCAAGGCGGTATCGAGCGAAGCGGGCTCACGGGGTGGTCTCCTTCTTTCGGGCGATCACAGCGATCGCGGCGACCAGGGCGACAACCACAGCCAGCGCGGCGGTTCCGGCGAACGCGACGTTCCGCGGTGTGGTGTCCCTGGGCGCCGGTGCCGGCGGGACGGCGACCGGCTTCGCCGGCGCCACACCCGGTTGGTTGCCGGCGGGCAGTTCCCAGGTCAGCGCCGCGACCGGGTCGACGGTGCCGGCGCCGACGACGTCGGAGGGCGCCCGGGCGCCGTTGTGCGCGGTCGCGGTGATGCGGCGCACCACCTGCGCGGCGGTCAATTCGGGGTACTTGCTGCGGACCAGCGCCGCGACGCCCGACACGTAGCCGGCCGCGTAACTGGTGCCGCTCAGCGCGACCATCTGCTGATGGTCGTCGGGCAGGCCGTTGGCGAGGCCGCCGCCGTCGCGGTTGCTCACCGACACAATGCCTTCGCCGGGCGCCGCAATACCCACCCACGGCCCGGCCATGGTGAATTTCGACGGCTGCCCATCCGCTGTCAGGGAGGCCGCCGACAGGACGTACGGCTGCCACCACGACGGGATGGAGATCGACTTGACGCCGGCCCAGTTGCGCGCATCGTCCGGACGGCTCAGGTCGGTGAGCGGGTTGGAATCACACGGAGTTCCTGAGGTGCCGCCCGTCCCCGATCCGGTCGGCCCGTTGTTGCCCGCGGCGGCGACGATCACCGCGTCCTTGTCCACCGCCGCGTACCGGATCGCCGCGCCGAGCGCGGCCTGGTCGATCGGCCGGTCGGCGGGCAGGCAGGTTGTCGCGGAGATGTTGATCACCCGGGCGCCGAGGTCGGCCGCGTGCACGATCGCTCGGGCCATCGTCGCGACGTCGAGGGACGCCCGCGCCAGCAGCGGATCGCCGCCCGGCGTGCGCGGCGCGAACTTCGCGGACGTCATCCTGATCGACACCACCCGCGCCGCGGGCGCCACGCCCGAGAAACCGTCGTCACCGGGCTGCCCGGCGATGATGCCGGCGACCAGCGTGCCGTGCCCGTCGCAGTCGGTCAGGCCGTCGGTCGTCTCCACGAAATCGCCGCCGGGATCGACGTTGGGCAGCCGCTGGCCCGGCCGCACCCCGGTGTCGATGACCGCCACCAGTTGGCCGTCGCCGCGGGAAAACTGCCACGCCGCAGGGAGATTCAGCATCCCCTGACTGGGCGCCACCGCGCCCGGATCGCTGCCCGGGATGACGCCGGAGGTGCTGCAGGGACCGCGCTGCTCCATCGGCTCCACCGGTCCCGGAGTTCCGGTGGGCGGTGACACGCCCGGATCGACCTTCGGCTGATCGATCGCGAACGCCGATGGACAGGTCCACATCGCAGCCGCGAAAGCGGCTGTGACACAGGCAAACCCGGTTCGAGGTCCGCGTTTCATCATCGATTGAGCACCCAGGCGAAGAGACCGACCAGGTAGGCCATGACGGGGATCAGCGAGGCGTCGAGGCCGGCCGCGACAAAGCCCAGCAGGCGGCGCAGCGGCAACGAATAGCTTTCCGGCGTGGCGATGCGCGGGTTCAACGCGACCACCACCCACGCCAGCACCAGCGCCACGAGCACCAGCACCGCGCCAAGGGCCCCCGCGTACCGCGTTGTCGCGGTGTAAAGCACCAAGAGGACACCGGCGACCAGGTAGGGCTGAGCGAGCAGCCACGCCTTGCATGCGGCCGAATCCCATACCCGGGCGCGCAGTACGGACGCGACCGCGGTTGCCGCCACCACATACCAGCCCCAACCCCCCAACGCCTCAGGCCGCAGCGCGATCGCCACCGACCCCAGGACGCTGAGCAACACCGCGGCGGCGATGAATCCGCTCTGATGGGCGTCGCCGATCCGCACCCGCCGCGGCAGGTCCTCGAGCACCCGTAACGACGGCGCCGACGGTGTGGGATCGCCGGGCGCCGGAATGACCGGCAGCGGGAACCGAGCCCACAGCGCGGACAACTGGGCCGCCTCGACGGTGACCAGCAGAGCCGCCACGATCAGCCCACAGCCGATGGTCAATACCGGTAACCGCCAAAGCAATACGGTGCCGGCGGCCAGCAGGACACCGGTTCCGAACACCGCGGTCGCGGTGAAGAAACCGACGACTCGCTCGCGTTCCGGACCGGGAACAATCAGGGCGATCAGCGACCACGCGGTGACGCCGGCCGCGGCCAGCATCAGTTGCGCCGGCCCGAATCTCCCGGGTACCGCCAGCGCC
>Ga0318523_10000304_pt1 | contig 12996 bp, 10 predicted proteins | sample GRESIP178b2f19_FD_203500 | JGI IMG/M metagenome (GOLD analysis project Ga0318523, IMG submission 203500) | Tropical soil microbial communities from Luquillo Experimental Forest, Puerto Rico - GRE.SIPMG.178b2f19 | ecosystem: Environmental > Terrestrial > Soil > Tropical forest > Bulk soil...
GAACTCAGCTGCCGGATCGACAACGGCAACCACCTCGTTCTTTCCGGCAACAATAACACGCTCGCTTATGTCGAACGGATCGGGGCGCTGGCAACGCTCGAGGGTCCAGTGGAGGCCGTTTTTCCCTTTATTGATATCGCGGCAAAACAGCGCTGGACGGTGCGACTAAATCACGGGGCGGTACCCTGGTGGATTTTCGCCTCCAACAGACGCGTACCAGAGACCCGGGCGATTGAATATTGTGCTGTACTCTCGTTACGGCGGGTGGATCCGTCAAAGACTGTCACCGCCGTACTAAATCCCGGTCGCAGCTTATTCCGACGTTTATGGGGGCCGCTCGTCGTCGCCGCTTTGAACACGAGCGCCGAGCAGGCTTCGGCCGAACTCTTTTGGCGGATCCTCATCGAGACGCTTGGTCGTGGCGGCGTGGCATGCTGCCCGCTCGTCCCCCAGATCGGCCTCTCCGAGACATTCGTGGAGCCGGCACTCGGGCGCTTGCGTGTCGATGGCGCTGAAATCCGCTTCGGTTCCCGTCTTAAAGCGTTGACGTTTAAAGGAAATCGGGTCTCGGAACTCGTCTTCGATTGGGATTCGATCAGGCTCGGCGACGGCGACAGCGCGATCCTCGCCGTCCCCGCGGCAATCGCCGCACGCCTAGTTCCAGCGCTCACCGTTCCGGAGTTCTACTCGCCAATCGTGAATGCTCATTTCCGATGCGATCCACCGGGAGGGGCGCCATTGTTTATCGGCGTCATTGGCGGCACGGCGGAATGGATCTTTCGCAAGCGCGAAACGTTGTCGGTCACGGTCAGCGCTGCTGACCGAATCGTCGACGCTACCGCACCCGACTTGCGCCGGTTGTTTTGGCAGGATGTCGCGCTCGCCTATCGGCTCCCCGCAGATCCGGTGCCGCCGGCGAGGATAGTGAAAGAGCGTAGGGCAACGTTCCTGGCGAGCCCCGAGCAGCTAAAACGCCGTCCGCGGCAGATTACGGCATGGAGAAACCTTCTACTCGCAGGCGATTATGTAGATACCGGCTTGCCCGCAACGATCGAAGGGGCTATCCGATCGGGCTTTGCCGCGGCACGGCTCGTGACCGGTGCCTCGCGTCAAGAACTCAACTCCATGGCAGCGGGCCAGATTGCACCGTCCCCACTATGAATGAAGTATCACCGAACGCGGTACCGACGCTGGGTCGCCAGGTGCGCGCGGCACAGCTGGACGAGGCGATTGACCGGGCCAGCGAGTCGCTGGTCGCGCTGCAACACGGCGACGGACATTGGGTCTTCGAACTGGAGGCCGACGCGACGATCCCGTCGGAGTTCATCCTGCTCCAGCATTATTTCGGGCGGATTGAACCGCAGCTGCATGCGCGGATTGCCCGATACATTCGTGCGAACCAGGGTGCTGACGGCGGCTGGCCATTATTCCATGGCGGTGCCCTCGATCTCAGCGCCTCCGTCAAGGCCTATTTCGCGCTGAAGGCGGCGGGTGACCCCGCGGATGCGCCGCACATGGCACAGGCGCGGGGGGCGATCTTAGCCCGCGGCGGCGCGGCGCGCTGCAACGTGTTCACGCGCATCCTGCTCGCCTTGTTTGGCGAGGTTCCGTGGCGCGCGGTCCCTGTTATGCCCGTCGAGATCATGCTGCTTCCCCGCTGGTCTCCTTTTCACATCGCCAAAGTGTCGTACTGGTCGCGCACTGTTCTCGTGCCGTTGCTCGTGGTCATGGCGCAGCGCCCGCGCGCTCGCAACCCGCTCGGTGTCACGATCGGCGAGCTTTTCACCGAGCCCCCGGAGACAATCCGGGATTGGATCCGGGGCCCGACCGCGTCGCCGTTAGCAACGGCTTTCGGTATGCTCGACCGATTGTTGCGAGCGGCCGAGGCGTTCTTTCCACCGGACCGGCGGCGGCGAGCGATAGAAAAGGCTGTCGCATGGGTTACCGAACGCTTGAATGGCGAAGATGGCCTCGGCGGCATCTTTCCGGCGATGGCGAACGCCGCAATGATGTTCGATTGTCTGGGGCGCAAGCCGGATGATCCCGATTACGCGACGGCGCTCGCCTCGCTTCGCAAGCTTCTCGTCCTCGACGGAGCGCGCCCCTATTGTCAACCCTGTCTATCGCCGGTGTGGGACACGGCGCTCGCCTGTCACGCGCTGATGGAAGTTGATGATCGGCGCCTCGGGCCGACGATCGGACGGGCCCTCGACTGGCTCGAGACAAAACAGGTGCTGGACGTCATCGGAGATTGGGCGGCGACCCGTCCTGACTTGCGCCCCGGCGGGTGGGCCTTCCAGTTCGATAACCCCCATTATCCCGACCTGGATGATACGGCGGCGGTAGCCCTTGCTCTTGATCGCTTCGCCTCGTCACGCTATCGCGCCGCGACCGATCGTGCTGCCGAATGGATCATCGGCATGCAGAGCCGCAACGGCGGGTGGGGAGCGTTCGATGCCGATAACACCCATTATTATCTGAACCATATCCCGTTCGCCGATCATGGCGCATTGCTCGATCCCCCGACCGCGGATGTCACCGCCCGCTGCGTATGCTTCCTGAGCCAAGCCGGGTATCCGCCCAACCACCCGGCTGTGGCTGCGGCAATCGCCTATCTGCGATCCGAGCAGGAGCCTGACGGCAGCTGGTTCGGCCGTTGGGGCACCAACTACATTTATGGGACCTGGTCGGTGCTGGCAGCCTTCAACGCCGCCGGCATCGCGCCCCGCTCCCCCGAGGTGCGGCGCGCGGTCGCTTGGCTCCTCGCACGACAGCATAGTGACGGCGGCTGGGGAGAAGGCGGTGAATCATACTGTCCTGGAGCGCCGCACGGTGATGCGCCTTATAGCGCTCCTTCCCAGACCGCCTGGGCCTTGCTAGGGCTGATGGCGGCTGCCGAGGTGGGCCATCCGGCGGTGGCGCACGGCGTCGCCTACCTGATTGATAGCGAGGACCGCGACGGCAACTGGGACGAGCCGTGGTATACCGCGGTCGGCTTCCCGCGCGTCTTCTACTTGCGGTATCACGGATATCGCGCCTGTTTTCCCCTCTGGGCTCTCGCCCGCTATCGCCGGCTCACGGTAGGAAATTCTGAACAGGTTTCATTCGGCATCTGACCGGCGGCTGGATCCCGATGAGGGGCGAGGGGCCGGTCGCGGTGGCGCCAGAATTTCGCGGCCGCCTCGCTTTACCTGCTAACTGACGGGGAGGGCCTGACCTTGCCGAATCTGGTAGGGACAGACCCGCGGCCTGCCAGAGCATTGTGCATCTCGGGCCTTGCAGTCGAGGCCAAGATCGCGCGCGCCGCCGGATTATCAGTGGTCGTCGGGGCGGGTAATCGCGAACGCACGGAGGCTCTTATCGAGGCCGCGGCTACCGGGATGGACTGCCTCGTCAGCTTCGGCATTGCCGGTGGACTGGCGCCGAGGCTTCCGGCCGGCACCGTGATCGTTTCCGGCAACGTCGTGTCAGAGCGGCAGCGTTGGACCGTCGATGATAAGTATCACACCAGGCTGAATGAGTTCGCTAGTGGTATCGGCGCGGTTGAAGGACCCGTGTTCGCCGCCTCTGCGGTCCTCGCGACGCGATCGGAAAAGCAGCGCGCCTGGGCGGCCACCGGCGCCCTTGCCGTCGACCTCGAGAGCGAGATTGTCGCCCGTGTCGCGGCGGCACTCGGTATCCCGTTCCTCGTTCTGCGCACGGTTGCCGACACGGCACGACGCGATCTCCCGCCGGCATCGTTGATCCCGCTCGCCGCGGACGGCACCCTCAACCACTCGCGTATCTTCGCCGCTGTATTGCGGCGACCATTTCAGCTCGCTGGGCTGATCGGCTTGGCGCACGAGACCAGGAGGGCGCTGTCGGCGCTAGTCGGCCCCGCTCGGGCTCTGAGCGTGTTTGTCGGCGCCGCCTAGACGGGCCATCGCTTCCTCAACGTGGCGTGAGAAGACGTATTGCGCCGCCCGCTGCCGACCGAGCGGGATCTCCGGGGCCATCTTCCCCTCGGTGCGAACGCCACGAACGGCGACCGCCGCGGCCTTTAACGGGTGGTGGACGGCATCCATCACAGCCGACGCCTCGTAGCCGCTGTGCACCATGCAGTCGGCGCATTTCTCGTAATTACCGGTTCCGTACGCGTCCCAGTCGGTCTCCTCCATCAACTGCTTGAAGGTCTTCGCGTAGCCCTCTCCCAGGAGGTAGCACGGGCGTTGCCAGCCGAAATAGTTGCGCGTCGGGTTTCCCCAAGGCGTGCAGTGATACGACTGGTTACCGGCGAGAAAGTCGAGAAACAGACTTGACTGATTGAACGACCAGCGACGGCTCCGGTCGAGCTTGAAGATTCCCCGGAAAAGCTCCTTGGTGCGGCGCCGGTTGAGGAAATGGTCCTGGTCCGGCGCGCGCTCGTAGGCGTAGCCCGGCGACACTGTGATGCCGTCGACGCCAATTTCGGTGATCTCATCGAAAAAGCGCGCGACCCGCACCGGTTCGGCTTCGTCGAACAGCGTGGTGTTGATATTGACCCGGAAACCGCGTTGCTTCGCCAGCTTGATCGCGGCGACCGCACGATCGTAGACGCCACTCTGGCAGACCGAGCGGTCGTGATCGTCGCGATCGCCGTCGAGGTGGATCGTCCAGGCAAAATAGGGGCTCGGCGCGAATAGCTCGATCTTCTTCTCGAGCAACAGCGCATTGGTACAGAGATAGACGAACTTTTTCTTGGCGATCACGCGCCGAACGATCTCGTCGATCTCACGATGCAGCAACGGCTCGCCGCCAGCGACAACGACCACCGGCGCGCCGCACTCATCGGCGGCCGCGACGCAATCGTCGACGCTCAGGCGCTGATTGAGGATGGCATCGGGGTAATCGATTTTGCCGCACCCGGCGCAGGCGAGATTGCAACGGAACAGCGGCTCGAGCATCAAGACGAGCGGATAGCGGCGGACGCCTTTGAGGTGCTGAGCGACCACATAGGCGCCGACCCGGATCGTTTGGCGCAATGGAATAGCCACGGGAAAGCCTCAGCTGATTTCTGTTAAAATCCGGCCTCAGCCCGGACGGTCGGCGAGCTGCGGGGGCATCCGGAAGCGGACGTTTTCGGTGACGCCCGGCAGTTCCGAAAGTTCCACCGCCGTCAACTCGCGCAACCGCGCAATGACCTCCTCCACGAGTTCTGCGGGGGCGGAGGCACCGGCGGTGATGCCGATCGCTGAAGCGGCTTCGATCCACCCCGGGTCCAGGGCGCGCGCATCCTCGATCAAATAGCTCGGGACGCCGCTTTCGCCGGCGATCTCGCGCAGACGGTTCGAATTCGAACTGTTCGGCGCGCCGACAACCAGTACAACATCGACAATCTTGGCGAGTTCGCGTGCCGCTCGTTGACGATTTTGCGTTGCGTAACAAATGTCTTTTGTATCGGGACCGACGATCGACGGGAAGCGGACCTTCAGCGCTTCGATGACGGCCCGCGTATCATCGACGCTGAGGGTCGTCTGAGTAATGAAGGCTAGTTTGTCGGGATCGGTAACCTTGAGGCGCGCCACCTCTTCGGGGGCGGAGATCAAATGCACGCGGCCGGTGATCCGGCCCATCGTGCCGACGATTTCCGGATGCCCGGCATGCCCGATCAAGATGATCTCACGGCCCTGGTTCGCGTAGCGCTGGCCCTCGATGTGGACCTTAGAGACCAGCGGACAGGTGGCATCGATGACTGGGAGCCCCCTCTTCGCCGCACGCTTCTCAATCACTTTGGCGACCCCGTGGGCGCTGAAGATCGTGACGCTGCCTTCCGGTATCTCGTCAATCTCGTCGACAAAATGTGCCCCCTTGGCGCGCAGCCGCTCGACCACGTGACGATTGTGAACGATCTCGTGACGGACGAAGATCGGCGGGCCGTATTTTTCGAGAGCGCGCTCGACGATCTCGATCGCACGTTCGACACCAGCGCAAAAGCCTCGTGGCTGGGCTAGCACCACTCGCATCAGACCGCCTCGTTGCTGCACCAAAACGAACCGGAGCCGTCACCCGGCAGCATCCGCATCAACTATATGAACGCACCTCATCCCTGACACAATCCCTCGCGCAATGCACACAGCATCGTGACTGGGATGAGCGCGCAGGTAGCAAGACTAAAAGACAACTGCGAGTTGAGCCAAAGATTACCATCTGCGCAATCTGCAGCGAATCAGCAGCAAATTCGCTGATTGGTTGTACCCTGGTTCAGGGAAAGCTGCTGCCATGGTTTGCCGCGTCCTCGATAGGATACATGTGAATGAGACAATTTTTGGTGAATATCATCGCAATAAAATCGGGTGCCTGAGCATGCCATGGGCCTGAATCTCGCTCTCCTCGTCGTGCTGCTCCCGACCTGGGTATTTTTGATCGGGTCGGTGGCAGCGGTTCGACGGTTTACCCGGCACGCCCGCTCCCGTCCGCTGCCCCACGAGCGCGCGAGGGGACGAGGGGGGCCGGATCATCCCGCGGCGGTATCGGTGCTGAGGCCGCTGCATGGAGACGAGCCGGGCCTATATGAGAACCTCCGCTCGTTCGCCGAGCAGGATTACTCCGCCGTGCAGATCGTGCTTGGCGTCAATGATGCCGAGGACGGCGCCTTGTTGGCCGCCCGCGCCCTGATCCACGACCTGCCGGGCCGCGACATCGCGCTCGTCGTCAATCCGCGCGCCAAAGGCTCCAACCGCAAGGTCGCCAATTTGGAGAACATGCTCGAAGCGGCGCGCCACAACATAATCGTGCTTGCCGACAGCGATATGCACGTCGGGCGGCATCATCTCGCGGCAGTCACCGCCCCGTTGGGTGACCCGAAGACCGGGGTCGTCACCTGCCTTTACAAGGGTGTGCCGGACGCGGGCCTCTGGGCGAAACTCGGCGCGATGCACATCAATTTCTGGTTTCTACCGGGCGCGCTGGTGGGCGCAGCCTTGGGTGTCGGCGGCGGCTGTTTCGGCGCGACGATCGCGCTCCGCCGCGAGACCCTCGATCGCATCGGCGGATTCGAGCGCCTTCGGGACGAGCTCGCCGACGACCACAGAATCGGGGAACAGGTCCGCGCTTTGGGACTCACCGTCGTGCTTTCTTCTTACATCGTCGAGGCGCGCGTCACGGAGCCGACTTTTATCGCGCTGTGGCGGCACGAGCTGCGTTGGGCACGGACGGAGCGGACGGTCGCACCTGCCGGTTTCGCCGGGTCGATCCTGTCACATGCCGTCGCGATTGCAGTCCTCGGCGCCGCGGCGACCGGATTTGGCTTGACCTCCCTGATCTTTCTTGTGATTTCCTGCGTTCTCAGAGGGGCCACGGCGCGGGTGATCGCAGATATGCTGGGTCTTCCGCCAGCCAAGCCGTGGCTGCTCGCAGTGCGGGATGCCTTATCCTTTGCTGTGTTCATCGCCAGTTTCTTCGGGCGAACTGTCTCCTGGCGGGACGAATTTTTTCGCGTCGAAGCGCACGGGCACATGACAGCCGACGGAGACAAGGCCCGATGATGAAGACCCTGTTCCTCCACCCGCCCTCTTTCGATGGCTTCGACGGCGGCGCGGGCTCGCGTTACCAAGCCAAACGTGAGATCCGCTCGTTCTGGTATCCGACCTGGCTGGCGCAACCGGCCGCGCTCGTTCCCGGCAGCAAGCTGGTCGACGCCCCGCCGGCGCGGCTCAAGCTCGACGACGTGTTGCCGCTCGCGAGCGATTACGAACTCGCGGTGCTGCATACTTCAACCCCGTCATTCGCCTCGGATGTCAGGGTCGCCGAAGCGCTCAAAGACGCCAACCCGAGGCTCAAGATCGGGATGGTCGGCGCCAAGGTCGCGGTCGAACCCGAGGACAGCCTCAAGGCCTCGACGGCTCTCGATTTCATCGCGCGCGAGGAGTTCGATTTCACGATCTTCGAGGTCGCCGAAGGACGGCCGTGGGATGCGATCGACGGTCTGAGCTTTCGTGATTCGAGCGGCGCGGTCGTGCACAACTGCGATCGGGCAGTACTGGAGGAAATGGACCGCCTGCCTTTTGTCACGGAGGTCTACAAGCGCGATTTGCGGGTCGAGGATTATTTCATCGGGTACCTGAAGCACCCTTATGTCTCGCTCTACACCGGGCGCGGCTGCCGGTCTAAATGCACGTTCTGCCTGTGGCCGCAGACCGTCGGTGGGCATCGCTACCGGGTGCGCAGCGTCGGCCACGTCATCGACGAAATTCGCCTCGCGAAGAGCTATTTTCCGCAGGTCAAGGAGTTTTTCTTCGACGACGACACCTTCACCGATGACCGGCCGCGCGCCGAGGCGATCGCCCGCGAGCTTGGCAAGCTCGGCGTGACCTGGTCGTGCAACGCCAAGGCCAATGTGCCGCGCGCAACGTTGGAGGTGCTGCGCGACAACGGGCTGAGGCTGCTTCTCGTCGGCTATGAAACCGGCAATCAGCAGATTCTCAACAACATCAAGAAGGGCATGCGGATCGACATCGCGCGACGCTTTACCAAGGATTGCCACGAGCTCGGGATCACGATCCACGGCACCTTCATCCTCGGCCTTCCAGGTGAGACCAAGGAGACGATCGAAGAAACCATCCGCTTTGCCGCGGAAATCAACCCGCACACTATCCAGGTCTCGCTCGCCGCGCCGTATCCGGGCACCTATCTGCACCGCCAAGCGGTCGAAAACGGCTGGCTCGACCTCGGCCACGCCGAACTCATCGACGAGCGGGGCGTGCAGATCGCACCCTTGCACTATCCGCACTTGTCGCACACCGAGATCTTCGAGTCGCTCGAGACCTTCTACAGGCGCTTCTATTTCCGGCGACGCAAGATCGCCTCCTTGCTCGCCGAGATGATCAAGAGCCCGGAAATGATGCGCCGCCGCGTACGCGAGGGCGTCGAATTCTTCCAATTCCTGCGCAGCCGAGAGCTGGCGAGCTAGCCTTCGGGATCGCGGGCGTCCCGCCTGCCATGCGGGCCAGAGGCCCGCGGTCCGAGGACGAAGGCGCTGCAGCCGTGCCGTGAAGCGGCTGATCGTTTGCGCCGATGATTTCGGCCTCGACCCGGCCGTCAACGAGGCCGTTGAGGAGGCGCACAGGCACGGGATTTTATCGAGTGCGAGCCTGATGGTCGCGGGTCCGGCGGCGGCGGATGCGGTGACGCGCGCGCGGCGCCTTCCGGCGTTGCGTGTCGGACTGCATCTAGTCCTCGTCGATGGGCGGCCGGTTCTGCCAAGGTCCGAAATCCCGCAACTCGTCCGCGCTGATGGCGAATTCGACCGGAACATGGCCCGCGCTGGTGTCCGGTTTTTCTTTGTGCCGGGAATTCGACGTCAGCTCACGATGGAGATCCAGGCGCAATTCGAGGCGTTTCGTGCAACCGGTCTGCGGCTCGATCACGTGAATGCGCACAAGCACATGCACGTTCATCCGGCAGTTGCGCAGCTCGTCGTCGAGATCGGGCCGAACTATGGCATGAAGGCGGTACGCTTACCCTTCGAACCGGTGCATGCGTTGCGCGCGGCTTTCCCCGAAGACCACTATCGAACGCCGCTCTACCGGCCCTGGATCGAGGCGCTGAGGCACCGACTGCGGCACGCCGGCCTATGCGTCAATGATCATTTGTTCGGCCTGGCCTGGAGCGGCAATATGGTCGAAGAGCGCCTATTGCGGCTCATGCCGCAGCTGCCCGACGGGGTCAGCGAAATCTATCTGCACCCGGCAACTGAGCACACTCCAGCGCTCGCCGCGGCGATGCGTGGGTACTGTCACCGCGAAGAGCTGGCGGCTTTGGTCAGTCCCGCCCTGAAAGCACTAATTGCCGAACTCGACATTCGGCTCGTCAGCTACGGCGATTTGGAGAGGGCGTCTGCCGAGACGTAATCGCCGCGATCACTGACGCCATATTGGCGCTCTCGATGAGATAATAGTGCGGGCATGTAAACAAATTGCCGCGAAATCTTCGATCCGAGGACATAAAGCGGTCACGGTTCGCAGTGAGTCTGCGTAGAATCTGACAGGTAAGGAGGGAATCATGGACGGGCGCTTTGCGTGCTGCCGCTATGAGCCGAGCCTCGAAGATCTGCTCGCGGACGAGGTGATGATGCCTGTGTTGCGCAGTGCCGGTCTTGAGGCGCACGAGTTCCGCGAGATTATGGTGGAAACCGCGCGGCGCATCGAAGGGCGAGACCGCCGCAGGGATACCGATTAGTTAGGTCGGGAGCGGAGGCTCAGGCAGCGAGCTTGGTGAATTCGAGGCGGACCCGTAACCCCGGCCGGTTGTCTTCGAGTGCAACCGAGCCGGCGTGCCGCCGCACGATCGCGCGCACGAGGCTCAACCCAAGACCGTTTCCGGGCGTGGTGCGGCTCGGTTCGAGGCGGACAAAGCGGTCGAACACGCTCTCCCGATCCGCCTCGGGCACGCCGGGACCATGATCTGCCACCTCCAGGACGGCACTCTCGTTGCTCGCGAATACCAGGATCTCGATCTCGCCGCCGCCTGCATATTTGAGCGCGTTGTCGAGTAGATTGGCCACTGCCTGCGACAGCAGGTGCCGGTCGCCGCGGATCGTCACTCGAGGCTTGGTCACGACCGACAACACGAAGCCCCTTTCCTCCGCCACCGGCTCGTACAGCTCAGCCGCAGAGTGAGCAATCTCCGAGAGGTCCACCGGCTCCGTCTGATCGTTGCGCGCACCGGATTCCAGTTCGGCGATGCTGAGAAGCGCGTTGAATGTGGTAAGCAGACGATCGGCCTCGTCGATTGCGGCGCGAATGGCGTCGTTTTGGCTCGAACCGGACGGCGGCTCGGTCAGCGCCCGTTCCAGCCGAGTGCGCAATCGCGAAAGTGGCGTCTTGAGATCGTGGGCGACATCGTCGGTGACTTCGCGCATCGCGGTCATAAGTCGCTCGATCTGATCGAACTCGTCGCTGGTCCCGTCAAGCGGAACGCGGTCGGACAGGTTGCCGGCCATCACACGCTCGCTCGTCCGGTTCACCTGCTCGACCCGGCGCAACAGGTTGCGGCCCATCACGGTGCCGCCGACCACCCCAATGCTGAGCGCGATCAATCCGGCCCACACCAGCGTCGATCTGACCTGACTTCGAAATGCCGCCGCGTCGCTGATGTCACGACCGACCAGCAGACGATATCCGCCGGGGATGATGAACAGGCGGCCACGGGCCGGGTGGGTCTCGATGCGACCACCCACCGTTCTTTCGAGCGCAAAGGAAAGCCACGCGGAATGGGTGGGCGCATCGGCGGGCCAGGCGGCAATGTTGCCGGCAAGCGGCCGCCCGTCGGGATCGGTAACCAGGTAGATCATGGCATCGCCGCGATCGCCCGCGCCGCGCGCCGCCACGATTTAAACAAGACCGCTCAAGCCCCTTTGAGCATACTGTTCGGCTAGGCCGGTGATCTCCGCATCGAGCGTCGCTTCGGTTTGCCGCTCGATAAAATTCGCGCTCGTCCAGTAGATGAACAGCAACACCCCGAGCGTCGAAGCCGCGAAGACGAGAAAGTAAAGTGCGGCAAGCCGGAACGCATGGGTTCGGATCAGTCGCCGTGCGGTGCCGAACAAGACGCGCCCCGACCAGGGTCGAGCGGTGGTCAGGCGAAGCTTTCCGGCGGCTATCACCGCGCCCTTGTCGGGCTACTCCGGCGCGCGCAGACAATAACCCGCGCCGCGAACCGTGTGCAACAACGGACGCTCGAAGCTCTTGTCGATCTTCTGGCGCAGCCGGCTCATGTGAACGTCGATGACATTGGTCTGCGGGTCAAAGTGGTAATCCCAGACATGCTCGAGCAGCATCGTGCGCGTCACCACATGGCCCGCGTTGCGCATCAGATATTCCAATAGCTGGAACTCGCGCGGCAGCACGTCGATCGGCTTGCTGCCGCGCCTGACGGTGCGGGTCAACAGGTCGAGCTCGAGATCGCCGACCCGCAGCTTGGTGGCCGTTGGCGCCCCGGCGCCCCGTCGCAGCAGCGCTTCGAGACGGGCCAGCAGTTCGCTGAAGGCGAAGGGTTTGACGAGATAATCATCACCGCCGGCCCGCAGACCCTTAACCCGGTCATCGACGCTGCCGAGCGCGCTCAGGATCAGTGCCGGGGTGCGGATCTCGGCCGCACGTAATGCACCCAAAACTGCCAACCCGTCCATCACCGGCAACATGCGGTCGAGAATGATCGCGTCGTAGTCTCCGGAGCTTGCGAGAAACAGCCCTTCGCGCCCGTCATGGGCGCCATCGACCGAATAGCCGCTCTCGCTCAGACCCTTGGTCAGGTAGGTGGCGGTTTCGCGATCGTCTTCGACAACAAGGATCTTCATGTAAGGTGCGACCTACGGCGAGGCTGTCGATCAAGTGGTATTCGCCGGAGGGCCGAGCAAGCGTTCCGCGCCGACCGCCACGAACATCCGCTTCGGCCCGCTGATTGATCGCTGCGACGTCGTCAGCGAGCTTCGCGATGTCGAGGATTGGTCACCCGGTGATCGGTCAACGCCGGTAAATTTTTTAACCAATTAACCTTTGTTGATGACGCCGCGCAGGTTTATGGTTAATTAACGTTTGATGTTGGAATTGCCCGATTTGCCTCGGTCGTTGACCGAGTTCGAGCAACGCTTTGGCGACGAGGACGCCTGCGCCGAGTATCTCGTGGGGGTACGCTGGCCGGACGGCTTTGTCTGTCCCGGGTGTGGCGGCGGGAAAGCTTGGCGGCTCGAAAGCAAGTCCTGGATCTATGAGTGCGCCCATTGCGGCCGGCAGACCTCGGTCACCGCCGGAACCATCATGCACCACTCGAAGCTGCCGCTCACCACCTGGTTCTGGGCTGCCTATGTGATGGCGACGCAGCCCAACGGCATTTCGGCGCTGCAACTGCAGCGCGAGCTTTCCCTCGGCTCCTACAAGACAGCTTGGCTGCTTTGCACGAAGCTCCGCCGCGCCATGGCCGCGCCCAGCCGGAACCTCCTGTCCGGCCTGGTCGAGGTCGACAAGACCGAAATCAGCTGTC
>Ga0318523_10000322_pt1 | contig 12787 bp, 12 predicted proteins | sample GRESIP178b2f19_FD_203500 | JGI IMG/M metagenome (GOLD analysis project Ga0318523, IMG submission 203500) | Tropical soil microbial communities from Luquillo Experimental Forest, Puerto Rico - GRE.SIPMG.178b2f19 | ecosystem: Environmental > Terrestrial > Soil > Tropical forest > Bulk soil...
GGTCGCCACGGTCAAGGGCGACGTGCACGACATCGGCAAGAACATCGTCGGTGTGGTGCTGCAATGTAACAACTTCGAGGTCATCGACCTCGGCGTCATGGTGCCGTGCGAGAAGATCCTCGAGACTGCGCGGCGCGAGGGCGCCGACCTCATCGGGCTGTCCGGACTCATCACCCCCTCGCTCGATGAGATGGTGCACGTGGCGCGCGAGATGCAGCGCCAGGGCTTCGAGCTGCCGCTGCTCATTGGGGGTGCCACCACCTCGCCGGCGCACACCTCGGTGAAGATTGCCCTGCAATATCAATCGCCGGTGGTGTACGTCAAGGACGCCTCGCGCGCGGTCGGGGTCTGTCAGACGCTGAGCCAACCCGCACAGCGTGCTGCTTTCATCGCGCGCGTGAGTGAAGAGCACGAACGCCGCCGCGAGCAGCACGCCGCCAAGAAGGTCAAGGTGCCAGAAGCCTCGCTCGCGGCCGCGCGTGCCAACCACGCACGCGTCGACTGGAGCGCTTACCCGCCGCTCGCCCCGCGGGTGCCAGGTGTGCAGCGTTTCGATGACTATCCGCTCAGCTCGCTGCTCGAGTACATCGACTGGATGCCATTCTTCAATGCCTGGGAGTTCGCCGGGAAATTCCCCGACATTCTCAGCGACCGTGTGGTGGGGGAGGCCGCGAGCAACCTGTATGCCGATGCGCGGCGCATGCTGAAGACGCTGGTCAACGAGCGCTGGCTGAGGGTGACGGCGGTGGTGGGGTTGTTCCCGGCCAACGCGCTCGCCGATGACGTGCTGGTGTACGCGGATGAGTCGCGGCGCGAGCCGCTCGCAACCGTAAACTTCCTGCGCCAGCAGAAGGGCAAGCCGCAGGGCCAGCCGCACGAGTGCCTGGCGGACTACGTCGCGCCGCTCGGCAGCGGGCTGCGCGATTACTTCGGTGCCTTCGCCGTGACCGCCGGTCTTGGCATCGAGGAGCACGTGCGGCGCTTCGAACGAGCGCACGATGATTACTCCGCGATCATGCTCAAGGCGCTCGCCGATCGTCTCGCCGAGGCTGCGGCCGAGCACTTCCACGAGCGCGTGCGGCGCGAGCTGTGGGGCTACGCGGCCGATGAGGCCTTGACCAACGAGCAGCTGGTGCGCGAGGAGTACCGCGGTATCCGGCCGGCGCCCGGCTACCCGGCCTGTCCGGATCACACCGAGAAAGCGAAGATCTGGCGGCTGCTGGATGTGGAGCGCAACGCGGGCATCCGCCTCACCGATTCGTTCGCGATGTACCCAACCGCAGCGGTGAGCGGCTGGTACATTGCGCACCCGCAGGCGCATTACTTTGCGCTCGGCAAGATCGATCGCGACCAGGTCGAGGATTACGCGCGCCGCAAGGGCTGGGCGCTCGAGGAGGCGCAGCGCTGGCTGGCGCCGAACCTCGGCTACGAACCTGAAGGCGGCGCTACGCCGAAGTAACTTCGATGCGCAGGCGGCGGAACCAGGCCTCCGTGCCGCGATGCTGCAGCACGATGTGCCCTTCGGTGGCACGCGCGAACTGCGGCAAGTCACGGAAACGGCTGCGCGCGATGCGCGCGCGCATCTCCTCGCTTGCGAGGTCGCAGCCGATCAGCTGCGTGTCATCGATCCAGTACTGGACGGCCGAGCCCGTCACCACGATGCGCGCGCTGTGATACGCGTTGGCGCCTTTGCGCAGGTCGTGCCAGGGCGCCATCAGCCCATAGACCGCGCCGCAGGAAGTGAGCGCGTCGGCACCGTCTGGATGGTGCTCGTCATCGAGCAGCTGCATCGCAGGCCCCGTGTGTTCGGGCGGGCCCAGCTGCTCCTGCACGTGGTACAGCACGGCGGTACTGCCCGCGCGCGGCAGGCGCCAGTCGAACAGCAGGGTGAAATCCGCAAAACGCTCGCGCGAGATGATATCCACGCGCTCGCCCTGGGCGATGGCACGCAGCACATCTCCATCAATGCTCCACGATGCCTGCGGGAACTGCTCGCGGCCATAACCGCGCCAGTCGGCGGCGGCGAGCGCACGCTCAGCCATGATTCCCTCTCCGGCTCATGTGCAAATCGTACCGCAGGAGAATTGCCGGCGACATCGCCCGAAAGGGATGAGCCCCTCACTCGGTGACTACGTGGGCGACGCTCAGCGCGCCGGGCGGCCTTCGTTTTCGACTGCGCGCAGATAGGCCGCGCCGCCCAGCTCGCGCATCTGCGCCAGGATCCACTCGCGGCGCGTCTGCACGTAGTGTGAAGGCCGCTCGGCGTGCAGCCGCAGTGGATTCGGCAGCACGGCCGCAAGCGAGGCCGCCTCCGTTGAGCTGAGGCGCAACGCCGGCTTGTGCCAGAAACGTTCCGCCGCGGCCTGCACACCATAAATGCCGTCGCCGAACTGGGCGATGTTCAGGTACATCTCGAGGATGCGTTCCTTGGGCCAGAGCGTCTCTATGAGAATGGTGAAATACGCCTCCAGGCCCTTGCGCACGAAGCTGTGCCCCGGCCAGAGGAAGAGATTCTTCGCGACCTGCTGCGAGATGGTGCTGGCGCCGCGCAGGGGTTTGCCGCGCTCGCTCGCACGCACCGCTTCGCGGATCGAGTTGAGATCGAACCCAGCGTGAAACGGGAACTGCTGATCTTCGGAAGCGATCACGGCGATCGCCGCATGGGGCGAGATCTGCTCGAGACTCACCCAACGGAAGTCGGTGTGGTAGTCACGGGCGCCTGCCTGCCACGCGGTCACGCGCGCCTCGACCATGAAGGCACTGGTGAGCGGGCGCAACCAGCGCAACAGCAGCACCGGCGTTGCCGTGAGCAGCACCCAGGCGAGCAGAGCGACACCGAGGTACCTGAGCAACGCCGCGGGCAGGCCTCCGCGCTGCGGCTCGCCGCCCCGGCGTCTCACTCGTGCGGCACGCTGTGCTCCCACCCCCGGCGATCGGCAACCGAGCGGGTCTCAGCCGGCCGGCTCGCGTCGCGCCGACACTATCACGACGTCCTCGAGCGGAGCGTCCTTGTAACCCTTGCGCGTTCCGGTGCCGACGCGTGCGATGCGGTCGATGACGTCCATCCCTTCGGTGACGCGGCCGAACACGGCATAGCCGTAGTCGCGCGCGCTGTGGTCGAGGAAGGCGTTATCGGCGAGATTGACGAAGAACTGCGAGGTGGCGCTGTTGATATCGCTGGTGCGCGCCATCGACAGGGAGCCGCGGGTGTTCTTCAGACCGTTGTTGGCCTCGTTACTGATCGGCGCACGGGTCTTCTTGTTGGCGAAGTCTGCAGTGAGCCCGCCGCCCTGGATGACGAACCCTGGCACGATGCGATGAAAGATCGTGCCGTCGAAGTGCCCATCATCGACGTAGCGCAGGAAGTTCTCCACCGTGACGGGTGCCTCTTTGGCAAACAGTTCCACCTTGAAGGTGCCATGTGATGTTTCAAATCGGATCATATTGTCCTTCCGTGATGCGCTCGTGGCCGGCGAGATCTCGGTGCGAGCGTACATAACCGAAGCCGGCGAGTACAAGCTCGTGGCGCAAGGCCGCTCCCTGTGCCACGCCGTGCTCGAGCAACAACCAGCCGCCCGCGTTGAGGTGCTGCGGTGCGTCGCACACGATGGCGCGCAGGCAGGCGAGCGCATCGGGCCCGGGTGTAAGTGCAACGCGCGGCTCGTGTGCGAGCGCCGGATCATCGAGCGCGGGGTCGTCGGCCGCGACATACGGCGGATTGCTCACGATGAGATCGAAGCGCTCGCCCGCAAGTGGCGCGCACCAGCTGCCCAGGCGGAAGTCGATGTGGCTGATGCTAAGTTGCGCCGCGTTCTGGCGCGCCACCGCCAGCGCGTCCGCCGACACGTCGGTGGCGGTTACCCGCCAGTGGGGCCGCTCGCTCGCGAGCGCGAGTGCCACGGCCCCGGAACCGGTGCCGAGGTCGGCGACCCGCCCGTGCGCGGCGCTGCGCAGCGCCAGCGCACGCTCCACCAGCAGCTCGGTTTCCGGGCGCGGCACGAGCACCGCCGGGGTCACCCTCAGCGGCAGCGACCAGAACTCGCGTTCGCCGGTGAGATAGGCAAGGGGCTCGCCGCGGGCGCGCCGCTCGATGAGTGCCTGGTAGAAACGCGTGGCCCCCGGCTCGACCGCGCTCTCGGGATGGGACAACAGCCGTGCGCGCGTCGTGCGCAGCGCGTGCGCCAGCAGCAGCCCCGCCTCCAGCGAGGCGTTGGCCGAGATCTCGGGGCTCGCACCCGCGCGCAGCCGCTGCGCTCCGAGCGCCAGCTGCGTGCCGACGTTGGTGCTGACAGTCACATCCGTAGGCTACCGGGCCGGTGCGGCGTTATCATAGTTGAATGAGTACCGTACCGTACCCTCCCCAGCGACAGCTGTCGGTCGGGGAGGTGCTCGATCTGAGCTTCCGGATCTATCGCGTCACACTCGTCAGATGCCTGTTATATGCGACCTGCGGTGTGATCGCAGGGCAGCTCGCCGGCATCTATGCACTCCTCAAAGGCCGCACCCTGGCCCGCGGTGAAGGCGCGGTCGAGGGAATGCTCGCGCAGCTGCGCGATTCCACCTTCGTGAGCCTGTACGTCGGCGGCCTGCTGCTGACACTGATCGCCTATGCGGCGGTGGTGCTGCGCCAGTACGCGCTCATCACCGACGGCAACGCCGGGAGCGAGCTCGGCGCGGCGCTACGGCGCACTCCCGCGCTCATCGGCCTGATAGTGCTGGTGGCGCTGGGCGTCGTCGCCTGTTTCCTGCCTGCCGGCGTGACCGGCGGCGCGCTGCGCGTGCTGCTGATCATCGCGGCAGTGGCACTGCTGTGCTATGCGCTGGTGGCCATATCCTGCGCGCAGACCATTCTGCTGGTGGAAGGTGCCGGGCCTGTGGCGAGCCTGGCACGCAGCTGGCGGCTCACCTCGGGCAGTTTCTGGCGCCTCAGCCTCATCTACACCGTGGCGCTCATCGTCCTGCTCGCGCTCTATGCCGTCATCGCGGCCGTGGCGGGATTCCTGGCGGCGCTGTTCGCACACGGTGATGTGGCGATGGTCACCGCCTTCGCGCAGGTCATCGGCATCATCCTCGGCGCGCTGGCAACGCCCTTCTATGGCGCGCTCGCGCTCGCGGTGCTCGCCGATCTCAAAGTCCGCAAAGAGGGCGCCGATCTCGCGCAACGCATCTCGGCGACGGCCTGACGGCGTGATGCGGGCGCTGCTCGCGCTGCTGCTTGCGGCTGCGGCCGCAACCGCCGCCGGCGTGCAGGCACGCGACCCCCTCCAGGCGATCGATGAATGCGTCACGCGGCTCGACAACGAGCTCGATGTCGGCTATGCGCGCATCGCTGCGCGCTGTCCCCAGCTCGCAGCCACACTCGGCGAGAGTGCCTTCGCGCCCTGGCTGCCCGCTGACTGGAAACGACCCGACAACGAGCTGTCAGCCGCCGGATTGTCCGAGCTGCGCGCACAACTCGCGCGCGAGGGCGGCCCTCGGGCTCAGGAGCATGTTGCCCCGCGCAGCGAGCGCGTGACGGCGGTGCTCGCGACGCTGGCGCGCAGCGAGCAGGACGCCGGTCGCAGCTGGTGGCGGCGCCTGAAGGACTGGCTGCGCGGGCTCATCACGGCGCGCCCGCAGGCCGAGCAAGACTGGTTGCGCCGCTGGTGGGCACAATTGAAGCTCTCGACGAGCACCACGCAGCTGTTCGGCTGGGCGGCGCTCGCGGTGGTGGTGGCGCTCGCGGCGGGCATCATCATCAACGAGCTGCGGATTGCCGGCCTGCTGCGCCGCAGTCCGGAGCGATCGCGAACTCGGCCGGCCGACCGCCCCGGCTCGAACGCCACTGCGTCACTCGCCGACATCGAGCGTGCCGCACCCGAGGAGCAGCCGGCACTGTTGCTCGAGCTCATCGCCGCACGGCTCGCGGACCAGCAGCGTCTGCCGCCTGCGCGCGCACTCACCGCGCGCGAGCTCGCGCGCGCAGCGCGCCTGCCCGCAGAGTCGGCGCGGGTGCCGCTTGCGGAACTCGCGGCGGTGTGTGAGCGCGTGCGCTACTCCGCCGAACGCGTGACTGCCGCGAGCCTGGCGGCGGCAGTGCGCAGTGGTAGCTCGCTGCTCGCGATGCTCGAGAGCGCACCGCCCGGCGCGGCGGCGGAGACTCTGTGATGCGCGAGCGTCTCACGACGCTCGCCTGTGCGCTCGGGGCGCTGCTGCTGCTGGGTACGCTGATCCTGCGCGGCGACACGCTCGCGGCGCGGCGCGATTCGCTGCCAACGACCGCCGAGTCCGCCGACAACGGTCTGCTCGGCCTCAGGCGCTGGCTGCAGGGCGAAGGCGTGCGCACGTTGGCGTTGCGCGAGCGGTTTGGGACGCTATCCGCCAAGCCCGCTCTTGCCACGCGCGGGAACCTGCTCATCGTCAGCCTGCCGGCGGTGACCAGCTTTCGCTCCGATGAGGCGCGCACCCTCGACGGCTGGGTCAGGAGCGGTAACACGCTGCTGGTGCTCGCGGCGCTGCGCGACCGCCCAGCCTGGGCGCAGTTCCCGTTCGCCATGGCGAACGATCTGGAGTTACTCACTGAGCTGCGCCTGGCTCCGGCTGCGGAGCGCCCCGAGCGGGCGGCAACGCGCCGCAGCGCGGGGAGCTCCAGCGCTGCCCGCAGTGAGCGCGCGGAGCCTGCCGCGGGCGCGAGGCGGCCCGATGCGGGAGGTGGCGCGCGCCTCAGCCGCTTTGCGAGCGAGCTCAGCCGTCCCGAGCAGAGCATCCTCGTGCCCAACCGCGCGCATCCCTACTTCGGGGGCGTCGCGCGCGCCTTGGCCTTCTCGGACTACGTCCCGGTGCGGTATACGCTGGCGATTCCGCGCGATGGCTTCGCGCTGTCGCTGGCCCACGAGGAGGGCAGCGGGGCGGACGCGTTCTGGATACGGCCCCACGGCGCGGGCACGATCATCGTGAGCGGCTTCGGCTCGCTGTTCAGCAATCGCGCACTCGGCCGGGGCGATAACGCCAGGCTGCTGGCCAACATCATCGCCGCGAGCCTCGCGCAGGGCGGCACGGTGGTGTTTGATGACGAGCACCAGGGGCTGAGCGACAGTTACGATCCGGCGCGGTTCTACCGTGATCCGCGGCTGTACGCGACGCTCGCGGTCATCGTCGCAGTCTGGCTGAGCTGGGTGCTCGGCGCCACGCAACTGCACGCGCCGCGCGCGCGCGCGGCGGCGCCGCGGGAGGCGGAACTCGTACGCACTACCGGTCTGTACCTCGCACGCGTGCTGTACCCGGCGGCCGCCGCGCGGCGCCTGTTCGAGCAGTTCCTGCAGCGCCTGAGCGGCGCGGTCGGCCGCAGCGACTCGGATCCCCCGCGGCTGTGGGAGTGGCTCGAGCAGCATCCGCGCCTGCAGCGCGCGCAGGTGCGGCAGCTGCGTGCGTGGCACACTGCCGCCTGCGCGAACCGGCACGTGCCGCTCGTTCGCCTGCACAACCTCATCGTCGACACTGAAAGGCACCTGGCCCAATGAGCACTGCGATCCGCGAGCTTCGGGACCTGCTCACCCAGGAGCTCGGCCGTGTCGTCATCGGCGTCGAAGCCTCGGTCGATGCGCTGGTCATCGCCCTGATCGCGCGTGGCCACGTGTTGGTGCAGGGTGTGCCCGGGCTCGGCAAAACGCTGTTCGCCAAAGCGCTCGCGCGCGCACTGGGTGGGGAATTCAAGCGCATCCAGGGAACCGCCGACCTGATGCCGAGCGACATCATCGGCGTGCACATATTCGATGAGGCGGCGCGCAACTTCGCGTTTCGCCCGGGCCCGCTGTTCGCCGATGTGGTGCTGGTGGATGAGATCAATCGTGCCGGACCCAAGACCCAGTCGGCGCTGCTGGAAGCGATGGAGGAGCGCCAGGTGAGCGTCGAGCGTAGCGTGCTGCCGCTGCCGGCGGACTTCATCGTGCTGGCGACGCAGAACCCGCGGGAATTCGAGGGCACATTCCCACTGCCCGAGTCGCAGTTGGACCGCTTCATGCTGCGCATCGACATGAGCTATCCGGCGCGCACGGCGGAGAGCGACATCCTCAGCCGCTACGGCGGGATGCTGGCGGCGGCCCATGCCGCGCTCGAGTCGGTCGCGGTCATCGATCGCGCGCTGCTCGCGCGCGCGCGTGCGGCGGCCGAGAACATCCATGTCTCCGAGGCGCTCAGCGGCTACCTGCTCGATCTGGCGGCCGCGACGCGCGAGCATCCGCGCCTGGCGCTCGGGCTCTCTACGCGCGGGGTGCTCGCGCTCCTCAAGGCGGCGCGGGTCGTCGCCGGAATGCGGGCGAGCGATTTTGTGACCCCCGACGATGTCAAGCAGGTCGCACCTTGGGTGCTCGCGCACCGCCTGGTGCTGACACCGGAAGCGACGCTCGAAGGTGTCGGCGATGCGCAGCTGGTGCAGAGCCTGCTCACCAGCACACCCGTGCCGCGCTGAGGAGACAACTTGCATCTGGCACGCCGCAGCTACCTGCTGGTGATGCTCACCGCGGTGATCGCGATCGCCGGCATCTGGTCGACCGATCCGGTGCTCGCGCGTCTGTGGCACGTGCCGGCGGCTCTGCTGCTGCTCGGTCTGGCGGCCGAAGGCCTGGCGATAGGCCGTCTGCAGCCGGGGAGCCGCATCGACACCCCGACACCGGCGTTTCTCGGCAGGCCGCAGCGTGGCGTGTTTGTTTTCGCCAATGGCACCAGGCGTACGCTCGCGCTCGAGTATGCCCCGGCGACGCCAGCCGGCTTCGAGGCCACGGCCACAGTACGGCGGCTCAGCTTGCCGCCGGGCCGCGCCGTCGAGGATGCCGTGTCGTTGCTGCCGGTGCGGCTCGGTCCACAGCGCTGGCCGCAGCTGCCGGCGCGCTTGCGCGGCCCGCTGGCACTCGCATGGTGGGACACCGCATTGACGCCGCAGGCGCGCTGCCTGGTGGCGCCCGACACGCTGCGCGGACGCGCCCGTATCAGCGGGCTCGCGGCCGGCACACGGGCGCGGCGCACGGCCGGTGCCGGGCAGGAGCTCTATCAGCTACGCGGCTACGCGCGTGGTGATCCGCTGACGCGCATCGACTGGAAAGCCACCGCCCGTACCGGCGAGCTCATCAGTCGCGATTACAGCGAGGATCAGCATCTCGATGTTCTCATCGCCATCGATGCCGGCCGCTTAAGCCGGGTGCGCGCCGGTGCGCTCGACCGCCTCGGCCTGTACAGCAACGCCGCCGCGCGTCTGGCGGAGATCGTCACCCACAACGACGACCGCGTCGGCCTCATCGTTTACGCCGAGCGGGTGCTCGGGAGCTGCCCGCCGGCGCGCGGGCTGGCCGCAGTGGTGCGGCTGCGCCACGTGCTGGCACAGCTGGCAAACCAGGGCGCGGAGTCGGCTCCGCTCGCGGCCGCGATCACCATGCGCAAGCTTTTGCGGCAGCGCGCGCTGATCGTGCTGCTGACGGACCTGGACGATGCCAGCATCGCCGCCTCGCTCGCCCGTGCGGTGCGTCTGCTCGCACCACCGCATCTGGTGCTGGTGGCCGGCGTGCACAGCGGGGAGATTGAGGCGCTGTCCCGCGCCAGCGCGCGCGCCTGGCAGGATCCCTGGATCGCACTCGCCGCCGCCCTGCACGAGCAGCGCGCCGCCCGGCAGCGCCTGCTGCTGCAGCGGCTCGGCGTACCGGTCGTAGCGGCGTCCGCCGAGCGCCTGGAAGGAGCCCTGTTCGAGCACTACGAAGCGCTGCGGCGTGCGCGGCGCGTCTAGAGCAGCGCGTGAAATTTCGCCTCGGCGCGCTAGGAGCGAGCGATCCGCTCCGCGGCCGCGTGGGGCGCGAACAGGCGCCCGCTCAGGAACGCGACCATGAGGCACCAGTAGCCCACGCCCACCACGATGCGGGCGAGGAGCGAGAAGCGCGGATCGGGGGAGATGTAGCCCTCGATGAGCCCCGAGCCCACGAGCAGCAGTGCGCACGCAATGAGCACCGGACCGGTGCGCAGTGCGGCGCTGCGGAAGGACTCGAGCCGGCCGCCGGCACCAGGCCGGATGAGCGCCTCGCCGATGGCCGCCCCTGCGGCACCCGACAGACACATGACCGAGAGCTCGACACAGCCGTGGGCGACCATGAAGCGCAACAGTGCGCCGGCGAGCCCATGCTCGGCCACGAAGGCGAAGATCGCGCCCAGCATCAGTCCGTTCAGACCGAGGATGTAGAGCGTGCCCAGTCCGAAGAGAAACCCCAGGCAATAGGCAAACAGGCTCACCACGATGTTGTTGGTGAGAATCTGCACCGACAGCATGGAAGAGGGCACCACATTCAGCAGACCCTGCGTCCACAGCTGGCCGCGCTCGACCGTGGCGATGGTGTCGGGTGAGGCGAACAGCGCAATGAGCTCCGGGTAGCGGTGCACGAGTGCGTAGCCGGCACAGCTCGCCAGTACGAAGATGAGCGTGGTCCACAGAAGGTACGGCGCCAGCCAGCGCACCGCGGCCGGAATCTCCTCGATGAGCAGCCGCCGCAGCGCGCTGCCGATATGCCAGGCTCCGTGGTGCAGGGTGGCATGTGCCCGCGCATAGGCACTCTCGAGGTACGCACGCGCGCGACTTGCGGGGATCAGCACCCGTGCCCGCGCCAGGTCGTGCGCCAGCAGCCGGTAGTCATCCGCGAGTCGCGCAGCGTCGCTGACATCCTCGCTGCGACCGTGGGAGAACCGGGTCGCGCGCTCATCGGCCGCCTGCCAGTCGCGCGCGCGCGCGAGCAGCGCGCCCGCCAGCGCACGCTCGCGTATGGCGTCCGCCCCGGTGCTCACACGGGCCGTGCCAGGCGCTCGACGCGCGCGCGCCATTGCAACTCATCGCCCTCGCTGAGGTCGGCCTCGGCTCCAAGGTAATGCTGCAACAGCTGCCGCGCGAGCCGGATGCGCGCCTCCGGCACCAGATTCGGCCAGCGCTGCAACAAGTCGGCGGCGATTTCAGCGCCGAGCGTATCGAGCTTGCCGAGCCGTTGCGCCGCGTTCTGCAGCAACTCCGCATCGCCCGCGTCGCGCTCGTAGACCAGCAGCGTGCCCGCGGCCATGTCGCCGCAGCGCAGGCTCTCGCGCGTAAACACCATCAGCGCCAGCCCGACGCCGTAGGCTACCGGCAGGCTGTCGATGAGCCGGAAGACGTTGCGCACCAGCAGCGCGCCGGCACCGGGCGGCCCACCCGAACGCGTCACGATGCGGATGCCGGCCCGGCGCTTGCCGGGCGTGTATCCGTGCAGCAGCGTCTCCAGCACCGGGTGATAGAGGAAATACAGGGCCAACACCGGCAGCAGCACCACTGCGAACCATGAGTGGTCATAGGCCGCCGGCGGCTGCAGCGAGAAGGCGCGGTTGTAGATCAGCGTCGCCACCACGTACCAGGCGAGCGCCAGCACCAGGCGAATGTGCCAGTCGATGATGAAGGCGAAGGCGCGCGCGCCGGGCCCGGCCACCGGAAGCGACAGCTCGATCCCGGTTACGCTGTCGACGTTCAGCTGCGGAAGCGATGTGCTCATACCTCCTCCGCGAGCAGCTCCGCCTGGTACTCCTGCTGCAGGGCATCGACCAGCTCATCGAGGTCGCCGTCCATGATCTGCGCCAGACGGTAGAGCGTCAGGTTGACGCGATGATCGGTCACGCGTCCCTGCGGAAAGTTGTAGGTGCGAATGCGCTCGGAACGATCCCCGCTGCCCACCTGCAGGCGCCGCGACTGCGCCTGCGCGGTCTGCTGTTTCTCCTGCTCGGCGGCGAGCAGCCTCGCCCGCAGCAGCGCCATGGCGCGCGAGCGGTTCTTGTGCTGTGAGCGCTCATCCTGACATTCCACCACGATGCCACTCGGCAGATGCGTGATGCGCACCGCGGAATCGGTCTTGTTGACGTGTTGGCCGCCCGCCCCGGAGGAGCGATAGGTGTCAATGCGCAGATCCGCCGGATTGATCTCGACCTCATCGACCTCATCGAGCTCCGGCAGGATCGCGACCGTGCACGCGGAGGTATGGATGCGCCCCTGCGCCTCGGTGGCCGGCACGCGCTGCACGCGGTGCGTGCCGGACTCAAACTTCAGGCGGGAGAAGGCGCCCTTGCCGGCGACGCGGCTGATGATCTCGCGGAAGCCGCCGTGCTCGCCGGCGCTCTCGCTCAGCACCTCGACGTTGAAGCCTTTTGATTCGGCATAACGTGCGTACATGCGGTAGAGGTCGCCGGCGAAGATCGCGGCCTCATCCCCGCCGGTACCCGCGCGCACCTCGAGAAAGATGTTGCGCTCATCGCGTGGATCGGACGGCAGCAGCAAGCGGCGCAGCTCGAGCTCCGCCGACTCGAGCTCGCGCGTGAGCCGCGCCACCTCCTCGCTCCCGAGCGCGCGCATGCCGGCATCGCTATCGTCCTGCAGATCGCGCGCGGTCAGCAGATCCCGCTCGAGGTCTTGGTAGCGCTGCAGGCGCTCGGCGAGCGGCTGCAGCCGCGCATATTCCACCGACAGATCGCGAAACTGCCGGGACCCGCCGGCGAGCTCATCGCTCGCGAGCAGCCTGCCGACCTCCTCGAAGCGATCGGACAGTTTCTGCAGGCGCTGGTGGATGGAGTCCTTCATGCTTCGGCTGCGGCTGGCCCGGCCTCGCGCCCGGCATACGCGATACCGCGGCGGCCCAAGCGCCGCTTGCGGTTGTCAACCGGGGGCGCGGCATTCTCCGGGATGTTTGCGCTTTGTGACAAGTTGCTCAATGCGCCAGCCTGGGGGACCCTCTATAGTGATAAGGTGTCACGGATGGACCGGATTTCC
>Ga0318523_10000328_pt1 | contig 12725 bp, 9 predicted proteins | sample GRESIP178b2f19_FD_203500 | JGI IMG/M metagenome (GOLD analysis project Ga0318523, IMG submission 203500) | Tropical soil microbial communities from Luquillo Experimental Forest, Puerto Rico - GRE.SIPMG.178b2f19 | ecosystem: Environmental > Terrestrial > Soil > Tropical forest > Bulk soil...
CGAAGGCGAGACGCGCGGCGCCTCGCCTTCCTGCTTGCGGTAGTGCGGCGGCCACGGCGCGTCGCCGAGCCCGGCCGCGTCGTCGCGCGCCGCGAGCTCGAGCAGCTTCTCGAGCGAGCCGACCGCCGCGTCGATCCCCGCGTGCGCGTCGCCGCGCGCCGCCAGCCGCGCCGGCACGGTGCTGAAGGTGAAGTCGGCCGGCTCGCAGTCGGGGACCTCGTCCCAGCCGAGCGGCGTCGACACGCGCGCGTCGGGCAGCGGCCGCAGCGAGTACGCCGAGCAGGTGGTGCGGTCCTTGGCGTTCTGGTTGTAGTCGAGGAAGACGCCGCGCCGCTCCTCCTTCCACCAGTTCGAGGTGGCGAGCGCGGGCGCGCGCCGCTCGATCGCGCGCGACAGCGCCAGCGCCGCGCGCCGCACCTCGGTGAAGCCCCAGCGCGGGGCGATGCGCACGTAGACGTGCATGCCGCGCGAGCCGCTCGTCTTCGGCCAGCCCACGAGGTCGAGCTCGCCGAGCAGCGCGTTCACCTCGAGCGCGACGCGCCGCACGTCGTCCCAGCGCACGCCGGGCGTGGGGTCGAGGTCGACACGCAGCTCGTCGGGATGTTCCAGGTCGCCCGAGCGCACCGGGTGCGGGTGGAGCTCGATGCAGCCCAGGTTCACGATCCAGGCCAGGCCCGCGGCGTCGTCGACCACCACCTCCTCGGCCGTGCGTCCCGAGGGGAACGAGAGCGTGGCGCTGCGCAGCCAGTCGGGGCGTTTGGAAGGCGCACGCTTCTGGTAGAACGCCTCGCCCTCGGCCCCGTCGACGAAACGCTTCAGCACGACGGGCCGATCGCGGATCCCGCGCAGCGCGCCCTCCGCGACCGCCAGGTAGTACTGCACGACGTCGAGCTTGCTGAGCCGGGCCTCGCGCGAGAAGTACGGCTTGCCCGGATTCGTGACGCGAACCTCGCGCCCCGCGAGCGCGAGCAGGTGCGCCGGCTCCTGCTTGGCCATGGGGGAGAGGCTACACCCTCGGCGCAGGGCTCGCGATGCACTCTCTTAGAGGAATCCAACTCATGGCGCGATGAGTGCTCGGAGGAGTCTCGATGTCGCGCCGCACCGCAATCCTACTGAGTCTGCTCGTCGTCGCAGCCCTCGGACTAGTGATTCCGAAGTATGTCGGAATTTCGAGCTTGATGGGATCTGCCAAGCCTCCCGCCGGGCAGCCGGCTCCCGTCAAGCTTCCGCCGCTGGAACCGTCCGTGGAGGCGCGGCTGGCGAATCGCCGCGCGCCTGCGCCTGCCGCCCGACGCGCGCGCTCTGGCTGCGGTCGGCGAGATCTCGGCGCTCCTCACCGGTGACTCCGCGACGCCGGCGGAGGCCGCCTTCGCGAACGGCGGCTGGGTCGTCACCCACCAGGGTGTTCGCGTCGGCTTGCTCTCGGCATTTCCGAGCTTCCAGTCGATCCTCTCGCTCTTGGAGGTGTGGGCGGAGCACGAGCGCGCCCGGCCGGGGGCGGTCGGGCTCGCGAAGGAGCGCAAGCCGAGCGCGGAGCTCGTACAGCGGCTCGCGGCCTTCGACGACGTCGCTGCCTTCGAGGTGCTCGCGCAGGTCGACGAGCGCTGGGCGAAGGGCCGCGCGAGCGTCGGCGATCTGCTCGCCGCGAGCGAGGCGCTCGCCCAGCTGGCGCTGCTGCTCCCGAACGGCTCGGCCGCGAAGGACGCGCTGAAGGCGCGCGCGCTCGCGAGTCTGGCTCTGGCGAAGAGCTGCGCGAGCGGAGCCACGACACGGCTCGAGGCGATGGTGGTCCACGCCCTGGACTACGGCGCAGACTCGCGCGCCGCGGGCGAAGCGCTGCCGCAGGGCGACTTACTTCGAGCGTTCCTGCTCCATGACGTCGACGCCTTGGAGCGCGCGACATCACACCAGGGCGCAAGCTCCGAGACGCTCTTCCTCTACGGCCGCGCGCTGATGCGCGAGCGGGAGGGCGACGCCTGGGTGGAGTGGTACCAGGCCCTTCCGAAGCGCAGGAAGGCTTCGGCCAGCGTGCTCGCGTCCGCGGTCGACATCGACAGCGTACCGACGGGACACCGCGTGCCGAACCTCTACGCCGCGATCCTGATGGTGCGCTTCGGCGTTCCGATTCCCGAGGACGGCGAGTTCGACGCCCCGCTCTTGCTGTGCCCGCAGCTCGGCGCGGCGATCGCGGCCCAGGAGAAGGGGCGACCCGGCCGCTTCGCCGCTGCAGTGTCCCAGAGCGCGGCCTACCAAGGAGCCTGCGTTGGGGCGTTGCGCGCTAAGCTCCGCTTCTACACGGATTGGCTGTCGGACTGGGACGCAGCGCTGGCGTTGGCCAGGAAGTTGCCCGACTCCGGCATTCCCGAGCTCGCAGACATGCGCGCCTGGACCGAGCTGCTCGCCGGACGGAGCCGCGACTGGCCCACGACGAGCAGCGCCGCCAGCACGCCTACGAGACCGCGTTCGCGCTGGGCCAGCTCATGCCGTTCCCCGACGCGCAGGTCCAGCTGGAGGTGGAGTCCTATGCGAGCCTGAAGCTTGCGCGGGGCAAGGACGCGGCGCTGGCGTGGCTGCGCCCGCGATTGAGCCACGGGGCACTCGGGCGCGCGGCGAAGATCATCTACTTCCGCAACTGCGATGAGCTGCTGTGGGCGCTCTACGACCAGGACGACCCGGTCGGCAGCTGGGAGACCTGGATCTACCGCGCAGCGGCCTACCTGCGCGAGCGGGAGCCGGACGCCGCGCACCGCGCGCTGCTCGAGAGGCACTTCGCCACGCGGGGAGCCACTTCAGCGATCTGGTGGCCGCCACGGCGATCCGCGGCGGCGACGAGAGCGCCGTGCTCGCGCAGGCGCACAACGACAACGAGCTCGCGCTCGCAGCGTACGTGTTCGGCGTGAAGGCCATGCACGAGCGCGACTTCCACCGCATGATGCGGATGTACCAGCTAGGCGTGTCCACCGACCCCACGCTGGGGGGCAACCCGCGGATGCTGCTGGTGGACGAGCTGCGCGGATATGCGCAGGGCTACAGCCTCGACTTGCTCGACACCGGCTTCTGGCCCGTCGCCGACGCGCAGTGAGAGGAGTCCCTCAGCTCCCCGCGCTCTTGAACCCGAGCCAGAACGGGACCGAGGACAGGATCACGCCGAGACACACCAGGCTCTCGACCGGGTTCCCCACCAGGAGCGCGATCGCGACCGCGACGTTGGCGACGACGTACAGGCCCGGGATCACCGGGTACCCCCAGGCGCGGTAGGGACGGCGCAGCTCGGGGCGCCGCAGGCGCAGCGCGTAGAGCGCGACCGTGTCGGCGATGGTCGCGAGCACGATTGCGAAGGTGGTGAAGTCGAGCACGCTCGGGAAGCGGCGCAGCACCACCAGCAGCAGCGCCGCGACGCCCGCCTGGACCCAGATCGCGACGTGGGGAGTGCCGTAGCTCGTGTGCACCAGGTCGACGCCGCGGAAGAAGCGGTCGTCGATCGCCATGGCGTAGGCGATGCGCGGCCCCACCAGGATGGTGGCGTTCAACGTCGCGAGGATCGAGCCGATCACGAATAGCGCGAGCAGCTTCCCGCTCACCGGGCCGAACAGCGCGCGAGCGGCGGCCTGGCCGGCATTTCCCGACGCCGCGAGCTGGTCGAGCGGAAGCGCGTAGAGATACACGGCGTTCACCGCGAGATACACGGCGATGCAGATCGCGAGCCCGAGGAAGAGCGAGCGGGGCACGTTGCGCTGCGCGTCGTGGATCTCGCTCGCGACGTACACGGTCGCGTTCCAGCCCAGGTAGCTGAACAGCACCGGCGAGAGCGCGAGCCCGAACGCGCTCCACGAGACCGACGCCGCGCCCGGCGCGAACAGCTGCATGCGCGCGGTGTCGCCCGCCGTCGCAAACGGCGCGAGCACCACCAGCGCGGCGAGCGCGACGATCTTCAGCGCGGCGCCCGCGTTGTTCACGCGCGCGCTGTCGCGCACGCCCAAGACGTTGAGCCAGCTCGCGGCGAAGGTGGCGCCGAGCGCCACCGCGAGCTTCCCCCCCTCGCCCAGGTCGAAGAACGCGCCCAGCGCCTCGCCGAGCCCCGCGGCCAGGGTGGCGACGGTGCCGGTGAAGATGGCGAAGAACGAGACCCAGCCGGTCGCGAAGCCGGCGAAGGGCGAGAACGCCTCGCGCAGGTAGACGTAGTCGCCGCCGGCGTGCGGGTACATCGCGCCGAGCTCGGCGTTGGCGAGCGCGCCGGCGAGCGAGAGCGCCCCGCCGGCGAGCCACACCGCCAGGATCAGACCGGCGTGCGGCAGACGCTGGGCGATCTCGCCCGGCGTGAGGAAGATGCCGGAGCCGATCACCGAGGCGACACAGAGCAGCGTCGCGTCGGTCAGGCCGAGCTCGGGCCGCAGCCGGTCCCGCGGATGACGCTCGCCCCCCATCGCGCCGATTCTAGCGCGCTAGTCGGCGAGGACCTCCTCGTAGAGGGCGCGCACGTCGGCGACGTGCTGGTCGATCGTCTCGCGCTTCCAGTCGCGCGTGGAGATCGGCGGCAGCACCACCACCTCGAGCGTCGCCGGGCGGACCACCAGCCCGCTCTTCGGCAGCGCGTCGAGCGCGTTCTTGATCACGATCGGCACGATCGGCGCGCGGGCCTGCAGCGCCATGTGGAAGGCGCCCTTCTTGAACCGACCGAGCCGCGGCGTGGGCGCGCGGGTGCCCTCGGGCGCGATCGCGAGCGACGTGCCCATGCGCAGCGCGTCCACCGCGGGCTGGAGCGCGCGGATCGCCGCGCCCGAGTCGGCGCGGTCGATGAACACCGTGCCCATCCACGAGGCCAGCGTGCCCAGCAGCGGCACGCGGCGCAGCTCCTTCTTCGCCACGCCGACGAAGTCGCGGCGCAGGAGCTTGCACAGGATCAGGACGTCGAGCGAGCTCTGGTGGTTGAAGATGAACACCGCCGGCCGCGCCGACCACAGGTGCTCCTCGCCGCGCACGCGCAGCTCGATGCCCGCGAGCGCGGTGCCGAGATCGCCCCACGCGCCCAGCGCGAAGTCGAGCCCGACCTTCGGCCGGCCGGTGACCAGCGCGAGCGGCACGCCCAGCGCGAGCGCGAGCCCGCTGGACGCCGCGGAGAGACCGGTGCGCACGACGTCGGCCAGGCTCGGCCGGCCGCGGCTGCCGAAGCGGCGCTGCGGCCAGGCGCGCTTCTCGGCGATGCGCGCGAGCCGCGCGTCGGGATTGGTCGGGCGCGGGCGGCCGACGATCTCGAACAGGGGCAGGTCCTCGGCCGCGTCGCTGTAGAAGTAGCTCTGCGCGAGGTCGAGCCCCTCTTCGGCGGCGAGCGCGCGCACGGCGTCGGCCTTGCCGTCGCCCCAGCACGCGGGGCGCAGGTACTGCCCGGTGAAGCGGCCCTCGTCGTCGACCTCGAGCCGGGTGCACAGCACGCGCTCGATGCCCAGGTCGCGGGCGAGCGGCTCGATCTGGTAGCGCGTCGCCGCGGACACGATCGCGACGGTGTGCCCGCGGCGCAGGTGCGCGGCCACGAGCGCGCGCGACTCGGGGAACACCCGAGTCGCGCGCTCCTCTTCGAACAGCCGCCCGCCGGTGTCGACCAGCTCCTGCTCCGGCGTGCCGCGTAGCATGCTCGACCAGGCGGTGAGGATCCCCGAGAAGCCGATCTGCCCGCGCTGGAAGCCGACCCAGGCGAGCAGGTTCTCGGACAGGTCCGACGCGCTCATCTGGCCCGACAGCAGCCGGTCGCGCCAGAAGGCGATGCCCGAGAAGCCGGACAAGAGCGTCCCGTCGACGTCGAAGAACGCGCCGATCTTGGCGCCCGCGGGGCCGGACTCGATCTCCTCGGTCAGGAAGGTCCCTGTGCGCATCGCCCTTCGCCCTGTGCGCCCATGCTATCGCGCCGCGCGCGCGCGAGGCGAGCGTGTCGCTGCTGTCACGATCAGGCTCAATCGAAACCTCCGCGCCACCGAAGAGTTCTGCCGACCGATGCGCATCTCCACCCCTGTCATCCTGCCCGCGTGCGCCCTCGCCGCGGCGCTCGTCGTTGCCGCGCCTGCGGCACGGGTGCAGGGCTCCGACTCACTCCCGAGCTTCGGCGGCACACAGCAGAGCGCATCGCCGCAAGACGGGGAGCCGTCGCGCAGCTGGAACCAGCTCGGCCCCGACGACGACGCTCCGCAGTCGCACTCGCCGCGCGGCGAGTGGTGGCGCGCGCGCCAGAAGCTGCGCCAGCGCTGGGCCCACGAGGCCGCGGAACGGCGCAAGGCCGCGCAGCAGGCCGCGGGCGACGACGCGAGCCAGGACGCGAACCAGGCCGAGCCGGCGCCCGCCGAGCCGAACGCGGCTCCCCCGTTGGCGCCTCCCGGCCGGACCGCGACGAGCGATGCGCCTGACGCGAACGAGCCGCCTTCGTTCGGCGACGACCTCGACCGCTGGATCCCGCCCGAGGCGCGCCGCGAGCTCTTCGCCAGCTGGCAGCGCTGGGCCCCGCGGATCGAGGCGACCCTGCACCAGACTTACGCCGCGCTGTCACCCGCGTGGCAGGCGCGCGTCACCCAGATCGGTGACTGGGCCTCGCGGCCCGCCGGACAGAGCTGGCTGCTCGGGGGCCTGTGCGCGTTCGTGATCGCACTCGTGGTCGCGCGCACCGCGCGCGGCGCGGGGGACCTGATCGTGTGCATCGCCTACCCCGACGACCTGCGCGGCAGCTTCACCGTCTCGGTGACGCGCCGCAAGCCGAACCGCAAGCGCCAGACGCCGGCCGAGCGCGAGGCGGCGAAGACCAAGGTATCTTCGCGCACCGTACACCATTTGGTGTCGCGCGAGACGCAGTTCCGCGGGCTGGCACCGGGCAGGTACTGGGTAACGGTCGACGGCGAGCTCTGCGGCGGCGCGGCCGGCGACGGCGTGCTCGAGGAGCCCTACGAGCTGATGCACGCGCAGGTCGGCAGCCGCGACACGCGGCGGATCGAGTTCGACCTGAAGCCTCGGCACTGCCCGGTCGAGATCAGGGTCAGCTGGGATGGCCAGCCGCTGCGCGAGTGCGCCGTCTCGGTGGGCGGCCGTCCCGACACGTTCCGCCACCTGCGCGGCCAGTCGGTGCGCATCGGCCTGCCGCTGGGACGCCACCTGGTGGCGCTGGGCAGCGGCGACCGCGTGGCCGAGCGCGAGGTCGTGGTGGAGAGCTACGCCACCTCGACGATCGAGGTCGATCTCGGGCGCAACGACGGCGTGCTGTTCAAGGGCTGCCCGCCCGCGGTCGCGCCCTATCTGCAGGGCGACGTCGCGGCTGCCGCGCGCGCGCTCGCGCGCGAAGGCCAGGACAAGCTCTCGAACTTCCTCCTGGCGCGCATGCACGCGGCGCAGGGCAACAAGGCGCGTGCCGCCGAGCACTACGAGTACGCCGAATACTTCGCCGAGGCAGGGCGGCTGCGCGAGGAGCTGTCGGAGTGGTCGCGCGCCGCGGGGCTGTACCAGAAGGCCGGCGAGTCGGCGCGCTCGGCCGAGATGTTCCGCCGCGCCGGCGACCCGATCCGCGCCGGCAAGGCCTACGAAGCCGCCGCCGACTACGAGCGCGCGCTCGCCTGCTACCGCGAGGCGGGCGAGACGGATCGCGTGATCGGCGTGTTGGAGCGGCGCGGCGAATCGTTCCAGGCGGCGGTGCTCGCGCGCGACAACGACGACCGCGCCCGCGCGATCAAGCTGCTGCAGCAGGTGCTGCCCGGCGATCCGAACTACGGCGAGGCGTGTCTCCTGCTCGCGGACGCGCTCGAGACCGAAGGCCACGTCGACCTGGCCGCGCGCAAGCTCGAGGAGCGGATCGAGCGCGACACTTCCGGCCACGTCGATCCGAGCCTGCGCGGGCGCCTGGCCGAGCTCCTGGAGCGCAGCGGCGATTCCACCCGCGCGCTCGACGTGCTGGAGAAGCTGCGCGAGGACGAGCCGACCTTTCCTGAGATCTCGACCCGGATCGAGGGCCTGCGCAAGCGCCTCTCCACGGCGAAGGAGGCCAGCGGCCGGATCACCGCAGCAACCGTCCCGGTCGCCACCGAGAGCCGCTACGAGATCATCGAGCAGATCGGCCGGGGCGGCATGGGCGTGGTGTTCCGCGCGCGCGACAAGCGGCTGGGGCGCGAGGTCGCGCTGAAGCGGCTGCCGGAGAACCTGCGCGACCATCCCTCGGCGGTACAGCTGTTCCTGCGCGAGGCGCGCGCCGCCGCCGCGCTGAACCACCCGAACATCGTGACGCTGTTCGATGCCGACCAGGAAGACGGCACCTTCTTCATCACCATGGAGCTGCTCGAGGGCGATCCGCTGCACGTGATCCTGCGCCGCGCGAACCGGCTGTCCGCGCGCGACTGCGCGCGGCTGGGCGTGCAGATCTGCGCGGGCCTCGAGTACGCGCACGAGCGCCGCATCGTCCACCGCGACATCAAGACTGCCAACCTCTTCTTCACCCGCGGCAAGGTGGTGAAGATCATGGACTTCGGTCTGGCCAAGATGGTCGAGGAGGTCCGCCGCTCCGCGACACTGATCGGTGGCACGCCGTACTACATGGCGCCGGAGCAGGCGCTGGGCGAGGCGGTCGACGCCCGCGCCGACATCTACGCGCTGGGCGTCACCTTCTTCGAGCTGGTGACCGGCGCGGTCCCGTTCCGCGACGGCGACGTCACCTACCACCACCGCCACACGCGCCCGCCCGACCCGCGCACGCGCGTCGAGGGCGTGCCCGACGGCTTCGCCGAGCTGATCCTCGAGATGATGGCCAAGGAGCCCGCGCGCCGCATTGCGAGTGCCGCGCTCGTCGCCACCCGGCTCGCGCCCTTCACCGCCTAGGGTTCGTTCTTCTCCCGCGCCTGGCTCGCCTCGAAGAAGGCGCGGAAGCGCTCGAAGTCGACCGAGATGAACAGGCCTTCGGCTTCGGCGCAGAGCGTCTCGCCGGCGAAGAGCTGGCCCGAGGTGAAGATCTTGCGCCCTTCCGAGCGGTCGTAGTGCGCTTCGAAGCGGAGCTCGGTGTGGAGCGGCGTCGGACGGCGGTAGCGGACCGTCAAGGTGCCCGTCATGCCGGGGTTGCCGGACAGCGCGTTCGCGAAGCCGAGCACCTCGTCGAACGCGGCCGCGACGTAGCCCCCGTGCACGTGGCCTGGCGGGCCCTCGTACGGGGTGCCGAACACGCCGCGGCCGTGGACGCGGCGGCGGTCGTCGTCGGCGCGGAGCTCCAGCGGCGGCGAGAGCGGGTTCGACAGCCCGATCAGCGGGCTGCGGTCGAAGAAGCCGGTCGTGTCGCCCGCGGGCGAGGTCTCGGCGAAGCCCGCGTGCGGCCGCGACCTGGGGTGTGTGGCGAGCCTCTCCGCGTAGCGCTCGAGCGCCTCCGCGGCGGCTTTGAGCTCGGCCTCGGGCGCGTCCGTCTCGACCAGGCGCGAGATCACGGTGCGCATCGCGGCGGCGAGTCGGCGCCGCTCCTTCCACGCGCCCGTGACCTCCGCCGGCTTCAGCTCCCAGCGCGCGGTGTGCGAGCGCGGAGACGCGTCGCCCTCGCTCACAGCCCGCCCGCCTTCAGCAGGGCGGGAGACAGGCTCGGATAGTCCGCCTCCGCGGGAATCGAGAGCTGCGGCTTCCCGTCGGCACCGCGCGCGACCGCCGGCTGCACCGTGACGATTCGCGCGAAACGCGCGCGAACGAGCGCATCCGCAGCGTCCTTCGCCTGCGCGAGCCGCGCCAGGTTCATCAGCGTGGGGAAGATGATGGTGCGGCGCCCGGCCTCGGCGGCGTCGAGCGCGGCCTGCGGCGCGATCCACACCGAGTCGACCGACTCGCGCCCGTCGTGCAGCGCAAGCTGGTCCGCGGGAGCCGCCGCGATGAAGAAGTGCGTGTCGAAGCGCTTCGGCACGATCGCCGGCGTGATCCAGTGGGCGAACGGCACGAGCAGGTCGCAGGCGGCGAACAGATCCTCGCGGCAGAGCAGCGCCGCGAAGTCGGAGTCCGGCTTCGGCAGCCGCGCCGCGGGCACGAGCTCGCGCGAGCCGCGCGGCCGCGCGAGCAGCACGCCGCACTCCTCGAAGGTCTCGCGGATCGCCGCGACGCGCAGCGCGCGCGCGGGCTCGTCCTTCGCCAGCGACTCGCCGCAGCGCTCGGCGAGGCGCGGGTCGGCGTCGCCTGGATCGACCTTGCCCCCCGGGAATACCAGCGCGCCCGTCGCGAAGTCGATCTGGTGGTGGCGCTCCACCATGAACACTTCGAGCCCGTGCGCACCGTCGCGCACGAGCAGCACCGTCGCGGCGAGCCGGGGTGCCGGGCGTTCTTCGCTCATTCGATCTCCAAAGCGAGCGCCGATTCTCTCACACCAGGCCGTGCGCGCCGAGGAGCGGGCGGACCTCGCGCGCGAAGCGCTCGATCTGGGCGTCGCGCTCCGCGGGCGGGCCGATCGGATCGAGCACGAAGTGGCGCACGCCGCTCTTGGCAAAGGCGGCGAGCCGCTCGGCGACGTCGGCCGGGCGCCCGAGCGCCGCATAGCGGGCCGCGGCCTTGCGGAAGTCCATCGCGTAGCGCCGCGACAGCTGCTCGGTCGCGACGTCGAGCGCGCGCTCGTAGCCGTCGTCGATCCGCGCGAACACCAGGTGTGCGCTCGCGAAGCGCGCGAAGTGTCGGCCAGCCACCTGCGCCTCGCGCGCGATCGCGTCGAGTCCGTCGCCGTACATCTCAGGCGTCACCACGTACGAGATCCAGCCGTCGCCCATGCGTGCGATGCGCGCGAGCGCCGCGGGATTGCGCCCGCCGCAGACGATCGGCGGGCCGCCGGGCTGCGCGGGCCGCGGCAGGAGCCGGACCTCGGCGAAGCGGTGGAAGCGTCCTTCGTGCGCCACCGGCTCGCCGCTCCACAGCCGCCGCAGCAGCGGAATCGCCTCGGAGAGCCGCGCGCCGCGCTCGCGCAACGGCACGCCGCAGGCCTCGTACTCGCGCGGAAACTCGCCGCCCACGCCGACGCCGAACGTGAGACGCCCCGCGCACAGGAGGTCGAGCGTGGCGACCTGCTTGGCCACCAGCACCGGATGGCGCAGCGGCAGCAGGAACACGCCGGTGCCGAAGTGGAGCGTGCGCGCGCACGCCGCCGCCTGCGCCAGCTGCAGCAGCGGGTCGAGGATCGGCTGCGGAAAGGCGACGTGGTCCCCGACCCAGAGCGAGTCGAAGCCGTGGCGTTCGAGCAGCTCCACCGTCGCGCGCACCGCGGCGGGGGCTGGCATGCCCGTGATCACGCCGAACTTGACTGCGGGGTCGAGCGGAAGGTCGGGAGTCACGCCATCAGTCGCACGGGCAGCTCGTGCCGAGTGCGTCGGCGTCGTTGAACAGCAGGCAGGTCTCGCACTGGCTGGTGTGGTCGAGGCACTGAGCGAGCGTGCCCGGGTCCGCAGTGCCGCAGCCAGGGAATGCCACGGACAGATCGACCCCGGGCTTCTTGCACGCCTTTGGGATCACCCGCATCGCGATGGCGCCAGTCGCGCCGTCGCACGCGCGAGTGATCGCGGACGTCGGGGCCGCATCGAGGCAATTCGAGGCCAGCTCGTCGGCCGACGTGATCGACATGTCGGCGAGCCCCTTCGCCTTGCAGCGCAGGAACTCCGCCCGCCGCGCATGTTGGCAGGCCGCCAGCGCCTTCGTCACCGACTCCTGACACACCACGGTGTTGCGGTCGGTGGTCTTCAGCGGGATCGCGCTGTTGGGATCGCCGAACACGTTGTCGAACAGGTCCTGCTCGGAGCCCACCGCGGCCTCGCTGCCCGAGCCCGCGCCCCCGTAGCCGAAGTCGGGCGGCGAGGCGACGCAGAGCTTGGTGTCGTCGGAAGCGATCTTCGCCTGGCGCTTCGCCAGCGCGCCCTTCGGATCGGCCCCGATGCAGCTTCCGACCGGCGCCTTGCCGCGCGCGCCCTGGTCGATGCAGCTGCGGATCTTGCTCGACTCGAAGTCTGCCAGCCCGGCGAAGTCCTGGTTCAGCTTCACTACGCAGCGGGCCTGGATCTTGGGCATGCCCAGCGCTTCGAAGTGCATCCGGTACACCTTGCCGTCGCCGAGACCGACGACCATGAGCTCCCCGGTGTGGTCCTCGGAGAACGCGACGGGGCCGTTCACGGCGTTGGAGACCACCACGCGCTGCGAGCCCCGCAGCACCCAGATCTCGTTCTCCTCGAAGTCCGCGAAGATGTACTTGCCGCGCCACTGCGTGGCCGCGCCCCGGTACACGTAGCCGCCGACGATCGCCTTCGAGCCACCGTCGTGCTTGTAGTTGAAGACCGGGAAGGTGTAGCCGGCGTGCCCGTTCTGGTCGTTCGTGCACTTCGTCGTGGCGGCCGGGCAGGCCGACGGGCTGGCCGACTCGTTGGCGGGGTTGGCCGCGTAGCAGCTGTCCGCCTCCCAGATCTTCCAGCCGTAGTTCAGCGGCGTCTGCGAGGCGCCCGCCCTGTCGATCTCCTCGAACAAGTCCTGGCCGACGTCGCCGATCCACAGGTCGCCGTTCGAGGCGTCGAACGAGTAGCGGAACGGGTTGCGCACTCCGAGCGCCCAGATCTCCGGGCGCGTGCCGTCGGTGGCCTTCGCGAAGGGATTGTCGGCAGGGATTCCGTAGTTGGGATGTCCTGCCTTCGGATCCGAGCCGTTGGGATCGATACGGATGATCTTGCCGAGCAGCGTGCTGCCCGTCTGCGCGTTGCAGTTCTGGTCGCCCGCCCCACCGC
>Ga0318523_10000334_pt1 | contig 12687 bp, 12 predicted proteins | sample GRESIP178b2f19_FD_203500 | JGI IMG/M metagenome (GOLD analysis project Ga0318523, IMG submission 203500) | Tropical soil microbial communities from Luquillo Experimental Forest, Puerto Rico - GRE.SIPMG.178b2f19 | ecosystem: Environmental > Terrestrial > Soil > Tropical forest > Bulk soil...
GTCCGGGTTCGCTGGCCGGCGTGCCGGCGGCGCCAAGGTTCTCCAGCAGCGGCACGGCGGGCACGAAGAACAGGCACCCGGTCACCGCCGTGCTGAAGTCCAGCAGCCGGTCGTAGTTTCCCTCCGGGCGGCCGACGAACATGTTGGTGAGCATCTGCTCGATCGTGGCGGGGGAGCGGGCGTAGCCGATGAAATAGGTGCCGTAGCGGCCGTCCCCGACCGAGCCGAACGGCATGTTGTCCCGGACGATCTGCACTTCCTCGCCGTCGTCCCGGGTGATGGTGGTCAGCGCGTTGTGCGCGGAGCTGGGTTTTACGTCATCGGATAGTTCGATATCGGAGAGCTTGGCCCGCCCGATGATCTTTTCCTGCTCCTCGACCGGCAGCCTGTTCCAGGCGGCCACGTCGTGCAGGTACTGCTGCACGATCACGTAGCTGCCGCCGGCGAACTCGCGGTCCTCGGCGCCGATCAGCACCGCCCGCGCGGCCGCCGGCCCGGTGGGGTTCTCCGTGCCGTCGACGAAGCCGATCAGATCCCGGTCGTCGAAGTATCTAAAGCCTTGCACCTCGTCCGCCGCCGTCACTGCACTGCCCAGCCGGGTCATGATCTGGCTGGCCAACTCGAAGCACAGGTCCATCCGCGAAGCACGGATGTGGAACAGCACGTCTCCCGGGGTGGCGACGGCATGCCGCGACCCGGCTTTTATTTCCCGGAACGAATGCAGCTCCGCTGGCCGGTCCGTACCGGCGATCCGGTCCCACGCGGCCGCACCGAAACCGGTGACGCAGCTGAGGTGACCCTCCAGATCCCGGAATCCGACCGCCCTGACCAGCCCGGCCAGGTCCGCACACAGGTCGCGCACCATTGCGGCGCTGTCATCGTCGGGGTTGAGCACGACTACCAGGAAGATCGCCGCGCCGGTCAGTCCCGCGACCACCGCCTGCGGCTCGGGGGGCGTACTGCTCGCGTCCGTGGTCACCGGCCCATCCTCTACCAGTTGCCTCCGTTGCCGCGAACGTGGGGGCAAAACCGCTCAGTATCCTCGGCGGATGTAAAGCTGGCTTGACACGACGCGGACGCCAGGCTACCGTCAAGGTGTCAAACGAGCTTTACATAGGTGAGGACAGACGACAATGGAAACACGCCTTCGCTGGGTGGTGGCGATCGGGTCGCTCGCCGTGGTCCTGCTGGTCGCCGGTGCGGCCATCGCCCAGGCCGTCCGAGAGCACAGCCTCGACCCGATCTGGACCGTCGGCTGGCTGCCCGCAGTGATGGTCGCCGTCTATCCGTCCCTGCTGCGGCGCGACCGCTCGGCACGCCGCCCATGCCTGCCGCGGCTGCGCCGCCCGGCCGGTTCCTGAACAGGAGCATGGGGGAGTAGCGGCGAGCCGCTCGGCCGGTTCTGAGCGGGAGCATGGGGAACAGGGCGGGAAGGAGGCCGGGTCTCGGCCATGCCTGTTCGGGTCGGTACCTCTGGCTGGCAGTACCGCGACTGGCAGGGCGTGCTCTACCCGGCGGGCCTCGCGGAGCGCGACTGGCTGGAGCACTACGCGAGCCGGTATGGCACGGTCGAGAACAACGGCACGTTCTACCGGCTCCCCGCCCCGGACACGTTCGCCGCGTGGCGGGCCAAGACGCCGGACGGCTTTGTCATGGCGGTCAAGGCGAGCCGCTACCTGACCCATGTCAGGCGGCTACGGGATCCGGCCGAACCGGTCGCGCGCCTCATGCGCGCGGCCACCGGGCTGGGCGACCGGCTCGGCGTGGTGCTGCTTCAGCTGCCGCCGAACCTGCGCGCCGACGCCGGCGCGCTGGCCGCCTGCCTGGCGGAATTCGCGCGGATTCCGGCCACCGGGAGCTCCGGGGGCCCTGTCCGTGTCGCTGTGGAGTTCCGGCACGAGTCCTGGTGGACCACGCAAACCCGGCAACTGCTGGCCGGGCACAACGCCGCGCTGTGCTGGGCGGACCGGCTCGGCCGCCCGGTGACCCCACTGTGGCGCACGGCGGACTGGGGTTACCTGCGCTTCCACCAGGGCGCGGCGGAGCCGTGGCCGCGTTACGGCGCGGCGGCCCTGCGCCACTGGGTGGAGCGCACGGGGGAAGCTTGGCCCGGCGACGCGGACGTGTTCGTGTACTTCAACAACGATCAGCACGCCGCCGCGCTGTACGACGCGGCCGCCTTCGCCTCGCTCGCCCGTCGCGCCGGGCGCCAGGTCACCGCCGCGCCAGCACCCGGCACGTGATCCCTCGGCCGTCAGGGGTCGCGGCGGATCGCGGGCGGGAGCCCGAAGGCGGGAAACAGCGCGGCGCCGAACGTGGTGATCTCCCTGATCACCCCACCGTCGACGCGCAGAACATCGATCTTGAATGCCCGGTATTGCGAGTCGCCGGGCCGGCGCAGATAGCTCGCCGCGGCCGGCATCCGGTTGGCCGCGGTTGGCACCAGGCGCCAGTCCCCCTCCCGGTCCGGGCCGAAGGCGCGGTCCAGCAGCGGTGCGATCGCGTCGACTCCGTCGTAGCACAACGAGTAGGGCGGCATGGTGACCCTGATATCCCGCGCGGCGATCGCCACGGCCGCCGCCGCGTCACATCGCTCGTGGGCGTCGATGAACTGATCAAGCAGCTCTCGTTCGGTGGCGCTGAGCCGCCCGGCGGACCAGTCGCCGCGCCGGGCCGGCAGGTGCTCGCGCATCGTGGCCCGGGCGCGCTGCAGCGCGCTGTTGGCCGCGGCCACGCTCATTTCCAGCAGGTCCGCGGTCTGGCTGGCGGGCCAGCCCAGCACATCCCGGGCGATCAGCGTCGCGCGCTGCCGCGGCGGCAGGACCTGGAGGGCGGCGATGAACGCCAGCTCGATCGTCTCCCGCTCGATCGCCGCCGCGTCCGGCTGCCCCGCGGGCCCGGCCCCCTCGGCCAGCAATCGGTCCGGGTACGGCTGCAACCAGTTCACCTCGGCGAACGAGCCCAGCACGCGGGCCCGGTGTGAGCTACGCCGGAGCATGTCGAGGCACACGTTGGTGGCGATGCGGTACAACCAGGCGCGGAACAGCCCGCTGCCGTCGAAACCCGCCCGGCCGCGCCAGGCACGCAGGAAAGTCTCCTGCACCGCGTCCTCCGCGTCGTCGAACGACGCCAGCATGCGGTAACAGTGCACGTGCAGCTCGCGCCGGTACCGCTCGGCCAGGGCGGCGAACGCGGGCTCATCGCCCGCGATCGCCGCCGCCACCAGGTCCTCGGTCACCGTAGCCTCCGGCCCCGCCACCCCGGCCCGCGGCCTCACGCCGCCGGCTCGGCCCGGTTCACCTCTTGCAGCACCCAGACGTTGCCATCCGGATCGGCGAAGTCGGCGAACGACTCGTAGTTCTTGCGCTGTGGGTCCGGGCCGGTCACCCACGTGCCGGACTCCAGGTGCCGCACCTCGCTGACCTGCACCCCGCGCCGCAGCAACAGGTCACGTGCCGTCACGATATCGGGGACGACCAGGTGCAGGCCCTGGGCGGAGCCTGGCGGCGCGGGCGTGATGCCGGTCCCGAAGCCCACCGAGCAGGCCGATCCGGGCGGCGTCACCTGGACGACGCGCATCTCCTCGCCCACCGGGGTGTCGACCAGCAGGGCGAAGCCGGCCTGCTCCAGGTAGAACGACTTGGCCCGGTCCACGTCGGTCACCGGGATCAGGACCAGCTCCAGTTTGTATTCCATGGTGAACCCTCCTCATGCCGAGGCCTGGCGGGCCGCGCACGGAGCACGGCGGAGGCATCGGCCCGTTATGTACCCGTGTAACGCGGGCCGCGGCGGAAACTCATCGGCCGCCCGATTAACAGGCCAAGAGCAGGTCAGCTGAAGAGGCGCACCAGGCCCAGGGCGGCCCAGGTCAACGGGGACGGCCAGCGGCCGCCGGAACGTCCTAACACCATTACAACGGTCCCCGGTCGCGGGCGCGCGGGGACAACTATGCTTACTCAACCGCACACAGCTTGTCGGTTAGGGATGAAAATCTACGAAAGTCATGGACGGGGCCGGACGGTGACACGGGACGCCGCGCAGGCCAGGGTCCCGGCCCCAGCGGCCGTTCCCGGCCAGGTGCACGTGCTGCTCATTGAGGACGACGACGGGGACGCCCTGCTCGTCCAGGAACTTCTGTTGGAGGCATCGGCGCCGGTCGCCCTGAACCGGGTCGGGTCCATCGCTGAGGCGAAGCCGCTGCTGGCTTCGGCGGCCTGCGTGCTGCTGGACCTGGGCCTGCCGGACGCGCATCAGTTGCAAGGGGTGCACTGGCTGCAGGAGAACGTGCCGCAGGTCGCGGTCGTCGTGCTGACCGGGCTGGCCGACGAGCACCTGGGTGCCGCGGCGGTCCGCGCGGGCGCGCAGGACTACCTGGTCAAGGGCCAGGTAGACGGGTCGCTGCTGAGCCGGGTGATCCATTACGCGGTGGAGCGCCGCCGGTTCGAGGAGATGCAGCAGCAACTGCGCGAGGCGCAGATTTACGCGCGGGAGAACGCGCGGCTGGAGCGGGGCCTGCTGCCGTTGCCGCTGCTCGCCGACGGACGGCTGACCGTCGCCACCCGGTACCGGCCCGGCGGCGGCCAGATGCTGCTCGGCGGGGACTTCTTCGACCTGGTCGAGGGGGCCGACGGCTGGGTGCACGTGGTGGTCGGCGACGTCTGCGGGCGGGGCCCGGAGGAGGCCGCGCTCGGCGTGTGCCTGCGCGTGGCATGGCGGACCATGGTGCTGGCCGGCCGGCCCATGGCCGAGGTGCTTTCCGCCGTCCAGCAGGTGCTCGAGCACGAACGCCACGAGGACCGGCTGTTCGTCACGTTGTGCATGGTCTCGGTCGCACCGGACCGGGCGCACGCGAGGCTGCACCTGGCCGGGCACCCGCCGCCGCTGCTGCTGGCCCCGGGCGGGGTGACCGAGCTGAGGGCCCCGGTGAGCGCGCCCCCCGGCATCACGCACGTGGAGGCCTGGCCGGTCCGCGAGGTGGCCCTGGGGGATAGTTGGACCCTGCTCATGTACACCGACGGGCTCATCGAGGGGCGGATCGGCGCGGGCCCCGAGCGGCTGGGCAGTGACGGGCTGACCGAGATCATCGGGAAGTACCTGCACACCATGCGGTCCCCGGGGGGACAGGAGCGCAAGCCGCGCGACGAGCGCCTGCTGGATGCCCTCATCGACCGGGTGCGCGACCTCAACGGCGGCGACCTGGACGACGACCTGGCCCTCCTGGCCCTGGGATTCCCCGCCGTGGCTGGCACATGACCGGCCTGCCGCCGGATGCCGCGCGGGCCGCACCAGACTTTGATGCGATACGCCCAGACACGGCAACCGCGGCCCCAGGCCAGGAACCCGATCCGGGGCCGGCCAGCGCGATACCAGCCCCAGAATCTGTGACAGCGGCACGGGCCACCGCTTCGGAGCGGGCCAGCGCCATGGCGGCCAGGTTCGCCGGGGGCTGGCCGTTCGGCCGGATCCTCGGGGTCGGCATCCTCATCGCCGGGCTGTTCGCGCTGCTGGCGATCGGGGTGGGCGGCAGTGCGCTGGCCAACTTGACTACGGCCCGCGACCGCGTGGTGAACACGCTCGACCCGGCCGCGTTCCACGCCTCCCAACTGGAAGTCGAACTGCTGAACCAGGAGACCGGCGTGCGTGGCTACGCACTCAGCGCGCAGCCCGCTTTCCTGGGCCCCTACCACATGGGCCTGGCCGGGCAGGGCCAGCAGGTCACCAGGCTCCGGCAACTGCTCCAAGGCATGCCGGGGGCCACGAAGCAACTGAACACGGTGCTGCTGCGCTCGGCGACCTGGCGGTCCACGTACGCCGAGCCGTTGATCGCCAGGGTGACCGCGTCCGGGCACCCGGTGACCGGCCCGGCGGCCGTTGACCAGGGCAAGGCGGACTTTGACCGGATCCGGGGCGCGCTGGCCGCACTCCAGGCGGACCTCGCCGGACAGCGGCAGCACGCCGTCGGCACGTTGCACGGCTCGGCCCAGGTGGTGGACGCGACGCTGATCGTCATCGCGGTAGCGCTGGTGCTCACCGTGCTGGTGCTCGCGTTCGGCCTGTGGCGGTCGGCGATCTCGCCGCTGAACCGGCTGGCCGCGGACGCGCGCCAGGTGGCCGGCGGCGACTTCGAGCATCAGGTGGAACCCGGTGGCCCGGCCGAGATGCGCGCCGTGGGGCTGGACGTAGACCGGATGCGGGAACGCATCCTGGCGGAACTGTCGGCGCTACAGGCCGCGCACGCGGACCTGGAAGCACGGACCGAGGACCTGCAGCGGTCCAACTCCGAACTGGAGCAGTTCGCCTACGTGGCATCGCACGACCTGCAGGAGCCGCTGCGCAAGGTGGCCAGTTTCTGCCAGTTGCTGCAGCGCCGGTACGCCGGACGGCTCGACGCGAAGGCCGACGAGTACATCGAGCACGCGGTGGACGGGGCCAAGCGGATGCAGGCGCTGATCAATGACCTGCTCGCGTTCAGCCGGGTCGGCCGGACCGCGCAGCGCCGCGAGCCGGTGTCCTGCGCGGTGCTGCTCGCCCAGGCGTGGGCGAACCTCGCGCCCGAGGTGCGCCGGACGCACGCCACCCTCGAGGTGGGCGAGCTTCCGGTGGTGCTCGGTGAGGTCACCCTGCTCACCGCCGTGTTCCAGAACCTGATCAACAATGCGTTGAAGTTCCGGGGGGACCAGGCGCCCCGGGTCTCGGTGTCGGTCCGCCGCGACGGCGACGACTGGCTGTTCTCCTTCAGCGACAATGGGATCGGAATCGAGCCGGAGTACGCCGACCGGATCTTCGTGATCTTCCAGCGCCTGCACGACAAGGCGGCCTATCCCGGAACGGGAATAGGCCTCGCCATGGTAAAGAAGATCATCGAGTACCACGGCGGCCGAATCTGGCTCGACACCACGGTCACCACAGGGGCCCGTTTCTGGTTCACCCTGCCCGCGCTCCCCGAGGACGAGGACGCCGATGGCTAACAATGCCGGCCCCCGCGTGGTCGACGTACTGCTGGTCGAGGACGACCCCGGCGACGTCCTGATGACGCGGGAGGCCTTCGAGCACCACAAGATCCGCAACCAGTTGCACGTGGTGAACGACGGCGAGCAGGCGCTGCAGTTCCTGCACCGGACCGGGGATTACGCCAGCGCGCCGCGTCCCGGACTGATCCTGCTCGACCTCAACCTGCCGCGCCGGGACGGCCTGGAAGTTCTGGCCGAACTGAAGGGGGACGCGGGGCTGCGGGTCATCCCGGTGGTCATCCTGACCACGTCGCAGGCCGAAGAGGACATCCTGCGCAGTTACGCCCTGCACGCCAACGCCTACGTCAGCAAGCCCGTCGACGTCGAGCGGTTCATGGATGTGATCCGCCAGATCGACAACTTCTTCGTCACCGTGGTGGAGCTGCCCCACTGATCTAGAGGTCTTCGCGGCGCACGTGCAGCCGGATGATCGTGCCAGCCGCCTGGCTGGTCCTGATCTCCACCAGGTCACACACCTGGTTGACGACCCACAGGCCATGCCCCGAGTCCTCGGGTGACCGGCGCCGCCGCCCGGCTAGCGGGTCGGCGATCCAGCCCTGGTCCCGCACTTGGCAGATGATCTCCTCGCCGGTGTGCCAGATCCAGAACGTCCCGCCCGCGCCGGTGTGGCGCAGCGTGTTGGCGGTGATCTCACCGGCCGCGATCACCAGGTTGGTGATCCGCTCCCCGGCCATCCGCAGCGCGGCGCCGTGCCTGGCCACCAGCTCGCGCACCGGCCGCAGGCTGGTCTCGTAACCGATCACTCGAGCGCCGGCAGGCGGCGGGGGCAGCGGGCCCTCGCAGTCGGCGGGGATCACGCCCCGCCCGGCGTAGCCGCCGGCGGACTGGGTCCGCCCGTTGCGCAGGAAGGCCGGATGGGTGCGCTCGGCCCCGCCGACCACCGAGGGTGCCAGCCCTCCGGCGTCGTACGGGCACACGATGGTGGCCGCCGACGCGGCGAACGCCAGGTTCATCAGCGCCTCGTGGCGGATGGCCTCGCGCAGTTCCGCGGCGCTGCGTCCGGGCCAGATCGCCTCGCTCACGTAGCGGACCCGGCGCCCGCGGTGCTCGTCGATGAACGCTCTCAGCTCGGGGATCAGCCGCGCCGGGTTGCGCCCCGTCTCCGTGATGGCACCGTAGCGCAGCAGGTGCGACTCGGCGCCCAGGCGCTCGCGCAGCAGCTCGGCCTTGCGGCCGGGCACCGCGACGAACACCGGCTCGGTGTTGCGCAGGCCCGCGATCGCGAAGGCCGACAGGTAGGACAGGTAGTCGCGCTCATCGTCGTAGAAGTAGGCAAGGTGGCTCAGGCTCCCACAGCCCTCGACACCCGGCGGAGGCCCGTGCGGCGGCAGGCCCGGCCACGCTCTCCTGACAGGGTGACCTGGATCAGTGTGGGCGGCCGGGCGACCCCGGACAGACACTGTGAGCCCTCCTCGACGTGGCGCGACCGGGCGATTCCTCACGCTGCTTCCCCCGCACGCGCCGATCATGCACCGGATAGCCCTCGGAGGGCCGAATGAGCATACGATGAGGCAGTCGTCAGCGGTCCGGGCCAGTGCTCGGGGGGTGCAGGTGGAAGGAATCCGGATCTCGTCGCAGCGGCGGGACGGGTTCGCGGTCGTCGCGGTCAGCGGGGAGCTGGACATCCTGACGAGCCGCCGGTTCGACGAATGCCTCGCCGAGGCGCGCCGGGACGACGTTCACATCATCATTGACCTGGGCGCGGTGGACTTCATGGACACCGGCTCGCTGGCCGTGATCGTCGGCCATTGGAAGCAGGTGACGGCCGCGGGGGGGACGCTGGCGCTGGCCGGCGCGCGGTACCGGTACACCAAGACGCTCTGGATCACCGGCCTCGCCGACCGCCTGCCCATGTACGACAGCGTGGACGCGGCGATCGCCGCGGGAGCGGCCGGTACCGGCGGGGCGCCGGCCGCCAGCCAATCGTGATCATGACTTTGGCGTCAGCGCTTGGCGAACACGGCGTTCACGGTGATCGTGTTCTGCATCGAGGCGATGCCCATCAGGTTCCAGATGAGGCCGAAGTCGGCCCGGTTGACCTGGATCTCGGCGTTGAGCCATACCTCGCTGGGACCGGCCACGGCCATCTTGGCCGGGAACGTGAGCGGCCTGGTCCGGCCGCGGACCGTGAGTGTTCCGGTCACGGTGACGCCCTCGCCGGACTGCTGGATCCGCTCAACGCGGAACGTGATGTGGGGGAAGGTATCGGTCGCGAAGAAGTCGGCCGAACGCAGGTGCTTGTCTCGCCTGGCGTTCTTCGTCTCGATGGACGCGGCGGCCACGGTGATCGTCCCGTTCACCTCGCCGGTCAGTGAGACGGTGGCGTGCCCGTTGACGTGCCCGAACACGCCCGTCACCGGGACCAGGCCCCATAGGGCACTGCTTCGCAGCCCGATCGTGGACCAGGCCCGGTCGAGGGTCCAGTCTCCGGCAAGTGTGGCGTCGGCCAGCACCGCCTGCAGCGCTGGAGCGGCCAGCTGTCCTGATGGTGCCATGATTGTTTCCCTTGTCACATGGAATGGGTTTGCGGTGTCACCTAGTCGACACGTCGCGCCGGAGGCATGTGACCAATGACCGAGTCCGACTGGCTGGCGGAGGGCTTCGAGAAGAACCGGACCCGCCTGCGGGGAGTGGCCTACCGGATGCTCGGCTCGCTCGCCGAGGCCGACGACGCCGTCCAGGAAGCCTGGCTGCGCCTCAGCCGGTCAGACGCCAGCGGCGTCGACAACCTCGCCGGCTGGCTCACCACGATAGTCGCCCGGGTGTGCCTGAACGTGCTGCGCTCGCGCAAGACGCGGCGTGAGGAGCCCATGGGCGTGCACGTGCCCGACCCGGTCATCAGCCGTGCGGACGGGACGAGCCCCGAGGATGAGGCGCTGCTGGCCGACTCGGTCGGGCTCGCGCTGCAGGTGGTGCTCGACACTCTGGCTCCCGCCGAGCGGCTGGCGTTCGTGCTGCACGACATGTTCGACCTGCCCTTCGAGGAGATCGCCCCCCTGGTGGGGCGGTCCCCGGCCGCGTCGAGGCAGCTCGCCAGCCGGGCCCGGCGCCGGGTGCGCGGCGCGGGTGTCCCGGCGCCCGACCCCGACATCGGGCGTCAGTGGGAAGTGGTCAGCGCCTTTTATGCCGCGGCACGCCGCGGCGACCTCGGCGCGCTCGTCGCGGTCCTCGACCCAGATGTCGTGTTGCGATCCGACGGGGGAGCGGCGCGCCCGGACGTTTCCGTGGTGGTCCATGGTCCGGCCGACGTCATCGGTCATGGGCTCAAGGTCCACCAGCCTTCCGCGGTGCTGCGTCCGGCGCTGGTGAACGGGGCCGCGGGCATGGTCGCTTCCATCGACGGGAAGCCGGTCGCGGTCGTCGGGCTCACCATCTCGCAGGGCAAGGTCGCGGAAATCGACGTGATCGCCGACCCCGACCGCCTCCTCCGGCTCAACCTGGCCGTCCTCGACTGACCGTCACGTGCGGCTGGCGCCGCCGGCGGGCCGCGCGGCTAGGCTTGAGTCCTGGACCCGAACCCGGGGAGACGTGGAGATTGGCGGCAAAGCAGCAGTCGCCGGGCCGCCAGGGCGCTGGCAGTGAGATCGCTGGGCTCAAGGCCCGGTATGCGGCGCTCCGGCAGGCCGCCGGGCTCCCCGGCGCCGATCCCGGCCCCCTGCTGGAGGCCGCGCTCGCCGAGCTGGAGGCCGCGGTCGCGGCGCTGACCACGGTGGGCAACGGCTCCGAGGCGGAGCCCGGCCCCGGCGGCTCGGATGCCTCCCACGCGGAACGGCGGCTGCTGCACGCGGTCTTCCACCAAGTGCCGGTGCCGCTGTTCCTGCTCGGGGCGGACGGCACGATCCGGCGGGTCAACGCCGCCGCGGGCGACCTGCTCGGCTCCAGCCCCGGGTATGTGACCGGTAAATCGTTCGCGGCCTTCATCGACCTGCCCGCCAGGCCGGCCGCGGCAACCCAGCTCGCCGCGGCGGCTCGCAAGGACGAGACGCGGGAATTCCGGTGCACGCTGCTGACCGCCGCCGGGACGGCGGAACACGTGCTCGCCGTGCACCCGGTCAGTACCCATGGTGGCTCCGGCCAGCTGGTGGTGGCCGTGATCGCGCGCCGGCCGGCCGGGAGCCGGGCCCGGCCACGGGCGGCCAAGCGTGCCGAGCCCGCCGTGGATGTGGTGCGGGCCATGACCCGGCGGCTGGACCTGGTGATGGCCGCGACCCGCATCCTGCTGGAGAACATCACCTACAGCGAGCCGGTGGCGTTGCAGCGGTACGCGCGGCTGCTCGCACGGGAGCTGACCGCCTGGGTGATCGTGGACGTCGCGGGCGGCCCGCGGCTTCGGCGGCAGCACGTGAGCGGGCCGGAGGACCAGCGCTCCGAGAAGCGGGCCAGGGCCGTGGCCGCGGTGGACCCCCAGCCGGGTTCCGGCCCGTACCAGGTTCACGAGTCGGGCAGCACGATGCTCATCGCGCACGCCGAGGACCCGGGCGCGCTCGGCGACGGGCCGGACGGCATCCCGCTGCTCATGCTGCTGGGGGCCACGTCGGTGCTGTCGGTACCGCTCACCGACGGCGAGCACGCCTATGGGGTGCTGACCCTGGCCCGCTGGCCCGGCCACCGGCCTTTCGAGATGGCCGATGTGGGGCTGGTGGAAGAACTGGGCGAGCAGCTTGCCCTGGCGATCAGGGTGGACCGGATGTTCCGGCACCGGGCTGACATCGCGGACGCGCTGAAGACCAGCCTGCTGCCCCGGCAGGTGCGGCAAATCCCCGGCACCGAGATCGCCGCCGCGCACGAGCCCGCCAGCACGGCCGCCGAGGGCCCCGGGAGCGACTTCTACGACGTGTACCCGTCCCGGGACGGGTGGGGCCTGGCCATCGGGGACGTGTGCGGCGAAGGCCCGGATACCGCGGCGGTGACCGCGGCGGCGCGGCACGCGATCCGGGCGCTGGCGCATCTGGACGCCGACCCGGAGGCCGTGCTGCGCGCCATCAACGACATCATGCTGACCGAGGACTTCGGCGGCCGGTTCGTCACCGCGGATGTGGGCCATCTGAGCTGGCGGGACGGGCGGCTGCACCTGTCGCTGTCCAGCGCCGGCCATCCTGGCCCGGTGCTGGTCCGGCCGGACGGCCGGGCCCAGGTGCTGAACGGGGGCGGGCTTCCACTCGGGATCTTCCCGGACGCCGAGCCGTCCACCCAGGAACTCGACCTCGACCCGGGCGACCTGCTCTTCCTGCATACCGACGGACTGACCAGCGCGTGCGGGCCGGACATGGTCCAGTTCGAGGAGCGGCTCACCGACGAGCTTGCGGCGCTGGCCGGGGAGCCGCCCGCGGTGCTGGTGTCGCGGGTGCGCGAGGTGGTGCTGGACTTGTGCGGGGGCGAACTGCGCGACGACATGACCATGCTCGCCCTGCGGGCCGTCGAGCCGCCCGCCGAATAGCTGTACCCGTCAAGCCCCTCGCGGTACGCCCGCTGTCCCGCCCCCCCGTCGTATGTGCATCCGGACCGTGGTGCCCGCCGGGCCGGTGCGCAGCTCGACCAGGTCACAGACCTGATTGACGAGCCACAGGCCATGGCCACGGTCGTCGGGGCCATGCCGGACGCGCCCGGCCAGCGGATCGGTGATCTCGCCCTGGTCGTGCACCTGGCACACAATCTC
>Ga0318523_10000335_pt1 | contig 12668 bp, 9 predicted proteins | sample GRESIP178b2f19_FD_203500 | JGI IMG/M metagenome (GOLD analysis project Ga0318523, IMG submission 203500) | Tropical soil microbial communities from Luquillo Experimental Forest, Puerto Rico - GRE.SIPMG.178b2f19 | ecosystem: Environmental > Terrestrial > Soil > Tropical forest > Bulk soil...
CGCCATCTCGCGGATCCACCGGCCGGGACGGCGCACGAACGCGGCCGGCGTCATGAAGGTGAAGCTGTGCCCGAAGACCGGCGACAGCAGCGCCGTGATCAGGCCCATGTCGTGGAAGAACGGCAGCCAGGCGAGCCCGCGGTCAACTTCGGTGCCCCCCAACGCAACCAGTACCTGCAGCACGTTGGTGGGCAGGTTCAGATGGCTGATCTGCACGCCGGTCGGGGTGCGGGTGGAGCCGGAGGTGTATTGCAGGTAGGCGATGGTGTTCTCGTCGGCCTCGGGCTGCTGCCAGGTGGCGGCCACCTCGTTGGGCACCGCATCGACCGCGACGACCCGGGGCCGTTCCTTGGCGGAACGGGCGCGGATGAACTTGCGGACACCTTCGGCGGACTCGGTGGTGGTCAGGATCGTCGACGGGGCGCAGTCGTCGAGCACCGCGTGCAAACGACCGACGTGACCCGGCTCGGCCGGGTCGAACAGCGGTACCGCGATCCTGCCCGCGTACAGCGCGCCGAAGAAGGAAACGAGGTAGTCCAGGTTCTGCGGGCACAGGATGGCGATGCGGTCGCCCGGCTGGGTGACCTGCTCCAGACGGGCTCCGACCGCGCGGTTGCGGGTGCTGAAGTCGGCCCATGAGATGTCGCGTGCCACACCGTCGCGTTCGGTCGAGAAGTCCAGGAACCGATAGGCCAGCTTGTCGCCGCGGACCTTCGCCCACCGTTCGACGTGACGAACCAGGTTGTGGTTATCCGGGAACCTGATCTTTCCATTCACGATGAACGGGTTGTGGTACTCCATGCCGCTATCTCTCCTGTCACAACACAATTAGGTCGGCTGATCCGACGTTATATCCGCGCGGGCCCGCCCCCATGACGGCGCAGGCTTACGCGGGCGTCGATTGGGTGCCAGCTTCGACCCAAACGGGTCACAACCACAATGCTCTTACTTTTCTCTTAATGTTAAGGGGCGGGCCACGGCAGACCAAATCACAAGGTACCGCCGATCGCGACCGGCAAGTGGCTAGGTAGCGGCCATGTCACCCGTGTTTGGGGTGCGGCGCGTTTGCGACGAGCCCTTGGGCCCAGTTCGACGTCCAATCGGTCGCGGGCGCCCCGTCCATGTTCCAGAACTGGGTCGTCGCATAGAGCGCGTGGACGGGCTGGCCTGCGTTGCCGGCCAGCGTGTTCAACGTGTTCGGCAGGTTGGTCACGCTAAACGCGTCGTCTGGGGCGGCGCAGATGAGGTCACCGCGGGCACAGATCTCGTTGGTCTTGCCGTTGAGCGTGCCGAAACCACCCGGCCGGGCACCGGTCATTGTCAAACCCAGCCCGGACAACACCGGCACCTCGGCCAGCGTGATCTCGGCGCCCTCGCCCGGCGGGTTGGGCCCGATGTCGTTGCCCACGCCCTGCTGGCGGCGGCCGTCAGCGATCAATGTCACACCCAGCACCAGGTCGTCGTCGACGGGGCCGCGGCCGTTGCCGACATCGCTGGCGATGTCGCCGACGATCACCGCGCCCTGCGAAAAGCCCATCAGCACGTAGCTGGTCAGCGGGCATTTGTTGGTCATGTCGGTCATCGCCTGGACCGTCGCGCGGGTGCCTTCCGCCCTGCTCTGGTTGTACGACATCTGCGTGTCACCGCTCAGCGGATTGTGGAACTGCGCCGTATAGGGGGTTGTGTACGTCTGCACGCGGGAGGCGGGGAACTGCTGAGAGATCTGCCCGGTTACCTTGTGTAACAAGGCATTCGGAAACTGCATCGGGTTGAGCGAATCGTCCTGCGGGGCGGACTCCCAGGTGCCCGGAACGTTGATCACCTGCACGTCGGGGCAGGACGCATCTTGGAAAGCGGGTCGCGGCTTGTGCGGGTGGGGTGTGGTCGACGGCGGGGGCAGCACGCCTGGCGGCACCGCGCTGGGCGGCGATGAGGGGCTGCGCAGCAGGGTCACCACCGCCACAATGACCAACAGCACGACGCCGGCGACCGCCAGGGCGGCAACCCAGGCGAGGGTGCGGTGGCGTTTGCGGCGCGCCTTTGTCGTCATGTTCTCCCGCTAGCAGAGTCGGTGGGTCGCAGCTCGAATACGGGCAAGCGGCCGTCCCGCCCCCTGCTGCGCTCCCTCCACGGTACCGGCAACTCGCGCGGCACCGTCCGTCCCGCCGGCGCGCTGACTGACTAGCGAATGGCCCCGACGATGTCGCCCGACATGGCACCCAACTGCCCCGACCACGAGCCCCAGCCGTTGTCGCCGCCGCCCGGGAAGTCGAAGTGGCCGTTGTGCCCGCCGACGCTGCGGTACTGCTGGTAGAACATCCGGCTGTTGCCCATCGCCTCGCCGGCCTGACCGATCATGGCAGCGGGATCGCTGGCCGCGTCGGTGGTCGGGCTCCAAACCCAGACGCGGGTGTTGTTCTGCGCCAGCAGCGCTGCGTGCACCCAAGGGTCGTGCCACTTCCACCGGCCCAGCTGCGGGGCCCCCCACATGCCGTTCCCGTCGATGCCGCCGAATTGCTGCAGGCCGGCCAGGATCGACCCATTCGTGGTCGTGTTCGACGGGTACAGGAACCCGGACAGCGAGCCGGCCATGCCGAAGCGGTCGGGGTGGAAGGCGGCCAGGGCCATGGCGGCATAGCCACCCTGGGAGGCGCCGACGGCGGCGTGGCAGCAGGGCGCCAGGCCCTTGTTGGCCGACAGCCAGTTAGGCAGCTCGCTGGACAGGAAGGTGTCCCACTGCTTGCTGCCGTCGTTTTCCCAGTTGGTGTACATGCTGTAGGCGCCACCCGCGGGCGCCACCACCGAAATGCCCTTGCCGGCCAGCGTGTTCATCGCGCTGCCCGCGGTCACCCAGTTGCTGACATCCGGAGCGGCGTCGAAGGGATCCAGCAGATAAACAGCGTGCGGGCCGCCAGCCAGGAAGGCCACGGGGATGTCGCGGCCCATCGCCGCCGACGGAACCATCAGGCTTTCCATACCCGCCGCCCTGGCTTTGCCGAGGGCTCCCGTCGTCCCCAGCCCGACAGCCACGCCGCCCAACCCGAGCGACAGTGCGGCAACGCAGAACACCCGCAGAAGCGCTGACAGACCGACCCTCATGTCCACCCTCCATCGACTAGTCGCTGTTGAGCACATTAACCAGCGCCGCATGGCGCCCGGCCCGCAGGGTAGTGAAATAGGCCACACCCCGGCGCCGCACAGACTGACGGCGGCGACCCCGAGGGATCGCCGCCGTCAGTCGCGGTTGCTATCTGTTAGTGGCCCTGAGTGTTCCCGGCGTTGGTACCGGCAGCGGCAGTCGGACCGGCGCCCGGTGTCGCACCCAGCGCCGCCTGCAGGTCAGGCTTCATGGCTTGGACCTGCGCGCCCCAGTACGGCCAGTCGTGCGTGCCGTTGGCGTCGAAGTTGAACACCGCGTTGTGGCCACCGGCCTGGTTGTAGGCGTCCTGGAACTTCAGGTTGCTGCTCCGCACGAAGCCCTCCAGGAACTTCGCGGGCAGGTTGTCGCCACCGAGGTCCGACGGCTTGCCGTTACCGCAGTACACCCAGATGCGGGTGTTGTTGGCGACCAGCTTGCCGACCTGCAGCGACGGGTCGTTGCGCTGCCACGCCGGGTCCTCCTTGGGGCCCCACATGTCGGCGGTCTTGAAGCCACCCGCGTCGCCCATGGCCAGGCCGATCAGCGTCGGCCCCATCCCCTGCGACGGGTCCAACAGCGCCGACAGCGAGCCGGCGTAGACGAACTGCGCGGGGTGGTAGGCGGCCAGGATCAGCGCCGACGAGCCGGCCATCGACAGACCGACCGCGGCACTGCCGGTCGGCTTGACCTGCTTGTTGCTCTGCAGGTAGGCGGGCAGCTCGCTGGTCAGGAAGGTTTCCCACTTGTAGGTGGTGCAGCCGGCCTTACCGCAGGCGGGTTTGTACCAGTCGGAGTAGAAGCTGGACTGCCCGCCGACCGGCATGACGACCGAAATGCCCGACTGGTAGTACCACTCGAACGCCGGGGTGTTGATGTCCCAGCCGTTGTAGTCCTCCTGCGCGCGCATGCCGTCGAGCAGGTACAGCGCGGGCGAGTTGGCGCCACCGCTTTGGAACTGGATCTTGATGTCACGGCCCATAGCAGCCGAGGGAACCTGCAGGTACTCCACCGGCAGACCCGGGCGCGAGAACGCCCCGGCGGTCGCCGAGCCCCCCACGGCCCCGATCAGGCCCGACAGCAGGGCCGCGCCAACGGCACCCACCACGAGCCGGCGCGGCATACGAGCCACGGCGCCGCGAAACCTGTCGACAAGCGTCGTCATCCTTGCGTCCTCATCCTTTCGGCGCACCCCTAGTACAGGCGCATCGTCGAATTGGGTCGTACTGCATACGCTCGGCGCAGCAGTGCCCGTGTAGTCAACCACACCTTTAGCCATCCGCTCTCATCGAGCGCGTCAGGCAAACCGTCATTCGGCCCATTTTCCCAACGATTTGGCGGTCGAGGATAGACGCGGAAAGTCGCGTTTGCGCATGTGCCTGGCCGTCGTCGGGTACTGGTGAGACCACAAATGTGAGATTGCTGGCAATGTGCCGAGACCGGCCGCCGGCGACGGGTTCGAGGTCTGGTGAAAATTATTTTTCGGCCGAGCGCATTACTCGCGGGGAGGCGGGGGGATCGCCTCCGGCACCGGGAGACCACACCGGGCGAGTTCGTAGAGCGGAACCCTGTCGATCCGGTACGTCGTGAATCCGAAGGAGTGCAGGACGTTGGAGACGAAGCGATGCAAGGTCATTGGGGCGCGAATGGAACTCAGCACAGCTTTGGTCTCGGGGCATTGCAGGGCCGCTACCGCCTGGGCGACCCAGTTCACGTCCAGGTAGCCCGGAACGCCCGGATACACCTTCACCCACGGCCCGTCGGCGATCACCCAGTCCGGGAAGAGGTTCTTGTCGTGCCCGATCCGGCCGTGCTTCAACCGCTCCGTGTGCTGGGCTATTGGATTTGCCAGCCCGATTTGGTCGATCACCCTGACGTCCAGCCCCACGTTCATCCCAACCATGCCCAGGTTGGTGAAAAACACTGCGTGCAGCGGCTTTTGAGGCTCCTTGCTTCCCGGGGCCGGCTGCAACATCGGCACCAAGTCCCACTGGGTGTAGTTGCCAGACGGCAGCAGCAACGCGCCGTCCGGGGTATTGTCCAGGGCCGTCAGAATGGCGGCCATCCTCGGATAATCCAGGTAGTCGGCGGCCGTCAGCGGATGGGCGTGCCCAGTCGCCTGCGCGTAGAAGCGGCGCTCGTCGACGATGCCCGAGTAGGTGACGTGGGTGGCGTCGTCACCCATCCCGGGCGAGTTTGCTGCCCACAGCGACCAACCCGCAATCGCCAGCCACAGCAAGCTGGCCGTACCGGCCACCCAATACCCCGTCTCCCGCGAATAATCCTTCCCGTCGGGCATCACCACCGGAATGACGGCGACGGGGGCCAGCAAACAAAATAGCGGCGCCAGCAACACCCGCGCGTGCATGAAATCGCCGCCCTGGCGGATCCAATAGAACCCCTGCAGGAGCCCGCTCACGAGGACAAAGGCCACCACGGCGGGCGGGCTCTGCACCGCCCGGGCCAGCCGGCCATAGTCGGGCGCCAGCACGGGGCGCAGGAACGACGGCCGGCGACGCGCCGCCATCAACAGCAGCCCCAGCGGCACCAGGACCACCACCGGTATCCAGACCGCGTAGGGCGTGTTGAAGTTCGAGAGGTAGATCATCCCCTGTGACCACTTGTCACCGGCCGCGTCCTTCGCCAGCGCCGTCCCGGGCACCAGCAGTCCGTAGTAGCCCATCCGGAAGATCTCGTAGGCGACCGGCAGAAATCCGCCGGCCACCACGACCAGCACGCGGCGGCGCCAGTTGCGGGCCGCGATCAGCATCATGATCAGCGCCAGCCCGCCCATCAGCGCCAGCTCGGGTCGGACCAGAACGCTGAACCCGGCGACGAAGGCCAGCGCGCCGATGAACACCCGGCTGTCCGGACGCCCCCGCACCGGCTGCGACCAGCAGACCATCATCCACCACAGCAACCCGAGATAGGCCAGCGTCAGCCCGCTCTCCAGGCCGGAAGTGGCGAAGTCGCGCGCCGGTGGCAACGCGATGTAGACCAACGCCCCGGCCGGCAACATGATGGCCGTGCGGCCCCGCAGGCTGGGCGCCCACAGCCGGCCGGCGCCCAGCATCAGCAGCGCCACGCCTAGCACCGAAAGGACCAGGGCCAGCGCCAATGCCACGTATTCCATGCGCATCGGCCCGCCGACCCAGCTGCCCGCATACATCAGGTAGGTCCAGGCCGTGGAGGTGTTGGCCTCCACCCGCTCCCCCTGATTGAAGACAGGCCCGTTGCCGGCCAGCAGATTGCGCACCGTGCGCAGCACGATCAGGCCGTCGTCGGCGATCCAGCGTCGTTGCCAACTTCCCCAAGCGAACAGGACGGCAACCGCCGCGACGCTGACCCACAGGCTGACCCGCACCGCGGTGCCGTACCGGAACAACCGCCGACCCACCCGCCTGACCCCCGGTCGGTAGCGGCGCATCACCGCCGCCTCGAGGGCCGTCAGTTTGGGGCTAGCCGAAGGCAACCGCGGCTCCAACTGTCGCGATCCACGCCAGGAACAGCAGCTGCAACACCCGGTCGCGCAGCGCGATGTCTTCGGGCTCGCCGGCCAGCCCGCCGTCGACATCGACCGCGTAGCGCAGGATCGCGATGGTGAACGGGACCATGGACACCGCGAACCAGGACCCCGAATGGCGGTCGCGCTCGAACGCCCACAACCCGTAGCACATCACCACCGCGGTGGCCGACATCGTCCAGACGAACCGCAGATAGGTGCTGGTATAGCTCTCCAGCGCCTTGCGGATCGCCGCGCCGGTGCGCTCGGCGACCTGCAACTCGGCGTAGCGCTTGCCGGCCACCATGAACAGCGACGCGAATGCCGCGGTCAGCAAGAACCACTGGGACAGCGGGATATTGGCGGCCACGCCGCCGGCGATGGCCCGGAGTAAATATGCCGATGACACGATGCAGATGTCCATCACCGCTTGGTGCTTGAGGCCGAAGCAGTACCCCAGCTGCATGGCGATGTAGACGGCCATCACCAGTGCCAGATTCGGGGTCAGCAGCCAGGAGATCGCCAGCGAGGCCACCCCCAGCACCGCGGCGAGGGCGTAGGCGAGCCACTCGGGCACCACACCGGCCGCGATCGGGCGAAACCTCTTGGTGGGATGCTCGCGGTCGGCATCGACGTCGCGCACGTCGTTGACCAGGTATATCGACGAAGCCGCAAGGCAGAACACCACAAACGCCACGGACACCTTGGTCAGCACGTCGGCGTAGTCGTAGCGGACGGGGCCGCCCAACGCGGCCAGCGGCGCGGCGAACACCAGCACGTTCTTCACCCATTGCCGCGGCCGCATGGCCTTGACCACCCCGGTGATCAGGTTCCCCGGCGACCCGGTCACCACGTCTTCACTCATTCGGCCATGCCTCCCGCGCTCGGCGTGCGATTCCGGCGACGGCGGCGCCGAGCCCGATGCCGAAGGCCACGTCGCTGGGGTAGTGCACTCCCAGCAGTATCCGCGACAGTGCCATCGGTGGGACGAGCAACACGGGCCCCACTCCTCTAGGCAGCCCGGTAGCGCGGCCCATCAGGATCGCCGCGGCCGTGGTGGAGGTGGCGTGCGCCGACGGGAAGCTCAGTTGGCTGGGCGTGCCGACGTTGACCACGACGGCGGGATGATGCGGCCGTTGGCGTCGCACCAGGCGTTTGACCAACACGGCGGCCGCGTGTGCGGCGAACGCGCCGGCCCCGGCCACCAGCCAGTCCCGGCGACGCCGCGGCGCCAGTGCTGCGCCCAGCACTGCCACGACCACCCAGCCGATGCTGTGCTCCCCGAAGTGGGACAGTCCCCGCGCCGTGGCCAGCGCTCCCCGTCGATCGGCCAGCGCCGACTGAACGGCCACCAGCGCGGCCACTTCGCCGCGCGGTGCCGCCGATTCAGCCATGCTCCGCAGCTGGCAACAATGCCGTCTCCCACTTCTGCTTGCTGGACAACACGGGCAGCGCGTCCCGGTAGACCCGACGCATCTCGTCGAACCGGCTCGCCAACCGACGCTGCCGGCGCAGCGACTTGAGCAGCAGCGAGAACATCTTGCGCCGGTCGCGCTGCCGGTAGACCACCCCGCACCCATCGGCGGTCGTGACGGTGACCCCGTCGACCGTGCACAGCCGGAACCAGCGCGCGTCCTGGGTCGGCACGTTGTACTGGGGCCGCCGGTGGGCATCCGGGTCGGCCTTGGTCAGGTTGTGCGAGATGCCGCGGGCCAGCCGGTAACCGATTGACAGCCGGTTTACCGGTGGCTTCATTGCCTTGGTCTTGTTCAGTGGCGCGGGCAGTGCGCTCGCCGCCGGCAGCACGACCGCGTCTGGGTACTCCTTGCGCATGCGATGCACTTCCGGCAGCGCGGATTCCAGGATCGAGAAGATGTGCTCGGGACCGGCCAGGAAGTCGTCGATGGCCTTGTTCTGGATCGCGACGGTCGAATATTCCAGGCAGGCAAGGTGTTTCAGGGTGGCCTTGAGGTGGCTGCGGATCAGTCCGCTGACGTCACCGTCCCAGTGCATCGCCGCGACCACCAGCCGGTTGCGCAGGTGGAAGTAGGCCTGCCAGTCGATGGCGTCGTCCTTGTCGCTCCAGGCCATGTGCCAGATCGCCGCGCCGGGCAGCGTGACGGTCGGATAGCCGTGCTCGGCGGCGCGCAGGCCGTAGTCGGCATCGTCCCATTTGATGAACAACGGCAACGGCTGCCCGAGCTCCTCGGCCACCTGCCGCGGGATCATGCACGTCCACCAGCCGTTGTAGTCGACGTCGATGCGGCGGTGCAGCAGCTTGCTTCGATCGTTGTCGTCGTTCAACGGGTATTCGGCGAAGTCGTGGTCGTACTCGGTGTGCGGCGCGGCGGTCCACATGAAGTTCGACGGATTCACGACTTCGCCCATGATGTGCAGGTGCGACGGCTCCTGGAGATTGAGCATCTGGCCGCCGATCAGCATCGGGCTCTTGGCGAAGCGGTGCATCGCCAGCACCCGCAGGATCGAGTCCGGCTCGATGCGGATGTCGTCGTCCATGAACAGGATCTGTTGGCAATCGGTGTTTTTCAGCGCCTCGTACATCACCCGGCTGTAGCCGCCGGAACCGCCGAGGTTGGGCTGGTCGTGGATGGAGAGCCGATTAGCCAGGCGGGCGGCCGCGGCCGGGAAGTCGGGGTGATCGCGCACCTTGCGGACGCCTTGGTCGGGCACGATCACCGCCCCGATCACCTCGTCCACCAACGGATCTGCGGTGAGTTCGGCCAGCGCGTTGGCGCAGTCCGCGGGGCGGTTGAACGTCGGAATGCCGACGGCGATGTTGGCCTTGCCCGGGGCGGGCTCGGTCGCATACCAACCGCCGCTGAGCAGGGTGACCTTGGTGTCGGTGGTGATGTCGAACCAGATCCAGCCGCCGTCCTCGAACGGCTTTAGTTCCACCTCGATCTCGACCACGGCGGGCTCGTCCTCGGTGCCGGCGAAATGGCGGCCCTGGACGAAGATGCGCGCACCGGTGGCCTTGGTGCGGTAGAGGTCCACGCGCCCGGTTCCGGTCACCTCGACCCGCAGCACCACCGACTTGCATATCGTCCAGCGGCGCCAGTAGCTGGCGGGGAATGCGTTGAAGTACGTGGCGAACGACACCTCGGACTCCGCGCCGATCTGCAGCGAGGTGCGGGTTTTCGCGTGCGCGCGCCGGGCGTTGGTGGTCGACTCTTCCAGGTACAACTTGCGCACGTCGAGCGGTTCACCCGGACGCGGCAGGATGATCCGGGACAGCAGGCTCTCGGCAGTCATTAAGCGCCGCTCCTCCTCATCTCTTCGCTCTGCAGGCTCACGGCGCTCATGCGCTCGCGTCCTCCTCTTCCATCAGGGGGGCGCCGTCACGCAGGTGCGGCGCGAGGATGTTGTCGTACATGTTCAGAGCGCTGGCGATGGCCATGTGCATATCCAGATATTGGTAGGTGCCCAGCCGGCCGCCGAAAAGTACCTTCGATGACGCGGTCTCGGACTTCGCCCTCGCTCGATAGGCGGCCAACAGGGCGCGGTCGGCCTCGGTGTTGATCGGATAGTAGGGCTCGTCGTCGTCTTCGGCGAACCGGGAGTACTCCCGCATGATGACCGTCTTGTCGGTCGGATAGTCGCGCTCGAGGTGGAAGTGCCGGAACTCGTGGATGCGGGTGTAGGGCACGTCGAGATCGTTGTAGTTCATCACCGCCGTGCCCTGAAAATCCCCGGTGGGCAACACTTCCACCTCGAAGTCCAGGGTGCGCCAGCCGAGGCGGCCGTCGGCGTAGTCGAAGTACCGGTCCAGCGGGCCGGTGTAAACGACCGGGGCCGACGGGGACTCCTGGCGCAGTTGGTCGCGCACGTCGAACCAGTCGGTGTTCAGCCTGACCTCGATGCGGTCGTCGGCGGCCATGTTCTCCAGCCACGCCGTGTAGCCGTCGACCGGCAGGCCCTCGTAGGTATCGCTGAAGTAGCGGTTGTCGAAGGTGTAGCGCACCGGCAGCCGGGTGATGTTGGAGGCCGGCAGTTCCTTGGGATCGGTCTGCCACTGCTTGGCGGTGTAGCCCTTGACGAACGCCTCGTACAGCGGCCGCCCGATCAGCGAGATGGCCTTCTCCTCCAGGTTTTGGACGTCGGCGGAGTCGATCTCGGCGGCTTGCTCGGCGATCAGCTGCCGCGCTTCGTCGGGCGTGAAGTACCTGCCGAAGAACTGCGAAACCAGGCCGAGCCCCATCGGGAACTGGTAGGCCTGCCCGTTGTGCAGCGCGAACACCCGGTGACGGTAGTCGGTGAACTCGGTGAACTGCCGCACGTAGTCCCAGACCCTCTTGTTGGAGGTGTGGAACAGGTGGGCGCCGTACTTGTGCACCTCGATGCCGGTCTGCGGCTCCGGCTCGGAATAGGCATTGCCGCCGATGTGCGGGCGCCGGTCGACGACGAGCACGCGTTTCCCGAGTTGGGTAGCCGCGCGCTCGGCAATGGTCAGGCCGAAGAATCCGGAGCCGACGACGAGGAGGTCGAAACGAGCGGTCATCGGTTGCTTAGGGTATCTGACCGCGCGGCCCTAACCCCATTTGGCGAGGCCACGGAAACGGGATTCGGCCAGGTGGCGACCGCCTCGGGATGATTCGTAACCGCGGTCACAGTCCGGGTCGCAATTGCCTCACGATTCAATATCACCACTCTAGTCACACCAATCCCACTCGTACCATCGATTCTGTGTGCTTCACGCCGGATACGACGGGCAGGACGCGCCGACGCAACAGATAGCCCAGATTGAGTTGTCCAGATTGAGGAGACTTCCGTGCCGAACCGACGCCGACGCAAGCTTTCGACAGCCATGAGCGCGGTCGCCGCCCTGGCAGTGGCGAGTCCTTGCGCATACTTCCTTGTTTATGAGTCGACCGCCGGCGACAAGCCGCCCGAGCACCACGAATTCAAGCGGGCGGCGGTGATGTCCGACCTGCCCGGCGAGCTGATGGGTGCGCTGTCGCAGGGACTGTCGCAATTCGGGATCAACCTGCCGCCGGTGCCCGCTTTGAGCGGGGGCGGTGCCAGCACCCCGAGCCTGGCCAGTCCGGGGTTGGTCAGCCCGGGCTTGGGCAGTCCGGGGTTGGGCACTACGGGCCTCACCAGCCCGAGCTTAACCAACCCGGCTGCTACCACGCCGGGTCTCACGAGCGGTCTCACCAGCCCGGGTCTGACGAACCCGGGGCTGCCACAGCTGACGCCGGGGGCCGCCACGCCCGGTGCGCTGACACCGGCCGCTGGGTTGAACCCGGCGCTGACCAGCCCGGCTGGCATCACGCCAGGCGCCGTCAGTCCCGGCCTCTCGCCCAGCGAACTGCCGATCGACTCACAGACCGGATTGGACGCGGGTCTGCCTGGCACCTACCCGGTGCTCGGTGACCCGTCGACGCTGGGGGGCGCTTCGCCCATCGCGTCCGGCGGACCCATCGGTGCCGCGGGTAACTCCGGCGGGGGCGGCGGGCTCATCAACGACCTGATGCAAGCCGCCAACCAGTTGGGCGCCAGTCAGGCCATCGACCTGCTCAAGGGCATGGTGATGCCGGCCATCATGCAGGGCGTCCAGCAGGGCGGCGCGGGAGCGCCGGGTGCGGCGGCCAACCTGCCGGCCGCCGCCGGTGCACTGCCCGGCGCCGCCAAAGCCCTGCCCGGCGCCGCCGGTGCCCTGCCAGCCGGCCTGCCCGGTGGCCTACCCGGTGCCTTGCCGGGTGGCCTGCCGGGTGCCGCCGGTGCCCTGCCAGGCGGCCTGCCCGGTGCTCCCGCTGCCGCCGCCGCACTGCCCGGCGCTCCCGGTGCCCTGCCTGGTGCTCCCGCTGCTCCCGCTGCTGCGGGTGCCCCGCCGGCCACCGCCGGCACCGCGCCGGTCACCGCCGGTGCCACCAGGGGCGCCCCGGGTGCTGGTGCGCCGACGACCGGTGCCCTGACGGGTGCTGCAGCCCCGGCTCTGCCTCACTAGAGCCCCACTAGATCCGGAGGAACCTGTCACCAGACGGCACCGCAGAGCAGAGCCCCCAGGGT
>Ga0318523_10000345_pt1 | contig 12452 bp, 11 predicted proteins | sample GRESIP178b2f19_FD_203500 | JGI IMG/M metagenome (GOLD analysis project Ga0318523, IMG submission 203500) | Tropical soil microbial communities from Luquillo Experimental Forest, Puerto Rico - GRE.SIPMG.178b2f19 | ecosystem: Environmental > Terrestrial > Soil > Tropical forest > Bulk soil...
GCCATGGGTGCAGCTCGGCGGCATTTTCGGGGAACGGCGCCGCTCGCCGCCGAGCTGCACCCATGGCTGCGCGCTATCGCAGAAGATCTCGCTCTCAGGCTTGACCCAGCTCGCGTCATCAAGCGTACCGGCCATGATCATCGTGACGTTCGGCATAATCTCCGCCTCGTCGATAAGCGCCGATCCGCATTCTGGGCAGAAGCGCCGGTAAGTCGCTTTGCCGCTGTCCCCTCGGCCGGTGAATGTTTGCAGCGTGCCCCGTACCGTCAGTGCCACCGTTGGCAACGCCACGACGACCGAAAAGGCGGTCCCGGTACCCTTTTGGCAATTCTTGCAATGACATACAGCGACAAAAGTCGGTTCTGCGTCGGCCGAGTAGCGTACTTTGCCGCATAAGCAACCACCCTCGATCTTCATCCGACCCTCCCCAATTCAATAATCCAGGATACGTCGGGCCGATCGGCACTACAAATGAATATAATGATTGGAACGGTCTTGTCTTAGAGACCGAGGAGGTTCGACAGTTTGCCGATTGGGATACCGGGGTGATGACGTGAAGTCCGATCAACTTGCCTCCCTGCTTTACACCGCTTTCACCAAGACCGAGCCCCAACCGCTCGCGGCGACTCCCGAATGGGGGCACCTGGTGCCTGAGACCCGCGATCGATGGGTCCGAATGGCAACCGTGCTCTGCGGGCTGATGCAACAAAAGTGGGAGGTGCCGTTGGAGTCATCCTTGTGCCGGATCAAGAACTAGCTGAAATAGGCCGTTATGCCCTCGCCTTGAGTCCATGCTGTGGCTCAGGTGTTTGCGCGTGAACCGGGAAGGCCACGAGGACCAGAGCGCTCAGTGAGATAAGCAATTTCCGCATCATCCCTCGCCTCGACCAAGACGGATCGCACGCAAGCCGTGTGGGAAGGCTAGTCGTCGCGAACGCGGAAAGCAAAACGGCGTACCGCGTCGCGGCGGCATCGCTGGGGCATCTTGCCGATCTCCAAAGGTCGAAGGCGTAGCCACAGGCGCTCCAATTCGGTGACAGGCAAACCCGTCCCGGTCGGCCTCCATAGATGCACTTTCGCTCGGTGTGTAGTAGCCGAGCAGGAACGATCCAATGCGATGCCGACTGCCATCAGGATCACTGGCATTGTCAACTTAACCGCCCGTGGTATGCTCGTTGTGTCGGTGGCGCGGCGGCTCGGGTCGGAAGGTCCTTTGCCCGCCTACTGTGCTGCCCCGCTCTAACGGGAGCGAGGCCGGAAAAAGGCGCGCTAAGTCCGCTAAGTTGACAACGCCCTCCGATGCGACCCGCTGCTCTGCCCGGATCGCGTATTTCGGAGACCCGCGAGACCACCGACGGTAGCGCGGAACTGAAATTTCGAATCCAGTTCCCTCCGGCGGCGAGTCTGCAAACTTTCGGTTCCTAGCCGGGTGCGGCCGGCTTCAGGACAATCCGTTTTGCGTCAATGTCAACAGGAACTTCGCATTGACGTTGGACGTTTGTAACCCGAACAACAACCACGCTCCGGTGTCGTCATGCTTGGCACGATCCTGCTCATCGTCCTGATCCTGATCTTGATTGGCTCTCTTCCCACCTGGCCATATAGTGGCAGCTGGGGGTATTACCCAAGCGGCGGGTTTGGCCTGCTGGTGGCCATCGTCATTATTTTCCTATTAATGGGAAGAATATAGGTGACGTTGCGTGCCGTTTTGTGACCGGTCCTGCTCAGGACCCACACGACGGCGATGAGCTCAGGCCCCACGATCTTCGACCGTTTCGCGCGCTGGACCGAGCATCAACTAGGTCGCTCCGTGGCGTTCGCGCTGGCGGTTTTGAGTGTCATCTTGTGGGGCTCGACCGGTCCAGTGTTTGGCTGGTCCGATACCTGGCAGCTCGTCATCAATACCGGTACAACGATCGTGACGTTCCTAATGGTTTTCGTCATCCAGAACGCGCAAAACCGGGATACTCAGGCGCTCCAGCTCAAACTCGACGAGCTGATCCGCGTAAATACGGCGGCGCGAAATTCTTTGATGGGGCTGGAAGAGAAGTCGGAGTCGGAAGTCAAGGACATTAAATCGGCTTTGGTAGATCTCGCCTCCTCGGCCGAGGCGACGGCTACCACGACCAAATCCCGTCACTCCTGAATTAATTTATAGGTCGGAAGGCGCACGTGCCCGCCCGGTTCCCGCCATGGACGCGACGGACACTCTTGTGCTGTCTGCAAAATTTGATGATTATGTCGCACTCAGCCCGCGGACGATCCGCCAGTCTTTCCAGCTTTGAGACCTCGCGCGAGTCGGGCGATTTTATTATTGAGTCTCCGTCGCGCATCCTCCCCATCGATCGGATCACTGACGAGCTTGGGGCGGTTACTTACGGTCCAGCCCATCCGTGTCTTGGCATAGAATATGGCCAGCCGGACTCGCGTCCGGTCGTCTAGGAGGGCGCCGTCGCGTCCGAGTATCCAGTCAACAATGCGAGTGTCGGCCAGCACCTGCGCCTTTGCCGCGCCAGTGGCAATCTCCGCTGCGAAATGCCTGCGGAGCATCTTTAGGCCGATCGGTTTGCCGGTCTGCGGATGTTTAATCCGCAGGCAAACCGCGGCCTCCGATATGCCGTGGGCGATCATTGCCTCGACCCAGCCGCGCTGCTCCGCCGTCGGGCTAAATCCGCGACGGCTCATTCACCAGCTCCCGCATGAGATCTCCGCTCTGTCGCCGACCAACAAAACATGATGATCGACGGGGACCGGTATCGCAGCTGCAGCTCGCCGACCGGCCGGTTCGCTTCTTTGATCCGTACTCCGGCCTGGTGGAAATCCGCGCCGGAGGTGCGGCTACGGTTTTGCGGCGCGAGCGTCTGCCGGAACCGGTGGCGTGCCAGTCCCTTAAAAGCGCCCGGCGATGACCGCCAGTCGACAGGCTAGCGCGCTGGTGCTGTGCCACACACGACGCCAGCTCCGGCAGGCGCATTGCTGATGGCGGCTGAGTGCGAAGCGATTGACACCGAGGACAACCGGTTCTGGCGCATGAGAACTTGGACATATTGGCGCGATGCCGCTCGAGGATCGCTGTCAGTGATTGCCCCACGAAATCTGTAGAATACGGAAGATGCCTTGGCCCACAGGAGTGGGGCGGGTCGCGTTGGGTGAGGTTTGATCCTCACCAAACCGGTCCTGCGCGTCAGTCACTTCTGTGGCCAACCATCAGCATCGCGCTGTGTGCGCACCCCCCCAATGTTGCCAGGAAAATCGGTCGCACCCGCCGCCGATCGCCTGCGCGCCCGTGGGTCGTACAAACTTGGGGTTTCCGAGGTGGTATGCCGCGCTAGCGCCGCTGTTCGATGTCGGCGAGAGTAGCCCGCGCCATCCTGATCAGCTCGGATACCTGTCGCCGGCGAGCGATGGCTTCCGCGGTATAATGACCGTGTCGGAGTGCATTCGTGTTGCCGATGGGGGCGCCGCTTCCAGCCGCGCCACCGTGCATTCTACACCGGCGCTTTCCCCGCACCACTGGCGACCGGCACGGTTTCCCGCTCCGGGTCCGGGCGCCGCATCGGGTTGCCCGGTTGGTGGGTAATTTCTCGCGCTGCACTGCTTTGGTCCTCCAATTTTTGATTACTCCGGACGCCGGGCGTGACAGCACCGACAATCGCCTGTCCACCGGCGTGGACGTTGACGTGCTCGACTGTGATGCGCTGCTGACCCTTGCCGCGGTGGCGATCGAGGGTTTCGGCTAGAGCCGCGTAGGTCCGGCACAGCTTATTCGCTTGGTTCAGGCTCTCGCGCCAGCCTTCGAAGGTCTGCTTGCTAATCGCCGCACGCCGGTAGCATTCCATAGCAGCCTGATGAGTCGCGATCAGCTGTCCGCACAGCATCCCCTCGATCTCGTCTCGCGGCTTCATCCCGGCCATAGCGGCCAACAGCGCGTTTACCTGCTCATCTGTAGCGGAGTAGTTCGGGCACTGAGCGCCAACAACCTGATGAAGGAGAATGCTGGAGAAATCCGGGTCGTCAGACCCAGTGATCGACCGCGGAATGTGGGGCCGCTCTCTGGACCGAGGGTTTTTGACCCCCTGGCGGGTCTTCTTGGCCCTCGGCGGCGCTCCCTCCTCAGCTTCGCTTCGCCTCTTCGCTCTCGAGCGCGAGCCCGAACACCCTGTTGCTCCCCCTTTCGTCGGTCGTTTGTCTTCCTTGGTCAACGTCTAGCCTCCAGTCACGACCATGCGCCGGCCGCCCTCGGCCGCTCGGGATCGCCTGTCAGCTGCCCGCAGCGGAATACCGCTGAGTCCTGCCCCTCGTTACAGCTGCCCCCCTTCGATCAATGACTAGCTACCTCCCAATCGTGGCTAGATTAAGTCTTTAGATACAAATTCAATCAAAGATTTTAGTCAAATTGCTGATATATAAGATTATTCAGAGTTATACAGCTATTAAAACCTTTTTTGAATCAAATGTTCAGAAAACACGCCAGATGCTGTCGGTTAGCGGCGGTTCGAGCCCAAGTGAGGACACGGCCGATTGGTACGCCATACCAGGACCACCCGCCCGAAAAATTGGCTGTTCCCGAGAACGAGCCTCTCAGTTACCACTGAGCAAACCCATAGTGCCTGGGGTTGATCCCAAAATTTTTATATGACCCCCCGACCCCCCCGGGCTGAGGCCCGGTCGCTTACCCGCCGATGTGGCGTGCTGCTGGAATTTCCCAGGCGTCGGAATCGCATTTCAGAGACGAGTTCGCAGTCGACTGCCCCCTCCAGCGGGGAGTCATGCAAACCATCGGTCCCTCTCGCCCAGCGTCGGAGCCGCCGCCGTCGGTACGGCACTGCGCCGGTTCGCTCACAAGGGCCTCAAGGGAATCGTTGGCGCAGGGACGAAATCTCAGTGCGCCGAGCTGGCTGGCAAGCCCCCCGCGCAGGCGGGCCACGGCCAGGCCCGGAAAGGAACCGGCTCAGACCCTCGCCGGGCTTCGCGCTCATCAATGCCTGTCCCAGGTTTCCGATCTTGCACAATGCAGAAGAAACGATTTGTCGGCCGTATAAGGCTGCCCAGTTACGCCATCCACTCCGCACGCTTGGGGCCGATGCCGGTTACCTCACGCAGGCGGGAGGGCTCCTGCTCGATGCTCTGCCCGGATCGCGTATTTCGGAGATCGTGAGACTACCAAGGGTAGCGCCGAACTGAAATTTCGAACCCAGTTCCCTCCAGCGGCGAGTCGGCAAGCTTTCGGTTCCGCTGTCGGGAAAGATCGTATGGGTCGGGCCTGACCTGATCTCTGTCATAACCGCAACGGCGACGCTGAGTAGTTGAGAGCCACGGTGTCCTCGGGGAATCCTCTGGCGCGCCTTACCGGCAGTTTTGCGGTGAACGGCGCACTTCGGGACGCCTGGATAACCTTACGGCCCGGCAACTACCGAAATTGCCACGGACATCTGGTGTTCGCCGTCGGCGGCGAGACGCAGCTGGTCGTCGGCGATATTCCCTGCTTCGACGCAAACCATGCCGCGCCAGGCAGGGTCGCCGAGATCGGCCATGGCGGCCGCCTTTTCGGCCCAGGGGTTCCACACCACGCTCGACCGGGCGCCGATTTTTTCGATGACGATTTGGCGGCGCCACCCGCGATCTTCGAGGACGCACCGCGCCGACGTATCGAGATAGACCCTGTCGGTCTCTGCCCCGATGGTGACGAGCGCCGCAGTCTGCGGCTTGCGCCGTCCTGCTTCGGTCTTGTCGATATAGGTGGCGCCGACGAGGCCGGAGATTGCGATGGCTGTGATATCGGACACCGCGAAGTAGGTGTGCAGCGCCTCCTCGAAAAGGATCGGATGCATCGCGCGGTTTTGCACGGTGAGGCACAACGACAGGGTCCGCGCGAAGGTCACGGTGTAGATCGCGCGAAAATCGCGCGAAAAGCCTCCGGCCAGAATGGCGAGTTCACGTCGCCTTCGCCGAGACTGAGGGTCAGGGTCAGCGACTCGCTGCCCGCAGTTTCGACCCCGTCGAGATGCCACGTCGCGGTACGCGCAAAGCCGTGCTGTGGCGCCGACGGCCCGTGCCGACCAGGGCCGAACCACGGGAAGATGATCGGGATGCCGCCGCGAATTGCTCTGCCCGGCGCGAACGCACTCCTGGGGCTGGTGAAGAGAACCGGCCGCTCGTTCGACAGCTGCCAGGCGGTCAGCTGCGCTCCTTGCAGGTATAACTCGCCCGCCACACCGTCGAGCGAGATCACGGCCTTGGCCAGCCCATCTTCCGTTTCTTCGAGCTCTATCAGTGGCCGGGCATCGCCGAGATCACCGACATTGCCGGCATCAAGCGCGGCTACTACGCGATCCGAGATGTCAATCCGACTGGCATCGTGCCGCTCGGGCCAAGTGATCTGCACCTGACCGGGCCGCACGACCGCGGTCGCCTTCCCGCGGCTGCCTAACAGCCGCCTCGGAAGGGCTGGCACGGTCGGCAGTCGCAACGCTCAGGTAGAGTTAACGAACACAGCGCGTATGAGCCGCCACGCGGATTTCGGGAGCACAAAGCCTCATTCCGCGCAGTTCTGTAGTCCTAATTCGGCAGTTGCTACCGCTTGCGCACAACGGCTTGAAATTAAAATACAGTAAACGGCTTGCAATCACGCGAAGCCGACTGTGAAACACGTCGATCTCGCATTGGCTCACTGATCCCAGGCGGTCTCGATCGCGCTCCAATCGAAACCGTGGTGGCTGCAAAATCGCGTGTCCTCGCTGGTGATTACGGCCCGAACCAGGTTCGTGGAGACCTGATCGATGGGGGTCCAGCTTTTGTGGATGCCGTAACCCTCGACCCGGCGGAGTAGCATCAATGGGGTGCCGGGAGGCGGCAAGTAACGATACAGCGCAACGAGCAAAATCGACCCTCGCCACCCCGTTCCGCTTTGGCGACATTCCGTTCCCGGTCGCGGCGGAATCGATGCGGCTCTTCGCCCGCGAACGGTACTTCCGCGCCTCGGCGGATCGGCGGAAATCCAGCCTTGCCCCGGCGATGGTTCGTCGGCTGGCGCGTTACACAGCCGCTGGCCCTCGACCGATTTCGATCTACCATTCCGCTCAGACACTACCCGGTGGTCTATTGGGACACCGAAAAGGGCCGTTGCGAAGCGGAGATCGAGCACGGGCGACCCCCGATACCACCAATGGCGCTTAGTATCGTCGGCTACACGCCGCTCAGCGGCCGGCGAATAGCAGAGGCTTTAGCCTTTGCCGAACCGCGCCCTCAAGGTAGTCTTTTCGTGGGACAATACCGGCAGGGAGGAGGGTCGACATGATGCCATCGCGCCTTTCCCGGCGTTCATTGCTCGCCGGCGGCACCGCCGGCCTCTGCTTCGCGACCCTGACCGATCCCGCCGCTGCTGCCCCAACCCTGCTCAACATGCAACTCGGTTGGCTCGGCGGCGGTAACCAGCTCGGAGAGGTATGCGCCCTCCGCCTCGGCTATTTCGAGAAAGAGGGCTTGGACTTTAAGATCCAGCCGGGCGGGCCGAATAATGATGGCATCGCCGTCGTAGCATCCGGGCGATACGAGGTCGGTCAGGTTTCTTCAAGCCCATCCTTGATGCTGGCGGTGTCGCAGGATCTGCCGATCAAATGCATCGCCGTAGCGGCGCAAAAGCACCCCTACGCCTTTTTTTCGCTGCCGAAAAACCCGGTGCGCAACCCCGCCGATTTCCCCGGCAAGCGGGTCGGCATTCAGGCAACGGGTGTGATCCTGCTGCGCGCGCTGATGGCCAAGAATAGGATCGATCCGGGCGAGGTTAAGATCGTCACGATCGGATCGGACATGTCGCCGCTGTTGACCGGCCAAGTGGATGTCGTCACCGGGTGGCTCACCAATGTCACCGCTCTTTCGGTGCTCGGGCCGGATCGCATCGCCTTGCGGTTGTGGGACACGGGCGTGCGCCTCTACGCCAACCCGTACTACGCCACTATCGAAACGCTCGCCAAAAGTGGCGACTTGCTGGCCCGTTTCCTGCGGGCCGCCGGGCGCGGTTGGGATTACGCGTACGGCAATCGCGACAAGGCTATCGGCCTCTTGCTCGAAGTCTTCCCGAACCTCGTCGCCACTGACGAGCGCGCGGCCGCGGATGTGATGCTGGACTACTGCTTCGACGAGCATACCCGCTCCCACGGCTACGGCACGATGGACCCCGTGATCTGGCAGGAGCAGATCACGATGTGGAGCAACCTCGGCCAGTTTTCGAAGCGGACCCCATCGGTCGACGAGGTGATGACGACGCAGATCTTGGAGGCGACCGCCGACACTAGGCCGAAGCTCGGGTGAGGGGTCGGTGTCGTCCGCACCGGCGCTGCAGTGCGATGGGGTCCGCGTCCGCTTCGTCAGCAACCGCCAATCGGTGACGGCGCTCGACGGCGTCTCGCTGACCGTCGCGGCGGGCAGCCTGCTGACCGTGCTCGGACCGTCGGGTTGCGGCAAGTCGACACTGTTGCGGGTCATCGCGGACATCGTCCGCCCGCAGTCGGGCGAGGTGCGCGTGCTCGGGACGACGGCCGAGGCCGCGCGCCGCCGCCGGCAGATTGGGTTCGTGTTCCAGGATGCGACCTTGCTGCCGTGGCGCAGCGTCATTGACAATGTGCGGCTGCCGCTCGAGGTCGGCGCGCGCTCAGCCTTACCCCCCGAGGCGAGGGGGCCGGAGGAGCTGTTGCGGCTCGTCGGCCTTGCCGGCTGGGAGCGGGCGTTGCCGCATGAATTGTCGGGCGGGATGCGGCAGCGTGTGGCTATCGCTCGCGCCCTGCTGGGTGGACCTCGCATCCTGTTGATGGACGAGCCGTTCGGCGCTGTCGACGAGATCACCCGTGACCGCCTGAACGAGGAACTGCTGCGCATTTGGCGCGAGACCGGCACGACAATCGTGTTCGTCACCCACAGCATCTACGAGGCCGCATTCCTCGGTACCGAGGTGCTGGTGCTGGCCGCCAACCCCGGTCGGGTACGCGAGATCATTCCGATCCAACTCGACGGACCGCGAAAGCTAAGCGCGCGGGAGACACCCGAATTCATGCGCCAGGCGGGGCATCTGCGGGCGGTGCTGGAGACCTGCTGAAATGCAGAGCGGGCAACTCGCTGCCGGTCCTAGGGTAGCGCCAGCGCCAGACGCGGCGGAGCTGGCCTTCATCACCGAACAACGCAACGCGCGGCGGCGACGGATCCTGCTTCCGTTGCTCGGCGGCGCCACACTGCTCCTGGTATGGTGGGCGCTGGTTGAGATCCTTCAGGTTAAGCAGTTCATCGCGCCGGCGCCGCAGGTCGTCGCGCGCACCGTCTACGACAAGTTTGGTCTGTTGATGAGCAACCTGGCTCCGACCGCGGTTGAGGCGATCGGCGGTTTCGTGCTGGGCAATTTCGCAGCGATCGTCACTGCCGCCGTGTTCGTGCACAGCCGCAGTGTCGAGCAGGCGTTCTTTCCAGTCGCCGTGTTAATCAATTCGATCCCGGTCGTGGCGAAGGCGCCGATTCTGGTCCTGCTGCTCGGCAACGGCCTGGCGCCGAAAATCGCGATCGCCGCGATCATCTGCTACTTCCCGACACTGGTGAACATGGTGCGCGGGCTGCAGGCGGTGAGCCCGCAGGCGATGGAACTGATGCATGTTCTGTCGGCCAGCCGGCGCGAGGTGTTCTTCAAATTGCGGGTGCCGAGTTCTTTGCCCTTCTTGTTTTCGGCGCTGAAGATCGCGACCAGCACCGCGACGGTTGGCGCGATCGTCGGCGAATGGATCGGTTCGCCGACCGGCATCGGCGCGCTGATCATTCAGGCGACCTACAATTTCGACTCCGCGCTGCTGTACGCTACGGTGCTGTGCGGTTCGGCCTTTTCGGTATTGTTTTTCCTCGCAATCCGCGCGATCGAGCTGTGGGTCGTGCGCTGGGAAACGGGGGTGGCGCCGTGATGATGAAGCAAGGGGTTAGCGCATTCGCAACGGAGCCGACACGCGATGTCCCGATTGTGGCCACCGCCGATGTCGTCGTGGTCGGCGGCGGCCCGGCCGGTTTCAGCGCCGCGGTGGCCGCGGCGCGCAACGGCGCCTCGGTCTGCCTGGTCGAGCGCTACCCCTACCTCGGCGGCCTTGCTTCGGGCGGCATGGTGCTGGTGCTCGACGATATGTGCGCCGGCGCCGAGATCACGGTGCGTGGTTTATGCCAGGAGGTGATCGAGCGGCTGGCGCGACGGGGGCTGGCGGTCTTTCCGTCGGAGAAGGAGCGCGGCCACGACCCCGCAATGTGGCGCAAATGGTCGCGCTGGGGTCTGTTCGACTTCAATGTTCGCACGCGGCCGCACCCGATCTGCTACGCCGCGGCGTTCGATCCCGACGGCTGGAAGCGCGTCTCCAATGAGATGGTTGCGGAGGCAGGGGTCACCCTGCGGCTGCACAGCTGGTTCTCGCACGCACTGGTTGGCGACGGCGCGATCGAAGGGATCGTCGTCGACAGCAAGGCAGGACGCCAAGCGATCATGGGCGCAGTAGTCATCGACGCAACCGGGGATCTCGACGTCGCGGCTTCGGCCGGAGCACCGTTCGTCCATGCCGGCTACATGGTGACGACGGTCTTTCGCCTCGGCGGCGTCGACACCGAGGCGGCCGAGCGGTTCCAATTCGAGGAGCCGGAGCGGTTTGCGGTACTCGACAAGGAGGCGCGCCGGATCATCGGCGGGTCCTGGGATTACTGGTGGCTGAAGACGCCGCTTCCCGGCATTGTCTGGTGCAATTGCCCGCATATGACCGGCCTCGACGGCCTCAAGGTCGAGGATCTGACCGAAGCCGAGTTCGAGGGCCGCCGCCGCATCCATGCTTTGGTGGATTACGCGCGCGTCAATCTGCCCGGCTTCGCGCAGTGCTACGTTATCGACATTGCACCGCAGACCGGCGTGCGCCAAACGCGGCTGCTCGACGGGGAGTACGTCGTCACCAAGGAAGACATCGCCCGGCGGGTGCAGTTCGCCGACAGCATCGCTCGCGGGCGCGACTATTACACGCCATACCGTGCGCTGCTGCCGCGCGGCATCGATCGCTTGCTGGTCGCTGGGCGGCACTACTCGGCGACCCCGCCGGCCCAGAAGATATCGCGTGAGATTCCGCCGTGCATGGCGATGGGCGAGGCGGCCGGCATCGCGGCCGCGATGGCCCTCGACGCAGGGGTACCGGTGCGTGCGGTGGATGTTGCGATGTTGCAGCGCAAATTGCGCGCGCAGGGTGCCGACCCCGGCGACACACCGCGTGCCGAGGCGCGCGTTCTGGAAACGCTGCAGCCATGAGGGGTTTGCCGCTCGAAGGGGTCAAGGTGATCGACCTCACGCAGGTGATGCTTGGCCCTTGCTGCACCCAGATGCTCGGTGACTGGGGCGCGGATGTGATCAAAATCGAGCGTATCGGCGCAGGCGATCTGTCGCGCTGGTCGATCGACGACCCGGCGGGTCCACTGAACCCGGTATTCTGCAGCCTCAACCGCAACAAGCGCAGCATCGCGCTCGATCTCCGGTCGGAAGCGGGACTCGGTATTGTTTGCCGCCTGATCGAACGCTCCGACGTCGTCGTCAACAATTTCCGCGCCGGCGTTATGGAACGGATGGGGCTCGGCTACGAAGCGCTGGCGGCGATCAACCCGCGCATCATCTTCGCCGTCGGTACTGGCTTCGGCACCGAGGGGCCGTATGCGCACAAGGGCGGGCAGGACGTGCTGGCGCAGGCACTGAGCGGCGTCATGGCACGCAAATGCGACGCGTCGGAGCCGACGACGATCTATCCGACCGCGCTTGCCGACTACTCCGCCGGAATGCATCTGGTGCAGGGTATTCTGCTCGCGCTGTTGCAGCGCGAGCGCACCGGACGCGGGCAAACCATCTCGGTGTCGCTCTACGACAGCATGCTAGCGATGCAGATGCAGGAAGCGGCAATGTGGCTGATGCGCAGCCGGGATTTTTCCTGGGGCGCGATGCCCTACACCGGCGTCTTCGCCACGACCGATGGCGCCATTGTGATCGTCGGGGCATTCAAGGCCAATCCGTTGCGCGAAATCTCGCTGGCGCTCGGCCTCGACGACCTGTCGGCCGATCCGCGGTTTGCCGATCTCGAAGCTTCGCGCCGCAACCGCACCGCCCTGCACCAAATTCTGCGCGCCCGCATCGCGAGCGCCGACACCGGCCACTGGATCGTGCGCCTCGAAGAGCGCGACCTGCTGTGCGCGCCGGTCCGTTCGCTTGGCGAGGCGCTCGCCGATCCACAAACAGTGGCCAACAGGATGATAGTCCGGAGCGACGGAGAACGGCCGCTCGACCTCGTCGGTTCGCCGGTGCATCTTTCGGATGCCGAATTCGCGTTGCGGCATGCGCCGCCGGCGCTCGGCGAGGACGGTGAGGCGATACTCGCCGAGCTCGGCTTCGGCGCCGTCGAGATCGCCGCGTTCAAGAC
>Ga0318523_10000382_pt1 | contig 12096 bp, 9 predicted proteins | sample GRESIP178b2f19_FD_203500 | JGI IMG/M metagenome (GOLD analysis project Ga0318523, IMG submission 203500) | Tropical soil microbial communities from Luquillo Experimental Forest, Puerto Rico - GRE.SIPMG.178b2f19 | ecosystem: Environmental > Terrestrial > Soil > Tropical forest > Bulk soil...
CCCCCTCTTCTTCGGGCTGGTACATGGACGTCTTGTGCACGACCACGCCGCTCGGGGTCCTCAATTCACGCGGTGATTTGGGAATCCCGTCGCGCCTACATTCGGCAAGATTGGTAAACTCCTTGCCTTAATGCCGCAGTAACGAGAAGAGGAGGGCGAGCGCAAGGAGCGCGGCCAGGCCCTGCCAGAATAGGAGTGGGGAACGTTCATAGAGCGTTCGTGGCTTGCGGACCGCAAGCGGGGCCCGCGCGGGTCCCGTCTCCATCTCCACGGCAAATTCGAGCATGTCGCGAAAACGTTCGGTGGGATCGATTGCGATTGCTCGCCCGAGTGCAGCCTGGAGCCAGGCTGGGAGGTCCGGGCGCAGGGCGGAAAGCGCTGTCGGCCGGTTTCGGCGCGGCGGGCTGGTGGCATCGGGATTGCCGTAAGGGAACTCGCTGGTGAAGGCGCGGAACATGGTGACGCCCAGGGCGTAAATGTCGGTAGCCTCGTTCCCGGGTTCTCCTGCCAGCATTTCGGGCGCCATATAGCCGAGGGTGCCCGGAATGTCCTCGGGCGGGAAATCCTCCAGTCCGGGCACACGGACCACGCCAAGATCGATCAGCTTGAGCGATTCGTCGCCCTCGAGGATCACGTTGTCCGGCTTGATGTCGCGATGGATGATGCCGGCGCGGTGTAGCGCCGCCGCACCGCGGGCCAATTTGATTGCGATATTCCGTCCTTCCTCCAGACCCAGCGACGGGCGGCGTGCGAGCCGCGTCGCCAAAAGCTCACCTGGATACAGCGGCATGACGGTGTACAGGCAGGTCTGTCGCCCAGGCGGCAGCTCGATTGTGCGACCAACCCAAGGGCTGTGCACGCGCGCGCCTACCCATGCCTCACGGACGAATGCCGCGCGGTAGGTGGCCACGGATGCGACCTGCGGCTTGGGAAACTTCAACACCACTTCGCCGCCCTCGACCTCGTCAACCGCACCGAACAGGCGGGCGTATCGGCCGTCGGACACCAGCACTTTGAGCACAAAGCCATCGATCGTCTCTCCGGCGACGGGCACCGGGATCAGCGGCAGTTGCATGATGGCGGCGCCGATATCGGCCGATTCCGCCGTGGGGACCTCAACCACGTCGAGCACCAAGGCCGTGCAGTTATCGGTACTGCCAGAGCGGAGCGCGGCTGCCACAAGCGCACGGGCGGTATCCTCGGACGCAGAGCGCTCGCGCAGAATGTCAGCGATGGTCTCCGCCGTCAGGATCCCGTGCACACCGTCGCTGCACAGGACGAAGCGATCGTGCCGCGCCATCGGCTGCGCCGCATAGTCCAGCCGCACCTCCGTCTCGACGCCCAGCGCGCGGTTAAGAATGCTCGACCGACCAGTGCCACCCTCGCGCACATGGTCGATGGTCAGGCTGGTGAGGCGGTCGCCGCCGAGCCGATAGGCGCGCGTGTCGCCGACATGCAGCACGTGCGCGACGCGCCCGCGCAGTACCAGCGCGGTGAAGGTGCATCCCATCCCCGCCAACTTGGCGTCGCGCTGACCTTGCGAATAGATCCAGCCATTGAGCGCATTGAGGACCCTGGCCGCCGCACGCCGCACTTCCATGGTCTCGGGGAGGTCGCAAAATCCATCCAGAAAACCACGCACCGCGGTCTCTGCTGCCACGCGACCGCCCTTTGCGCCCCCAATCCCATCGGCGATCGCCGCCACGACGTCGCGGCGCGGCTCTGGCAGCTCCAAGCCGAAAACGGCGCCGGCGAAATCCTCATTGCGTTGACGCGGTCCAGTCTCCGAGGCGAACCCCACGCTTGCCTTGACGCCGGAGAGCCGCTCAACCATCCCCACTGCTCCGATTTTCGGGGCGCAGCGGGCAGCCAGGATCGTGACGCGGTACCGGCGCAGACTTCAATTCCGCGATCGCGGCTTCAATTCTCCAGCCTGCACCGATCATAGAGGAAATAGCCGCCGGTGCTTGACGCGACAATTACCGTCAGATTTCCGGATTTGCGATCAAGTGTGTAGTTGCCGCCGTCCGTTGCGTCGTGCCACGAAATCTTGGAGTCGGTGACGCGGGCCGGATTGGAATCCACGGTGCTCCGATCGTAGTCGATCCTAATCTGCCAGCTTGCACCGCTAACCGGATTGGTGCAGGTGATCGCGGTCTCGCCGTGCTGCGCTTCACCGTTAATGGCGGGAAAGGCCATACCGATCGTCAAGGCGCCGATTCCCGCCACTAGTGACCGAGTCAGAACCAATAGTCGCACACTCGCCTGCCCACTTTATAATCAAAATGCAGACTCTTTAGTCATCTTGAACCAGGCTCAGCGACAACCTTCATGAGAAAATTTGCTCAGTCAATGCTCAATTAGTTGGCATAATTTTTGCGATACCCAGTTGTCCGGCTGCTGGCGCGCAGAGGCTTTTGGGGGAGAGACATGGCACTCGTACCATCACCACAATGGCTCGATACCGGAAACAACGCCTGGCAGTTGGCGGCCGCTACCTTCGTCGGCCTGCAAAGCGTTCCAGGGCTGACGATTCTCTATGGTGGCATCGTCAAGAAGAAATGGGCGATCAACTCCGCCTTCATGGCGATGTACGCTTTCGCCTCGGTCCTCGTCGTCTGGGTTCTTTTCGCCTACAACATGGCGTTCGGGCCCCAATGGTTCCCGTTCCTCGGGACGCCGGGCTTGGCGACGTCGGCGATGTTTACCACCGGCCAAGCGACAGTTCCGGCTGCCGCATCGGGCATGCCGCCCCTCACCTTTCCAATGGCGACCCTGATATTCTTCCAGTTCGTGTTCGCTGCCATCACTGTCATCATCCTCGGAGGTTCCCTGCTTGGTCGCATGAACTTCACGGCGTGGATGATCTTCTGCCCGGTGTGGACGACCCTGGTCTATACGGTGGGGGCGTTCAGCCTATGGGGTGGCGGGTGGCTCGCCGGCATGGGCGTGGCAGATTTCTCGGGCGGCTATGTCATCCATCTTGCCGCCGGAACCTCCGGATTCGTCGCTGCGGCGATGGTCGGCCCGCGCCTGCAACAGGATCGCGACCATTTCCCGCCCAATAGTTTGTTGGTCACGTTGGCCGGTGCCGGAATCCTGTGGCTGGGTTGGAACGGCTTCAACGGTGGCGATCCCTATTTCGCCAACGCGGATGCGGGCGCGGCAGTGCTCAACACCAATACTGCCACCGCAACGGCCCTTCTGGTCTGGACGCTGATGGACAAGATGGCCTATGGCAAGCCGTCGGTGATCGGCGCCGTCAACGGCATGATCGCGGGCTTGGTGGCAATCACTCCCGCCGCCGGCTACGTGGATGGCTGGGGCGCTATCATCATCGGCGTGGCCGCTGGCATCATCCCGTGGGCCAGCATGAACAAGCTGCAAAAAACCAAGCTGATGATGAAGGCGGACGATACGTTGAGCGTCCTTTCCACACATGGTGTTGCTGGCTTGACCGGCGGTCTGCTCGTGGGCATCCTCGGCAATCCGGACATGCTCCAATACATCGGCACTGAAAAGGAAGCGCCGGGCGTGGCCGTGACGGGCTGGCTCTACGGTAATGCCCCACAGCTCCTGCTTCAGGCGGAGGGAGCGGCGTTCATTATCGTATACAACGTGATAGCGACGTTCATCATCCTCAAGATCATCTCTTTCATCGTGCCACTGCGTATGGATGACGCAACCCTGAAGGTGGGAGACGACGCGGTTCACGGCGAGACGGCCTATGCGATTGGCGTCGAGGGCGAGTAGTCGGTCCCGCGCTGATGGATTGCCTCAAGGCTTCACTGCCGGGGTTGTTTTTGTGGAGGTACCAAAAAGGGGACTCCGCTGCCCGGCGAATCGCGTTTGTCTGCCCTGTGGCGACAATTGCTTACTTGCGAGCAGATGGCCGCTCGCAAGTTGGGGTCCGCGCTCAACTCCTGTCGCGCGGACCCTTGGCGGCCCCAACCACTCAGGGGGGGCCGCCCTTTTTTCTTATCGCTGCTGGGTCAAATGCCGCGAATTTTCGTGTGATTGCTAAAGCGCAATGAATGCGCATTTCGTGCCGAGCTTGATCGCGGCATGGCCGCGGCGGACTATGAGGTGGCCAGCGCGCTTTTTACCAATGCCCTATCTGGCAATGTCGCGGCTCTACATCGACCGCATCCTGCGCGGCGAAAGTCCTGCCGACCTTCCGATGCAAGCACCCACCAAGTTCGAGCTGGTGATCAATCTGCGAACCGCGAGGACGCTCGGCCTCGACGTGCCACCGTCGCTGCTCGCCCGCGCCGACGACGTGATCGAGTGGGAATGCTTGGTTGTTGCTGCGGTGCTTGACCTTTGTCGCGGCCCCTCATGGTCGTGCGGCGTCGTTTCTGTTAGGCTGCTGATCTGGCATAATGCAGGGGGCAAACCATGCGTTCGAAACTCACCACGATTATTCTCATCGGTATGGTGCTGGGTATTCTCGTCGGTTACGCCTGTCACATTCTGTGGCCGGATCCGAAAACGGCAAAGACTATCGCCGATTACATCTCCCTGTTCACCGACATTTTCCTGCGACTTATTAAAATGATCATCGCGCCGCTCGTGTTCTCGACCCTCGTGGTTGGCGTCGCGCATATGGGCGACACGAAGGCGGTTGGCCGCATCGGCGCCAAGGCGATGGTCTGGTTCATCGGTGCGTCGCTTGTATCGCTCCTGGTCGGCATGATCCTGGTCAACGTGCTCAGGCCGGGCGACAATCTCAATCTCCCGCTCCCCGACGCGGAGGCTTCGACCAACCTCAAGGTTGCGTCATTGTCGATGAAGGAGTTCGTCGCGCACCTCGTGCCGCGTTCGGTCGTCGAGGCGATGGCGACGAACGAAATCCTGCAAATCGTCGTATTCTCGCTGTTCTTCGGTGTCGCCTGCGCGGCGCTCGGCGAGCGCACCCGCAAGCTGGTCGAAGGCATCGAGCAGCTTTCCTATGTCATCCTGTCGATCACCGGTTACGTCATGGCGCTGGCGCCGATCGCAGTGTTCGCGTCGATGGCCGCGATCGTGACGACCCAAGGCCTCGGCATCCTCGTGACCTACGGCAAGTTCGTCATCGAGTTTTACTTCGGACTTGCCGTGCTGTGGTGCCTGCTGATCGCCGTCGGCTTCCTGATTTTTGGCCACCATAGCTTCCGGCTCGTCAATCTGATCCGCGAGCCGTTTCTGCTCGCGTTCTCCACCGCGAGCAGCGAGGCAGCCTATCCCAAGACCATGGAGCAGCTCGAAAAGTTCCCCATCAGCAAGAAGATCATCAGCTTCGTTCTGCCGATGGGCTATTCGTTCAATCTCGACGGTTCCATGATGTACTGCACGTTCGCAACGCTATTCATCGCGCAGGCCTACAATATCGAGCTGCCGCTCGGACAGCAGATTACGATGCTCTTGCTTCTGATGCTAACGAGCAAGGGCATGGCGGGCGTGCCGCGCGCTTCGCTCGTGGTCATCGCTGCGACGCTTGCCAGCTTTAACATTCCCGAGTCGGGATTGCTGCTGATCATCGGGATCGATCAATTCCTCGATATGGGCCGCTCGGCAACCAACGTGATTGGCAACACCCTGGCCACGGCCGTGATCGCGAAGTGGGAGGGCGAGCGGGTAGATCTCGGGGAACTGGAGGCCGCGCTCGCACCCAAGGCTGCCTGATGCGTGTCATGCGAGCGAGTTGCGCGAGCAGAAGAACCGCCGACGCAGGCAACGGCCTGGGCTGGCCGAGGATTGTCATTACCGCCGCGTTTGTCCTCATCCTCGCTGCACCGGCAAATCCCCAGGAGGCGGCAAATGTTGGGGCGCTCTCCGGGACACTCAAGAAGGTCAAGGACACCGTCACGATTACACTGGGCTACCGCGAGAGCTCGCTGCCCTTCTCCTATCTGAATCGAAGGCAACAACCGATCGGCTACTCGATCGATTTGTGCCGCGAGATTGTGGAAGACGTCTCTACCGAGCTCGACGGCATGGAGCTCAAGATCGCATTCGCCCCGGTGACGCCGGCAAATCGCCTGCAGAAGGTCGCATCCGGGGAGATCGATCTCGAATGTGGCTCCACTACGGGCAATGTCCAACGCCGGAAGGAAGTAGCATTTTCGCCGATTTTTTTCGTCGCTGGCACCAAGCTGATGGTGCCGAGGTCCTCTTCGGTCCGCTCCTACCGTGACCTTGCGGGCAAGACCGCGGTCGTGACCGCCGGCACGACCAACGAGGCGGCGCTACGCACGCTCTCGGACAAGCAGAAGCTCAGCATCACAATTGTCACCGCCCCCGATCACGCGCAATCGCTCGCGACACTCGTATCCGGCAAGGCGGATGCGTTTGCGACCGACGACGTGCTTCTGTACGGCTTCATTGCGACGGCAAAGGACGCGCGCGACATGAAGGTCGTCGGCGAGTATCTGTCGTACGATCCCTATGGCCTAGTTTATCGGCGCGACGATCCGGCTTTCGCCGCGGTGGTCGAGCGCGCTTTCACGCGAATGGCAAGCGAGCGACGGCTCGCCGAGCTCTACAACAAGTGGTTCCTGCGCCGGTTGCCGACCGGTGAGACGTTGAATTTACCGATGAGCCCGCAACTGGAAGAGGTTTTCCGTATGCTGGGGCAGCCCGAATAGAGATCGTCTCTGCGGCTCCGATGGTGTCGGCATGTGCCACCGAGCTCACTTAGCAGATCGGAGTGACTTCTGCGCCTTTGGCACGATGCGGAAGTGACGAATCCAGAGCTCCATCTTTGCAATTAACGATGTCGGCGCCTCAAGAGCAGGCGTCGTCGCTCGGTCTTATTGCTTTCATCGCGGCGGAGCCGCCGGGAGAGCAGCGCTCTCGCGCAGGTCCGTCACAGGTCGCCAAGGCCGTATTCCGACCAGCGGGCTCGCACGCGCGCCTCGTCTTCGGGGGATGGTCGCACAGTGGGCGGAAAGCGTTCACCGCCCCACTCCGAGCGGCGCGGGTTCTTCCAGGAGCGCGTGGCGTCGATCAACATCCGGTTCCACAGGCCGGTGCCGAGCTGCGCAACGTCGCGATCCTCCATGGGCGTGCTGGGGTCAATGGGCGAGCCAAAAATCCCAGGGAAAATCACCACACCGCCTTCGCCGGCGTTGAGCCGGTGAGCGAGCGCCCATTCAACCTGCTCATCGTCCGCGGGATCGATGTCCTCTTCCACCACAATCACGTGCTTGTAGCGGTATTGCGCGGCGCTGTTGCCCCAGAGCGCTGCCGCGATCTGCTTAGGCTGCCCCTGATAGTGCTTCTTGATCTGGATGCGGATGTTGACGCCGTTGGTGATGGGCGGCACGTAGACGTCGAGGACGCCGGGAATGCCCGCAGTGTTCAGAATGTTCCAGGCGATGCTCGCGCGCTGCACCGAGGACATAACGCTGTTCTCGCTGTAGGACCCCGGCAGCGTGCCTTCGAGCGAACCGCAGAAGATTGGGTCGCGGCGGTGAGTGATGCACGTGACTTTCATGGTCGGACGCGGCGTGGCCAGGTCGGACACGTAGCCGGTGAACTCACCGAACGGCCCTTCGCTTTCGTAGGTTGCCGGATCGTCGCTGATGTAGCCCTCGATGACGATCTCTGCGGTCGCTGGAACCTCGAGGTCGACCGTTTCGCAGCGCACCAGCTGCGCCGGCTCGCCCCGGTAGGCGCCCATCACATCCCACTCGCACACCCCGGCCAACACCGGCGATCCCGCCAAGAACGGCATGATGGGATCCCAGCCGATCACGCAAGCCACCGGCATGGGCTGCTTGTGAGCGGCCCATTTCGCAAAATGTGCCCCCCAGTGCTGGCCACCCTTGATGAGGAGGAACGGCGCGGTATCCTTGCGGCCGATCATCCCGCGATAGATACCCACATTCATCACACGCGTCTCCGGGTCCCTTGTCACGATGCCGGAGAAGGTGTGGATGTAACGCCCGCCTTCCAGGTACTGCCACTGAGGGACAGGAAACTCGGTCTGATCGATGGCCTCGCCGCGCACGATGATGTCCTTCACCGGCCCCGTTTCGACGATGATCGGAGCGACCGTCTCGCGGTTTTTCTTCATCACGTGCTGGATGAGTTCCCGATTGGCGACATCGCGGGGAAAGCCGAGAGCCAGGGCCAGGCGCGATTGTGCGCCCAGGCCGCTCACAAAAAGTTTGGTACAGCGTCCACTCCTGTAGCCCTTGATGCCCTCGAACAGCAGCGCAGGCCCCTTCTTCTCAAGCACGCGCCGAGCAATGGCTCCGATCTCGCGGTGCCAGTCCACCTCGGCGGTGATCCGCCGCAGCTCGCCCTCCTTCTCAAGAAGGCCAATCCACTGCCGGACGTCCATGAATTTCATCCTGTGCTCACTCCCAAATCTTGCCGGCTCGCCGCGTCCTCAGTTCGCTTCTGAGCAAGGAATAGGCAAGCAAGCGCTTGAGGAAACCGGTTAGGATCGCCGCATCAAGTAACTAACACGGCAGAGCGTGAACGTATAAGCGCAGAGGCGCCGGCTAACCGACTGAGATTCCAGGACTTCGAGCAAGCGGCAAAGAAATTGCTTCTTGCGCCAACAAAGACAGCAGGAGGATGCGATGAAGCATCTTGCAGGACTGGCATTGTCGCTGGGGATCGCGTTGGCGCCGAGCATGCTGCTAGCGCAGGATTCATGGCCGGCCCGGCCCATCACGTTCGTCGTGCCCTATGGAGCGGGCGGGTATACGGACTTGGTTGGCCGGCTGACCGCGCGTTACGTCGAGAAGGCCTTGGGCAAGCCGGTGATTGTTGACAATCGCGCGGGCGCCGGCGGCATCGTGGGGACGCAGGCGATCGCGAATGCGGCAGTCGACGGCTATATGTTCTGCGTCTGCAGCATCGGCGCCATCTCGATCGCGCCCTTCGACCCGAACCAGAAGGTGGGCTACGATCCGTTGCGGGACCTTGCGCCCGTCGGCATCGTCAGCTCGATCTCGCAGGTGGTCATCGTCAACAAGGACCTGCCGGTGAAGACGCTGGCCGAGTTCGTGTCCTATGCCAAGGCTAATCCCAGCAAGCTCAACTACGGCTCCAGCGGCGCCGGCGGCCTGACCCATTACTCGGTCGAGCTGTTCCAGGCCCGCACCGGTATCAAGGTCGTGCACATCCCGTTCAAGGGCGGTGCGCCCTCGACGGCCGCGGTGGTCTCCGGCGAGGTCGATTTCTCCTTCGCCAACATCACTGACGCTCTGCCGCAGGTCCAAGCCGGATCGGTGCGCGGCCTAGCCGTGACCTCGCTCGAACGTAGCCCCCACTTGCCCGATCTTCCCACCGTGCATGAGGCAGTCCTTCCCGATTTTGTTGTCGAGACTTGGAACGGCATCATGGCCCCATCGAAGACCCCGGAACCGATCATCCGCAGGTTGTCGGAGACCCTGATCATGATGGCCGACGATCCAGAGGTGAAGGACATCATGCGCAAGGCCGGTGCCGACACAGTCAAGACCACGCCCGAGCAGTACCGTGCGCAGATCGTCCGGGAAATTGCACAGTGGAAACCGCTCATTCAGGAGATCGCGGAGAGGAAATAGCCGCTGCTGAGCTTGGCGTGCGAAGGCTCGCCTTTCTCAGTTGAGGCGCGTAACCGGGGTCTTACGTTTCCGCAAAAAGGAGAAAGCCGTGCCGTTGAGCGCCGCGTTGAAACCGACTGTTGGTCGGCGCAGTAGACCCCGCATGATTGCGGAGCGCTCGAGTTGACCTATGATGAAGAGACGGAACCGCATGGGAGTGATGCCATGATGATCGATTGCACCGGGATTCGGCGCGGGTCCAAGACACGATCGTGGCTCGTTCCAGTTCTTGCCGCTGTGCTAGCGCTCGGCGCGGCGCGTGGCTCGAGCGCCCAGACCAACGCCCACGATCTGATGGAAGGCCGCGGACGAGACGTGAGCTTTCCCATCTCGTGCGGCGCCGACGTTCAACCCCGCTTCGATGCCGCGCTCGCGGCCCTGCACTCGTTCTGGTACGGCCAGGCGTTGAAGGAATTTACCGCGATCACCGAGGCCAAACCCGATTGCGCCATGGCGTATTGGGGTATCGCCATGAGCGTCTGGAACCAGGTTTGGGCGCCGCCGACGCCGGCCAACCTGAAGAAGGGAAGCGACGCCATCACGCAGGCGCTGGCGCTGGGCGCGAAGACCCCACGCGAACGCGACTATCTCGACGCGCTCGCGGCGTTCTACGCCGATCACGACAAGCTCGATCATCGCACGCGCGCCGCGGCCTATATGCGCAAGATGGAAGCGGTCGCGCAACGCTACGCCGATGATCGTGAAGCGCGGATCTTCTACGCGCTGTCGCTGCTCGCCACCGCCGACGGCCTCGACAAGACCTACAAGAATCAGCTCAAGGCCGGCGAGATTCTGGAGCAGGTGTTGGCAGAGAAGCCGCAGCACCCCGGCCCGAGCCATTACATCATTCACGCTTACGACTATCCGGCGTTGGTCGACCGCGCGCTTGCCGCGGCGCAGAACTACGCGATCTGCGTCACCGTCGTGCCGCACGCGATCCACATGCCGTCGCATACCTACGTGCTGCTCGGCCGCTGGAAGGATGTGATCACGGCGAACAACGCGGCGGAAACCGCGGAGGCCGACCGGGGCACGCCCGAGGATCGCATCCACGCGCTCGATTATCTCGTCTATGCCCATCTGCAGCTGGCGCAAGACGTCAAGGCCAAGGAAACGCTCGATCTTGCGCTCAAGATCGAGAACGACCTCGTCGCGCGCAAACACGAGACCGGCCTGCGTGCACGCCCGTTCGGCGTGGCGGCCATGGAAGCGCGCTGGGCGCTGGAACGCCTCGACTGGGCGACGGCGGCGGACCTGCCGTTGCGGCCGAGCCGCTATCCTTACGCGGAATCGGTGCCGCATTTCGCGCGCGCGGTCGGACTTGCGCACAGCGGCCGGCCGGAGCAGGCGAGCGCCGAGCTCGAACGGCTCGCTAGCTTGCAGAAAACGCTCGCGGACGCAAAGAACCTCTACTGGGCGCGACAAGTCGCAATCCAGCTCAAGGTGGCGAGCGGCTGGGTCGAGCGCGCGCTCGGCCACAATGCGGAAGCCGTGGCGGCGATGCAGGAAGCGGCCGACGCGGAAGAAACCTCCGAGACTCACGACACGCTCAGTCCCGGCCCGGTCGGCATGACCGCGCACGAGGCGCTCGGACTGCTGCTTTTGGAGCTGGGGCGGCCGAGGGAGGCGTTCGCGGCCTTCGAAGCATCGCTTCGCGGCGCGAAGAACCGGCTGCGCAGCTATGCGGGCGCGGCGACTGCGGCAGCCGCGGCCGGGAACACGGCCGCCGCACGCAGCTACTACGCGAAACTGCTCGAACTCGCCGACGGCTCCGACGGGAGCAGGCCAGAACTCGCGCAGGCCAAGGCCTACCTGCAGCAGGTGAATCGATAGAATTGAGCTTACTGTCGAGATCGGGAGTATTGCAGACATCGATGGGTGGGTCGAGCATCCCATGAAGACGACCGCACAATCCGCGCTTGCGTTGTTGTTGCTCCTCCATGTTGCGCCCACTTCGGCCGCGGCACAGGGCCTCTCGAAGGTCAGCGTGGTCCTCAATTTTGCGGCGGACGGCGGCGCGGCCGGATTCTATCACGCCCTCGAGCGTGGTTATTTTCGTGAGGTTGGCCTCGACGTAGCCATCGAGCCGTCGAAGGGCTCGGCCGACGCGATCACGCGCACGACGGACTGATTGATGACTTCAGGTCCATAAGAGATCAGGCCGCCGGCGGCAACGAAGTTTCTCGCTGCGAAGACCGCACATCTGAAAGAGAAGCTCACCAAGCTGGCGAGCGAAATGCAGAAGCTCGAAGCCTACGAGAAACAGATGCTGGCCTCGCCCGATCAGCAAATCTCGCTCACTGATTCCGACTGTCGATCGATAGCCACGAGCGGGCGCGGCTCAGGGGTCGTCAGGTACAATGTTCAAGTCGCGGTGGAAACCGGGCACATCTCATCATTGCGCACGATGTGAGAATAGCGGCTCGGATCGGGCGCAACTTGCAAACATGTCGTTCATCGTCCTTCCGCTTCCCCCACGACGAGCGGCGGTAGCGGGCAGTCGAGCGTATCG
>Ga0318523_10000397_pt1 | contig 11946 bp, 3 predicted proteins | sample GRESIP178b2f19_FD_203500 | JGI IMG/M metagenome (GOLD analysis project Ga0318523, IMG submission 203500) | Tropical soil microbial communities from Luquillo Experimental Forest, Puerto Rico - GRE.SIPMG.178b2f19 | ecosystem: Environmental > Terrestrial > Soil > Tropical forest > Bulk soil...
GCCGCCGGGGAGACCATCTGGCTATTCAGCGGTGACACGCTCGCGCTGACCACCGAGACGGTGATCCCCGCCTCCCAGGTCCTCATCGACGGCCCTGCGACGGTCACGCTGGCCGGCCAGCCGGTCAGCGTCTACCCGCTGGCCAGCGGGACCACGGTCGCCGTGACGCACGAGATCCGCCTCGCCGCCTGGGCCGGTGCCACCTGGCAGCCGGGGAGCCCGATGCCGGCGGGAATCGACGTGAGCGGCTGGGGCTGGGCCACCGTCGCGGGCAACCTGCCCGCCGCCCTGTGGGGGACGCGCGGCAGCCAGGCGCAGGAACCCGCGCCCGACTCGCCCGCCACCGTCGCCGCGGTGACGGGCGTCACCGGCACCGGTCAGGCGGTCCCAGGCAAAAGCCTGACCGTCCAGCTGGCAGGCGTGCTCATCTCCCCCCTGACGGCGCGCGGGCTGGCGCTCGGAGCCGGGCCGGCCGGCACCCCCGGCCAGGCCCCGGCCGGCGACACCAGGACGCGGGTGGCCGCCACCATCGACGACCCGACGGTGATGGCGCTGCGCGGCCAGGTACTCACCGTCGCGGCCAGTTCCGGCCTGCGCGCGGCGCTGGCCGACGGCCCGCTGCCGCTGCTGGCTGCGGAAACCTACGCGGTCCTCACCAGCCAGCCGATGCTCGGCCCGCCCGGTACCACCGGCCCGCGGGGGACGGCCGTGACCCCCGCCGGTTCCGCCGGCCCGGTCCCGGCGGGCACGGGCTCGCAGACGGCGGACTCAGGCTCCCCCGCTGCGGACCCGGGCTCCCCGGCTGCGGCGGGCACGGCGTTGCGCGCGCTGTTCCGCCGCGCGGCGCGTACCCACGCGGCCGTCGCCGACCGCTGGTCGACCAGCGGGGAGGCGCTGGTCCTCACCGCGGCCGGCCCCGTGGCGGGGGTCGTCCCGCCGGGCGCGACCGCGGTCTGGGACCTGCCGGGCGAGAGCCCGCGGACCGTTCCGTGCGAGGCGTCCGTCCCGCTGTGGGTCGTCACCCTGGACGCCGCGCAGCGCCCGGCGCAGGCCCTGGTCCCGCCGCGGTCCGGCGGGGGGCTGGCGGTCCCGGCCGGGGCGACCCGCGTAGCGGTCACCGCGCTGGCCGCCGGGGGCAGCGGGGGTGCCGGGGCCGACGGCGGGCACGCCGGCCGCGGGCGCGCCGCAGGCTGGCATGGCGCGGGCGAGCTGCGGCAGATCGCGAGCCAGGCGCTGCTCGGGGAGGGCGCCGTGGTCCGGCCGCAGTCCCCGGCCTGGCTGCCCAGGCGCCGGTCCCGCCGGGGCAGCCGCGGCTACCGCGAGCTAGGCGTCACCACCGGCCGGGAGATGGTGGAGCGGACGTGGACCCAGGGCGCCGGGGGCCGCGTGCACCGGGGCTGGATCGAGACCTGTCTGCCCGCGTGGTGCCGCGCGGTCGTCGTCGGCCTCGTGCCCGAGGACGGCCGAGGCGGCGGAGACGGCACCCCGGCCCCGCTGGTGACGACGCGGCGCTCGGCCGGCGGCGCCTCGCGGCCGGCGGCCGGCGAGCCGGCCGCGGCCACGCTCGGCGGCACCGCCCGCGGCGGCGGGACGTTCTGGCTCCTGCCGGTCCCGGGCGACGCGGCGAGCGGTGCCGCGGACCCGCCGGCCGCCGGGGGGCAGCTGATCGTGCGGGCCACGGCGCCCGACGGGTGGCGGCTCGACGGCGTGGTCGGCCTGGAGACCGCGCCCGGCACGGTAACCAGCTGGCCGCCGGTCACCGGAGCGTGGTGGGAATGAGCGAGGCCGCGTTCTACGACAACGTCACGCCCGCCCTGCCGGCCGGGGACTACCAGCTGATCGTCCAGGACATGGTCACGGTCGACGAGCAGGCGCAGCCGCCGTACGCCAGCGTGCAGCGGTTCCGGGTGACCGGCCCGCGGGCGGGGCTCGCGGCGCACGACGTGGTGGCCGTGAGCCCGCCGGCCGGCGGCCAGGGCAGCTACGACAGCTGGCTGCCGCACGTGGTGCTCGCGCAGCGCTCGCTGCCCTGGCAGGTGGCGATCAGCGACCAGCCAGCCTCGGGTCCCGCGCAGCCCTGGCTCGCCTTGCTGCTGCTGACCAGCGCGGAGATCGACGTAGCTGGCGGGCCGCCGGCCGCCGGGTCGACCGGGGCGCAGCCCGTGCCGTTCGGCCAGTACCTGAGGCCCCCGGCCGGGACGCTGGGGCCAAGCCCGACCGCCGGCCTCAGCAACCTCCAGCTGGAGCAGCCCGGCCTGAGCTGCACGGTCGTGGACGTGACCCTGGACGCGTTCCGCGCCGTGGCGCCGCGCTCGGACGAACTGCGGAACCTGGCGCACGTCCGCTATGTCGACCCCGCCGACCAGCAGACGCTTCAGGTCCCGGCACCCGGCTGGTACTCCGTTGTCGCAGGCAACCGCTTCCCTGTCGACGCACCCGACGGCGTTTATATCGCGCACCTGGTGTCCCTCGAGGGGTTCGGCGGCTACCTCCCCGACCAGCCGGCACCGGCGGCGAGTTACACCCTCGTCCGGCTGATCTCGCTGGCCAGCTGGTCGTTCAGCAGCGAGTCCGTCGCGGGCGACTTCGCCTACCTGGCGGAGCGTCTCGGCGTCCTGCCGTTCACCGTCCCCATCTCGGTGACTGGTACCGACCCCGCGAGCCGGCTGGTCAGCGGCGCGCTCGCGGACGGATACACGCTGCTCGGCTACACGACCCGGCTCGGCGAGCAGACCGCCGCGTGGTACCGGGGACCGTGCCTGCCCGCCCAGCCGGCCGCTAACCCGCAGCCGCCCTTCCCCGCGGCGTCCGCGGCGCTGATCTACGACCCGGCGACCGGCATGTTCGACACGTCCTACGCGGCGGCGTGGGAGATCGGCCGGCTGCTCACGCTCGCCAACGGGCCGGTGTCCAGGTCGCTGGCGACCTGGACGGGCGTCGCCGCCACGGCCGTCAGGCTGCTGCTGGAACGGGGCCGCGCCGGGAGCGCGCCGGCCGAGACGGTCACGCTCGTCCCCGGCGCCCGCCAGCGGGCGGCGCGGCGGCTCATCGCCGGCACTGTCGTGCCGGCGCTGCTCGGGCACGGCGGCGGCCGACCAGCGTTCGGCCTGCCCGGCGACCCCGCCGGCCTGCGCGGCCGCGCGCTCCCCGGCCTGCTGGACGCCGGGACCGTCCGCCGGATCGCCGCCGAGAGCGCCGACCCGTACCGGCAGCTCCACGAGCAGGCGATCGCCGCCGCACGCGCCGCCCCGGCGACCGCCGGGGCGGCGGCTCAGCCGGCCGGGACGGTCCCCACCGGAGCGCCCTCCACCGGGGCGGCCGCTCAGGGAGCCGCGGCCGTTCCTGAAGGCGCGGCGGCCATGGCGGAGGCGGTACCCAGGCACGAGGCGCTGCGGCGGCTAGCCGCCGACCCCGCGGCCCAGGCCGCGGCCGCCGCGGCGGCCGGACCGGTCCCGGCGGACGTCGCCAGCTGGCTCGCCGGCCTGCGGCAGCTCATCGGCATCCCGTTCAGCTACCTGGTACCCGACGCCCGGATGCTGCCGCCCGAGTCGATCCGGTTCTTCACCGTCGACCCGAACTGGACCGACGCCCTCGTCGACGGCGCCCTCTCGCTGGCCGCCCGGACCGCCCCGGCCGCGGCGGCCATCGCGGCACTGCGCCCGGCCGCGCTCGCCGCGGCGGCCGGCGGGGCAGCCGGCGCGGCGCCGGCCTACTCCGGGTTCCTGCTCCGCTCGGCCCTGGTCCCCGGCTGGCCGGGCATGCAGGTGCGCGGGTATGCGGACCCGCAGGGCACGACGACCGCACTGCCGCTGGCGCGCCTGGACAGGCTCGCGCCCACCGTGCTGCTCGCGCTGTTCACCGGCACGATCGCCCGCGTCGAGCTCACCGAGCCCCCGCAGCACCTGCACCTCGGCGTCGTCCCGGCCGCCGTGGCGGGCGCCGCGCCGACCGTGCAGCTGCGCTGGATTGACGCCCCCCGGGCCGGGCAGCTGACGCACACGACCGCGACGACCGTGCTGCGCCAGGACCCGGCCCGCTCCGTGCTCGACGTGACCGGCACGTTCGCCGCCGTCACCCAGGGGCTGGCGCAGGCGTACGGCTCGCCGAACGCCCCGGTTCCCGGACCGGCCGGGTTCAGCCTCCAGTTCCTGCAGGCGACCGCCTCGCAGCCGTTCACCACGGCGGTGACGATATGACCGAGGCCCCCGCCGCTAGCCTCTGGACCGGCCCGGCCCTGCTGGTGCCCATCACCGTGGACGCGCTCGTGCTGTCCCTGCCGTCCTACCAGAAGACCTGGTCCTGGCTGCTGCCCGACTACCAGCTCGTACCGCTCTTCCAGCCGCAGAACGTGCTCTTCACGAACGCCCAGCCGCTCCCGATCGACCCTGCCGGGATCATCGCTGCCCGCGCGACGGGGGTGGTGGTCCGCTGGGCGCTGCCGGACGCGCTGACCTTCGGCAGCGCCGACTCCGGCACCGGTGCGGTGACCTTCCCGCCGATCCCCAACCGCTGGCTCGTGGTGCGCCGCGTCGCCGGCTCGGCCGCCCTCCCGCAGGCCTGGATCCTGGCGAGCGACTACGTGGGCGGCACCGGCTCCTCGTACTACGCCGCGGGCACGCCGACCAACCTAGGCAAATGCTGGCCGCTTGCGAGCTGGCCGGGCGAGGCCGCGCTGCCCGCCGGGGTCGACCCGCCGCTGACCGCCGTCGGGCCCGGCGACCCCCGGTTCGCGGCCTACCTGCCGAACGTCCAGAACATCCTCGCGTTCTACGACGCCCTCGCCGGCGTTGGCCCTGGCCGGGTGAGCTACGCGGTCTGCGGCTGGTACGCGGGAAAGGCCACCGACCCGCTGGCGGGCTGGCAGACCGCCGGCGACTGGGCGGCGGTGCTGGGCAAGCTCGGCTGGTCACTGGGCAACGACGAGCCCGGCGCCGTCAGCGCCGCGGAGGCCTGGGCGGCCGCCCGCGGGTACACCACCGACCAGTCCGCGCCGCACACGTTCCTGCCCTCGAAAACGATCTGCCACGGCCTGGTCTGCGAGGTGAAATGGCAGGGCGCGGACGGGCCGGTCCAGGACGGGGTCCCCGCGGTCAACCCGAACGTGCCGGCCACGCAACCAGGCCTGTCCCTCGGGCATACCGCCGTCGACGCGCTCGCCACCACCGCCGCGACCGCCGCCGGACCGGGATCCGGCGGATCGTCGGGCACTCAGGTCGCGGAGGCGCTCACCGCGCTGCTCACCGACCTGCTCCCGCTGCTCGACGAGCCGGACGGCGGCGCGCAGCTCGCGACCCGGCTGCAGGACACCTGGTTCCAGCAGGTTCCCGGCGGCACCCGCTGGGTGCTCACCGCCGCACAGGCGGACGCCGCGGCCGGCACGCCGCCCTACGGGGCCGCGGACACGCCGCTGACCCCGGCGCAGACACAGCAGCTCGACACGCTGAACGCAGCGCAACAGCAGGTCGACGCGGCCACCCGGCAGGTCGCGTCGCTGCAATGGGACATCTACGCGCTGTGGTGGAAGCTCGGCTACGTCACCGCCAACCCCGGCACCACCATCCCCCTCGCCAATGCCCGGCAGGTCATCACCGCGGCGCTCAACGCCAAGGAGGGCGCGGCCACGCAGGCGCTCGCCGGCCTGGCGACCGTCACCGCGCAGCGCGACGCCGCCGAGCAGGCGCTGCGGGCCGACCTGGGCACGCTCGTCCTCAAGCAGGTACCCGAGCCGCCGTTCTACCGGCCGAACGACCCGGTGCTGCTCATCCAGGGCGTCGGCCGGTCCTACGCGCACGGCGAGGACGGCCGGTTCTCCGCCGATGGCGGCCTGTACTGCCGGTTCACCGGGCAGACCCTCGCCGCGCTGCTGGTGACCGGCACCGCCGCGCCGGTCACCGCGCAGTCGCACGGCATGCCGCCCTCGCTCGCGCTGCCGGCGGACGTTCCGCCCGAGGCCGGTGACCTGGCGACCGAGGCGCTCTTCCTCGACCCGGGGAACGCCCACGCGATCGCGCTGGCCGCCAGCTCGCCGCCGCGGCCGGACAGCGTGGTCGCGGCCCAGCAGACGCTGGTCTGGAACACCCTGGTGACCGACCCGCCGCTCGACCAGCAGACGATCGCCCAGAACGCCGGGCTGAGCAGCGCCTACGGGGCGGTCGCCGTCCCGTCCAAGGTCGGCGTGGAGTACTGGGCGGCGCCGTGGGCACCGCTGCACCTCGACTGGCAGGTCAGCTACTACGCGACGAGCCCGCCGACCGCCGGGTGGACGTTCCCGCCGGTCGCGCCGGCCACGCCGCTCGACGCGCAGACCGCGCAGTGGACAGGCACCCTGCCGGCCACCGGCGTCCTGGTCGAGGGCCGGACCCTGCTCACGCCGCAGGCCAGCGACGCGCTCGCCGCCCGGCTCGAGCAGCTGGTGGCACAGTTCGGCGGCACGACCGAGCTGCAGCCGTACCTGACCGACATACACGACGCCATCGGCTACCTGACCAGCGCCAGCGTGCTGTCACAGGCGCTCAGCGGGCTCGGCGAGCGGCTGCTGCAGCGCGACCCGACCCAGAACCAGCAGCCGGATCTGACCACCCTCGGGCAATGGCTCGCCCCGCCCGGCGGCCCGGTCTTCACGCCGACCGCGGCGCCGGACCCCGGCACGGGCGTCCCGCTGTCCCCGGTCCGGGCCGGCTTCCTCACCCTCGACCAGCTATGGGTGGTCGACGACTTCGGCCAGCGCTACGACGTGCTCGCCACCATGCAGGCCTTTCCCCCGCCTGCCGGGCAGGAGCTCGGCCCCGACCTCGCGCCCGCGCCCCGGGCCGGCCTCATCCAGCTCAGACCGCGGCTGACCCAGCCGGGCAGGCTCCTGCTGCGCTTCCTCGACGCCGCCGACGACACCAAGGCGGTCGGGCTGTCGGCCACCGCGGACCCGGTCTGCGGCTGGCTGATCCCCGACCGGCTGGACAACTCCCTGCTGGTGTACGACGCGGCGGGCGTCCTCCGCGGCGAGCTGCTGCTCGCCCGGTCCGCCGGGGTGCAGGCACAGGCGCTCTGGCTGCCAGCCCCGGACCTGACGGCGCCCGCCGCGCAGACCGCGCCGCCGGCCCTGGACAACCCGCACCTGGCCGCGTTCGTCACCGGCGTCCTGAGCGCCGCCAGCCCGGCGGCGGCGCTCGCCGACCTGCTCGCCACCGTCGAGAAGGCATCCTGGGCGATCGCGCCGTCCGGCCCGGACGCGGCCCAGCTCGCCACGCTGATCGGCTTCCCGGTCGCCGTCGCCCGCGCGCAGCTGCTGCTCGAGCTGGCCGGGAATCCGGCCACGAGCCAGCTCTGGGCGGACACCGGCCAGGAGAATGACGGCGGGATCGCCACGGCGACATTCCCCGTTCAGCTCGGCAGCGACGCCCTCGACGACGACGGCGTCGTCGGTTTGTTCACGGACGCCGACCCGGGACACCTGGCGTCCCCCTACGGGCCGTCGGCCAGCGGATACGTCACGACCTCGCCGGTCACGGTCACCATCGGGCAGCCGGTCCCCGTCACGCTGCTGCTGCACCCCCAGGGCTCGGCGCACGCGTTCACCGGCCTGCTCCCGCCTGTGTCGGCCACCCTGCCGCCGCAGTTCCAGCGCGCGCCGATGCACGCCACCGAGGTGACGTTCCGGGCCGGGCCGCTGCTCACGCCGCCGACGGCAGTGACTGTCCCGCCGCCCGCCTTCGGCGGCGGCGAGTGGGCGTGGCTGGAGTACGCGGGCGGGGCGGATCCAGCCCTGCCGCGGCCGATGCTGCGGGCCGACACGGTCGCGCGGCTCGCCGACGCGCCGCCCGTGCTGCGGGACGGCTGGCTGCGGCTCACGCTGGGCACCCAGCCCTCCCTGCTCACTTACACGCTCACCCCGCCCGCGCTGAGCACCGGGACCGGCGGCCCCCCGGGCGCCAGCCTTACCGTCACCGCCTACAACGCGGGCAGCACCTCCGTGGCCTGCGACTCGATCACCATCACGCTGCCCGTCGGCACCGGCCCGGGCGCGCTCACCAACGTCCCCGAGCTCATCGTCGCGGCCCAGGCCCAGCCGGCCAGCTGGAATTTCCAGGCCGCCGGCGCCACCCGGCCCGGGGTGTACACGGCCGCCCCTGGCGCCGCCGGCACGACGGTGGCACCGGGCGACACCCTCACGTTCACGCTCACCGGCGTCGGGGTCAGCCAGGTCCCCGGCCTGTCGGTGATCGAGATCCAGGAGTCGGCCGGCGCCGCGCAGGCGACCGTCGCGCTGACGCTCGAGCGGTTTTCTCCAGCCTGAAACCCCAGGAGGCTGCCATGGCCGTGCTTACGGTTGACCTGAGCCCATCCCACATTCCGGTCAACACTTCGGTGACGGACTACCAGCCCGTCACGCTGACGCTGAGCGTGTACAACGGCGACACGACCCCGGCGGACGTGTCGGGCGGGCTGTCCGTGGTGCTCTCCGTTGATCCGGGCGGCACCGGGTCGGACGCGAACCTGCTGCTGTCCGGCTTGTCGGATCCCCAGGGAAGCGGGCAGCCGATGCCGCTTGCCAACCCGATTGCCAACCCGGGCACCTGGCATCTCAGCCAGCCGAGCACCGTGCCGGTCGAGTTCGTGCTCAGGCCCCAGGTCGCCGCGCAGAACTTCATCCAGCCCGGCCAGACCCTCACGTTCACGTTCTCCAATGTCGTGGTCGACCTCGTGCCCGGCGAGGCAGGAGTCCCGGTCACCGTGCAGCCGTCGGTCCTGCCGAACGGCACGGCCGCGACCATCTCCTCGCCGCCGGAGATCTGGAAGGTCCCCGCGCCGCTGGCGAGTCCCACCCTCAAAGCGACGGCCGAGGTGCTGGCCCCGCCGTCCAGTGCGACGACGCTCACCTGGGTGACCCCGGGAGCCGCGTCCTGCACCCTCAGCTGGAGCCCGGCCAGCAACGCCTCCGTCAGCTACTACGACAGCACGCAACAGCAGCAGGTGCCGGCGCCGAACCCCTGGCAGAACGCGCCACTCCAGGCATCGGCGGCCACCGCCGTCACGGCCACGCTGCTTGGCACGACCTCGTTCATGCTCACCTCCGTGGGCGGTGGCAGCGGCGGTCAGACGAACGCGTCGGCGAACCTGGAAGTGACCGTCACGACGCCGACGTTCGACCGTGTCTTCGTGCCGCCGCTGGTGTCCGGGGTCTCGCCGCCCAGCGGCGACCCGGCCGGCGGCCAGCAGGTCACCATCACCGGCGCGAGGCTCACCCAGGCTAGCGACGTCATCTTCACCCCGGTGGGCGCCCCCGCTGGCACCAGGGGTACCAAAGCCACCAACGTCACCAGCGTCCCGGGCGCCGAGGACACCCAGGTCACCGCCACCACCCCGGCCGGGACCGGCATCGCCCACGTCACGGTCACCACGCCCGTCGGCACCTCGCCCGCCGTCCCGGCCGACGTCTACGCCTACACCAGCGCCGCCGCCCTGCCCACCGTCACCGGCGTCTCCCCGGCCTACGGCGACGTGGCCGGCGGGCAGCTGGTCACCGTCACCGGCGCCGGGTTCGCCGACCCCGCGACCGTCACCTTCACCCCGGCCGGCGCGGGCGGCGCGGCCGGCGAGACCGCGACCGGCGTCACCGTGGTATCGGCTACCGAGCTCACCGCGACCACCCCGGCGGGCGGCACCGGGCCCGCTGACGTAACAGTCACGACCGCCTCCGGTACCTCTCCAGTCACGCCCGCCGACGGCTACACCTATGTTTCGCAGGGCTTGCCGTCGGTCACGGGCGTCGCGCTGCCCGACGGGGACTCGTCGGCCGGCGATCCGGCTGGCGGGCAGCAGGCCGTCATCACCGGCACTGGCCTGTCCGTCGCGACCGGCGTCGTGTTCACCCCTGTCGCCGGGACGGCGGGCGCCGTTGGCGTCGCCACCGGCATCAGCAACGTCACGGGTGCCGAGGACACGCAGGTCACCGTCACCACCCCCGCCGGAGCCGGCGTCGTCGACGTCATCGTCACCGCGGCCGGCGGAACCTCGCTCGCCGTACCGGCCGACCAGTTCAGTTACGGGATCCAGGCCGTGGTGGTCCCGCCCTACCAGCCGTTCCAGCTGATCTGGTCGTGTTACACAGGATGGGCGCCGCGCCTGTCCTGGCAGTTCACCGGCGATACCAGCGTCATCGCCGAGAGCGTGACCGTGACCGACGAGACCGGCACGGTCAACAGCGGTGACACCGTATCCGACACCGGGCGGGCCGTCGCCACGATCAACGGCCCGGCGACCTTCCAGCTCACGGTTCCGCCCCGTGCACCAGCACCGCCCAGTTTCCTGGTGGGCATCGCCGCGCTCAAGTTCACCGGCCTGACGGCAAGCGGCCCGGTCCTGAATTCCGATCCAGGTGCGGGCCCGCTGGGCCAGCAGACCGTAACGCTCAGCTGGTACGCGGCGAACGTAATCCTCTTCACCCTTGAGCAGAACGGGACCGTCCTCCCCAGCCCCCCGTCCCGCGACGATCGCACCTGCACGGTGTCGCTGCCGCTGGTCACGCAGCCGACGGGACCGGTTACTTTCACGTACACGCTCACGGCGTACGGCTACGTCGACAACACCTGGACGAGCATCCCGCACAACGTGACGGTCAATCCGCTCACCGTCGCACTGCTCAACCCCAGCCTGTCCGGCCCGGCAGTCACCGACTCCAACGGAACGCAGACCGTCACGCTCGCCTTCCAGGCCCAGAATGCGACCGGCATCAGCATCGCCGGACCAGACCCCCGGGTGGTCCAAACCCTGTCGCCCACTGCCACGGGACTCCCGCTCAACCTGCCGGCGCCCACGCTGCCCGGCCCGTTGCAGTACACGGTCACCGTCACCGCGAACGGCTACATCGCGCCCGGGACCAGCTACTCAGCCTCGTACAGGTTCAATCCGCTCGCCGTCCAGCTCACCTCCTTTGGCCCCGTCCCGGCGAAGAGCCCGTTCCCCCGCACCCCGGTGACACTCACCTGGACCGCCGACTACCCGACAGGCTTCACGCTCACCGGTGAGCCGAATCCACCCGCCAGCGCCAGAAATGCGACTGTCAGCCCGAGTGTGACCAAGATGTACACACTCACCGCGCAGGGTTACCCGCCGGGTCCGGCGCTGCCGTCCAAGACGCTCTGGGTCACGGTCGCCAAGGAGGACTCCGACAAGCTTCTGCCCATCGTCGAGAAGCTTCGGCCCAAGGAGGACAACCCGCAGATCCCCGGGGCGGCGCTGCCCGCCGACGACGAGAGCGAGCTGTCGGGGCCGGACCCGGCCGAGCCCGCCGGAGGCCAGCCCGGACAGCAGCCGTTCATCGGCCAGGACGAGCGTCCCGACGTGGGTTCGCATCTGCGGTCAGGCGGCCCCGGCGCCGCCCCGCCGGATCAGGCGTGATCCTGCTCATCGCCCACCGCGCCGCGCAGCGCCCGCTGCGCGCGGCGCTGCAGGCAGCGGCGCGCGGCCTGACCGGGTGCCCGGACATACGGCTCGTGGCGCCCGCCGCCCTGTCCCTGCCCGGCTGGGTCCACGACCCTGGCAGCCCCGCCGCCGGCCGGCTCGCCCTGGACGGCGAGACCTGCCCGGCCGGCAAGGTGACCGCGGTGCTCACCGCTCTGGACGCGGTGTGGCCCGCCGACCTGCCGCACGTGCGGGCCGCGGACCGCGCGTTCGTCGCCGGGGAGATGACCGCGTTCCTGCGCGGCTGGCTGGCCGGGCTCGACTGCCCGGTGCTCGACCCCCCGACCGCGCTCGCGCTGTCCGGCCCGGCCGGCGAGCGCGCCGCCTGGTCGGCGGCGGCCGCAGCGCTCGGTGTCCCCGACCGGCAGGCGACCGCCGTCTCGCGGCTCCGGGCCCAGACGGTCACGGTCGCCGCCGGCGGGGTCTTCGGCTCGCGGCCCGAATCCGTCCCGGCGGAGGTCGCCGACACCGCCGTCGCGCTGACCCGCG
>Ga0318523_10000399_pt1 | contig 11931 bp, 7 predicted proteins | sample GRESIP178b2f19_FD_203500 | JGI IMG/M metagenome (GOLD analysis project Ga0318523, IMG submission 203500) | Tropical soil microbial communities from Luquillo Experimental Forest, Puerto Rico - GRE.SIPMG.178b2f19 | ecosystem: Environmental > Terrestrial > Soil > Tropical forest > Bulk soil...
GCACCGACGATGACGACGACGCCCGGAAGCCGTCGCGCGAGCAGGAACGGCTCGTCGCCACAGGCGCGGGCGTCGACGCGAGGCCCCGATCCCGTCGACACCAGCAGCGGCCCGGAGCCGGCGGTTCCGCGATACCCGCGGCTGACGATCGCGGGCCTTTGCCCCGCCGCGAGCAGCCGCGCGGCGATCCAGGCGACGAGGGGGGTTTTTCCGGTGCCCCCGACCGCGAGGTTTCCGACCGAGATCACCGGCAACGCCGCCGCACGGGGCGCGTTCGCGCGGTCGAACCACGCGTTTCGGATCCGCACGGCGGCGCCGTAAACCGCGGCAGGCAGCGCCAGCAGCGCCGTCGCGGGCCCGGAGAGGGAGCCGCTCAAGGCGAGACCGCGGCCCGCCCCCGCGGCGCGGGATCGAGGAGCGCGGAAAGCGCCGAGAGCGTCCGGTCGAGGGCGCCGCGGTTCGCGTCGAGAAACTTCCGCCCGGCGCGCACGCGCTTCGCGCGCTCGTCCGGCTCGCGCGCGAGCCGGATCCACGCCCGGGCGAGCGCTCCGCCGTCGCCGACGCGCTCCGCGGCGCCGGCGGCGAGGAGCGCCTCCGCGATCTCCGCGACGTGCCCGGTGTGGGGCCCGAACAGCGGGGGAGACCCGGCCGCGATCGGCTCGAGGAGGTTGTGCCCGCCGACGGGGACGAGGCTTCCGCCGACGAACGAGCCCGCGCCGAGGGCATACAGCCCGGAGAGCTCTCCGATCCGGTCGGCCACGAGCACGTCGGCGCCGCCGGCGTCCCGGTCGGCCCCGGAGGAGAGCCGGTGGACGCGGAGCCCGCGCCGCGTGGCGTCCGACGCGGCTTCCGCCGCGCGCTCCAGGTGCCTCGGCGCGAGCACCAGGAAGAGGTCCGCGATCTCCCGCCGCGCTGCGACGAGCGCGTCGAGGACGATCGTGTCCTCTCCGGCGCCGGTCGATCCCGCGACGACGACGCTCCGGCCCGGGTCGAGGCCGAAGCGGGCGGAGAGCGTCCCGGCATCGGTGTCCGGAGCCGGCAGGTCGTACTTGAGATTCCCCGTGACGCTCAAGCGCGCAGGTAGGGCGCCCAAGCCCGCGAACCGCTCGGCCTCCGTGGCGGACGCGCAGAGCACCGCCGCGAGCGAGCGGACGAGCGGGCCGTAGAGCGATCGGAGGCGGCGGTAACGGCGCCATCGCTCCGGTGCCAGGCGCGCGTTGACGAGAGCGACCGGAATCCCGCGCTGCTGCCCTTCCCAGAGGAGGTTCGGCCAGAGCTCGGTCTCGAGCAGAACGACGAGCGTGGGGCGGATCGCGTCGAACGCGCGCCGCTGCACCGCCGCGAAATCCAGGGGCAAGAAGAACGAAGCGTCGGCGTCCGGTGGGGCGGGGAGCACCGCGCGTCCGGCCGGGGTGACCGCCGAGACGACGAGAGGAAGCCGCGGCGCGCGGGAGCGCCAGGCTCTGGCGATCGATGCGACCAGGCGCGCCTCGCCGACGGAGGCGCCGTGGAGCCAGACCGCCCCGGACGGGACGGACGGCAGGCGACGGCCGAGGCGCTGGTCCCGCTCGAGCCGGGCGGTCGCCGATGTCCGCGGCCAGGCTCCCCACACGACCGCCGCGGCGCCAAGCGGCAGCAGCGCGGTGTTGTAGACGAGGCGCATAGGGGGCGACGGGGGCCGTTCCGGCCGAACGGTTTCAAGACTCAACGGAGCGGGAGTCTACCAGGTGGGCCCCCGCGGGGCCCATGTCCCCGCGTGGCTCGCGCGGGCCCCGGACCCTATATTCCGCCGCGATATTTCGAGGTGTCCGCGTGGCCCCGTCGCCGCAGATCGTCGAGCCGGATCCGCAGCAAGCCCCCTACACGCCGCGGGTGCGGTTGGTCTACGTCCTGCTCGCCGCCTTCAGCTTCATCGCGCTGGTCCCGTTGTGCTTGGCGGCCTGGGGGCTGATCGGGAACAACAAAGAGGCGCTCAAGACCTCGCAGCAGGAGTTCCAGCATCTGCTCGCGGGCACGATCGCCGGCGGCCTCCGCATTCACATGGAGAACCTCGAGAACCAGGTGGTCCGCGCCTCGCGCGCCCTCGCGAGGGGCGCCGATCGGCCGGGGGCGGTCCGGGACGCCGAGATCAAGAGCGACCTGCTCGAGGCGTCCGACGAGCAGATGATCGGCCTCCGCTTCATGGACCTGCGCGGGGGAGTCATCGACGCGGGGCGGGGGGAGGTTCCGCGGAGCCTCGAGCCCGTTTTCCAGGCGGGGTTTCGCCAGGTGGCCGAGCGGGTCGGGGAGCGGCAGGCGGCGCACGATCCGGCGGCCTCGGAAGTCCCGGTGATCTCCCCGCCGTTCGCGATGCCCGGGAGCCCGCCGCGCTCGGCGGTGCTGATCGGAGCCCCCGTCATCTCAGGGTCGTTCCGCGGGGTCCTCCTGGCCCTCGTGGATCTCAACGTCGTGTGGAACTCGGTCATCGCGGGGCGGTCGGAGAGCCACGCGATGTACGCCGTCGACCGGGAGGGGCGGCTGCTCGCCTCGACGAACCTCGGCGGCGTCGCCATCGGCGACTCGATGAAGGATTCCCCGGTGGTGAGCCGATTCCTGCAAAGCCCCGGCCGGACGAACGAGACGATGCCGTTCGACTGGGCGCCCCGCAGCCGGGACTATCACGAGACGTACATGGGATCGTACGCGCTGTCTGCCGAGGGATGGGGGGTTTTTGTCCACGCCAGGGAGCGGGACGTCTACAACCCGGTGTCCACGATGATCGCGAGCACCCTGAAGTGGGCGCTGCTCGCCCTGGGGTTCGCCCTGGTCGTGGCCGTGCTGTTTGCCCGGGTGCTCGCGGGCCCGATCAAGCGACTCGCCGACGCCTCGCGCGCGATTGCGCGCGGGGACTTCAAGGCGCGGGTCGAGGTGAGGTCCCTGACCGAGGTGGGAGAGCTCTCGACGTCGTTCAACAGCATGGCGTCGAAGCTCGAGAACCTGATCGCCGACCTCAAGAAGGCCCTGCAGCAGAACAAGCAGCTGTTCGGAGAGACGGTCCGCGCGCTCGCCTCCGCGATCGACGCGAAGGATCCGTACACCAGGGGTCACTCGGTGCGCGTGCACGACTACTCGCTCGTGCTCGCTCGGCATCTCGGCCTCGAGGGGTCCGAGGTCGAGATCGTCAAGTACTCTTCGCTCCTGCACGACGTCGGGAAGATCGGCGTGCCGGACCAGATCCTGAAAAAGGCCGGACACCTCGAGCCCGACGAGCTCGCGCAAATGAAGAAGCATCCCGAGATCGGCGAGCAGATCATGCGGCCGATCCGGCAGATGAAGGCGGTCCTCCCCGGCTTGAGAAACCACCACGAGCGATGGGAGGGAGGCGGGTACCCCGATGGACAGAGCGGCGAGGCGATCCCGCTCCTCGCGCGGATCATCGCGGTCGCCGACACGTTCGACGCGATGACGACCGACCGCCCGTACCAGAAGGGGATGACGTTCGACGACGCGCTCGCGCGCTTGAACGCACTGAAAGGCCACGCTCTCGATCCGCGGATCGTCGAGGCGTTCAACCGCGCCTACCGGGCGGGAGACATCGTCAAGGCACAGGTCCGGACGACGCCGGCACCCTCACCCGAGCCCGCGGCGGTCTGAAACTCACATCTCGAAGAGCCGGTCCGGCGGGATGTCGTAGTCGCGCGGGGCCACGCCGTGCGCGAGGTCGGAGAGGATCGCGTCGATCTGGCCCTCCTCCCGGCCGAACCGGGATTCCGGGTAGCGAAGCCGCACGATCCGGAGGCGCTTGAGCAGGTCTGCCGATCCTGTCGGGTCGGCAAGCGCCAAGGCCACGAGGGTGCCCCAATCCCGGCCGTCGCGCCGCGTGGCCGACGCCGTGAGCGCGCGGATCATTCGCTCGCCGCCGATCCGGCGGGCCGCCCAGGCCGTCTCGCGCCGCACGAATTGGCGCGCCCAGGTGTCGGAGGCGGGATCGGCGAGCTGTTGCTCGACGAGCCCGGCGGCACCCGCGGCGCGTTCGTCGGCGATCGCCCGCAGGATGTCGACCCGGGCCGGATCGGTCGTCTCGGCGCGTCCGAACTGGGCTTCGAGCGCGGCGATCGCGGCGGGGCTGCCGATCTTCGCGAGCCGGTGGGCGGCGAGGACCCGCGCGGGGCCGTCGGGCGAGGCCAGGTCGGAGGTCCATGCGGCGACGTCGTCGCCGGCGGTCGCGATCCGGTCGAGCCGCCGCGCGCACGACCGGAGTTGCTCCCGGATCTCGCCGTCCGACTGGAGGTCGGCGGCCTTCCGGATGTCGTCCCGCGCGTAGACGAGCGCCTCGGAGTACTGCACGATCGGCGGGCGCAAGGTGAGGTCGCCCACGGGCTCCGCGACGATCTCGAGGAGACGACTGGCGACGCGCGGCCCGGCGCGCTTTTCATCGAGGTTGACGAGGGCCTTGGTCGCGTTGAGCGCGATGTCGCGGTGCGGGTTGGTGACCAGCGCCAGGAGCGTGTCGATCGCGGCCGGGCCGCCGATGTCCCCGAGAGCGTCCACGGCGGCATCGACGACCTCCGGACTCTTGTCGGTGAGCGCGGCGCGGACCAGCGTCAACCCCTTCTTGCTGCCGAGGTCCCCGGCGTAGCGGATGACGAGCGCCCGCTCGATTACGCCGCCGCGTGCGTACCCCGTGCGCAGCGATTCGAGCGCGGTCTCCCCCTGGATCGCCATGAGCGTCCGGTAGAGCCCCGCACGAACCTCTAGATTCGGCTCGACCTCGAGGCGGGAGATCATGCCCTTGAGACACTGGGCCGGCTTCATCCGCTCGAGCGCTTCGACGATCACGTAGTTGGTCTTCACGTGGGAGTCGCCGAGGTGCGCGAGAAGGTCGTTGCAGACCGACGGAGGGCCCACGCGCGAGAGCGCCTCGGCGGCGGCGGCCCGGATGGGGGCCGACGCGTGGTCGAGAAACGGAAGGAGCTTCGGGGCGACGGAGGACTCGCCGGAGCGCCCGAGCGCCGTGATCGTCCACCGCAGCTTGTCCACCGCTTCCGGGTCGCTCTTGTAGGTCTCGAGCTGCTTCAGGAGGTTCGGAACGTTTCCGGGAGCGGTCAGCATCGCGTACTGCGTGGCCAGCGGCAGATCGGGGAGCATCTCGAGCCCCTGCACGGGCAGACCCTCCTGCATCAGGTCCACGACGTCGGGCTTCCCCATCACCGCGAGACCGTAGAGCGCCAGGCGCTCGGCGGCGTGACCGAAGGGCCCGCCGCGGTCCACCGAGCGGCGGTAGGCCTTCCGGAGGGCCGCCTCCGCATCTGGGCCGCCGAGCCGGCCGAGCGCGTACGCGCAGTAGTGGTAGGTCTGCGTGTCCATCAGCTCGATCTCGGCGACGAGGAACGGGACGACCTCCGGACCGAGAGCGACGATCGCCTCGGTCGCCTCGGGGAAGTAGTGGCTGTGGTCCTCGTTGGGGTCCCACTCCGCCTTCATGTCGGCGAAGATCGCCTCGATCTTGGGGCGGATCCGCTCGCGCGCGGCGAGCTGCTCGGTCGTCGGCGGGCCGGAGGCCTCCTCGGCCCCGGGCGCCGGGGCCAGAACGGCAGCCGGGAAGAGGGCGAGCCAGAGCGCGGCCAGCAGCAGGATGAGAGGCCTTTTCACGGAATCCTTTCCGCCGGGACCGCGGGGACCGCAAGACCGGCGATGCGAACGGCAACTATACGGCGGGCCTCGCGGACCGGCAAAAAACGGGAGACGGCGCTTCCGGTTGAGTTTCGTCCGATCTTCGCCTAACCTTCGGTAGCCAAGGGAGGTGGAGGATGGCCCTCACCAAGCGGCAGCGCGAAGTGTTCGACATCATCCGCGAGTTCATCGCGGCGAACGGGTACTCGCCGAGCCTCGAGGAGATCGGCGCGACGCTCGGACTCTCCTCGGTCGCCACGGTTCACAAGCACGTGACCCACCTGGTCGAGAAGGGGCTCGTGCGCCGCGTGTGGAACCAGAACCGCTCCATCGAGCTCGTCGACTCGGCGGCGGGGCGCGCACTCGACCTGCCTCTGGTCGGCACGATCGCCGCGGGCACGCCTCTCGAGGCCGTGCCCACGACCGAGACGATCACGGTCCCGGCCGACATGGTCAGCGGACGGGGGAGGACGTTCGTCCTCAAGATCCACGGTGACTCGATGACCGGCGAGCACATCCGCGAAGGGGACTACGTCGTCATCGAGGAGCGCCAGACCGCGCGCGACGGCGAGACGATCGTGGCCTTAGTCGACGGCGCCGACGCGACGCTCAAGCGGTTCTACCGGGACGGCGCCACCGTGCGCCTCCAGCCCTCGCACCCGACCATGCCGCCGATCGTCCTCGCCGCCGACCGCGTCCAGGTGCAGGGCGTCGTGGTCGGCTTGATCCGCAAGTACTGATTCGCAGGCGAAGGTGCGCGACCGACCGCTCGTGGCGGCCCTCGATCCGATCGCCGCGTGTGCGGCGCTGCGGCATCCCGGGCGGCCCACCCTGCTCCTCGACGGACGCGGCCGCCACGATGGGAGCTGGACGACGACGCTTTCGCTCGAGCCCGAGATCTTCGTTTCGGTTCCGGGGAGCGGGGAGGCGGTGCGATCCGCTCTGGCGCGCGTGGACGCCGAGGCGCTCCGCCGCCGGAAGCGCGGCGGTCCGGGCGGAACGGGCCTGGCCGTGGCGATCTCGTACGAGGCGACGGGCGCGCCTCCGTCCCGCGACGATTCCCCCTGGTCGCTGCTGGCGCTGTCGGTCGACACGTCGGTGCGCTGGCACGAGCGCGCGGCGAGGACCGCAGGCCGGGGTCCAGCGGTGGAACGCGCGGCGCGCCTCCTCGGCGAGCGGATTCCGACGCCCGAGCCATGGATCCCTTGCGCCGGGGCGCCGCGCACCTCCCTCCCGCGCGAGGCGTACCTGCGCGCGGTCTCGCGAGTCAAGGACCACATCGCGCGCGGGGACATCTACCAGGCGAACCTCACGCAGCGGCTCGAGGCACCGTGGCGAGGGGATCCGATAGCACTCTACCGTGCCCTCGCCGCGGCGACCCCGGCGCCGCGCTCGGCGTTTCTCGAGGCCGGCGGGATGGCGCTCGCGTCCGTCTCGCCCGAGGTCTTCATCGACGTCGACCGGGACGGACGCGCCTCGACGTGGCCGATCAAGGGGACGCGCGCGCGGCGGACGGAGCCGGAAGCGGACCGTGCCGCGGCGGCGGAGCTGCTCGCGTCCGAGAAGGACCGGGCGGAGCTGACCATGATCGTCGATCTCGAGCGGAACGACCTCGGCCGCATCGCGCGTCCGGGCTCGGTTCGCGTGGGGCCGCTCCCCGAGCTCCGCTCCTATCCCGCCGTGCATCACCTCGTGGCGCGCGTGGACGCCCGCCTGCGCGAGGGCGTGGGGCTCGCCGGCCTCGTGGCGGCGGCCTTTCCGGGAGGGTCGATCACCGGAGCGCCGAAGATCCGGGCGATGGAGATCCTCCGCGAGGTCGAGCCGGCGGCCCGCGGACTCTACACCGGATCGCTCTTTTGGCTCGACGACGACGGCAGCACCGCCTCGAGCATCCTGATACGATCGATCGTGGTGATTTCCGGCCAGGTTCGCATCGGCGGGGGCGGCGGTGTCGTCGCCGATTCGGACCCGGAAAGTGAGTGGATGGAAGCGAACGCGAAGGTCCGGGCGCTCACGCGCGTGCTCGGATTCGAGCCCGAGGAGGCGTCGTGATCGAGCGGCGCCCCGAGGGCGCGGCCATTGCCGACGGTGTACCCGTCGTGCCCGAGGCCTTGGCACTGACGTGGGCCGATCCGGCAGCGCAGTGGGGCTTGGGCGTCTTCGAGACGATCGCGGTGCGCGAGCATCGGGCGGCGTTCGTCTCCGAGCACCTCGAGCGCCTCACGGAGGCCGCAAGAGCGCTCGCGATCCCGCTCCCGGAACCCGCGACCCTCGAGGGGGCGATCGGGCTCGTCTCGTCGGCGCACGTCTCGGGGCATGGATGGCTCAAGGTCGCGGTCTCGCGCTCGGGACGGTGGGTCGTCTTCGCCGGAGCCTCCGCTCCGGAGGACGAGGGGCGCGCCGTCTCTGCGGTGCTCCTCCCGTGGCGGCGGCATCGCCTGGATCCTCTCGCGGGGATGAAAACAATCGCCACGGCCGGCATGATTCGCGGCCTCGAGGAGGCGCGACGCCGGGGCGCCGACGAGGGGCTCTGGCTCAACGAGCGAGGGCACGCGGTCGAGGCGTGCACCGCGAACCTCTTCGTGGTACGCCACCGCGCGGCGGTGACGCCTTCGGTCTCGGACGGGGCGCGGCCGGGGGTGACCCGGGCGCGGGCGATCGAGGCGCTGCGCCGGCTCGGCCTGCAGGTGCGCGAGGGGCGCGTTCGCGTTCTCACGCTGCGCGAGGCGGATGAGATCTTCTTGACGTCGAGCCTCGCGGGGGTGCGTGCGGTCGTCCGCCTCGACGGAAAGGACGTGCGCGGCGGCAAGAGCGGCCCCGTGACCGCGAAGCTCGCGGCGGCGCTCGGCGAGAAGACCGCGCGCCGCGATCCGGCACCCACGATCCCCGGCGCGTAAGGAGCGAGCGATGCACGAGTCTCACGGCTGGCTGCTCGACGCGAGGACCGCCTGGATCGTTCTCGGGATCTGGGCCGGGGCCGTCCTGGCGTACGGGGCGTGGCGCTCGCGCGGAGACGCCCCCGCCGACCCGATCCGGGAGAGCGGCCCGTTCGGCTAGCCGTGGGGTCGAAGAAGGCCAGCACCAAGCCCCGCGAGCCGGAGCCCCCACGGCCGCTTCCGGACGCTGGATACTACTCGGCACTGGCGATCATCGCCCTTTTCGCGCTCACCATCCGCGCCATCCACACGCTCTCCCTGCTGCGCTCGCCGCTGGGAACGACGCTCGTCGAGGATGCCGCCTACTACCACGCCGAGGCGCTACGCATCGGAGGCCTGGTCGCGGGTGCTACCCCGTCGGGGCCGACGTTCATGAACCTCGGCTACCCGTACGCCCTCGCCGCGATCTACGCGGTCCTCGGCCCCCAGGTCGGCGCCGCGCTCGCCGTCCAGGCCCTCGCGGGCGCGCTCTCCGCGGTCTGCCTCGCGATCGCGACGACAAGGATTGGAGCCGATCGTCGTACCGGTCTGCTCGCGGGCGCGATCACCGCGATCTACGCCCCCGCGATCTTCTACGACGGGCTGCTGCTGACCCCGGCGCTGGTCAACGCTGCACTTGCGGGAGCGCTCGCGCTGATCGCGTACCAAGACAAGCGAGCGCCCCATCTTCGACTCGCCGCCGCGGGCCTCCTGCTCGGCGCGGCGGCGCTCGTTCGCGCCAACGTGCTGCTCGCGATCCCGCTGCTGGCCGTTGCCGTCGCGGGATGGGCCATCAAGGTGCTCCACCATGCGCGGGGCAAGGCCCTCCGTCGCGCGGTCGTCTTCACGGTCGCGGCAATGGCGCTTCCCGTGCTCGTGTCCGCCGGCATCGGCATCCGGCACGGCGAGTGGGTTCCGGTCTCCGCGAACGGCGGCATGAACTTCTGGGTCGGAAACGGCCCCGAGGCGACGGGCGTGTACACCCCGGCCTCGTTCCTGCGCGACGTGAATCCCGCCGCGGAGGAGCATGCCTACCTCGACGAAGCGAGACATCGCACGGGCAACGCCGCGCTGACGCTGGCGGGCGCCTCCCGGTACTGGCTCCGCGAGGGGCTCGCCGAGGCCGCCCAGGCACCCTCGCGCTGGCTCTCGCTCGAAGGCCGGAAGCTCGTTCTGTTCTGGAACGCCTTCGAGGTCAACACGAACGTCAGCCTGGCGTTCATCCGCCGCTTCTCGCCGCTGCTCGCATGGCTTCAGACCGGCTACGGGCTCTTAGCGATCCTCGGTGCGCCGGGTCTTACGCTCCTCGCGCTCCGATTGCCGGCCCGGGCGGCGTATCCGCTGGCGATACTCGCCGCAGCGGCGGCCACGGCGCTCCTGTTCTTCGTCTCGGGAGAGTACCGCCACCCCGCGAGCCTGGCGCTCGCGATCGGGGCGGCGTACCTCGTGATGGCGATCATCGACGCCGGACAGAAAACGACTCACTTCGAAAGAGGGGAGCTCCCGGCACTCGTGATCACATCGGTCGTCATCGTCCCCATGGCGCTCTGGAGCTTTCCGCCGCTCCGCGCCGGATGCGACCCGCGCTACGACTTCGCAAACGCCGCGCGCGAGATGGCCTCGCGCCATCCGGGGTCGCCGCTTCCGGGACGAGCGGAGTTCGACCGCGCCCTGGCCCTCCTCGATCGTGCTCCGGACGCCAACCGCGATCCCGTGATCCTCGACACGCGCGCCGCCGTCGAGACCGCGGCGGCGGCCGCCGTCGAAGATCGACGGTACCCCGCGGCGGCGCTGCGAGATCTCGAAGCGCTCGCAAAATACGATCTGACGCCGGGGCGGGGGAATTACTCCGATGCTTTTCTCCGGCGTGCCGCGCTCGATCTGCGCGCGCGTGCGCGGATGCTCGCCGCGATGCCCGCGGTCCGCGACGACCCGGCGCTTTCGAGATCCGCGGACCTGCTCGGAGCGAACGGCTGGCGCCGCGTCGACGTGTTCCTGCGCGCCGGCGATGTGAATGGCGCGTCGGCCTACGTCGACGACGCGCTCGTGCACGCGCCGCACGATCCGGATCTGATGGCCGAGAAGGGGCGCGTGCTGCTGCATGCAGGCCGCGAGCAGGACGGGCTCGCGTGGCTGGAGCGGAGCTGCAATACGTGGCCCGATACGCCGCGGTGCGCGGTGTACGCCGCCGAGTGGCTCGGCGCGCGCGGACGAGCTGCCGAGGCGCGTCAGATGGCGCAGGAGGCATTGCGAAGGGATCCGGGATCGCGGGAAGCGCGAGCGATACTCGATCGGATTCCGGGCTGAACGAAGACGACCGGTCAGCCACACTGAAGAATCATCCAAGAGCGATCGAATCGCCGTGCGGCGAGGTCATCCTGCCGAATCCAATAGTAGAGGCAGCCCACGTCACCCCACATCATTCCGGCGGCATCGGCACTAGGAACCTGCAGTAGCAGTCGCCACTCCAGCGCGCTCGACGCGGCGCTCGGCATAGTCGGCCTGGGAGCCTAGTCGGACGCTGGGAGCGCGTGCGTCCATCCGTAGTAATGACCGCCGTTGTCCTGCGCGAATTTCGTAAAGCGTGCGTGCCAATCGGCCAATGTCGCTGCGTCCACGAGAGCCGTCATCAGGCAATGCCCGGGATACGGTCCGATCTTTCCGCGCTCCTCGACCGTCCGCCATTTGCAGCCGAGCGCCGCAAGCCCTTCTATTGCAGTCGCGCGATGACTGTCTTCAAACCAGAAACCGAACTCAATCGGCCGAGGGCGTGACAGGTCGTAGCCGTCACTTGTCAGACTGCGGATGGCTCTCTGGTCGTGCTGCAAATGGAAATTGTCGATCGGAAGGAACGGTTCGCCCGCTACCCGTCTTGTGTCCATCGGAACGTCTTCAAGCTCACCGTTCTCCGCGGCAATGATGCGATCCCAGGCGGAGACGTACTGGGCAGTAACGACGCTCCGGACGACAACGTCAGCATGGTACAGATCGTCCGTACCGGGCCCCCCCTCAGAGAGACGCAGGTGACTTCGGCCACGATCGAAGAAGACAATTCGATAGTGTCGGGTCCCGCCGCCGGTCTCCTCGTAGGCGAGGTAAAACCTGCCGGACTTGCTGTATCGCTCCTCACGAATCACCAAGTCATTATCAGAGCCTCGTTGCCAACGACAGAGGTATCCAGGAAGGTCACCCGCAAAACAGCTGAAGTCAATCGCCCCGGAGTCGCACCCGACGAACTGCCAGTCTTTACCGAACGCGCGGTCTGGGCGATCCCGTGGCTTCCAGCTGTCAGCCGCCTGGATCCATGTCGAGCCAGCTATCAATGCGAGAGAAGCGGCGATTGTCTTCAACACCGACTTGAGTC
>Ga0318523_10000400_pt1 | contig 11925 bp, 10 predicted proteins | sample GRESIP178b2f19_FD_203500 | JGI IMG/M metagenome (GOLD analysis project Ga0318523, IMG submission 203500) | Tropical soil microbial communities from Luquillo Experimental Forest, Puerto Rico - GRE.SIPMG.178b2f19 | ecosystem: Environmental > Terrestrial > Soil > Tropical forest > Bulk soil...
CTGCACGCTGGTGCACACCTGCCCGGCCTTACGGTATCCGGCCCGGATGACCAGGTCCGCCACCAGGTCAAGGTCGGCGTCGGCGGCCACGATGGAGGCGCTGTTGGAGCCGAGCTCCAGGTGGGTCTTGGCGATGCCCGAGTTCTGCTTGATGGCCAGGCCCACCGCGGCCGAGCCGGTGAAGGTGAAGAAGCTGACCCGCCGGTCGGCCACGAGCGCGGTACCGGTCGTCTCGCCGGGTCCGCAGACCAGCTGCAGGAAGCCGGGCGGCAAGCCGGCCTCGAGCAGGACCTGGGCCAGCGCCACCGCGCACAACGGAGTCTGCTCGGCGGGCTTGAGCACGACCGCGTTCCCCGCGGCGATCGCCGGGGCGATCTTGTGAACGACCGTGTTCAGCGGGGCGTTGAACGGCGTGATCGCCGCCACCACGCCGACCGGCACGCGGATGGTGAAGGCCAGGCGGCCCTCGCTGCCGGGCGCGGCCGCCACCGGGACCTCCTCGCCGGCGATCCGGACCGACTCCTCGGCCGAGATCCGCATCGTGGATACCGCGCGGCTCATCTCGGCCGCCGCGTCCTGCGGGGTGAAGCCGGTCTCGGCGACGTAGGTGGCGCAGATCTCGTCCCGGCGCGCCGCCAGCAGCCGGGACGCCTCGCCGAGGATGTCATGGCGCCGGGCCGGCGGCATCGGGTGGCTCGCCGCCACGGCCGCGGCGCCCACCGCCGCCTCGACGTCACCCGGGCGGGCCTGCTGGATGGTGGCGAACGGCTGCTGCGTGTACTTGTCGGTCACCACCAGCTCGGTCCCGCTGACCCGCCAGCGGCCGTCGACGAGCAGGCCGGTCGCGCCATCCAGCGGTCCTGCCATGTGCCGGCTCCCTCTTACGGAGGACATCAGGCTGCCATACGGTCGCGCATTATGCAATATGTTGTGTAATGCGCAAACAAGTCCTGACGAAAGGGCGCGCACGCCGATGAAGGGCGCGGAGATCATCACCGAGTACCTCATCCGCGAGCGCGTGCCGTACGCGGTGGGCCTGTGCGGGCACGGGAACCTGGGCCTGCTCGACGCGCTCTACGACCGCAGCGAACAGATCCGCACCTTGTCGGTCCACCACGAGTCGGCCGCGGGGTTCATCGCCGACGCCTACTACCGGGTCCGCCACGAGCCGCTTGCGACGTTCACCTCCGTCGGGCCCGGCTCGGCCAATCTCCCGGTCGCCCTGGGGTCGGCCCTCATGGATTCGTCGGCCTTCCTGGCCATCACCGGCAACGTGCCGACGACCCAGTTCAACCGCGCCCCGTTCCAGGAGACCGGCCGGCACCACCAGGCCGACACCCCGGGGGCGCTGCGGCCGTACGTGAAGCGCAGCTTCCAGGCGACCCGCGCGGACCAGCTGCCGCTCATGCTCCGCCAGGCCTTCGCCGTCATGCTCGGCGGCCGGCCCGGCCCGGTGCACCTGGACGTGCCGCTCGACGTGTTCGTCGAGACCTCCGCGCAGCAGGTCCCCGACCCCGGCCAGTGGCGGCGGGGCATCTCATGCCGGTCGGCCGCGGCCGCAGCCGACGTCGCCACGATCCTGGACCTGCTGCTGGCCGCCGAGCGGCCGCTGATCGTGGCCGGCTACGGCGTGCAGAACGCCGAGGCCGCGGGGGAGCTGACCGCGTTCGCCGCGACCGCGGGCATCCCCGTGGTCAGCTCTCCGCTGGGCAAGGGGGCGGGCCATCTGCGGCCGGCCCTGAACCTCGGCGCGACCGGCCGCAACGGCACCTACCAGGCCAACCGCGCCGCCCGCAGCGCCGACGTGATCCTCGCCCTGGGCACCAGGTTCGACGACCGGTCCACCAGCTCCTGGCTGCCGGGCTACACCTACTCGATCCCGCCGACCCGGCTGATCCAGGTCGATATCGATCCCGCCGAGCTGGGGCGCAACTACCCGGTCACGCTCGGGGTGGCGGCGAACCCGAAGGACGTCCTCGGCCAGCTGCGCGACGGCCTGCGCAGCGCGCTGGGCGCCGACCGGCCGGATACCAGCGGGTGGCGGGCTGACATCGCGGCATGGACGCGGGAGTGGGAACGGCACACCGCCCCGAACCGGTCCTCGGACGCCAGCCCGCTGCGGCCCGAGCGGGTGCTCGCGGACCTGCGCCAGGTGCTGCCCGAGGACGGCATCCTGATCAGCGACGTGGGCGTGCACCACAACTGGATCGTGCAGGAATGGGAGCCCGGCCCTCCCGGCACCCTGCTGCAGAGCTGGGGCTTCGCGTCCATGTGCTTCGCGATGGCCGGAGTGCTCGGCGTCCGGCTGGCCGCCCCGGACACCCCGGCCGTGGCCGTGGTCGGCGACGGGGGCTTCCTCATGCTGCCGAGCGCCGTCGCCACCGCCGTCGAGAACGGCCTGCCCGCGGTGTGGCTGGTCTGGAACAACGGAGGCTACATCTCCATCCGGGACCAGCAGCGCGGGTACTTCGGCGCCGGGCGCGAGCTGGCCACCAGCTTCAGCCGCGCCGGGACCGGTGAGCCCTACTCCGCCGACTACGCGGCGATGGCGCGGTCCATGGGCGCGCAGGGCCTGCGGGTCGAGGCCCCGGGCGACCTCGGATTCGCGCTGAAGACCGCGCTCGCCTCGGGCCTGCCGACCGTGATCGACGTGCCCGTCGCGGCGGACCCGGGGCAGCCGTCGGCCGCCACCTGGGATCTGCCTCCGCTACGCCATCCAGAACCCACATTCGGCTGGCCGGACACCGAGAGCCGGTGACGGCCCCGACACCGACAAGGAGCCGGTGATGACGCAGGTACCCCGCTCGCAGGACCCGCCATCGGGTGCCCTCGTGCATCCGCCCCGCAGCGACCACGCCCGGTGGAACTGGCTGCTGCTGCTGCCGATCGTGCTTCCGCTGCTGACGTTCATCTACAACCGGGAGACGCCCAAGCTCCTGGGCTTCCCGTTCTTCTTCTGGTTCCAGCTGCTGTTCCCGCTGCTCGCGGCCGCGGTCACCGCCGTCGTGTTCGTGCGGACGAGGGCGAGGAACCGGACGTGAACGTCACCGAGTTCGTCATCGTCGCGGTCCTGTTCACGGCCGTCAGCATCGTCGGCTTCCTGGCCAGCCGGTGGCGCCGGGCGTCCCAGGACTCGCTGGAAGAGTGGGCCCTGGCCGGCCGGGGGTTCCGCAGCTGGATCAGCTGGTTCGTGGTCGGCGGCGACCTGTACACCGCCTACACCTACGTCGCGGTGCCCGCGCTGCTGTTCGGGTCGGGGGCGATCGGCATGTACGCCCTGCCCTACGTGGCCATCGAGTACCCGCTCGTCTTCCTGATCATGATCCGCTTCTGGTCGGTGTCGAAGACGCACGGCTACGTCACCGCGGCGGACTTCGTCCGGGCGCGGTTCGGGTCCCCGACGATGGCGCTGGCCGTCGCCGTCACCGGCATCGTCGCCACGATGCCCTACATCGCGCTCAACCTGATCGGGATCCAGGCGGTTCTGATCACCATGGGCATCAACGGGAGCTGGCCGCTGATCATCGCGTTCGCGGTGCTCGCCGCGTTCACCTTCACCTCAGGGGTGCGCGCGCCCGCGCTGATCTCGTTCATCAAGGACGTCATCGTCTACGTGGTGATCGGCGTCGCCATCTTCTACATCCCCGCCAAGCTGGGGGGCTGGACGCACATCTTCGATGCCTTCAACGCCCACTTCAAGGCCACGCCCCCGGGCACCGCGTACCTGCTCACCAGCTCCAACCAGTGGCTGTACATCACGCTGGCGGTCGGCTCGGCCTTCGCGATCTTCCTCTACCCGCACTCCATCACCGGGGTGCTCACCACCAGGAACCGCGCGGTGGTCAAGCGGACCCTGGCCGCGCTGCCCATCTACAGCTTCATCCTCGGCCTCATCGCGATGTTCGGGGTCATGGCCATCGCGGGCCACATCACGCCACTGCCCGGACCGAACGGGAAGCCGGACACGAACACCGTGGTGCCGAACCTGTTCCAGCACATGTTCCCGTCCGGGTTCACCGGCCTGGCCTTCGCGATGATCGTCATCGGCGCGCTGGTCCCCGCGGCCTTCATGTCGATCGCGTCGGCCAACCTGTTTACCCGCAACATCTACAAGGAATACCTGCGGCCGGAGGCCAGCGAGCGCGAGCAGGCGCGGGTCAGCAAGATCGTCTCGCTGCTGGTGAAGGTGGGCGCCCTGCTGTTCATCCTGCTCATCAACCCGCAGTTCTCCATCGACCTGCAGCTGCTGGGCGGGGCGCTCATCCTGCAGACGCTGCCCGCGGTGATGCTCGGCCTGTACACGCGGTGGCTGCACCGCGGCGCGCTGATCGTCGGCTGGGCGGCCGGCCTGATCGTCAGCGTCTGGACTTACTACGTGACCCCGAACGTCGCGCTCAAGGAGGCCCACTGGGGCGGCAGCGGATGGTCGCTCAGCCATCTCGGGCTGCACACCGACGTCACGCTCTACATTGGCTTCGTGGGGGTCGTGGTCAACCTGGTGATCGCGTTCGCCGGCACGGCGTTGCTCAGGGCGCTGCGGATCGGGGAGGGCACCGACCAGACCGCTCCGGCCGACTACTTCACCGACGTCGCCGACACCAAGGCCGCCGAGCCGGCCGTCACCGCGGGCACCTGAGCCCGGGTGCGGCCTCGTCAGGAGGGAGTCCCGGTGACCCCAAGCACGGGGGCTCCCTCCTCCGGCGCCAAGCCATGGGACGTCGTCATCATCGGCGGCGGCAACGCAGGGCTGGTCGCCGCGATCACCGCCCGGCAGCACGGACAGCGGGTGCTGGTCGTGGAACGCGCTCCGGCGGCGATGCGCGGAGGGAACACCCGGCACACCCGCAACATCCGTTGCGTGCACGCCGGGGCGGACGGGTTCACCACCGGGTCCTATCTCGCCGACGAGCTGTGGCGGGACCTGTGCGGCGTCGGCACCGGCCCGAGCAACGAGAGGCTGGCCGAGCTGACGGTGCGCGAGTCCGAGACCGTCCCGGGATGGATGAGCGACCACGGGGTCCGGTGGCAGCGCCCGCTGGCCGGCACGCTGCAACTCGGCCGGACCAACCACTTCTTCCTCGGCGGGGGAAAGGCGCTGGTCAACACCTATCACCGGACCGCCGCGCGGATGGGCATCGCGGTCTGTTACGGCACCACGGTCGAGGACCTGGTCATGGACGGCGACCGGTGCCGCGGCCTGGTCACCGCGGGCGGCACGATCGGCGCGCGGGCCCTGGTGTGCGCCAGCGGCGGCTTCGAGGCCGACCTCGCCTGGCTGCGCCGGTACTGGGGCGACGCGGCGGACAACTTCCTCATCCGCGGCTCGCCGGACAACGACGGCCGGGTCATCGCGGCGCTGTACCGGCACGGAGCCGCCAGCGCGGGTGAGGAGCGGGGCTTCCACGCGGTCGCCATCGACGCGCGCTCCCCGCGCTTCGACGGCGGCATCGCCACCCGGCTCGACTCGGTCCCGTTCGGGATCGTGGTCAACTCCGGCGGGCGGCGGTTCTACGACGAGGGCGAGGAGATCTGGCCGAAGCGCTACGCGATCTGGGGCCGCAACATCACCGAGCAGCCCGGCCAGATCGCGTACTCGCTGTGGGACGCGAAGGTCCAGGGGCTGTTCCTGCCGCCCATGTACGACCCCGCCGAGGCCGGCTCCGTCGGGGAACTGGCGGGGATGCTCGGCCTGGACCCCACGGCCGTCGCGCAGACCGTCACGGACTTCAACGCGGCGATCCGGCCCGGCGGCACCTTCGACCCCGCCGTCCTGGATGACTGCGCCGCCACGGGCATCAGCCCGCCCAAGAGCCACTGGGCCCAGCCGATCGACACCCCGCCCTACTACGGAGTCCCCATGCGGCCCGGTATCACGTTCACCTACATGGGGACCGCGGTCACCGAGCAGGCCCGGGTCCTGCGCACGGACGGCACGACCTTCGGCAACGTGTTCGCGGCCGGCGAGATCATGTCCGGCAACATCCTGTCCACCGGGTACCTCGCGGGCTTCGGCCTTACCATCGGCAGTGTCTGGGGACGGATCGCCGGAGCCGAGGCCGCACGTCACGCCCATGATGGATGAGCTGATCGCGGAGGCGCAGCGGCAGCTGAGGATCTGCAACTCCTGCCGGTACTGCGAGGGCTACTGCGCGGTCTTCCCGGCCCTGGAGCGCCGCACCGTGCTCGAGGCCGGCGACGTCACCAGCCTGGCGAATCTCTGCCACGACTGCCGTGCCTGCCTCTACGCCTGCATGTACGCGCCGCCGCACGAGTTCGCGGTCAACCCGCCGGAGATCCTGTCCCGGGTGCGGGCGGCCACGTACCGGGCCTACGTGCCCCCGCCGCCGTGGCCCGCCTGGCTCCGCGGCCGCAGCGCCCGGGTGAGCGCGGTCATCGGCGTCACCGCGGCGTTGCTGGTGCTCGTCGCCCTCACCGAGGGCATCGACGCGCTGCTCCGCCACAGCGGGCCCTACCAGGTGATCTCGTACCCCGCGCTGCTGGTGACGGTGCTGCTTCCTTCCGCGTGGAGCGTGGCCGTCATGCTGCGGGCCGTGGCCCGGTACTGGAACGACACGCACGGCTCGCTGCGCGGGCTGGCCGACCTGGCCGCGTGGCGCAAGGCACTGATCTACGCCGCACGGCTGTCCTACCTGCGCGGCGGCGGCGGTGACTGCTACTACCCGGGCGCGGATCCGTCGCCGGCCCGCCGCCGGCTGCACGCAGCGGTGTTCTACGGCTTCGCGGCGTGCTTCGCCGCCACCGTGGCGGCCGCCTTCATGCAGGACATCCTGGGCATCCCGCCGCCGTACCCGCTGCTGTCGGCCCCCGTGATCCTGGGCACGGCGGGCGGGCTCGGCATGATCGCCGGCTGCGCCGGGCTCTTCGTCCTGGCCCGGCGCAGCGACCTCGCCGCGGGCGCGGCCCTGGGCGCGATCCCGGAACAGGCCCCAGAACAGGCACCAGAACAGGCGCGGGGAGCCGCGGACTACGGCCTGCTCATCGGGCTCGGCCTGCTGGCCGCCACCGGCCTGCTCACCCTGCTGCTGCGCGCGACGCCCGCCTACGGGCCGGTACTGATCACCCACCTCGCCACGATCGTGGTGTGCTTCTGCATCGCCCCGTACACCCGGTTCGCGCACTCCGTGTACCGCGTGCTGGCCATTGTGGCGGACAACATCGAGGCCGCCCGCCCCGGATGACCCGCGCGGACGGGCTTAGCGCTCCCGCTCGCGGCGCAGCCGCTCGATGACCTGATCCGGGTTCTCGGTGGTGACCCGGATCATCGCCCGCATGGCGTCCGCCAGCGCGAGGCGCGGCACGTCGAGCTCGACCGCGGCCGAGTCGGCCCACCGGGTGAGCTGCCGGTAGAGCTCGGGGCTCAGGTCGAGGGTGATCCTGACCGGCTTCGACCGGATCGCGGTCCGCCCGGCCGGGCGCGCATCGGGCTGGCTGCGGCGAGCCGCGGCGGCCACCATCTGGGCCTTCCGCTGCTCCCGCTGCGTGGTCACGGCCGGGCCGAGCAGACGGGGGCGTACCGCGCGATGATGTCCTCGGCCACGTGGCGCCACACCGCGCGGCCGGTCCCCGGTATCGGCATGCCGAAGCTCTGCGCGTAGACCTCCAGCCGCGGCACGCTCGTATCCAGTACGTCATAGCCGAGGCCCTGCAGCGCCTCCCGCGCGTCGGCCACCGAGTGCGCCCGGGTGATGCACCGGTTCAGCAGCACGGCCGAACGCGCGGGGCGGTCCCGGACCGACCAGAGCTCGCTGATCTCGTCCCGCATGGGCGAGGTGCGGTTGATCTCGATCGGGCTCGGCGCGCACGGGATCAGGATCTCGTCGGCGTACCGCAAGGCCGACCTGGCGATGCCGACGTGGTCCTCCAGCTGCGGCGCGTCGATGATCACCACGTCGTCGGGCTGGGCAATCTCGGGCACCCGGCGGTGCAGCTCCCGGGACGGCAGGGCCACGATCCGGAACGGGAACACCGCCTGCGGGGGCAGGCCGGGGTACATGGCCGCCAGGTCCGACCACTCCAGGGCGCTGCCCGACGGGTCCGCGTCCACCAGCAGCACGCGTCTCCCGGCCTCGGCGAAAACATGGGCCAGCCAGACCGCCGATGTGGTCTTACCTGTACCCGGCTTAAGGTTCGCGAGAGCTAGCCGGATCCCCGTCATCAAGGCAGTATTGCAGCGACCGGCGCATTGCGGTAGACGGTTCCGGGCCAGATTTGGCGGCCGTGGCCGGGCGGGAACCGCGAGTTACCAGCCTGACATGGGCTTTCCCGGCGGTCATGTATGCAGTATTGCAGTAAATACTGCATCACGGCATTACGGCGGAACCGCCGCCCGCGGGCGGCGGCGGGAGCCTACGTCCGCCACCTGATCGCCGCCCGCCGCGCGGCCGACACGTAGCCGTGGTCGGCGAACCAGCGCGCCGATTCCTCGATCGCCTCGCGCGCGGGCCGTGACGTGTAGCCGATCTCCGTGCGGGCGCGCTCGTCGCTGAAGACCATCTTCCGGGCGGACATGCGCACCGCCTCCAGCGGCGTGCGAGGCTCCCGCCGCAACAGCCGGCCCTGAATCAGCTCGGAGGCCACGCCCGCGGCGAGCACCAGCGACTGCGGGAGCTGGACCCGCGGCATGGGCAGGCCCGAGAAGCCGGCCAGCTCCTGGAGGATCCGCCGCAGGGACAGGTTCTCCCCGCCCAGGATGTAGCTGCGGCCACCGCGGCCGCGCTCGAGCGCGGCCAGGTGACCGAGCGCCAGGTCGTCGACGTGGCTGACGTTCAGGGCGGTGTCCGCGAACGCGGGCATCCTGCCGTTGAGGAAGTCGAGCACCACCTGCCCGGTCGGCGTCGGGGCCACGTCGCGGGGCCCCAGCGGGAACGTGGGCAGCACCAGGCAGACGTCCAGCCCCTGGGCCGCGGCCCGGAGCACCTCGTGCTCGGCGACGAACTTGGACCTCTTGTAGTGCCCGGACAGGTGCGAGAGGTCGGCGTAACAGGTCTCGTCGGCCGGCCGGCCGTGCTTGGTGGCGTCCAGGCCGAGGACGCCGACCGTGGAGGTGTACACCAGCCGCTCGCAGCCGGCCGCCCGCACGGCGCCGAGCACGTTGAGCGTCCCGCCCACGTTGACGTCGTAGAAGATCCGCGGATCCCGGGCCCAGAAGCGGTAGACCGCCGCCAGGTGGAACACGAAGCGGGCCCCCTCGCACACGGCCCGGACCGCGCCAGGGTCCCGGATGTCGGCCACCACCCGCTCCGCGCCCGTGCCGTCCAGGTTGCGGTCGTCGACCCCCGGCGCGACCAGCGCGACGACCTGCGCGCCCCTCGCGTGCAGCGCCCGGGTCACGGCCGACCCGATGAACCCCGTGGCACCGGTGACGACCACCCGGTTCCCGGGCTCAAGGCAGACGGCACGGGTCATCTGACGGACAGTAACGGATTTCGTCTTGGCCGGTGCCGACCCGCGAACGAACGCGGTGACAGGATGGGCGAATGACCGCAAACCTCGTGGTGCTCACCGCCGGGTACGCCGCCGAGCGGGTGGCCAGCACCGTCGTCCTGATCCGCGACGAAGATGCCGTCATCGTCGTGGACCCCGGCATGGTGGCCAGCAGACATAAGATCCTCGGCCCGCTGGCCGAACTCGGCGTCGACCCGGCCAGCGTCACCGACGTGGTGTTCAGCCACCACCACCCCGACCACACGCTGAACGCCGCGCTGTTCGAGCGGGCCCGGTTCCACGACTTCTGGGCGATCTACCAGGATGACACGTGGACCGAGCGGCCCGCCGACGGGTTCCGGCTGTCGCCCTCGGTGACCCTGATGGCCACGCCCGGCCACACCGCGCAGGACATCACCACGCTGGTGGCCACCGACATCGGGCTGGCCGCGTGCACCCACCTGTGGTGGTCGAGCGAGGGGCCCGCCGTGGATCCGCTGGCCGAGGACCAGGAACTGCTAGAGCGCTCGCGCGCCAGGCTCCTCGCGCTGGGCCCGGCCCTCATCGTGCCCGGCCACGGCGCGCCGTTCGCCCTGGACCGGCGCTGAATCTTGCTGCGGGAAGGCGCCCGGGCCGTTCGTTGCGGAAAAATTGCTGGAACGGGACAAGCTACCCGCTGGAGAGGCACGCATGAACGCCATGACCCCGGCCGAGCTCACCGATGACGTCGCGAAGGCCTTCGGCGCGACGCCCGACGCGCGGCTGCGGGAGCTGATCACCGCCCTGGTCCGGCACCTGCACGCGTTCGCGGTGCAGACGCGGCTGACGCCGGAAGAATGGATGGCCGGCCTGCAGTTCCTCACCGCGACCGGGCAGAAATGCGACGCGCGGCGGCAGGAGTTCGTGCTGCTGTCCGACGTCCTGGGCCTGTCGTCCCTGGTCGACGTGATCAACGCGGCGGGCGGCGCCACCGAGTCCACCGTGCTCGGCCCGTTCTACGTCGCGGGCGCGCCGGCCCGGGCCATGGGCGAGCACATCGGCCGCCCCGAGGACGGCAGCCCGACCCTGGTCCGCGGGCGCGTGACCGATACCGCGGGCCGGCCGCTGGACGGCGCCACCCTGGACGTCTGGCAGAGCAACGACAGCGGGCTCTACGACACCCAGGATCCCAGCCAGCCGCCGTTCAACCTGCGCGGCGTCTTCGTCACCGGGCCGGACGGGCGGTTCGAGTTCCGGACCGCGCGGCCGGCCAGCTATCCCATTCCCACCGACGGCCCGGTCGGTGACCTGCTGCGCGCCACCGGGCGCAGCCGCTGGCGGGCCGCCCACATCCACGCGATCGTCTCGGCGCCCGGCTGCCGGCCGGTCACCACGCACATCTTCGACGCGGAGAACCCCTACCTGGACAGCGACGCCGTCTTCGGCGTCAAGGACTCCCTCGTCCGGCCGTTCCGGCCCGCCGGGCCCGATGACCCCGCCGACGTCAGCTACGTGGTCGACATGGACTTCGCCCTGGCTTCCGCGTAACCTCCTGCCGGCCCCGCCACCACGGTCTACTATCGGGTGGCGCACCGAGGCGGCGCACCGCGCCCGGCCGCGCCGCCGCCCTTCCGCGCCGCCGCCCCGGCGCAGCTAGCGCACGTGTTCGCTGGTCAGGAAGGCCTCAGGGACCGTCCAGCCGACGCACAGATCGGCTTCCTAGGCTCGGGTACGCAGGCGGCGCGAGCCGAGTAGGGAAGGATTGTGGACCGTGCGTGAGAACGTAACGATCTCGTACCGGGGTGCTGGGTACGAAATCGGGCGAGGGGAGCACTTCTACGGGATCTGGGCGGTGGCTGCGCCGCAGTCACAGCCGCTGGAGTGGTGGCCAGAAACCCCCGAGGGCTGGACCGGCGCCTGGTCCCGGTTCACCGCGATCGAGACGCCCGGCACGATCATCCCGGTCACCCGGCACACCGGGCCGCTCCCCGCCGGGTCGGTACCCGGCGGGTCCCTTCCCGCCGGGCCGCCCCCGGGCCGGTCGGTCGGCACCGTCATCGCGACGGCGCTGCTCGCCGCCGGCGTCGTCAGCGGGATCGTCGGCCTGTTCCCCAGCTACCTGGGCGGAGCGAGCCTGGCCCAGCAGCCGGCCCAGCTGGTGCCGCACCTGATCTACCTGGCCGCCTGGAGCGTGAGCGCCGTCCTCATCCTGCTCGGCGGCGTCCGCCAGCGGGCCGGGGCGCTGCTGGGCGTGGGGACGAGCGCGGTCACCCTCGGGTTCTTCCTCGCCGACGCCGGCGAGGTGATCGCCGGGGGGGCGCACCTGGCCGGGCCGGGCCTGGTGCTCGGGCTCGTCGGCTGGCTCGCCTGCGCGGCCGGCTCGGTGGTGGCCTTCCGGCTCTGTTCGCCCGGCGGCCTGGGCCGGCCGCACAGCGACGACATGGGCCCCGTGGTCATGCTGATGCTGGCCGCGCTCGGCACGGCGGCCGCGTTCGCCCCCGC
>Ga0318523_10000402_pt1 | contig 11894 bp, 11 predicted proteins | sample GRESIP178b2f19_FD_203500 | JGI IMG/M metagenome (GOLD analysis project Ga0318523, IMG submission 203500) | Tropical soil microbial communities from Luquillo Experimental Forest, Puerto Rico - GRE.SIPMG.178b2f19 | ecosystem: Environmental > Terrestrial > Soil > Tropical forest > Bulk soil...
TCAGCCACGATAAAGCAACAAGCAGCAAAGCAGGGACCCAGACGAGATAATGGATGCCTAGAACGCGCGCGGAACCAAACGCGATGAAAGCCGACGGCAATCCTTCATCGCCGACCGGCGCACCGCCGGTAATCAGATACACGATGCCCCGCACCAGAACCATGGTGCCGAGCGTGGTGATGAACGGATTGACGCCGAGTTTGGCGATGATTACGCCGTTTGCCAATCCAACCGCCATCCCGGCGGCGACGCCAGCAACGGCACCGGAAAGCAAGCCGAACCGCACCATCACCATAGCGGAAACACAGCCAGCCAGAGCGACGGTCGAGCCGACCGAAAGATCAAAACCGCCGCCGACGATTACAAACGTCATCCCGATGGCGATAACGGCCATGATCGAGGACTGCACGAGAATATTGGTCAGGTTGAGCGGCGAAAGAAAACGGTCGGTCATGAGCGCTGTGGCGAGACAGAGCACAACGAGCGTGATCAATGGTACCTGACCAACAAGATTAAGCCGCTTCGGCAGTGGCGACATGATTAGCCGCCGATCGCTGCGTGCAGCCGCTGTTCGTCGAAATCGGCAGGGCGCCGCAAGCGGTCGGTGATGCGCGCTTGGTGCACGGCGATGATGCCGTTGCAGATGAGTGTCAGCTCGGCAAGATCACTGGAGCGGACGAGGACGCCGCCGCCGCGTTCGGCGAAATTGCGGATCAACGTATGGATTTGCGCCTTTGCAGCAACATCGATGCCCTGCGTCGGCTCGTCAAGCAACAGGATCCCGATGGCGCGAGTGAGCCACTTAGCCACGATCACCTTCTGCTGATTGCCGCCTGACAGCAACGATACCTGCAGCTCGGGGCGACGCGGCCGGATGTCGAGCAATTCCATCATTTGCTCGACGAGTCGGTTGCCATGCGTTCGGTCGATGCGACCGCGGCGCGCCACGACGTCAAGGCTCGGCAACAAAATGTTGTCGCGTATTGAAAGATTAAAAATCAATCCCAGCCGCCTTTCGTCAGGCACCAGGCCGATGCCGATCCGGATCGCATCTAGGGGGCTCGCAATTCGCTCCGGTTTGCCATTGCGGCGCAGTTCAATCGGCTCGTCGCCAAGCCCAAAGATCCGCCGTAATATCGCACCGGCGCCGCTACCAAGCAGTCCGGCAAGCCCCAAAACCTCGTTTGTCCGCAGTCGAATGGTGTCGGGTCTACCCGCCAGCGTCTCGAGGACTACGGCGCCGGGTGGAGACGCGGTGACGGCGGGCGGCGCCGCAACGCCGCCCGTCATCGCTGCAATCAAGTCGCCAACCTTGAAGTCCCCACGCCGTGAGACTGCGACGATCTGGCCGTCGCGCAGCACCGTGCAGCGGTCGGCGAGCCTTACCACCTCGTCAAGCCGGTGCGATACATAGACAATCCCGGTGCCCTCGGTTTTCATGCGATCGATAAGCGCAAACAATCGCTCGATTTCGCGCATTTCCAGCGCCGCAGTCGGTTCGTCGAGAATAAGGATCTTGCACCGGCGGCGTAGTGCCTTGGCGATGGCGACGAGCTGGCGTTCGGCGTAGCTCAATTGATCGACCCGGATGTCGGGATCGAGCGAGAGGTCAAACTGTGCGAGTTGATCGCGCGCCATTGCCCGCATTCGCATCCGATCGATGACGCGAACACCGAATAGGCGCCGCATCGGTGGATCACCGAGCGCCAAGTTTTCCGCAATCGACAGCGCCGGCACTAGCCGCAGTTCCTGTGGGATGGTGACGATTCCTGCGGCAATGGCATCGCGCGGGCTGCTGAAGCGCGAAAGCCGTCCGTCAAGTAAGACCTCGCCCTGATCGGGTCGATGCACACCGCCTAAGATTCGCACCAGCGTGGATTTGCCCGCGCCATTTTCGCCGATCAACGCATGGACCTCGCCGGGAAAAAGCTCGAAATCGACGTTAGCGAGGGCGCGCGTGGCGCCGAAATGTTTGGATACAGCGCGGGCGCTGACGGCCGGCTTCGTCATGCGTTAATCACGACGGCGCGCGATGGCCGCTGTCAAGAAATATGTACAGCGAGTTCTCACCGCCTAACGGAACAAGCCATCGGTCAATGTCCGCTTTCGGGGGTAAAGCGGACATCCCGACATGTTCTGATGTCCGCTTTTGACCCAAAGCGGACATTCGATCCTGACGATTGTTGCCGCGCAAAATGACGGCCGGACCCTATTCCGCCGGTCATAAATCCTTGCCTTGTCAGTCGACCGGTTATCGCTACGATCGAAGTCAGCAAAGCCGAAAACCGGAAAAAAGATCGGGGCCTATGGACGACAGGTTTCTGAAGACAGGGGTTTTTCTCGCTCCCTTTCATCCGCTGGATGAAAACCCGCTGCTCGCTCTCGATCGCGACATGGAGCTTCTGGTTCACCTCGACCGCCTGAACTATCACGAGGCCTGGATCGGCGAGCATCACTCCGGCGGGTTCGAGATCATTGCCTGCCCGGAATTATTCATCGCAGGCGCTGCCGAGCGCACACGCCACATCCGCCTCGGCACCGGCGTCGTCTCTCTGCCGTACCATAATCCGTTCACTCTCGCCGGCCGCATGATGCAACTCGACTATATGACGCGCGGTCGCGCCATGTTCGGCGTAGGGCCGGGCTCGCTCGTCTATGACGCGGTCAAGATGGGTCTTAACCCGCAAGACCAGCGCCGCAAGCTCGACGAAGCGCTCGATGTCATCGTAGAGCTGATGCAGGGACGCACGGTGACCAAGAAGACCGACTGGTTCGACTTGCATGAAGCGCGTCTGCAACTCAAAAGCTATTCGCAGCCGATGATAGAGATGGCGGTTGCATCGAACCGGTCTCCGGTCGGCGCCGTGGCCGCTGGCAAGCACAATATCGGCATGCTTTCGATCGGGGGCACCTCGGACGAGGCGCTCAAGGCGCATGCCAGCAATTGGGGCGTCTACGAGGAAAGCGCGCGGGCGGCCGGCAAGACGCCCGACCGCCGCAAATGGCGGATCGTTACCTTCGCGCACGTGGCGGAAACGCGGGAGCAGGCGCGGGCGGACGTCAAATTCGGTCTGGAAAACTTCAAACGCTATTTCAGCGAAGTGGCGACGTTCCCCATCATCCCGCCAGACATTACGGCAGACTCGGCCGAGTATCTGGTTGCATCGGGTCTTGCCTGTATCGGCACGCCGGACGACTGCGTGCGCCATTTCGAGCGATTGTGGCAAGGCTCGAACGGCGGGTTCGGCGGCGTTTTGCTGCTCGCGCATAATTGGGCGGATTGGGCGGCCACCAAGCGCAGCTATGAGCTCATGGCGCGCCACGTTCATCCGCATTTCCAGCGCAACGCCAACGCGCTGCGCGACTGGAGCTATGCCGACGCCAAGTCCAAATACGAGACGGCCGGCGCGCAGTCGCAAGCGGCGGTCCAGGCCGCGATCGACAAACATCAGCGCCGCAAGGCCTGATGCAAAGGTCCGATGTCCGCTTTCGGGGGTAAAGCGGACATTCTGCTGATCCCTTGTGATGTCTGCTTTTGACCCAAAGCGGAGAAACGGGCAGACGTTGCGACCTGTCCACCTTCTGCAGGATTCCTCGGTTCAAAAGGAGGCCAGCAAGATAGCCTCAGCACGAATTTGTGTTGCCCTTGGGTGTCCGCAATTGGAGCGGCAACCGCCATTTTAAGAGAGAGCCGGTTACGAGCTTGCAAAGGGATCCCTCCATGACTGGAATTCATCACGTCACAGCAATATCGGGCAAGGCGGCACGCAACCTCGAGTTCTATACGCATGTCTTAGGGTTGCGCTTCGTCAAGAAAACCGTGAACTTCGACGACCCGGGTACATATCACCTCTACTACGGCGACTCTGAAGGCCATCCTGGCACTATCCTCACATTCTTTCCTTGGGAACACGCCGCGCCCGGCCGTGCTGGCGTGGGGCTTGCGCAAGAAACGGCGTTCCGTGTCCCGGCGAGTTCGATAGGTTATTGGACACATCGCTTCGTTGAAATGGGCGTCACCCACGAAGCATTGGAAAAGCGTTTTGGCGAGCCCGTGCTGCCATTCAAAGACTCGGACGGCCTCATATTGGCGCTGGTTGGCGCCGAAGGGGCCGAGGCAGAACCGGCCTGGCACACCAGTGATATACCCACGGAATTTGCGATCCGCGGTTTTCACGGGGTCACGCTCTTGCTAGAGGATGCGTCGCCGACCGCATCGGTTCTGACTGACGTGCTCGGTTTCAAGAAGGCCGGCGAAGATGGTCCGCTTATCCGCTTCCGTGCCAGTGAAACGATCGGCGGGTACGTTGGCATACGCGAGGCGAAGGGGTTTCTTGCCGGTCAGCTTGGCCGGGGCTCTGTTCATCACATCGCATTTCGCGCCGCAGATGACGCGCGACAGGCGGAGATGGCGCACAAGCTTGTCGCGAACCATGGCCTTCGGCCTACGCAGCAGATCGATCGTCAATATTTCCGGTCGGTCTACTTCCACGAACCCGGCGGGATTCTCTTTGAAATCGCGACTGACCAACCAGGCTTCGCGGTCGATGAAGCGTTCGATTCACTGGGTCGCGATCTGAAGCTTCCGCCGTTTCTCGAACCACGCCGCAAAGAAATCGAAGCCGTTCTGCCGCCACTCGATACCGCAGAGATGCGAGTTTGATGGAGACGACTGGTTTTATACACCGCTTTGAAAAGGGCCGGCCTGACGAGCGCCCACTTCTCTTACTTCACGGTACCGGTGGCGACGAGAACGACCTGATACCGCTCGCGCGCATGATTGCGCCGACGGCGTCATTGCTTTCGCCGCGAGGCAAGGTTTTGGAAAATGGCATGCCGCGCTTTTTTCGAAGATTGGCCGAAGGAGTTTTTGACGAAGACGATGTGCGCGGACGCGCGAACGAGCTCGCGGATTTCGTTACAAATGCCCGCGCACGCTATGGCATCGCCTCGCCAATCGCGTTGGGCTATTCCAATGGCGCAAATATCGCGGCGGCCGTGCTCCTTCTGCGGCCAACGGAGCTTGCAGGTGCAATCCTGCTGCGAGCAATGCCGCCTTTCGCCCACCCTAATCCCGTCAAGCTGGATGGCGCGCCGGTTTTGATAGTATCCGGTGCGCGCGATCCCATTATACAGCCCGAGTCCGCTGCGAAACTGGCGTCATTGCTAGAGCGCTATGGCGCCGCAGTGGAACATCGGGTCTTCCCCGTGGGACACGAACTCTCTCAAGCGGACGTTACGCTCGCGCAAAGCTGGTGGAATAAACAGGCGTCTGCTTGATCGAATAGCGCCAGTCTCTGCTGCTGCGCAGAATGTCTGCTTTTGGCACCTAGCGGACATCCGAGAGCACTGAACTGATGTCCGCTTTTGGAGGTAAAGCGGACATTCATTCAAGTCGCCTCGATGTCTGCTTTTGACCCATAGCGGACATCACCGCATAAATTGCTGCTGCGCAAAATGAAAAAAGCGACCGATGCCATTCCCATTGTCGGCAGGGGCTTTTTTTGAAGCTGATGCCCTCGTGCTCGAAGAAGTGCCAGACCGCAAACCAGCGAATAGGCTCGCGCCATCAGATGCCGGCCCCCTTTCCAGCCCGCATCTTGAATCATATTCGCGTCCAGCCGGGAATCCGGCCGATTCAGAAAAAATCAGCCACGCTCTAGCTACATCTGCCACGCTGCCTTGAAGGCCTGGCGCTTGGCCGGATCGTAAAGGCTCGGGTAGTCGTAGAAGAGCGGCTTTGAGGGCTCGACGTGCAGTGTCGCGAACACCGGCCCGTCCTGCTCGAGCACATGCGCGACCTGCTGCGTGAACACGTCGAGATCGGCGAAGTCGTAGCAGGCGGCGTAGCCCGCCGAACGCGCCATGCTGGCGAAGTCGACGTTCCGCTGGGGGATCGGATGGCCGCCATTCGCCTCGTAAGTTTCATTGTGCGCAACGAAATGCACGAGATTCTTCGGCGCCACCGCAGCGATCGTGACCAGGCTGCCGAGATTCATCAGGAGCGAACCGTCGCCTTGCAGCACGACCACGCGCTTGTTCGGCTGGCCGAGCGCCAAGCCCAGGCCGTGCGAGATATCGAGCCCCATGGCGCCGATCGACGTGTAATTGAGTACGCGCGGCTTGATCGCCACCCAATCGACCGCAGAGCTGTAGGTCGCAACGACAGCTTCATTGGTGATGTGCCGGGCGAGCACGCGAAAGCATTCGTCACGCTTCATCATGATGGGCTCCTTCCGACCAGAAACGCCACCGCACGTGATTGGCGGTAGGCGTTCTCGATCGCCGGTTGGATCTTGGCCACGTCGGCATCGAGGCTGATGAGGTGATGGGGGATGCCCATGTCGTCGAGGATCGGCTCGACGATGCGCACGCCGTAGCGCGGCGATTCGCGCGGCGGCTTGTCGGGATCATGCTGCAGCAGTCCGATCATCATGCAGATCGGCTGCTTGTATTCGACTGCGACGCCGCGGATCGCATTGATGGAATCGAGAAAGCCAGTGTGCTGGATCAGCATCAGCGCGCGCTTGTCGCTGTAGAACAGGCCAGAAGCGATGCCGACGCATTCGTCCTCCTTGCAGACGCGAATCAGTCGGAAGGCCGGATTCTGTGCGATCGGCGCAAGCAGTCCAGAGCTGGTAGTAATGTCAGGCACCGAGAGGATGTATTCGATGCCGCTCGCCTTGATAGCGGCGATGATGGCGCCGCCGCTGAGTCGGCGTTTGCCATCGGTTGCCGCCCCGTCCGCTTCCATTCCCTGTCTCCCCGACGCAGCCTTCCCAAACGCGGCGGCTGTTTGCCACCGCGCCTGCAGCCTAAAGCATGCCCGTTTTATTCTGAAGCGTATCCTGCATTGGCGAAGTAGTTGGCGCATTCCTGCGGGGTGAAGGCTTCGAGCAAGGCGCCGAGCGATTTGCCCGTGATGCAGGCCACCAAGTTCAACTTGGTAATCAATCTAAAGACCGCGAAAACATTTGGTCTCAACATACCCACTGCCGTTGCTCGGTCGCGCCGACGAGGTGATCGAACAAGGCGTCATATGTTGCACGTGCTCACAGCCGCTTTTGACCCAAAGCGGACCGGGGAGTCATCCCGCTTTGATGCCGGCGGCTTTAATGATCGGCCACCATTTCTCAATTTCGGCCTTTTGCAATCTGCCAAGCGCCTCCGGTGTTTGCTGTTCGGGGGGCGGAATTGCTTGGCCTTGGTCAACATAGCGCTTCTGTACCGTAGCATCGGCTAAGGCCGACCGTATCGCAGAATTCAGTCGCGCGATGATAGCTTGGGGTGTTCTCTTCGGCGCCCAAAGCCCGTGCCAGAACGAAGCGTAGAGGCCAGGCACGCCTGCCTCGTCCATGGTCGGGACTTCCGGTGCGGCCCACCAACGCGATTTCGCCATGACGGCATACGCCTTGAGTTGACCGCTGCGCACGAACGGGTAGGTGCTCGCCGCCATGCCCAAGGTGAAATCGATGCGACCCGCCAACAAATCCTGGTTCAGCGGCGCGCCGCCGAGGTATGGCACCAACCGGAATTTGGTGTCGGTGACATTCGCGAAATAAGTCTCATTGAGATCGGATGGCCCACCGACGCCGACGGCGCCCGCCAGCGCTTTATCCGGGTTTTGCTTCAGCCACAAAATCAGTTCCTTAAGATCTTTCTGTGGCAGATCCTTTCTGGCCACCAACCAGATCGGCGTGTCAGCCAACAGCGCCACCGGCTCGAAATCATTCAACACGTCAAAAGATAGGTTCATAGTGGCGCCAATCACGACATGAGTGCCCCAATGTCCGATGCTCAGCGTGTAGCCGTCAGGCGCTGCGCGTGCCACCCGACCAAGGCCCACGCTGCCGCTCGCACCGTTCACATCCTCTACAATGACGGATTGACCAAGTGACCCAGTCATGCGCTCTGCAAGAATGCGCGCGAGCGTATCGCTCGGGCCACCGGCCGGGAACGGCACCACCATCGTGATCGGGCGCGACGGATAGGTCTCCGCTCGAGCAAGACAAAATGCGGTCGGCAACGCTACGGCGCCCGCGACCAACTCCAGAAATCGACGGCGAAGGAGCATCATCGCATTGCCCCACGACCTTCCGCGACGCAGAAAGTGTCGGCGGATCAATGTCGATTTAATTTTAGAACTGCTCGCCTGCCGGAGGCACAACCGCTGCCTTTAGTTTCACGGAAGCGTCGGCACGTTCCGTCGACAGCTCTGTCAGAAACTTACACTATTTCCCTCAGTCGGTGCAGGGGATGCAATGTCTGAACTGCGTCTGCTTGGCACAAAGCGGACATCCCAACACGCTGAACCAATGTCCGCTTTTGGGGGTAAAGCAGACATTGATTGGATGTCCTCCGATGTCTGCTTTTGACCCAAAGCGGACATGAGCGGCTCAGGATTGCTGCTCCGCAACCTGACCCTGAACTCCGTTTCGCCGGATGGTGCTGTACCGCGATTCATCGGCCCAACCGTGCGCGATATTGCTGACGATAATCGAGGCCGAATAGACCAGAATGCAAGCGAGCGTTGGCAACGAATAGTGCAGGCGGCCGTCGAACTGCTCCATAGCGAAGACGAAGACGGGTCCCAGCGCGCGAATGACTTGGGCGGTGAGCGGCGTCGTGCGGCCGATACCAAGCTGGTAAGCATAAAGCGGCAAGACAATGAACACAGTGGTCGCCGCCGAAAGCAGCGTAAATTGCCGCGGTGTATCGACGCCGCCAAAGTTGCCGTGCCAAAATACCACCGTTCCGGCAAACAGTATCAGCAACAGATAACGCGCCGCCGTTACCGCGTCGGCCCCTATGCCGCAATCCTGCAACCGTTTGCAATAAAGCAAGCTGATCGCGATCGAGATGCCGCTGACGCTGAGCAGTGCAAGCCCGGCCATGCTGGCGGCAAGATTTGTCAGCGCGAGGCCGGAATAGCCGCCGAGGACAACCCACCATAAGCCTGCGACCGACACAGCGATGCCAGCATAGCCGGCATATTCGATGCGGCCGATGGCTCCAGGCTTCGCCAGCGTCACGCCGCGCGCGCCAAGTACGACCACCGTGAGCGGCCCCATGGCGCTGTGGATTGTGTTGCAAATGGCGGGATCTAGATGGGTCAGCGCAAAGAAAAAGCTGGTCCAGGCTACGGCGGTCGTGACGTTGGCTGCGACAATCGGGCCGAATTGGGCGCGCAATCTCGCAAAGTCAGATGGCGCCCTGATCAAGGTCGTGGCGGCGAAGATCACCGTCGACCAGGAGAACGCCAACAGGATGACCAGGAAAAAATCTAAGCGCTGAAGCACGCTGCCGAAATAGACATCGCGAACCGACTGCGACAGTGTGAAAACAAGCACCAGCAGCGGGCCGAACAGCAACATCAGGACCTCCGTGGTGGAGGCCTAACTCAGCCGAAGCCTGTGTACGACCCGATTTCTGCTTCCATATGCCTCCCGATGCTGCTTCGCGCCATGTCGTCGACAACGATCAGTGAATGTCCGCTTTCGGGGGTAAAGCGGACATCGCTCAGACACGGCTGAATGCCTGCTTTTGACCCAAAGCGGACATTCGGTCCTGATGGTTGTTGCTACGCAAAATTGACGGTCGGACCCTATTCCGCCGGTCGTAAATCCCTGCTGTAATCCCTTTTGAAAGTCGGCGTGGTCCTGAGCCTTGGGACAGGCGATGCGACGGCGCGATTTCATTAAAGGAATTGCCGGTTCAGCAGTCGCCTGCCCGCTCTTAGCGCGTGCGCAGCAGCCGGCGATGCCAGTAGTTGGTTTCCTCAGCGCCAGGTCACGTGAAGACTTCGCGGGTCTTTTTGCGGCGGTGCGGGCTGGCCTAGCAGATACTGGTTTCGCCGAAGATCGTAACATAAAGATCGAATCCCGCTGGGCGAATGATCACTACGACCGCTTGCCGTCACTTGCCAGAGAACTCGTTGCCCAGCGAGTGGCTGTAATCCTTACCTCTGGCGTCGCCGCTGGATTAGCTGCCAAGGCTGCGACCTCTGCGATTCCGGTCGTTTTCATGATCGGCTTCGATCCCGTTGAATATGGACTGGTTAGCAGCCTCAACCGCCCGACCGGTAATGTCACTGGCTTGGCCGTCCTCAGCAATACGCTAGAGCCAAAGCAGCTGCAGCTTCTGCACGAAGTGGTGCCGACAGCTAAACTGGTTGGCTTTCTCGCCAACCCAACGAACCCGGGTGTTGAGTCCGATACGCGAGTGATGCAATCCGCTGCGAGCACCACGGGACAGGAAATTGTTGTCGTTAATGCCAGCAACGATGGTGAGATCGACACGGCATTCGAAGCTCTTACGCAACAGCATGCCCAGGCGCTGCTCATCATGGCCGATCCGTTTCTTAACAGCCGGCCTGATAAAATCGTCGGACTTGCAACCCGCTATGCCATGCCGACGATGTACCCATTGCGCGAATTTCCGAAGGCTGGGGGCCTGATGAGCTATGGGACGGAACTTGCCAACGCATTGCGCCAGGTCGGCATTTATGGCGGAAAAATTCTCAAAGGAGCCAAGCCCGCCGACCTTCCCGTTCAGCAGTCGGTGAAAGTTGAGTTTGTCCTCAATCTCAAGACGGCGAGAACACTTGGCCTTACCGTTCCGACCGCATTACTCACGACCGCCGACGAGGTGATCGAATGAGGCGGCGCGAGTTCGTCGCATTGCTTGGCGGCGCAGCGACTTGGCCGCTCGCGGCGCATGCGCAGCAGACAACGAAGTTGCCAACAATCGGGTTCCTGGGCGGAAGCATACCCACGCTCTACGCCCCATGGGTCAATGCATTTGTGGAGCGCCTGCGCGCACATGATTGGATTGAGGGCCGCACCGTATCGATTGAATATCGCTGGGCGGAAGGAAGTTATGAGCGCGCCGCGGAGATCGCCGCAGAGTTCGTCCGGATGAAGGTTGACGTCATTGTAACGGCCGCAACCTCTGTTGTGCTTGCAGCAAAGAAAGCGACATCAGAAATCCCGATTATCTTTGCGTCAGCCGGCGATCCGGTTGGTAGCGGCCTTGTCGCAAGCCTTGCGCGACCGGGCGGCAATGTCACTGGTCTGTCAATCCAGGCGGTCGAAATAGCGGGGAAGCGCGTCGAACTCTTACGCGAAGCACTTCACCCTCTGTCGCGATTGGCGATCATGGGCAATGGCGACAACAGTGCAGTGGTGGGGGAAATGCGTGAGACTCAGGCAGCGGCAGAGAAGCTTGGTCTGAACGCAACAACGTTTGAAATCCGGCGCTCTGAGGAAATCGGGCCCACATTTGAAAAGATCAAGGGGCACTTTGATGCAGTTTACGTTCCTGCCGAGCCGCTGGTAAATACTAATAGGTGACGCATTGGTTCTTTCGCCCTCGCTGCGCACGTTCCGACATTGTTCGACTCTTCAGAATACGTCGAGGCGGGTGGGCTTATGTCTTATGGGGCAAACTTTCCAGACCTCTATCGGCGAACCGCTGATTTTGTCGATAAGATTCTACGCGGTACTAAACCAGCGGAGATGCCGGTCGAGCAGCCGACCAAGTTCGACCTCGCGGTCAATTTAACTACCGCTGAGGTCCTAGGTCTGAGCCTACCGACGACATTTCTTGCCCGCGCCGACGAGGTGATCGAATGAGGCGGCGCGACTTCATTTCATTGATTGGTGGAACGGCAGCCGCATGGCCGCTTGCAGCGCAGGCGCAGCAAACAAGACTTCCAATCATCGGGTTCGTAGGTACGGATGCCGCGGCCTGGAGTCCTTGGACGACCGCTTTTGTGCAACGACTGCACGAACTCGGCTGGACCGAGGGTCGCACCGTCGCTATCGAGTATCGCTGGAATGAAGGACAACCCGAGCGCATCGCTGAGATCGCCGCCGAGTTCATCCGTCTTAAGG